>OFHG01000956.1_pt1 | contig 10689 bp, 9 predicted proteins | sample 1521931 | NCBI WGS metagenome assembly OFHG01 (sample SAMEA2468438, study PRJEB22500) | soil metagenome | biome: Glassland; feature: Farmland; material: Clay | place: Australia | collected 2013-01-31 | depth 0.55 m
ACGAGGCCGACAGCAGCCGCTCGCCCTGGATTTGGACCATGCAGGCGCGGCAGTTCCCGTCGGCGCGATAGCCGGGCTTTTCGGAATAGCAGAGATGGGGAAGATGCGTGCCGAGCCTCTTGGCGACCTGCCAGATGGTCTCGCCGGGCGCCGCCTCGACCTCCTTGCCGTCGAGCAGGAAACGGATGGTTCCAACCGCGCCCGATGCGTCCGGACTCATGCGACCTCCTCCCGGAAGTACTTCAACGCACTCAATATGGGGTTGGGGGCGGCCTGGCCCAAGCCGCAGATCGAGGCGTCGGCCATGGCGCGGCCGAGCTCGGTCAGCAGCGCCTCGTCCCACTTCTCGCGCTCCAGAAGCTTCACCGCCTTCTCGGTGCCGACCCGGCAGGGCGTGCACTGGCCGCAGCTCTCGTCCTCGAAGAAGCGCAGCAGGTTGAGGGCGACGTCGCGGATGCTGTCCTTGTCGGAGAGCACGATCACCGCCGCGGAGCCGATGAAGCAGCCGTACTGCTCCAGGGTGCCGAAATCGAGCGGGATGTTGGCCATGGAGGCGGGAAGAATCCCACCCGAGGCGCCGCCGGGCAGATAGCCCTTGAACGTGTGCCCCTCGGCCATGCCGCCGCAGTATTCGGCGAGCAGCTCCGCCATCGTGATCCCGGCCGGCGCCAGCTTCACGCCCGGGTCCTTGACCCGCCCCGAGACCGAGAACGAGCGCAGGCCCTTGCGGCCGTTGCGCCCCTGGCGGGTGAACCATTCGGGCCCGCGCTCGACGATCTCGCGCACCCAATAGACCGTCTCGACGTTGTGGTTGAGGGTCGGAAGCCCGAACAGGCCGAAGGTGGAGACGAAGGGCGGCTTGTGCCGGGGGAGCCCGCGCTTGCCCTCCATGCTCTCCATCATCGCCGATTCCTCGCCGCAGATGTAGGCGCCGGCGCCGCGGCGCAGGTGAATCCGTGTCGCCTTGTCGAGCCCCGCCTTGCGGCAGGCCTCGATCTCGGCCAGCAGGATCTCGCGCACGCCCGGATACTCGTCGCGCAGATAGATGTAGACGTCGGTCGCCTCGACCACCCAGGCCGCGATCAGCGTGCCCTCGAGGAAGCGGTGGGGATCGCGCTCCAGATAGTATCCGTCCTTGAAGGTCCCGGGCTCGCCCTCGTCGGCGTTGATGGTCACGAGCCGGGGCTTGGGCTCCTTCAGCACGAACTTCCATTTCGTGCCGGCGGGAAAGCCGGCGCCGCCCAGGCCGCGCAGCCCGGACTGCTCCATGGTCGCGATCAGGTCCCCGCGCTGGCGGCGGCCCTCGAAGCATTCCTTGAGCAGCCGATAGCCGCCGTCCTTCACGTAAGACTCGAAGCCGATATAGGCCGGGATCTCGGGATGCGTCTCGCGCGCGGCCACCGCCGCCTTCACCTTGACGGCGTCGGCGTTGTCCACGTGACGGTGCCCGACCTCGGCGACGGGGGCCTTGTGGCAACGGCCCATGCACGGCGCCCGAACTACCCGGACCTCCTTGCCCTCGATGGACCCGAGCGCCTCCAGGAGCGCCTCGCCCCCCGCCATGGCGCAACTCAGGCTGTCGCACACGCGCACCGTCAACGGCGCCGGCGCGGTCTCGCCTTCGAGCACGATGTCGAAATGGGCGTAGAAGGACGCCACCTCGTAGACCTCGGTCTGCGACAGGCGCATGTCGGAGGCGAGCGCGGCGAGATGCGCGGCCTTGAGGCAGCCGAAGCGGTCCTGGATGCGGTGGAGATATTCGAGCAGCAGATCGCGGCGCCGGGGCTCGTCGCCCAAGAGGCCGCGAATCTCGGCCAGCGCGGCGTCGTCGACCTGCCTGCCCTTGAGATGGGGAACGGCGTGCCTGCGCCCGGACCCGGGGCTGACGGTTCGCTTGCGGATGGTGGCTTCAGGCATCGCGCCGAATGCTAGCTTCGCGTCGTGGAGTCTTGCCGCGACCGGTGCCCGGGAGCTAGAGCCCGTCGGACGATCGCCGCGCCATGCCGGGGGGCATCAAGGGGCGCCATTTTCTTCATCCACAGGCATGAGGTCAATGACATCGGTGTTGATCAGGACCTTTCCCCTGTGCTCGAAATTCACGGTGACCCGATGACCGACGACGGACTGAACCTGTCCCACGCCCCAGTCGTGCTCATAGGGGTGAAGGACCAGCACTCCGGGGTAGAGGGAGTTCGACACGGCGCCTCCTTCGCGCTTTGCCGGCCCGCTCGCCCTAAGCCCCGAGACATCGTGGGGTCTTTTCGCCGGCGGACGACGGGCGGCTCCGGGCAACGGTTTCGGTCCTTGCCGACACATAAGCATCGGGATCGGAGAAACACAGGGTAAGCGACTTTTTTTCTTCTTCTTATTCGCCCAAGGGGGAAACGGCAATCATGAAGGACGCTGAGGATCTCACCATCGCGGAAGCCATGTGCTCGCACCTGTGCCACGAGCTCATCAGCCCCGTCACGGCCGTCAACAACGGGCTGGAGCTGATGGGCGACGGAAACGGCGATCCCGGGGTCGGCGGCGAGGCCCTCGAGCTGCTGCGCCACTCGGCCGCCGAGGCCTCGCGCCGGCTTCAGTTCTACCGGCTGGCCTACGGCCTGGCGACCGGCTTCGACGGCGATCCGGGATTCGCGACGGTGCGGAGCCTCGCCGAAGCGCTGCTCGCGGGAAGCAGGGTGCGCCCGGAATGGGGCGAAGGCATGAACGATCCCGCGCGCCGCGTCGGCAAGGGCTGCGCCAAGCTCGCCCTCAACATGATCGCCTTGGGCCGCGACGCTTTGCCGCGGGGAGGGGTGCTCTCGGTCCGCCTCACGGGGCCGGGGGCGCAGAGCACCCTTGCGGTCGCGGCCGCCGGCCCCGGCGCGGCCCTGAAGGACGACGTCCGCGCGGCCCTGGGGGCGGCACCCGACGCCATCGGTCCGCGCACGGTCCAAGCCTACCTCGCCTCGCGCCAGGCCCGCGGCCTCGGATCGGCCCTCGTCCTCGATCTCTCGGTGCCGGACCGGGTCCAGATGACGGCCGCGGTCGACCCCGCCCGCTAGCCCCCGTGGAAAGCTGGAATTCCGGCCTCTTCAAGGGTCAATAGGCCCAGTTTTTACAGCTTATTAAGCAATTTCTGCGAGCTTCTGACGGTTCAGGTAGCGGTGGCGTCTGTCCGCCCTCGGTCCTGGGCGCGCCTTTGTTTCGTGCATCCGGATGGGACGCCTGGCATGGATGATCTCCTGAGCGAATTCCTGACCGAGACCTCCGAAAACCTCTCGGTCCTCGACCTCGAGCTGGTCAAGCTCGAGCAGAATCCGAACGACCCCGAGCTTCTCGGCAACATCTTCCGGCTCGTCCACACCATCAAGGGAACCTGCGGCTTCCTGGGGCTGCCCCGGCTCGAGGCCGTGGCCCATGCCGGCGAGAACGTGCTGGGCAAGATCCGCGACGGCGACCTGCAGGTGACGCCCGAAGCCGTCTCGCTCGTGCTCGCCGCGCTCGATCGGATCAAGACCATCCTGGCCGCGCTCGAGGCGACGGAAGCCGAGCCCGAAGGGGACGACACGGCGCTTATCGACGATCTCAACGCGCTGGCCAACTCCGCGGACGGCGGTGCGGAGCCGGCCCCGGCGGAGTCCGGGCACGCTTCGGCCCCCGCCGCCATACCGGACGAGGCGGCCGAGGAGAGCGCGGAAGAGGCGCCGGCTCCCGCCTCAAGCAGCCTCTTCGAGCGGATCGGGGGGGCGGCCGCGGTCGAGGCCGCCGTCGATCTGTTCTACCGCAAGGTCCTGGCCGACGACCGCATCAGCCATTTCTTCGACTCCGTCGACATGGACGCGCAGCGCGCCAAGCAGAAGGCGTTCCTGACGATGGCCTTCGGCGGACCCAACAGCTACACCGGCAAGGACCTTCGCGCGGCCCACGCGCCCCTCGTCGCCAGGGGCCTCGACGATTCCCATTTCGACGCGGTGGCGGAACACTTGCAGGCGACGCTGGACGAGCTCGGCGTCGCGGCCGATCTGTCGGAGCAGGCGATGGCGATCGCCGCTTCGACCCGTGACGACGTGCTCTCCAAGACCGCCGGCGAGCCGGCGGCGCCGGCTGAGGCCAAGCCGAAGGCGCCGGCCCCGGCGCAGAAGGCGGCGAAGGCCGCGGTGCCGGCCGAGGGCGGCGGCGCCAAGGAGTCGGCCGTCGCGGCCCACAGCATCCGCGTCAACGTCGATCTTCTGGAGAATCTGATGACGATGGTGAGCGAGCTGGTGCTCACCCGCAACCAGCTCCTCCAGATCCTCCGCAACCAGAAGGAAAGCGACTTCGGCGGGCCGCTGCAGCGGCTCAATCACATCACCTCCGAGCTGCAGGAAGGCGTCATGAAGACGCGCATGCAGCCGATCGGGAACGCGTGGGCCAAGCTGCCCCGCCTGGTGCGCGACCTCGCGCTCGAGCTCGACAAGAAGATCGATCTCGAGATGCTCGGTGCGGACACCGAGCTCGACCGGCAGGTGCTGGAGCTCATCAAGGATCCGCTCCCGCACATGGTGCGCACCTCCGCCGCCCACGGGGTGGGGACGCCCTCGGTGCGCAAGGCCGCCGGCAAGCCCGAGACGGGGAAGATCACGCTCAACGCCTATCACGAAGGCGGCCACATCATCATCGAGATCAAGGACAACGGCGCCGGCCTGGCCGCCGACAAGATCAAGGCCAAGGCGCTGGCCAACGGGCTCGCCACCCAGGCCGAGCTCGACGGCATGTCGGACCAGCAGATCAACCAATTCATCTTCAAGCCCGGATTCTCGACCGCCGCGAAGGTGACCAGCGTGTCGGGCCGCGGCGTGGGGATGGACGTCGTGCGCACCAACATCGAGAAGATCGGCGGCACCGTCGAGCTTACCTCGGTCGAGGGCAAGGGCACGACCTTCGTCATCAAGATCCCGCTCACGCTCGCCATCGTCTCGGCCCTGATCGTGGAGTGCGGCGGCGAGCGCTTCGCCATCCCGCAGATCAGCGTGCTGGAGCTCGTGCGCGCCGCGGCCAATTCCGAGAACGCGATCGAGATGATCAACAACACGCCGGTGCTGCGGCTGCGCAACCGGCTGCTGCCCCTGGTGTCGCTCCGCGATCTGCTGAGGCTCGACGGGGAGGGCGCGGGCGACAAGAGCGGCGACAACTTCATCGTCGTGACCCAGGTCGGAAACTACACCTTCGGGATCATCGTCGATCGGGTCTTCGACACCGAGGAAATCGTCGTCAAGCCGGTGGCCCCGATCCTGCGCGACATCTCGATCTTCTCGGGCAACACGATCCTGGGCGACGGCAGCGTGATCATGATCCTGGACCCGAACGGCATCGCGGCCGCGAGCGGCGAGGTGACGCCGACCGACCACGCGATGCGCGAGGCCGAAGGCCAGCACGAACAGCCCGGGGCGGAGCGCATGGCGCTGCTCATCTTCCGCGCCGGCGGCGCGGCGCCCAAGGCGGTGCCGCTTTCGCTCATCGCCCGGCTCGAAGAGGTCAAGCTGGAGAGCATCGAGTATTCGCAAGGGCGCCCGATGGTCCAGTACCGCGGCCACCTGATGCCGCTGGTGACCGTCTCCGACGACTACAAGCTCAAGGAGGACGGACGCCAGCCGGTTCTGGTGTTCTCCGACCACAGCAAGACCATGGGCCTCGTGGTCGACGAAATCATCGACATCGTCGAGGAGACCTTGAGCGTCGAGCTCGGCACCGACCGGCCCGGCATGATCGGGAGCAGCATCGTGGCCGGCAAGGCGACCGACCTCATCGACGCCGCCTATTACCTGACGCGGGCCTTCGGCGACTGGTTCCAGCCGAGGCTCCAGCGCAAGGGCGCCGGCAACGGAAAGCGCGTCCTGGTGGTCGACGACAGCCCGTTCTTCCTCAACCTGCTGACGCCCTTGCTCGCCACGGCCGGCTACGACGTGATGACGGCGGAGAACGGCGACCAGGCGATGCGGCTGTGCGAGGCCGGACAGGATTTCGACGCCATCATCAGCGACATCGAGATGCCGGGCATGGACGGCTTCGCCTTCGCGCAGGCGGTCAAGAGCAACAGCCGCTGGAAGCAGACGCCGCTGGTGGCGCTCTCCTCCCACACCTCGCGGGAGGATCTGGATCGCGGCCGCGAGGTCGGGTTCGACGACTACGTTCAGAAATTCGATCGCGAGGCGCTCTTGCAGGCGCTCTCGGAGACGCTGGCCATGGAAAGGGGTGCGGCATGAGCGCAAAACGCATCGACAACCCGGCGGCCGCAAGCGGACCGCAGGAAAACAACGAGTTCGTCACCATGACGATCAGCGGCCAGCTGTTCGGGATTCCGGTCCTGGGCGTCCAGGACGTGCTGGGCCCGCAGGCCATCACCCGGATTCCCCTGGCCCCGCCCGAGGTCGCGGGCACGCTGAACCTGCGCGGGCGCATCGTCACCGCCATCGACGTGCGCAAGCGCCTGCGCCTTCCGGAACGCGACGCGGACGGCAAGGGCATGAGCATCGTCGTCGACCACGCCGGCGAGCTCTACAGCCTCATGATCGATTCGGTGGGCGAGGTCCTGAAGCTGCCGGCCGATCGGTTCGAACGGAATCCCGCCACGCTCGATCCGCTGTGGCGCGAGGTGTCGGCGGGCGTCTATCGCCTGGAGAAGCAGTTGTTGGTGGTTCTCGACGTCGACCAGTTGCTCAATTTCAAGAAGGCGGAAGCGGCATAAGCGCGGCCCCGCCAGCCCGCGGCCCGGCTGGCCACGGCCTCATTCCCGAGGGACGGTATGACATCCTGCCTGATCGTCGACGATTCCGAGGTCATCCGTTCCGGCCCGCGGCGCATTCTCGCGAAGCTCAACTTCGAGATCGAGGAGGCGGCCGACGGGCGCGCCGCGCTCGAAGCCTGCCGCCGCCGCATGCCGGACGCGATTCTGCTGGACTGGAACATGCCGGTGATGAACGGCATCGACTTCCTGCGCGAGCTGCGCGCCAACGTGGCCGGCGGCGCTCTGCCCGTGGTCGTGTTCTGCACCACCGAAAATGATCTGAACCATATCCAAGAGGCGATCGGCGCGGGTGCGAACGAGTACATCATGAAGCCGTTTGACAGTGAAATCTTGGAGACAAAGCTTGCACAGACAGGTCTCTTGTAAATGTCGAACAGAACGTCGGAGCCGGACCACAGGCCGGCAACCCCTCCGAGCGAGCCTTACCGTGTCCTCGTCGTGGACGATTCCGCGGTCATCCGCGGCCTCCTGTCCCGTGTCCTCGGGTCCGATCCCGAACTGACCGTCGTCGGCACGGTCGCCAACGGCGAGCAGGCGATCGAGGCCACGCGCCGTCAGGCGCCCGACGTCGTCGTCCTGGATATCGAGATGCCCGTCATGGACGGGCTCACGGCGCTGCCGAAGATTCTCGAGGTGGATCCGCGGGTCAAGGTCGTCATGGCCTCGACGCTGACGCTGCGGAACGCGGACATCAGCCTGAAGGCGCTGGCGCTCGGCGCCGCCGATTACATCCCGAAGCCCACCTCGGCCACGGACATCGCCGGCGGCTACGACTTCAAGCGCGATCTGCTGGCCAAGGTGAAGGCGCTGGCGGCCGCGCGGCGCGCGGAGGTCCGGAGCGTCCCCGGGCAGAGGCCCATTGCCATTCACCCGAAAGCCCGCGACGAGCGGCGCGCGGGCGCCCCGACGTCGGCGCCCAGCGTCTATCGCGGCGCCGCCATCCGGCTCCGGGACATGCCGGCCCTGGCCCCGGCGGTGATCGCCATCGGCAGCTCGACGGGAGGACCGCAGGCGCTCCTCAAGATGGTGCCGCAACTGGGCCCGCTCACGCAGCCGATCCTGATCACCCAGCACATGCCGGCGACCTTCACGACCATCCTGGCCGAGCATCTTCAGAAGGCCACCGGACGGCCCTGTGCCGAAGCGGTGGACGGCGAGCCGGTGGCGGGCGGGCGCATCTACGTGGCGCCCGGCAACCATCATCTGAGCGTCGAGATCGTCGGCCCCGGCGGCGGCGTAGGCTTCGCGGAGGAGAGTCGGCTCCCGGTCAGCCGCCTGAGGCAGAGGCCGGCCGAGAATTTCTGCCGTCCGGCGGTCGATCCCATGCTGCGGTCGCTTTCCAAGGTGTACGGGCTCAACGTCTTGGCCGTGATCCTGACCGGCATGGGCCGTGACGGGCTCAACGGGTCGGAAGCGGTGACGGCGGCCGGCGGCGCGGTCATCGCCCAGGACGAGGCCACCAGCGTCGTTTGGGGCATGCCGGGCGCGGTCGCCACCGCGGGCATGTGCTCGGCCGTGCTGCCGATCGACGACATCGGGCCCTTCGTGCGCAAGCTGGCGATGAGGCGGGCCGCATGAAGCCCCAGGACTTCGATTTCCTGAGCGGGCTCCTGCGAAAGCAGTCGGGACTCGTCCTGACCGAGGACAAGGCGTACCTGGTCGAAAGCCGGCTGCTGCCGGTGGCGCGCAAGCACGGGTTCGCCGGGCTCGATCCGCTGCTCGAGGCGCTTCGGCTCGCGCCCGCCAACGGCCCGCTCGTCTACGAGGTCACGGACGCGATGACGACCAACGAGTCGTTCTTCTTCCGCGACATCAAGCCCTTCGACCAGTTCCGCCAGTTCGTCCTGCCCCGGTTGCTCGCCAGCCGCACGCCCGCGCAGCCGATCCGGGTATGGAGCGCCGCCTGCTCGAGCGGGCAGGAGCCATACTCGCTGGCGATGATCCTGCGCGAGGAAGGCGCGAAGCTCGCCGGCCGGCGCGTCGAGATCGTGGCCACCGACATCTCCCGCGAGATGCTGGAGAAGTGCAAGGCGGGGCTCTATTCGCAGTTCGAGGTGCAGCGCGGGCTGCCCGTCCAGTACCTGGTCAAGTATTTCGCCCAGATCGGGGACAAATGGCGCATCGACGCGGGCTTGCGCGAGCTGATCCACTTCCGCGAGTTCAATCTGCTGCAGGACCCCGCGGCGCTGGGCACCTTCGACGTGGTCTTCTGCCGCAACGTCCTCATCTATTTCGACAACGACACCAAGCACACGGTGCTGGAGCGCATCAATCGGCTGCTGGCGCCGGACGGATTCCTGTACCTGGGCGGCGCCGAGACCGTCCTCGGCATCTCCGACAAGTTCCAGCCGGTGCCGGGCGAGCGCGGCATTTACGCCCGCGTCCCGGCGGAGGCGAGCAAGGCGGCATCCTGAGGCCGCGGCGGCGGCCCGTGCGGCCGATCGCCGATTCGGCTCTCCCCGCCACCCGCGCGCGGACGCACGTTATCCAACCGCCCGCTCTCCGCGAACGGCGTTCGCCTTCAGGGAAGATCGACTAACGATGTGTTCTCGAGGCTCGTGTCGTGAAATCCACGCGGGATGCGTGAGTGGAGGGGACGGGGCGGCCCGAGGAGGGGCGCGCGGGAAGGAGCCGACGGCGCGGCCCGAAAGGCTGGATGAAGAAAAGCGCCTCAGACCTTGACGGCGGCCTTGCGGGGCGCGATCTCCTTTTCCTCGCCGGTGGGATCGCGCAGGACGTAGCCGCGGCCCCACACCGTCTCGATGTAGTTGTCGCCGTCGGTGGCCGCGGCGAGCTTCTTGCGCAGCTTGCACACGAAGACGTCGATGATCTTGAGCTCCGGCTCGTCCATGCCGCCGTAGAGGTGGTTGAGGAACATCTCCTTGGTGAGGGTCGTTCCCTTGCGCAGCGACAGGAGCTCCAGGATCCCGTACTCCTTGCCGGTCAGGTGAAGCGGCTTGCCGTCGGCCTCCACGGTGCGCGCGTTCAGGTTGACCACCAGCTTGCCGGTGCGGATCACCGATTCGGAATGGCCGCGCGCGCGGCGCACGATCGCCTGGATGCGGGCGATGAGCTCGTCCTTGTCGAAGGGCTTGGTGAGATAGTCGTCGGCGCCGAAGCCCAGCCCCTTGACCTTGTTGTCCGGCTCGCTCAGTCCCGAAAGGATCAGGATCGGCGTCTTCACGCGCGCCTGGCGCAGCCGCCGCAAGACCTCGTATCCGTCGATGTCCGGCAGCATCAAGTCGAGAATGATGATGTCGTAGTCGTAGAGCTTGCCGATTTCGAGGCCGTCTTCGCCGAGATCGGTGGTGTCGCAAATGAGTCCTTCCGACTTCAGCATCATCTCGATGCTGCGTGCCAGCGACGTGTCGTCTTCGACCAGGAGCACCCGCATCCTCTGTTCTCCGGAGCTGTATTAACTCTCGTTAATTAAGATACGTATAATTTGGTTAACGATTGGTGACCAGTTAATCTTTCCAATACCATGGAAAAGCGGCCCGGCGGCGCCGGCCGGAGAGCCCCGCTGGCCGGGGTCTCTTTCCAAAATAGACCGAAAATCAATTAGTTACGATGCAGATTAGGCCGGCCGGGCTGGCCCGGGCGGCGGCGCTCGGTTAACCGGGCATAAAAGCTTTTCGCCCGATACTCGGGACCAACAAGGGGAAGGCCCCCGCCGCGGGTTCCGCCGCGGAAAAGGATGAAACTTGGCCCCACCGCTCGACACCCTGCTCGCCGAGATGCAGAAGCTGGAGGTCGAGCTGGAGGAGAGCGCCGACGACCGGCTGGTCCGGCGCTATGGCAACCTCGAGGACCGGTTCGCCGCCCTGGGTGGTTACGCCGCCGAGGCCGAGGCCGCCCGCATCTGCGCCAACCTCGGCCTGCCCGACCGCGCCCTCGCCCAGACCATCGGCACGCTT
>OFHG01000957.1_pt1 | contig 10688 bp, 10 predicted proteins | sample 1521931 | NCBI WGS metagenome assembly OFHG01 (sample SAMEA2468438, study PRJEB22500) | soil metagenome | biome: Glassland; feature: Farmland; material: Clay | place: Australia | collected 2013-01-31 | depth 0.55 m
GTGTACGCCCGCATGAACTCGGGATCTAGGCGCAGGACTGTCTCCCAATGTTCAGCCCATCCACCACGAAGTCTGATGAACTCATCCTTGATTTCCTGTTGTTCGATGGTCAACGGCATGTCATGGTCGATTCTGCACACGAGCGGAGGGGCGCGTGCGAACTCATGAGCCTTCCTCCACTTCAATTGACTCCTGCGACTGGATCAAGTCAGCCATTGCGATGCGCCCGGCAATCTCAACATGCATTGAATTCAGGCTCGTCGCAGCGGCCGCATCACGCATCGCAACAGCGTCGACAACAGCTCGCAACTCCGCCGCTGATCGTCAGCGCGATCCCGTCGAGGCCGATGGCGCGCGACGCGATCTCCTCGCGGAGAGCCTCGGCACGGCGGAGCGCGAGTTGGACGTCGAGCCGCGGGAAGGCGATCACGAACTCTTCGCCTCCGTAACGAGCCACGAGGTCTGTCGTGCGGACTCCCTTCCGAAGCTGCTCGGCGATGAGCTGAAGCACGCGATCTCCCTCGAGGTGTCCGAAACGGTCATTGAACCGCTTGAACTCGTCCACGTCGAAGATCGCGATGCTGAGCTGGGAATCCCTCCATTCAATTCCCGTGGGAGGCGTCGCTCCACACGTCACCGAGTTGGCGGCCGCCCTGGAGCGGAGAGGGCATGAAGTTCACGTCTTCACGCGCATGGGTTACGGCCAATCGCAGTACCAGCGAGTTGACGGCGTTCACTATCACCGCTGCCCCTTCCGACTGCACCCGGAGTTCGTGGAAGAAGTCAACGAGATGTGCCGGTCGTTCATCCACTACGTCTACCAGGCGGAGGACTTCTCCGGACCCTTCGACGTGATTCACGCACACGATTGGATGACAGCGAACGCGCTGATCTGGATCAAGCAGGGGCGGGGGCGGAAGGCTGTCTTCACGATTCATTCCACCGAGTACGGGCGCTGCGGAAACAACTTTTACGACGGACGCTCGGCTCGCGTTCGCTACCAGGAACGGGCCGGGGCCTATTGGGCAGACCGGGTCATCACCGTTTCCCATGCCTTGAAGGAAGAAGTCAAGTGGATGTACCAGGTCCCCGATTGGAAAGTCTCCGTCGTGTACAACGGGGTCAACATCCATCGATTCGAGGGCTGGCTGGACCCGGGTGTCATCAAAGCCCGGTACCAGATTGGTCCCCTCGACCCGATGGTTCTGTTCGTCGGGCGCCTGGTGTATCAGAAAGGACCGGATCTGCTGGTCGAAGCCATTCCAGCCACTCTGAAGTTTTATCCCCGGGCGAAGTTCGTCTTCGCAGGCGACGGGGAGATGAGAGGTGCGGTCGCCCACCGGGCCTGGGAACTGGGTGTAATTCATGCGGTGCGGTTTCTGGGATTCAAGGGTGGCCAGGAATTGGAGGATCTCTTCAAAGCCTGTGACGTGGTTTGCGTGCCAAGCCGGAACGAGCCGTTCGGGATCGTCGTCCTGGAGGCCTGGAGCGCCGGCAAGCCGGTTGTGGCCTCCATGAATGGCGGGCCCAATGAGTACATCTGGCACGAAGTCGACGGACTGAAGGTTTATGCCAATCCCGACTCCATCGCCTGGGGGATTGGGACATTGTTTACGAACTTCGAATGGGCGCGATGGATGGGGCGGAACGGCAGAGTTGCCGTTGAGTCAGCCTTTACGTGGGACCGGGTTGCGGAGCAGGTCCCACATATTTACGCCTCATAGCGCCTTCCAACGCGGGCGGCAAGCTCGGGCAAAAGGCTCCGCGTTCATCCCAAGGGAGGGGAAGTCGAGTGGCACCTTTGAATCATCTGCTTGGACTTCACATGCATCAGCCACCCGGGAATCTGGAGTACCTCATCGACCACTACGAGTGGGAAGCCCGCCAGATCATGCTTTGCTACGATCGGCCCTTGAACTATGCCTGGCGCTACCAGGATGTGGCACGGTTTTGCGTGGGCTTTTCGGGGATTCTGCTGGAACAACTGCAGGACCCCAGAGTCGTCGCCCGGTACTCGGAGGTTATCGACATCCCCAAAATGCTCGATATCTATCGGCGCACGCCCAACATTGAAATCGTAGGGATGGGTTACTACCACCCGATTTTCCCATTGATTCCGCTCGAGGACTGGGACGATCAAATCGCGCAGGGAAGGCAGAAAATAGCGGAAGTCTTCGGACGCGAGCCGAAAATCTTCTGGCCTCCCGAAATGGCCTTTACGAAGGAGATGATTCCGGTCCTGGCGCGTCACGGTTACGAATACGTGGTCATCGATAGTGTCCATGTGAAACACGAAAAGTCCTTGGGAAAAGTCGAGACGGTTTATCGTCCGCACTTCGCTGAACACGGAGGGGCGAGGATCACCGTGATTCCCCGCGACCGCGATCTGAGTAATGCCCAGGAAAGCGGCTTGGACCCCGGCTGGTTTGAAGGAGAAGTGAAGAACAAGACGGCCGGTGCCGCGGAGCCTTGCCTTGTCACCACCTGGACCGACGGTGAAAACGGCGGCTGGTTCCGGCAGACGGACGAGCAGGCGGGATTCTGGGGCCACTTCTTTGTGCCCTACATGGAGAAGGTCCGCGCCGGACGGATTCCCATTCGCCCCGTCACGATTACGGACTTTGTAAAAGACAACCCGCCGCGCGATAAAGTGGAAGTGCAGACGGGCGCCTGGAATGTGGGTTCAACCTCCGGGTACGATTTCTCCCAGTGGTCCGGCTCGGCGTCGCAACGGAAGGCGCTGGAGGAAATCTGGGATCTCAGCCGGTCCTACCAGGAGCTGGTGAAAGCCTCGCCGGTCGGAAAGAGCCCGCAATCGTCCGCTTCCACGCTGGCGCAAGCGCGTGAGTACATTCTGCGGGCTGAGACGAGCTGCTATCTGTTCTGGGGTGATGCCTGGATTCCCAAGCTATACGAAGAGACTCGTATGGCGCGCGATCTGCTTCGGCAGGCAGGGACCCACGGGAGTTAGAATCTTTCACAACCTGAAAGGGAAGTTGCACGCCGGCGATCTCTGCCGCGACTGTCTCGAAGGCGCCCGCGTTGCGGAGAGGAGGAGTGGGACATGAAATGCTGGTTTTGTGACCAGGAAGCGAGAGGCACCTGTGCGGCGTGCGGCAGGGGGCTCTGCCATCAACACGCGCACATTCACGATGAGATGACGATTACCAAAACGGACACCAGTAGCGGGTACTCGAGCTACTACAACGTCTACGGAGCCCTCAAGTGTTCCGACTGCCGGTTGGAATGGAGATCCTTCCAGCCGGATCGATAGATTGGTAGTAAAATGACGCGCTATGGTCGAAGCAATCAGGCCCGTAGGTTCATCCTGGGTCCTTCTCCATCAAGGGACGTAGAGTGGGTCAACAACAACGGAACAAGCGGAAGAGAGCCGGCAAAGAACAGCGTGGGCCCGGCCGGGAGAACCGCCAGTCCGGAACCCCCGCCCGGCCGGACGCGCCGGTCGCCGAGCCCGTACCGAACGTGGTGACGAGGCCCGGAAAGCTTCCTGAGTCCTACGGCCAGACGCGGGTTGTCGTCCTTCCGATCCATCCTTATCTGGTCCACGTTTACTGGGAAATTGCTCCAGATTGCGTCGAGGAGAATCTGAAACGCCTGCCTGAAGTGGACCGTCCGCCGCAGCCGTGCCTGCGCTTTTACGATGTAACCTACATCGATTTCGATGGCACTAACGCGCACAGTTGGTTTGATGTGGAGATTGACCTGTGGGCAGGGAACTGGTACGTCGAGCTCTGGAGTGCGAATAAATCCTACTGTGTTGACCTGGGTCTCAGGTCTCCGGCGGGGATCTTTCTTCCGCTGGCACGGTCGAATATCGCGCAAACGCCCCCCGACCAGCCCTCTGTCAACGTGACGGAACGGTACTCATTCGTGCCCCCAGAGAACCTGAGGGAGCATGTTGAGCGCGGTGGTACACCGTTTGATCTGCCGGGGAGTGAAAAGGAATCTCGCTTGCCAGGAGAAAGCCAGAACCCGGATGAGCCCCGGGCCTTCGAGGGTCCACAAATGCCGGAAGAAACACCTGGCTCACCGGTTCTCGGGCACAGTGGGCTGACTGCGCACGCAACCCGGAGGGAAGGGAGCGAGCAGGGGAAGCGGTCCGCTTCTGCATCCTGGTCGGTTGAATCGGCCGGCGTGACAGAGATCGTGCGGCAACGTTACAGGGAACTCCACAGATCGCAGGCTCATCCTATGACTCCCACCACGGCGCCGTTCATGGCGCGCGACCAGGAGGCCAAACCGCCTCGCCTTTCACACCTCAAGCCACAGCGCGCGGACATCACGCAAATCGACGAACAAGCTTTCGCTTTTGGCGTATCCTCCAGACCCACGAGCCGCTAAAATTGTAGAGTGAGATTCTGAAAGGCCTTCCCCTGTACGGGGGAAGCCTGATCAGCTTGATGTGAAAGGCTATGGCTCAGGGATACCTCGCAATCGTCCTGCACGCACACCTTCCTTTTGTGCGGCATCCGGAACACGAAGAGTCGCTCGAAGAAGGCTGGCTCTTCGAAGCGATTACCGAGGTGTACGTGCCGCTTTTGCTGGTCATGGAAGGTCTCATCGAAGATCGTGTCGATTTTCGCCTGACCTTTTCCCTCACGCCGACGCTGGCCTCCATGCTTCAGGACCCGTTCCTGCAAGCGCGTTACCTGAGGCGGATCGACCGGCTCATCGAGCTCGCCGGAGAGGAGATCGCGCGGACCCGCTCGCAGCCGGAGTTCCAAAAGCTGGCTCGCATGTATCAGCGGCGGTTTCGGGACGTTCGTACGGCCTTCGCCGACCGGTACCGGAAGGACCTGGTTCGAGGTTTCAAGCGGCTCCAGGATCTCGGCAAAATGGAAATCATCGCCAGCGGTGCCACGCACGGATTCCTCCCCCTGCTTTCGATTAACCCCGGTGCTGTGCGGTCACAGGTCGGGATCGGAGTGAGGCATTACGAAGCCGTGTTTGGGCGAAAGCCGGATGGATTCTGGCTGCCCGAGTGCGGCTACTATCCGGAACTGGACTCCGTACTGCGCGAAAACGGCATTCGCCACTTCATTCTGGAAACGCACGGGGTCACGCGCGCCGAGCCCCGGCCCAGATACGGCGTGCACGCACCCATTCACACCCCCGCCGGCGTAGCCGCTTTTGGACGCGCTCCGGATTCCTCAAAACAGGTGTGGAGTTCCTTCGAAGGGTACCCGGGCGACTTCAACTACCGCGAATTCTACCGGGATATCGCATACGACCTCGACCCGGAGTATCTCCGGCCCTATATCCATCCGGATGGTATCCGGACCGATACCGGCATCAAGTACTATCGCGTTACCGGGAAGACAGATCGGAAGGAAGTGTATGTGCCGGAGTGGGCGGCGGCAAAGGCCCGGGCGCATGCCGAGAACTTCATTTCGAATCGCCAGAAGCAGATCGAATTCCTGTCATCGATGATGGACCGGAAGCCCATCGTGGTTGCACCCTATGACGCGGAGCTTTTTGGGCACTGGTGGTATGAAGGACCGATGTGGCTTGACGCCCTGGCCAGGAAGATCGCGCTCGGACAGGAAGCCATTCGCCTGGTGACGCTTTCCGAGTATTTACAGGAGTACCCGGTGAATCAAGTGGCCGTGCCGGCGATCTCGACCTGGGGCTACAAGGGTTACAACGAGGTGTGGATCAACGGAAGTAACGACTGGATCTACCGCCATCTGCACCGCGCCGCGGATTTGATGGAAAAGCTTGACGCTGACTATCCGCAGGTGGAGGGCCTGCGGCGACGGGCTCTGAGCCAGGCCCGCCGGGAGCTCCTGCTGGCGCAGGCCAGCGACTGGGCCTTTATGATGACGACGGGATCTATGACCGATTACGCTTCCAACCGCACCAGAGCCCACCTGGTGAGGTTCACCCGCCTGCACGATCAGATCCGGCAGGATGCGATCGAGGAACGGGAGCTTGCCGGCATCGAGAGCCAGGACAACATCTTTCCCGGAAGCCTGCTGGACGGTTTCGCGCGCGCTTCCGCGGCTTCCAGAGAATCAGGCGGCTGATCCGGCCTCGACTTCGCGGACGAGTTTCTTGTTAGGGTCAACCAGCAGCCAGGCGAGTGACCCGACCACGCACATTGCCGCGGCGACCCAGAAGGATGCCGACCAGCCGAAGTGCGCGGCAATGGCCGGGGTCAGAGTGGCCGTTAAGGCTCCGCCGAACTGCCCGCCCATGTTCATGGTTCCCGAAACGGATCCAGCCCACTGTCCCGCCACGTCGGCAGTGACCGCCCAGAAGGAACTCTGCGACAGGTAGAGCGCTCCGACCCCCGCCGCCAGGAAGACGCTGGCCAGCCGGGCGCTTTCGGCCTGTGCCCCCAGGACAATGAAAATCGCCGCCAGCCCGATCCCGAAGACGGCAATGCCGCAACGCCCCACGCGTTTTCCGTGACGACGGGTCAGCCAGTCGCTGATGACCCCGCCGATGGGCGAGCACGTCGCCATGCCGAGGAAGGGCAACATGGTGAAATCCGAGCCTGATTTCAAATCAAGCCCGCGGACGGTGGTCAGATAGATAAAGAACCAGGTGAAGAAAATATAGGCCACGTAGCCGTAGCAGAAGTAGCTGAGGGTGATCGCCAGCACTTCCTTGCTGCGCACAATGGCGCCCCACGGAATCTTGTGGACCTTCTGGGGCGTGCCGCCGTCCAGTCCCGCTTTGATGGTGTTCAGCTCTGAGGGGGAAACCCAGGGGTGTTTCTCCGGGTTGTCGCGCGCCAGCACGTACCAGACCACGCCTGCACCGAGGCCAATGACGGCGCTGCCGTAAAAGCACCACTCCCAGCCATAGTGAATCAGAATGTAGGTGATCAGCGGCGGAGTAATCCCAGCGCCTACGCCCACGCCCGCAAAAATCAGGCCATTCGCAACACCCCGCTCATTTGTGGGGATCCAGTTGGCGACCAGGCGATTGGAGGATGGATAGACCACCGCCTCGCCCGCGCCGAGCACAAAACGAACCACGATGAGCAGAGTGAGGGGGGCCGCGAACTCCGCCGGCACCAGGGCGGTCGCGGTCGTGAAGATGCTCCACCACACCACTCCCGCGGTGAGCACCAGGCGCGGCCCGAAGCGGTCGGCCAGGCTGCCACCCGGCGCTTGGAAAAGTGCGTAGCCGATCACAAACGCGCTGAAAACCCAGCCCAGTTGAATGTTGGTAAGGTGGAATTCCTCCGCGATGGAGTGACCGGCGATTGAGATATTGACTCGGTCCAGATAGGCAATAGCGCTTACGACAAACATCCAGATGATCAATATCCAGCGCACGCGGCTGCGTTGGCGTCCCGCCATGTTGGACTCCCCTCTCCTGGGCTCAGGGTACGCGACCCGACGATTCCTCAGAATCCCTCTCGCGTTCTGAGGGCGCCGCGCCGGGCCCCTGAAGGTTGTGAGTGTGCTGCTCGGGACGACCGGTCAGGCCGATCGTCCCGAGCAGCCAGGTTGCGCCGGATTAGATACGGCCGTACTTCTTTACTGCTTCTTCGATGGACTTGTACTTCTCGATGTACGGGTACATGGAGTGTTCCTTGAAGTCCATCTCCTGCGCGAGCTTCAGGACTTGTTCCGCCTTATCCCTCGGGACCACCACCACGCCGTCGAGGTCAGCCACAACGATGTCATTGGGATGGACGGTCACGCCATCGCACACCACCGGGATTTCCGAACCGGCGAATCGATAGTGGTTCACGGAAGTGGATGGCACGATGCCGAGCCCGAAAACCGGGAAACGGATCTTGGTCAATTGAGGAACGTCGCGCACGCCGCCATCGATGATGGCTCCCGCGAAACCGCGCGCCTCCATGGTTGTTCCCATCAGACCCCCCATGCCGGCGATGTCCGCACCGTCTTCAACCACCATCACATAGACGGAATCCGGACCGCCATGGTCAATCACCGCCAGCAGTCAGCTGAGCGCTTGCGAACCTTGATGACCTTCTTCCTTCTTGAGCATCACCGTGCGGGCTAAGCCCGCACACTTGGCGGGACATATGGGCCGCATGTTGTGGGTCATGTACATCTTCCGCCCGGTCAGTTCCTCGATCGCATCGGAGACAGAAGCCGCCTCCACGTGGCGATAGCCTTCCAGCAAAGCCGATGCACTCATTTTCCCGACTTGGGGGCTGGTGGCAGGTGTGACCTGTTGTGCTGTGCCGTAGGCGGCTAGGACGAACAGGATGCTGAGGGCGCAGAGAACAGCAAAAGCGTAGGCTGCTTTGTTGCCGTGTTTGGGCAAGCGGCCTTCAGACTCACGGGGCCGCGAATCTTCGCCCGCCAATCGACTTGAACGCACAATCTTTCCCACGGGACCTCCTTGTTCTGCTTCCTTGCAACGTTCGCGGATCCTCGCTAGCGAGGGAACGGCTGAGCCGGGCAACCTGAATCCTGTGCCGTGGGCACTCTGTTCGTTTCGTGACCACAGACCTGTGACGCGGCGAGAGATCGACCTTCAAAAACCTCTCCGCCCAGCCGTGCCAAGCGCGGCAGAGGCGACGGTTGCCAAATGCACAGTGGTTGGTAGCACAGTCTGCCCGGCAGGACAAGGGGATGATGGCATTCGAAAGGCCATCTCGGCATCCTGACCGCCCTTCGCGCCGCGAATTTCTCCAGCGAACGCTTGGCGCGGGCGGAGCGCTTGCAGTTTCCCCGCATGCTCTGGAGAATTCAAAAGGAAGGGTTGCAGTTCAACCAGGCAGGAAATCCATGACATGGCGGGCTCATCCGGTTGCCAAGATTCCGCACGGCTATCAGGTGGCTGTCGCGGACGTGAACGGCGACGGCAGGCCGGATATCCTCGCGCTCAGCTCGGCGGAAAGCATCATCGAGTGGTACGAGAGCCCGTCGTGGAAAGCTCGCCCCATAACTACCCGAACGAAAAACAACATCAGCCTTGCGCCGCTCGTATGGAGAGGGTACGCAGGCCATGGGCTGGCGCTAGCGGCCGATTTTCACCTCGAGCGAAGCACGGAGGGCGGATCGTTGTGGTGGGCTGAACCGGCCAAGCAGCCTGACGAAGAGTGGTCGCTCCGGCGCATCGGCGCCGTTCCGACTTCGCACCGGTTGCGCTGGGCGGATTTGGACGGCGACGGCCGCCCGGAGCTTTTGGACGTTCCTCTGTTGGGCGCTGGCGCCGCGGCTCCGGATTACAAAGTCGGCGCACCCATCACCTGGTTTCGAATTCCGGATGAAATTTGGCATGGCGAGGCGCGAAGCGCCGGCGCGGCGGACTTAACCTGGAGGCCGCATCTCATTGACGACTCGCTGACCGTTGTCCACGGCGTTCTCGTTTACGATTGGGATGGTGACGGCCGCGATGAATTCCTCACCGCCAGCTTCGAGGGAGTTTGTCTCTTCCGTTCGAACGGCCAAGGTGAGAGTCTGCGATGGCACGAGACGCACCTCGCCTCGGGCGACCAGCAGTCGAGACCGAGGCGGGGGTCGAGCGAAATCGGGGTCGGGAAAGTCGCGGGGCGCCGGTTTCTCGCGACAATTGAGCCGTGGCACGGCGACCAGGTAGTGGTTTACCTCCCCGGCGAGCAAGGCAAGCTGTGGAACCGCAAGGTGATTGACCCCTCATTTCACGAGGGACACGCGCTCGCTTGCGCCGACCTGGATGGGGACGGCAACGACGAGATTGTCGCGGGCTATCGCGGCCCCGGGACTAGCCTGTTCGTCTATCATGCGAGCGACAGTTCCGGCAGCCGCTGGGAGAGGCAGTTACTCGACTCCGAAATGGCCGCCTCGGGCGTCGTGATTGCGGACATGAACGGCGACGGGCGTCCGGATATAATCGCCATCGGGGCTTCGACCGGCAACGTCGAGTGGTATGAGAACCTGGGGTAACGGGCGAGTAATCCTGACGATCGCATCCCATCGTCCCCCCAGCGCGGCCAGGAGGGGAAATGCCTAACGGCGCAGTTCCCGGTGACGGAATCGCCTTCGGCGCTCCCGGGATTCCTCCCCGATGGACCTCGAGTTCCAAGGAGGGGATTGGGACAGCCTACTCCACTTCCAGCCGAATCTGGTTCACGGTTTCGCACGGAATTTTGAACGAGGTTTACTATCCGACGATTGACCGGCCCCAGATTCGCGACCTGCAATTCCTGATTACCGACGGCAAGACTTTTTTCCACGAAGAGAAGCGCGACCTCAAATGGGAAATCGATTACGTCGAGCGGCACGCGCTGGGATTTCGCATCGTCTCTTGCGACCCGCAAGGGCGATACCGCCTCATCAAGGAAGTCGTCAGCGATCCGCATCAGCCCTGCGTGCTGATTCACGCAAGGCTCGAGCCCGCGCCGGGATGGCGCGGCAGCCTGAAAGTCTACGCTCTTCTGGCGCCGCACCTGGACGTGGGCGGCTGGGGAAATTCGGCCCGGCGATTTCAGACGGCGGGCCGGCAAATCCTGGTCGCCTGGAAGAACAGTACGTATCTGGCGTTGGGGGCGGATGCCGGGTTCGCGAGAGCATCCTGCGGATACGTGGGTGCAAGCGACGGCTGGCGCGACCTGAGCGATAACTACGCCATGGACTGGCAGTTCGACCGTGCCGAAAACGGCAACACCGCCGTCACCGGCCAGATCGCCCTGCCGCGCAACAATGAATTTACCCTGGCGCTGGCTTTCGGCGACAGCCCGCACATGGCGG
>OFHG01000958.1_pt1 | contig 10687 bp, 8 predicted proteins | sample 1521931 | NCBI WGS metagenome assembly OFHG01 (sample SAMEA2468438, study PRJEB22500) | soil metagenome | biome: Glassland; feature: Farmland; material: Clay | place: Australia | collected 2013-01-31 | depth 0.55 m
GGGATAGAGGACCTTGTCGTCGCGGTCAACCAGCGCCAGTATCGTGAAAAACATGATGGGCTTGGCGCCCGGCGTGACCACAACCTCCGACCGATCTACCATGATGCCGCGCCGCTTGGAAACATCTTCGGCGATGGCTTCGCGCAGTTGCGGCAGCCCGGCGGGCGGACCGTAGTGCGTCCAGCCCTCGCGCAGCGCCGCCGCCGCCGCTTCTACAATGTGCGGCGCGGTGGGGAAATCAGGTTCGCCGATTTCCAGGTGGACCACTTCTTTGCCCATCGCCTCGAGCTCGCGCGCGCGCACCAGGACCTCGAACGCGCTCTCCGTGCCCAGGCGCGACATTCTTTCCGCTAATCGTATACGCTGCAGTGTCGTCGTCATAATTGGACCTTCTGTCCGCAAATTCTCCGCAGTCCGCCACGGCGAAAGCGGGAAATCGCCCATAGCTTCGGCCCTTAAGGGTCTACAAGCATATTTCCTTAGCAAGTTAAAGTCCAGCAGCCGTCGTTAATGGGTCTGGATAGGCCAACCGTGCACGCGGTGGTGGCCGAACATAAAAGGACACCTGACGACCGCTGCGAGTCTCCAGTCGGCGAGCGCATATTTAACGTTGAATCCGAACCGCCGGGGAAATATCATCCAGCGATTTCCTTTTCGGACCCGGATAAGTGGAAAAGATGAGCACTGGATCCAAAACCGACCTCCTGCGCGCGATGGGGCGATGGAGCCTGGTGGCGCTGGTCATCAACTCGATCATCGGCAGCGGGATTTTCGGTTTGCCGTCGGTGGTGGCCGGAATCCTGGGCGCGGCGAGCCCGCTCGCGTACCTTCCCGCGGCGCTGGGCATGGGGATCATCATGGCGTGCTTTGCGGAGGTCGCCTCGCGTTTTCGCCAGGCGGGCGGGCCGTACCTTTACGCGCGGATTGCGTTCGGGCGGCTGGCGGGCATCGAAGTGGCCTGGGTCACGTGGCTGGCGCGCCTGACGGCCGCGGCTGCCAACGTCAACCTGTTCGTGATTTACCTGGCCGAGTTCTGGCCGGCGGCGAAAAGCCCGTGGCCCCGCTTTGCCGCGCTGACGCTGCTGGTGGGCGTGCTCACCTTGGTGAATTATCGCGGCGTGCGCGCCGGCGCGCGGCAGAGCAATGTCTTCGCCGTGGCCAAATTGGTTCCTCTTCTTCTGTTCATCGCAGTGGGACTGTTTTTTATTCATCGCGGGAATTTCGCCATTCATTCCGCCGCTTCGACGGCGACGTGGCTCGAGGCGGTGTTGCTGCTGGTTTTTGCGTTCGGCGGATTCGAGGGCGCGGTGATTCCGATGAGCGAGGCCAAAGACCCCGAGCGCGACGCGCCCTTTGCGCTCTTCACCGCGCTCGTCGCGGTGACGCTGGTTTACACGCTGGTGCAGGTTGTAGTGACGGGCGTTCTGCCCGATGCTTCCAAGAGCGACCGGCCGCTTGCCGCAGCCGCGCACCTCTTTGTGGGACCAGCGGGCGCGGGCATCATCACGCTGGGCGCGCTGATTTCGGTGTACGGCCTCTTGAGCTCGATGACGCTTTACACGCCGCGGCTGACCTTTGCTCTGGCCGAGCAGGGCGATTTTCCCGCGCCCTTCGCCTGGGTGCATCGCCGCTTCCGCACGCCTTATGTCTCCATCGTGGCGTTCGGAGTGCTCGTCTGGGGATTGGCCGTGGCCGGGTCGTTCAAGTGGAACGTCACGCTTTCGGCCGTGGCACGCCTTTTCACTTACGGCGCCACGTGCGCGGCGCTGCTGGCTTTTCGCAAGAAGCCGCCTGAGAGAGAAGCGCTTCGTCTGCCCGCGGGGCCGGTGTTTGCGGGGCTGGGGATTTTGTTCTGCCTCGTGCTGATCACGCGCATGGGCATAGGGGAATTCTGGATCGTGCTGGCGACGGCAGTGGTCGCGTTTCTGAATTGGGCCTGGGTGAAGAGCCGTCCTCAGCGCGGCGCCTGAACCAGCCGGTTATACTTTTTCAAGACTTCGCGCAGCTTGTCGTGCGGAATCGCTTCCACGGTGTGATTGTCCGCTCCGGTCATGGTCTGAGCCGCTACCAGAGCGTTGACAATCGCTTCCTCGGCCGCCTGAACCGTGCCTTCGAACAGCGGGCCCATCTGGTCGTTGGGCACCATTTCCAGATGCCGAAGCCCGGTGGGTTTCCACGCGCCGGAGTTGGCAGTGGAGAAGGCGATGAAAATGTCGCCCGAGCCATTGCCTGAGATGCTGCCGGTCCTGGCCAGTCCCAGGGCCGCGCGGCGCGCTAACCGTTTCAACTGATGCGGCAGCAGGGGAGCGTCGGTGGCGACGACGATGATGATCGAGCCGGTTTCCTGATTGCCGGCCGGGCGCCGCGACGACCATACCTTGTTTCCGGGAATTTCGCGGCCCACCGGCACGCCCGCAATCGTCAACTGCTCGCGCAAGCCGCAGTTGCACTGCACCAGAACGCCCAGCGTGTAGCCGCTGCCTTCGATGCTGATTTTTCTTGAGGACGTTCCGATCCCGCCCTTGAATTCGTAACAGATCATTCCCGTGCCGCCGCCGACGTTGCCTTCCGGCACCGGGCCGCCGCGCGCCGAATCCAGAGCATGAAACGCATCCTCGGGGTGAACGTGAAATCCGTTGATGTCGTTCAAATAGCCGTCGTAGGTTTCCGCCACCACGGGCAGCGACCACCAGTAGCCCGATTCGTCGGGTGGGCCGTGCTTGACGCGCCAGGCAATCACCGCGTCGCGCACCACGCCCACGCTGTGGGTGTTGGTGATCATCACGGGTCCTTCCAGGAAGCCCGATTCCTCCACCCACGTCGTTCCGGTCATCTCGCCGTTGCCGTTGAGCGGAAACCATGCGGCGAAGACCGGGTCGTCCATCTTTTTGCCGCGCGGCAGAATGGCCGTCACGCCGGTGCGGACCGGCCCTTGCCCGACTACCAATTTGCCGCTGCCCGAGATGAGCGTGGTATCGCCCACCTCGATGCCGCTGACGTCGGTGATGGCATTCAACGGCCCGGGCGTTCCGTCGAAGGGAATTCCCAGGTCGCGGGCGCGCGGCTTGGTTTGACCGAGCGCCCAGCAGGGCGTGAATGAGATGAACAGCAACGCGCTGAGAATTGTCTTGGACATGGTGGATTGCATGGTTTTCTCCTGGACGAGCGGGTGGGATTCTATAGGGCGTCTTGCGTGGAAACAACAGGAATGGCCGCCTCGCGTGATAAGCCGCACCACGGGCAGGAGCAGCGGGAAATGGCTGTGAAGATCATGGGCGGCTCGAGTTGCAGTTCGAGCCGCCCGGCAGGTCTCAGGCGGCGGAGAAATGCGCCTTCGGCATGGGCTTTTCCGCCGTGTTCATTTGCGCGTTGACTACGGCGATGGCGGCCATGTTGACGATTTCTTCGACTTCGGCGCCGCGTTGCAGCACGTGAACGGGCTTGTTCATGCCCATCAGGATCGGGCCGAGGGCCTCCGCGCCGCCGATGCGCATCATCAGTTTGTAGGCGATGTTGGCGGCGTCGAGCGTGGGGAAAATCAGCACATTGGCTCCGCCCTTCAGAGCGGAGAAGGGATAGGTTTCGTTGATGATCTCAGGCGAGACGGCCGTGTCGGCCTGCATTTCGCCGTCCACCATCAGGTTGGGCTCGGCCTGCTTGACGATTTCCGTCGCGCGCCGGACTTTTTCGGTGAGCGGATGCTTGGTGCTGCCGAAGTTCGAGAAGGAGAGCATGGCCACGCGCGGCTCGTAGTTGAATTCGCGAGCCACGTTGGCGGCCAGAAGCGCGATTTCCGCCAGCTCTTCGGCGGTGGGCTCGATGTTCACCGTGGTGTCGGCGAAGAAGTAGAACTCTTTCTTGGTGGCCAGCGCGTAGAGGCCGGAGACGCGATGCACGTCGGGGCGCATGCCGATCACTTGCAGCGCCGGACGCACGGTGTCCGGATAGTGCTGGGTGAGCCCGGAGATGAATCCGTCGGCATCGCCGGTGCGGACCATCATGGAGCCGAAGTAGTTGTTATTGAGCATCAGCTCGTGGGCTTCGTTGCGGGTCACGCCCTTGCGGTGGCGCATCCGGAAGAACTCCTCCGCGTAAGCCTCCAGGCGCGGCGAGCTCTCGGGTTCCACAATTTCGGCCGAGAGCTTGGTCAGCCCCAGCTCGCGCAACTTGTTTTCGATGATTGCCGGGCGGCCCAGCAGGACGGGCAGGGCGATCTTCTCGTCCATCAGCCGGTAACTGGCTCGCAGGATTTTTTCTTCCTCACCTTCGGCGAAAACAATGCGCTTGGGCGAGACCCGGGCGCGCTGCCGAACCGTCTGCATAATTTCGTAGGTGCGTCCCAGCCGCCGCGAGAGCTGGTCGCGGTATTCGGCCAGATCAATCTGAATCTGGGCCACACCCGACTTCATCGCGGCTTCGGCCACGGCGGAAGCTTCCCAGATCAGCACGCGGGGATCGAAGGGCTTGGGAATGATGTAATCGGGCCCAAAGTGCAGCCGCGTGACGCCGTAAGCGCGCAGGACGGAGTCCGGCACGTCTTCCTTGGCCAGCGACGCCAGGGCGCGCGTGGCCGCCAGCTTCATGTCCTCGTTGATGGCGCGCGCGCGCACGTCGAGCGCGCCGCGGAAAATAAACGGGAACCCGAGGACGTTGTTCACCTGGTTGGGATAGTCGGAGCGGCCGGTGGCGATGATGACGTCCTTGCGGGCCGCGCGCGCTTCCTCGTAGGTAATCTCGGGGTTGGGATTGGCCATGGCGAAAACAATGGGGCGGTCGGCCATGGAGCGGACCATTTCCTTGGTTACGCAGTTGGCTCCGGAGAGCCCGAGGAACACATCCGCGCCCTCCATCGCCTGCGCCAATGTCCGAAGGCTGCTTTCATGGGCGAAGCGCTCCTTGTAGGGGTTCATGCCCGCCGTGCGGCCCTTGTAAATGACACCCTTGGTGTCGCACAGCGTGATGTTCTCCCGCCGCACGCCCAGGCGAATGTAATGCTCCGCGCAGGCGATGCCGGAAGCCCCTGCGCCGTTGACGACCATGCGGACCTTGGCCAGGTCCTTGCCCGCCAGTTCCGCCGCATTCACGAGTGCCGCGCCGGAAATGATCGCGGTGCCGTGCTGGTCGTCGTGAAAGACGGGAATGGACATCGTCTCGCGCAGCTTTTCCTCGATGTAGAAGCATTCGGGCGCTTTGATGTCTTCCAAGTTGATGCCGCCAAACGTCGGCTCGAGCAACTGGCAGGCTTTGATGATCTCGTCGGGGTTTTCAGTTTTCAGTTCCAGATCGAAAACGTCAATGTCGGCGAAGCGCTTGAAGAGCACGCCCTTGCCTTCCATTACCGGCTTGCCGGCCAGCGCTCCGATGTTGCCCAAGCCCAGCACCGCTGTGCCGTTTGAGATCACAGCGACCAGATTGCCTTTGGCCGTGTAATCAAACGCCAGCTCGGGATGCTTTTCGATTTCCAGACATGGCTCGGCCACTCCGGGCGTGTAAGCCAGGCTCAGGTCCCACTGCGTCCGGCAGGGCTTGGTGGCGACGACCTCAATTTTGCCCTTGCGTCCCGTCGAGTGATACTCCAGCGCGTCCTGCTTGCGGATTTCCATTGGTCATCTCCCTTCCAACATCCGTCTTTTGGACAGCCCGACTGTGCCGCGGCCGCCTGAACAACTCCGGTTACCATGCATCGTGGCACTCGGTTTCGGTTCACGATTCCCGGCGCCGAGCGCAGCGAGCCGCCATGCGATCACGGTAGTACATGCAACAAGGCTCAAGCTCGCATCCAAGCAACTGCTTTGCCAAAGATATCAGGACGGGGCCGCTGTGACAACTGTCAGAGCGCGCTGCCCGGTTGTCTGCGTGCCGGGTGATTGAATCCTCATGGTAGGGCGCTTGCTGCACAGCCCTGCGGATGCTACATTGGAAATAGGGCAGGTGTTTAAGGAGAGATTAAGATGCGTTGGTCGTGGAAAATCGGGCGCGTGGCGGGCATCAACGTCTTCATGCACGCCACCTTCCTGCTGCTGATCGCCTTCATCGTCGTCGTGTACTGGGTTCAAGGCCACAACGTGTACACCACGTTGTGGGGCGTGCTGTTTGTGCTGGCCATCTTTTTATGCATCGTGCTGCACGAGCTGGGCCACGCGCTGACGGCGCGGCGCTACGGCATTCGCACGCGCGACATCGTTCTGCTGCCCATCGGCGGCGTGGCGCGCCTGGAGCGCATGCCCGACAACCCTCTGGAAGAATTGCGCGTGGCGCTGGCGGGCCCGGCCGTCAACGTGGTGATTGCCGCGGCGCTTTTCGGGCTGCTGGCCGCGGCGGGTTCCGTGCCAACGCCGCGCGACTTCTTCAACATCGCGCTTTCCGGAGGTCACTTCCTCACGCGCTTGATGGCGGTGAACGTCTGGCTGGTCGGCTTCAACCTGCTTCCGGCTTTTCCCATGGATGGCGGGCGCGTGCTGCGCGCGCTGCTGGCCACGCGCATGGAATACACCGAGGCCACACAGGCCGCGGCCCACGTCGGCCAGGCGATGGCGCTGCTGTTCGGCTTTTTCGGCCTCATTTACGATCCCTTTCTGCTCTTCATCGCCCTGTTCGTTTGGATGGGCGCGGAGGCCGAAGCCGCGATGGTTCAGATGCGGACTTCGCTGGGCGGCATTCCCGTTCAGCGCGTGATGCTGACCAATTTCCGAACCCTCTCCCCCGACGACACGCTGGACGTCGCCGTCGAGCACATCCTGGGCGGCTGGCAGCAGGATTTCCCGGTGGTCTTTGGCGACCACGTGCTGGGCGTGCTGACGCGCGAAGATTTGATGAAGGCGCTTGCCCAGCAAGGGACAGGCATCCACGTCCGCGAAGCGATGCAGCGCGATTTCAAAGTGGTGGACTCGCACGATATGCTGGAAAAAGCCGTGGCCAGCCTTCGTGAGTGCGGCTGTCGCTCGCTGCCTGTGCTGCACAACGGTTCCCTGGTAGGAATGCTCACCCTGGAAAACGTGGGCGAGTTCATCATGATCCAGAAGGCTCTGGGGCGCGCGCAGCGCCTGCCTCCCACCGTTCGTCCTGAAAGGTCCTCCGGACTAACTAACCTGCCTTGACGGAGACATCCATCGTTTGCTTGAAGGTGCCGAATTGGCAGGCGTGTGCATGCGCAAAAAGAACCACTCGCTGGGGCAAGGCTTTGCTGGCACACGTTGCGTGAGGTTCGGCGCATCAAGTTGGAACGGTACCAGCGGCCACCATCTAGGGATGGCAGATGCGTTCTGCGGGCGGTGATCGCGTCTTATTGCGAAGCTTGTTCCTTCCACGGAGGTTTTTCGGGCAGCAGCGCTTCGAACTCGGCGATGAGCGAAGCTTCGTAGTCTCCCGCGAACGTCTTGGCAAAGAACCTGTCAATGCCTTCGCGGTAGAATCGTTCCCACGACGCTTCCTCGTGGCCGGGATTGACGGGGAAGAACAGCGCGCCGTTCGCGCGCGCGGCGGCCATATCGCCGGGCGCATCACCAACCATCAGCACGCAATCCTTCTCGTACTTGCCGCCCGCGGTGAGCTTCAGGTGTTCCTTCTTCGAGCCCATTTCCTGTCCCGCGATGACGGCCGCGTATTTCGCGATGTCGTGCTCCTGCCACTCGCGCGTCAGCGCTTCGCCGGGCGTGGCGGAAACGCAGATGATGTCCGCGCGCGGGAAGATCTTCTCCGCGCACTCGCGGAAGAAGGGAAACGGCGGCACGCCCTCCACCACTTCGGCGATCGAGCGATTCACCGCCTTGCTCCACTCGAGCGTGAGTTTCAGCACGGGATCATTGGTCTTTGCGACTTCCGCTTCCAGCGCGGGATTCCCCAGCGGCTGACCGGATTTGATCCAAGCTTCAAGCGTGGGCACGTCAGGAATCTTCACGCCGCGCCGCATCGGCTCAGGCCAATCGCGCAGCAGCTCGAAAGTTTTGGTGAGGGCTGGGAAGCGATTTGTGCCGCGCCACTTTGAATAGAGGTTCACGAATTCCGCCGCAGCGCGCGCGTATTTGGAAATGGCCTGCAGCTTCCAATAGCGGATGATCGCGGGGATGAAACATTCCTTGTGCTTGATCTCCATCGAATCGAAAACGCAGCCATCGGAATCAATGCCCACAAAGAATTCATGCCGTGGTTTGAAGGCGAGCAACTTTTCTTGTGCCGAGGATGCCATCTGAAATTCTTCCTCCTGATGAATGGTGCGGAAAGATTGCGGAAACCTGCGAGCAGTCCTACAACCACGAATCATACCGCAAGCGCGGCGAACGGGGAACCGCTTTGCGAAGGGACGCAGTGCGCCTGAAATCTCGCCGGGCGGCAAAGTTTTCCGTAGAAATTGGGCGGGCGAAAAATTCTGTGTCAGCCGTATCAGCCGTATCACCGTTATCACGGCGAAACGGCCTGGCGCGCCAGCAGATAGACTTTTTGTCATGTCTCGATGTGGACATTGTGTTCTACCCGCGGGTCCCTCTCAGTCTGGGAAAGTCGCCGGTGACACGCCGGCGCCACGCTGAGGTTGTCACCAAGTTGTCCAGTGTCGCCCGCCGGTGAGCGCAACGGTCGCTCGAGTCCGTCGGCTGGCGGATGGCAGCACCGGCGCCAAGCGCCGGACAGTAGCGAGTGTGACACTCTCCAAACCGTCACAAGCGGTATAGCGCGCGGCAACGGTTCCTGCTAGCTTCAGCGCCAACGAGGTGAACTCCCATGGCCAACGCAAACTTCAGGCCAACTGAAATTCCCCGACCGGCCGCGCGTTCCGCTCCCGCCCGGCGCTACGCCATTGACCGCGTTGCCGCAAAAATCGAGCCGCGCTTGAAGGCGCTCTTTGACCGACTGCCCGCCAACGTTTCGCTTTTCACGGGCGGCGTATTCATTCTGGTGACGGTTTTTCTGCCTCTCGCGATTGACGGCTGCGGACGCTACGGTGGCACGGGCAAGGACTTGCTTATCGGCAAAGCGGGCACCTACTGGCCCAGTTGGCTGGGCATGAGACCCTTCGGCCGCTGGTTTTACATTTTCCTGCTCGCCTGGGCCGCGCTGGCGATCGTGGTGGCGCTCGCCCGTTTGCTCAAGCGCGATCTTGGCCGCTCCCGGATCGCGGTGCTAATCGCTCTGGCTGGCGCCCTATCCTATTTTGTTATGGCCGACTTTATGATATTTGCCATTATTGACCTGGATAAGCGTCTTCGGGGCGGGCTAGCGGGATATCTGCTGCTGCTTTGTGCGAGCCTGGCGGTTTTTCTCTTCTTCCGCGCCGCGCGGGCCGAATCCATTCGAGCCTCGCGCTTCCTGCGGCGGCTCTTTCTGCTCGGCGGCGCGCTCACGGCGCTGACCATCGCCGGCTGGGCTGCCGTGGTGATCTCCGACGCCGAACTTATCGACTCGCCCCATCGCGCGCTGCGCGTTGCCGGCGACCTGCTGTTGCTTTCCCCGCCGGCCCTCTGCATTCTCGCGCCGCTGGCACTCTGGTTTCGACACTCGCTCTGGCCGATGGCGGATTCGGCGCGCCACTGGCCGTCGCTGCGCCGCCGATTGGCGCTGGTTTGCGTCCCCGTCGTGGCCGGGCAGTTTTATGCCGCCTACAGATCGTTCGTCGGACCTCGGGTCTGGGGGCTTGCCCTGTGCCTCGCCGGCATCCACCTGATCACGCTCGGCTATCTGCGGTTGAGGAAGCAGGCTGAAGCGGCCCGCATTCCGGTGCAGGATGCGGACCCGGTGAGGATTCCCGCCCCGCAGGCATAGGAGGTGCGCGCATGAAACTCCGACCAATAAGCGCACCACGATCCAGCGGCGGCTGGCCTGGAAAGGAGGGAATCATGAACCGAACATGGTTGGCTGTTTCAGTTTTGTCGGTGGTCCTCACGATGGGGATTCCGGCTGACGGGCAGGAAGCATCCGAACCCTTCGACAGGAATCGAGAGCGCGGCACAATCGAGTTGCAGACGGGCGCGGGCTGGGGGCGTGCAAGCGGCCTGGTGCCGCGCAGCGGCAAGCAATTTGACTTCGGCTTCGGCGTCCTCCACTACCTGGGCAGGAAGCGTTTCTTGCGCCGGGTCAGCTTGGGCTGGTCGCTCGACTGGCTCCCGGTGGACACCACAACCTATTTCGACCCGAGCCTCGGCTCCGAGGCGCGACTGCGCAAAGAGCTGTTTATGCTCAACGAATCCGTCGGCTTTGATCCCGTGCAGACGCCTCATGTGAATTTGACGTTGCGTTTTGGCGGATCCCTCATCGCAAACTCCACCACCTTCTACCTGAAGCAAGCGTATGGAGGGGACGGGTTTTCAGATTTTCAGGACGTTTGCAACCTGCAGGCCTTCACCAACCGGTGCCCGACCCACCATACCTTCCTCGGGACCGAAGGCGCCAGCCTGCGGATTTACCCGCACCGCAAGGGCCGATTTTATTTCGGTCTGGCGTACACACACTACGCCCTGGGAAGAAATCAATTGATGGCGACGGTCGGCACGTCATTCTGACGCCGCTCGGTTCTGTACCGCGGAGTTGTTCTTCAACTCCGCAGTTTTCAGTTTCCGGCGATTCGTAACTCGTAACTCGTAATTCGTAATTGCTGAGGTTCCTGTTTCCCGGCCCCGGACTCCTGAATCCTGAATCCTGACTCCTGCCTTAAAGTCCCTTGACTTCCTCCACAATCGGTGTATATCAGTCAACTTGA
>OFHG01000959.1_pt1 | contig 10683 bp, 9 predicted proteins | sample 1521931 | NCBI WGS metagenome assembly OFHG01 (sample SAMEA2468438, study PRJEB22500) | soil metagenome | biome: Glassland; feature: Farmland; material: Clay | place: Australia | collected 2013-01-31 | depth 0.55 m
CGTCACGCTGCGGCACGGGCCAGACGGCCCCGCCATCGTGGACCATGCGCTCCGGCGCGCCCGGACGGTAGTGGATGTTGATGAGATCCTCGCCTGCTGCCGCTACTGACAGGCGCCGGCGTGGCGGCTGGCCTATACATGGCTGGGCTGGGTAGCGTTCCCCAACATCTAGTAGTTGCAGCACTGTCATTATCAACAAGTTGTGGATTGCCCAGGACGAAGGAGTCATGCGGGACGTGGCGGTCCAGCAGCACATGCCCCGGCGCCGCCAGGGACACACCACGGCGGTCACCCGCGGCGGCGAACGGTTCTACATCACCGCCAACGCCCGCACCGACGCCACCTTGGGCGAGGAGTTCATCCAGTGGGGCAAGCAAGGCAGCAGTTGCGCCGGACTGGTCGACGTACTCGCCATCGCCTGGTCGGTCGCCCTCCAGCACGGCGTCCCCTTCACTGACCTGGTCCGCCACAGCATCGACCTGTATTTCGTGCCCACCGGGCGCACCGACGACCCGCAGATCCCCCGCGCCCGCAGCATCGCTGACTACCTGGCGCGCCGCCTGGCCATCGACTGGCTGCCCTTCCATCAGCGCACGGAGCTGGGCATCTTCACCGTCGGCGAAAAGATGGATCAAGCCCGCGACTGGATGGCCCGCACCGACGCTGAGTTGTCAGCGCCACCAGCCGCCGAAGACGACACCCTCCGCGCCTTCCGCTGGGCACTGGCCACCGGACTCGGCCCCCCATCACAGCCACCAGACCAGACACGCATTCCCGCTGCCCACGCCTGATGCCGCAAGGCGCCCCATGGCTCCGGATGCGGAGAGGGAGCGGGAGATCAGCAAGGGCACGTCCGCGTTCGGCGGGACGAAGGCCAAGAGGGAGATCGCCGGCCGGCCGGCCACGCCCTACGGCCGGCTCCGGGCGATGCGGCCGGGCGAGTACCTGCTGCTGGACACCACCCGGCTGGACGTGTTCGCGATGGACCCGGTGACCCTGCGCTGGGTGCAGGCCGAGCTGACAGCCGGCATGGACCTGTATGACCGGTGCGTCACCGGGCTGCGGCTCACCCCGGTATCCACCAAGGCACTGGGTCAGGGTGAAGGCGAAGACCAGGTCGAAGAACAACTCCAGGGTGCTGACCCGCAGCGGGATCAGGGGTGGGGGGCACCGGGCTGGCTGGTCAGGGGACGCCGGGTGAGGATCGGGCACCCCCGCCGGCACCCCGCGTCGCGGAGGCCGGCCGGGCCTGTGCCGCCGCCTCCGCGATATCGCGCCGGTACCAGCCGCCTCTCATCCCGATAGCCGCGGCAGCCTGGTAGGCCACGTCCCGGGCGGTGGCCAGATCCGGGCCGGTGCCAACCACGTCCAGCACCCTGCCGCCCGCCGACACCAGCCGGCCCGCGGCGTCGATGGCCGTTCCGGCGTGCAGGACATGCGCTCCGGCGACGCGTTCGGCCTCATCGACGCCGTCGATAATGTCGCCCGTCACGGGCGCGGCCGGATATCCCTCGGCCGCGATCACGACGGTCACCGCCGCCCCGGATGCCCACCGCAGCGGGCCCAGGTCGGCCAGCGAACCGGACGCGGCGGCGGCGAGCAGGCCGGCCAGGGGGCTGGCCAGGCGGTCCAGCACGACCTGGGTCTCCGGGTCGCCGAACCGGGCGTTGAACTCCACCACCCGCACCCCCGCGGCGGTCAGGCTCAGCCCGGCGTACAGCAGCCCGCGGTAGGGGGTGCCGCGCCGGGCCAGTTCCTGGATCGCCGGGCCGATGACGGCGGCCATCACCTCCTCGGCCAGCCCGGGCGGCGCCCAGGGCAGCGGCGCATACGCACCCATCCCGCCCGTGTTCGGGCCGGTGTCGCCGTCCCCGGCGCGCTTGAAGTCCTGCGCGGGCAGCAACGGCACCGCGGCCGCGCCATCGGAGAGGGCGAACAGTGATACTTCCTGGCCATCGAGGAACTCCTCGATGACCACGGTGCCCGCCGACCGGGCGTGCGCGAGCGCGGCCTGGCGGTCACTGGTGACCACCACCCCCTTGCCCCCCGCCAGCCCGTCCGCTTTCACCACGTACGGTGGGCCGAACTCCGCCAGCGCGGAGTCCACCTCACCCGCGCTGGCGCAGGTCCGAGAGGCAGCGGTGGGAATACCCGCCGAGGCCATGACCTGCTTGGCGAAGGACTTCGATCCCTCGATCATGGCGGCCTTGCCACCGGGGCCGAAGCAGGCGATCCCGGCTGCGCGGAGTTCGTCGGCGAGCCCCGCCACCAGTGGTGCCTCCGGCCCGATGACGGCCAGATCGGGGGCGGTCGCCCGGGCCAGCGCGGTGACCGCGGCAAGATCGGCCAGGTCCACGGCGTGCACGGTCGCGATCCGCGCGATCCCGGGGTTGCCGGGTCCCGCGTGCAGGTCGGTCACGTCCGTGTCGGCGGCCAGCGCCCGCGCGAGGGCGTGCTCGCGGCCGCCGGACCCGAGGAGAAGGACTCGCACGGCGCGAGCCTACCCGCCATCACCAGCCCGGGCCCGCGTAGCGGCCCCCGGCCGGACCAGGCGCCGCGCTGACGGCAGCAGCGCCGTCAGATCAGCGGGCGCAGTTGCAGGGTCTGGTCGCGGCGCGGCCCGGTGCCGACGGCGGCCACCGGGGCGCCGATGAGATCCTCCACCGCCCGCACGTATGCCTGGGCGTTGCGGGGCAGGCCGGCGAACTCGGTCGCGTCGGACAGGTCCTCCCACCAGCCGTCCAGATACTCGAGGACGGGCGTCGCGTGGTGGAACTCGGTCTGCGTCATGGGAATCTCGGTGTGCCTGGTCCCGTCCACGTCGTAGGCCACGCAGACCGGCACCTTCTCCAGGCCCGACAGGACATCGAGCTTGGTCAGGAAGTAGTCGGTGATGCCGTTCACCCTGGTCGCGTAGCGGGCGATCACCGTGTCGAACCAGCCGGTGCGGCGTGGCCGGCCGGTGGTCACCCCGTACTCGCCGCCGGCCTTGCGCAGCCACTCGCCCTGCTCGTCGAGAAGCTCGGTGGGGAACGGCCCGGACCCCACCCGGGTCGTGTACGCCTTGACGATGCCGATGACCTTGGTGATCCGGGTCGGCCCGATACCCGACCCGACGCAGGCGCCGCCCGCGGTGGGAGAAGAAGAGGTCACGAACGGGTAGGTGCCGTGATCCACGTCGAGCTGGGTCGCCTGGGCGCCTTCGAGCAGGACGGTCCGGCCCTCGTCAAGGGCACGGTTGAGGACGAGGGCGGTGTCGGCGACATAGGGCCGTATCCGCTCTCCGTAGCCGAGGTACTCGGCCACCACCGCGGCCATGTCGATGCCCCGCCGGTTGTAGACCTTGGTGAGCACCTGGTTCTTCTCCCGGAGCACCAGGTCCAGCTTCTGCTCCAGGATCCCCGGGTCGAACAGGTCCTGCACCCGGATCCCGGTCCTGGCCACCTTGTCACCATAGGTAGGCCCGATGCCGCGGCCGGTGGTGCCGATCCGGGCGTTGCCCAGATAGCGTTCGGTCACTTTGTCCAGCGCCCGGTGGTGGGGCATGATCAGGTGCGCGTTGGCGGAGATGAGCAGCCGGTCACAGGGCACACCCCGCTCGGCCAGGCCCTCGATCTCGGCCAGCAGCACCTCGGGGTCGATGACAACCCCGTTGCCGATGACCGGGGTGACCTCGGGAGACAGCACCCCCGAGGGCAGCAGGTGCAGCGCGTAGCTCTCGTCGCCGATGACCACCGTGTGCCCGGCGTTGTTACCGCCCTGGTACCTGACCACGTAGTCGACGCGGTCCCCCAGCAGGTCTGTGGCCTTGCCTTTGCCCTCGTCGCCCCACTGTGCGCCTACCAGCACGATGGCCGGCATCTGACCAGCCCCTTCCCGGCTGCCCGCCTTGCGGAGTCCCGAGGGTACCCCACCATCGGCCCCGCTGGCCGCCTGGCCCTGCGCGGTCAGGATCCCTCGAGTTGTGCTGCCGCCGTGGCGCTGGCCTCCCGCAGGAAGACCTGGCAGCGCTGCGCCTCGTCGTCCTCGCCGATGGATCCCGCGGCCCGGCCCAGCGCGTACAGCGACCGCAGAAAGCCCTGGTTGGGCTCATGCTCCCAGGGGATGGGCCCATGTCCCCGCCAGCCAGCCCGGCGCAGCTGGTCCAGGCCACGGTGGTAACCGGTCCTGGCGTAGGCGTAGGATGCGACGACCTCGCCGCGGGCCATGGCGAGGTCGGCCAGTGTGGCCCAGGCTGCCAGGCAGGCCGGGTGCCCCGCCGCCACCTCGGCCGGATCCGCGCCCTCGGTCAGCAGCGCCGCCGCGGGGTCGGCCGGCAGATGGGTGGCTGGGGGGCCGCCGAGCAGGTTCTGATGCTCCATGACAGCAATCCTGCCGCGCCGCGGTGGCGGCCGGGTCGGGTGGGGGAGTTTGCTGCCCGGGGGCTCGGTAGGTCCGGCGTGTGGACACCAGTCTTCCGGCGGCGGCGAGCGGCACCTTCACCCTCGGTGGCGACACGCCCGTCACCCGGCTCGGCTTCGGCGCGATGCGGATCACCGTGCCGCGCTGCATCCCCATGACGGCATCACCGTCGCCACCAAGGGAGGGCTGGTCCGGGCCGGCCCGGGCGGATGGCATCTCCCACGGGCGTACCGGGGTGGGCCTTCCTCAGGGCAGGCGCTTGCCCGCGGACATGAGGTCCTCGCACGCCCGCACGACACGGGCGGCCATCGCGGCTTCGCCGGCCTTGCCGTAGGCGCGCGGGTCGTAAGCCTTCTTGTCGCCCACCTCGCCGTCCACCTTGAGCACGCCGTCGTAGTGGGTGAACATGTGCGCGGCGATCGGCCGGGTGAACGCGTACTGGGTGTCGGTGTCCACGTTCATCTTGATCGCGCCGAAGGAGATCGCCTCCCGGATCTCGGCCAGCGCCGACCCGGAGCCGCCGTGGAAGACCAGGTCAAAGGGCTTGTCTTTGCCGTACTTCGCACCGACCGCGTCCTGGATGTCGCGCAGCACCGCCGGCCGCAGGGTCACGTGCCCGGGCTTGTAGACCCCGTGCACGTTGCCGAACGTGGCGGCCAGGATGTAGCGGCCACGCTCGCCCAGCCCGATCGCCTCCGCCGTGGCCAGTGCGTCTTCGGTGGTGCTGTAGAGCTTCTCGTTGATCTCCCCGACGATGCCGTCCTCCTCGCCGCCGACCACGCCGATCTCCAGTTCCATGACCGTGCGGGCCTGCGCGCACTCGTCGAGGAGTTCGGAGGCGATGGCCAGGTTCTCGGCGAGCGGCACTGCGGAGCCGTCCCACATGTGTGACTGGAACAGCGGCTCCTCGCCCCTGGCGACCCGCTCCTTGGACAGCGCGACCAGCGGCCGCATGAAGCCGTCCAGCTTGTCCTTGGGGCAGTGATCGGTGTGCAGGGCGATGTTCACCGGGTACTTCACGGCCACGCTGCGCGCGAAGTGCGCGAACGCGATCGACCCGGTGACCATGTCCTTGACCGCCGAGCCCGACAGATATTCGGCGCCGCCGGTGGAGATCTGCACGATCCCGTCGCTCTCGGCGTCGGCGAATCCGCGCAGGGCGGCATTCAGCGTCTGGCTCGACGTCACATTGATCGCCGGGTAGGCGAAGCCTTTCTCCTTGGCCCGGTCGAGCATCTGCGCGTAGACCTCTGGCGTCGCGATAGGCATGACGGTCGGCTCCCTGTCTCGTCGCGTGCCTTCAGTATCGGGGACGGTGCTTGCCTTGGGCAGGCCAGGGCCGGGATGCGTGCGTAAGAAGGGGTTTTGGCTCCCGCCGGCGCGAGGCTGCGCCGCCGCCGCTGGGCACCCGGCGGGTGCCGCGCCGGGGTCCGGTGACACACCGCAGTAGTAAAGGTGGTCTTAAGCTCTGCGGCCAGCGGCCAGGGCACCCGCCTGGATGCTGTACAACAGTGGACTATGCAGAGTTTTCTCATGCACTGGGGCCTGGCCGCGGTCTTCCTGTTCGGATTTCTGGAGGCGTGCTGCGTCCCGATTCCCTCCGAGATCACCTTTGGTTTCGCAGGGGTCCTTGCCGGCGAGGGACGCCTCAGCATCGTCGCCGTGATCGCTGTTGGGACGATCGCCGAACTTCTCGGCTCGTTCGTCTCCTACGGCGCGGGACGCGCTGGCGGCCGCCCTCTGGTGCACAGGTTCGGCCGCTACCTGCTCGTGACGCAGTCCGACATCGACCGGGCGGAGCGTTTCGTGGCGGGCAGGGGCGTATGGGCGGTGCCCCTCGGCCGGGCACTGCCGGTCGTGCGCACGTTCGTGTCCATCGTGGCGGGCATCATCGAAGTGCCCCCGATGCTGTTCGGCGTCCTCAGCCTGATCGGGACCGCGATCTGGGTGACCGCGATCTCCCTGCTCGGGTACAGCCTCAGCAGCACCTGGCTGAGTATCGAGCACGGCATCAAGCTCGCCGGGTACGGGATCGCCGCACTGGTGGTGCTCGCCATCGCTGCCTTCATCTTGCACCGGCTGCGGGAAGTCCGGCTGGAGGCGGCCGGGGCGCGTGAGGTCAGTGGCGGGCGGCGCGCCCCGCCCGCGCCCCAGCGCCCGGGCGCGGGAGAGGTGCGGAGGTAGGTGGCCAGGATCAGCCCGCTCAGCAGCGCGGTGATGACCCACACGGGATAGCTCCACCACTGCACCGGGGTCATCCGCTCATAGAACGGGGTACGGACGATGCCGGACGGCACCCCGATCACCAAGGCGCTCGCCACCGCGCCAAGCACCGCCGCGGACCAGCGGCGGCCCGGCCATTCCCGGATGGTCACACGCTTCATCCTCCCTTAACGCAATGCGGCCGCTAATTACCCCTGGGGGTATAGTAGGGGCTGGCCCCGGCCAGCTAAGTGGGGGCCGATTAATAAGTTGCGCGTGTCGCCGTCTGCTGGGATGAGGGTGTAGTTCCACTCGCCGTGGAACTCGTGGCGCCGCAGCGCCCGTTTGTCCAGGCCCTTCATCTGCTCGTCTGTGATCTTGATGCCCTTGGGGTAGCTGCCGGTGTCGAGTTCGGCGGTGACGGTGAGCCCGGTGCGGGTGGTGGTGGCGGCGATGGTCCGCACGATGACCTCGTGGCTGGTCAGCGGGCGGCCGCGCCAGTTCATCGAGATGTGGGAGAAAAGCCGGTGCTCGATCTTGTTCCACTTTGACGTGCCGGGCGGGAAATGGCAGACGGTGATCTCCAGCCCGGTGGCGTCTGCCAGCTTGGCGAGCCCGGTCTTCCACAGCCGGGTCCGGTAACCGTTGGAGCCGCCGCCGTCCGCGGTGATCAGCAGCCGCCGCGCGCCAGGGTAGGCGGCCCGCCCGGCCTTCTCCCACCAGGTGGCGATGGTGGCGACGGCGAACTCGGCGGTGTCGTGGTCGGTGCCGACCGGCACCCAGCCGGCATTGGCGGTGATGTCGTACACCCCGTAGGGGGTGACCTTGCCCAGCTCCTTATCTATGAAGTCGTACACGTTCACCGGCTCGGGCTGGCCCTTCGGCCGCCATTCCCGGCCCCCGTTCTTATAGCGGCCGACGTTCTGCTTCTTCTTGGCGTCCACGCTGATCACCGGGTCCCCGGCGGCCTGGAACGCCATCGCCTGCCCGCTGATGTAGCGGAACTGGGCGTCGCGGCCGGGGTGCCGGCCCCCTTCCGCTGTCTTGGCGTTGCCCTGCAGGGAGAAGCTCTCCTCCCGCAGCAGCCGCGCCACCGTGTCGGGGCCCGCCCGGTGCCCCTGGCGGGTCAGCTCGGCGGCCAGGTTGCGGGTCGACTTCGTCGTCCACTGCAGCGGCGACTCCGGGTCTCCCCGCGCGCCCGGCTCCACCAGCGCCAGCAGCGCCGGCTTAAGCCCCGGGTCGCCCGCCTCCAGCGGCTTGCGCCCTGCGCCCGCCCGCCGGGCCCGGCCCAGCAGCTCCCCGCCCGCCTCCAGCCCGGCCACCCCCGCCGCCACGGTCTGCCTGGTTACCCCAGCCGCGGCCGCCACCGCCGCGACCCCGCCATGGCCCAGCGACCGCGCCTCACTGGCCAGGTACAGGCGGCGCTGCCGCTCATCCAGGTGTGGCAGCAGCACCCCGAACTTCGCCGCCAGCGCCTCCCGCACCTCCACGGCAATTGCCATACCACATCCTGGCCCGCCGATCTCAATAAGTCAAAGTTATTTACCGGCAGATACTTAGGTCCAGCGTGTCAATAAGCGACGGGTGCGTGGTGCTCGGGGCACAGGTGGTCAAGGGATTCGCTTGGGCTTTGGGCCGCGCCCAGATCAGCCCCGTGCTGGGTGAAGCTCCGCGGTACGGGCAGGCCCTGTCACGGCCGTCACTTCTGCCCACTCCTGTGCCGGTCTCTGCCGGAATATTAGACAAATTGTCCACTAGATATCTTTGCTGTTGCACATCTTGACCGGCAGATTCAGCATCATGTGGTCGTACTTACTCAGCCGGGTATCCTCTCCGCCGCTGCTGGCCGGTGCTGTCGTCTCGCCGCAGACGGCCTAGTGGGCCTGCCATCTGCTTGGAGGAATCGATGACAACACACCATCCGGTAACGACAGGGCGGCAGCTCGGCCGCCGGTCCTGGGCCGAGCCCTGGAAGATCAAGATGGTAGAGCCATTGCGGGTGACAACCCCCGCCGAACGTGCGCGTGCGCTTGCAGAGGCCGGCTACAACACGTTCCTGCTGCGATCGGAGGATGTTTACATCGACCTGCTCACCGACTCGGGCACGAGCGCAATGAGCGACCGGCAGTGGGCTGGCCTGCTGCTTGGCGATGAAGCCTACGCCGGCTCGCGGAACTTCTACGCACTTGAGGAAGCGGTCCGCGACACCTACGGCTACCAGCATGTGCTGCCAACACATCAGGGCAGAGGTGCCGAGCACCTCATCAGCCAGGTCGCGATCCGCCCTGGCCAGTTCGTGCCGGGAAACATGTACTTCACGACCACGCGGCTGCACCAGGAACGCGCCGGTGGCGTCTTCGTGGACGTGATCATAGATGAGGCGCACGATCCACAGAGCGAACACCCCTTTAAGGGAGATGTGGATATCAGCAAGCTCGAAAGGCTCATCGCCAGTGCGGGCGCCGGCCAGATCGCTTACATCAGCCTGGCTGGCACGGTCAACATGGCCGGCGGGCAGCCAGTGAGCATGGCATGCGTGCGCGCCCTCCGCACGCTCTGCGATCAGTACGGGATACGGCTCTTCCTGGATGCGACCAGGATGGTCGAGAACGCGTTCTTCATCCAGGAACGCGAAGAAGGCTACGCAGACAAGACAATCGCTGCAATCCTCAAGGAGTTCTGCTCGCACACCGACGGCGCGTGGATGTCGGCCAAGAAAGACTCGCTGGTCAACATTGGCGGCTGGCTCGCCCTCAACGACGCGGAACTATTCGATGAGGCCCGCAACCTTGTTGTCGTCTTCGAGGGCCTGCACACCTACGGCGGCCTGGCCGGGCGGGACATGGAGGCGATGGCGACCGGCATCACCGAGTCCGTCCAGCAGGACCACATCCAGGCTCGCATCGGCCAGGTGCGCTACCTCGGCGACCTGCTCACGGCGGCAGATGTCCCGTTCGTGAAGCCAGTGGGCGGGCACGCGATCTTCCTGGACGCGCGCCGTTTCTACCCGCACCTGAGCCAGGACGAATTCCCTGCCCAGACGCTGGCCGCCGAACTGTATCTCGACTCTGGAATCCGCGCGATGGAGCGGGGGATCGTGTCGGCCGGCCGTGACCCGAAGACGGGCGGCCACCACCACCCCAAGCTTGAGCTCACCCGCCTGGCGATCCCGCGCAGGGTCTACACCCAGGCACACATGGACATCGTGGCAGAGGCGGTGGAGGCGGTCTACGCTCAGCGCGACTCAGCAAAGGGGCTGATGATGACCTATGAGCCGCGCTACCTGCGGTTCTTCCAAGCGCGCTTTGACCGGCTCTAGGCGGGCAACTCGCGGCGAGGCCGATCCCGGGGGCCGCATACATGGTCTCGAGCATGTCCTCCATGAGCCGGCGCACGCGCTCGTCGACCTGCGGCACGGGCTTGGCGACCTGCTTCAGGCGCGGATCGGGCGCAACCAGGATGGGGAGGCGGGCCCTGGCCCCCTCTAGGGATGGCGCGGGGTCAATTCCGTCAAGGTTGCGGCCGCCGGCCCGGCGCAGTGACGCAATGTTCTCGTCTTAGCCCTGCGCGTGCCTTTAATCGGGAAGAGCGCCTCTTATACAGGCCAGTCAGCTTTCGCCGCGGCCCAGGCGGTTGAGCACCGCCTTGGTGGTCCGGCTGCCCAGGTCCACGGCAATGATTTGAGCGCGTTTTTTTCGCGAAGGCCCTGATAAAAATGGCAAATTGAAAGCCATGTGTCTTTTATGGTTTTGATTGTTCAGCCAAAATGCAGGCTTTCGCTCGTTCAAAGCAGTTGCTGCGCCAGAAGGTTGAAGACCCCTTTAAAAAAAATAAAACCGTCCCAAGCGGACAAAAATAAAACAATATTGTCCAAAAATCAGTCCAGTATTAGACAATCTCCCGGGCCCGTTGTTTGGCCATGTCCAAAAATGCGTCCACCAGTGGTGTGATTTTTCCACGCCACAACGCACCGATCAAAGCCGGAGGAAATCCTTTCAACGGCAGCACGCGCACATTCGTCGGCAGCGGTTTCTTTGGCACTCCCACCGAGAGGCCGATGCCCAGTCCGTTGGACACGTA
>OFHG01000960.1_pt1 | contig 10679 bp, 8 predicted proteins | sample 1521931 | NCBI WGS metagenome assembly OFHG01 (sample SAMEA2468438, study PRJEB22500) | soil metagenome | biome: Glassland; feature: Farmland; material: Clay | place: Australia | collected 2013-01-31 | depth 0.55 m
CGGTTGATGGTCTCACCAGGCACCGATGCGGGCAAACCGGCGCGTAACGCCACCATGCGGGCCATATTCATCCCCTGTTCGCCTTCCGGGAAGGCACAGCCGATGATCACGTCATCCACCAGTGCCGGGTCAAGGTTATTGGCGCGCTGCAATAGATCGCGCACTACGAGCGCCGCCATCTCGTCCGGGCGGGTGGTTACCAGGCTGCCGCGCCGGGCTTTCCCCACCGGTGTGCGGGCTGCTGCTACAATCACTGCATCACGAGTCATTTGGTTCGCATCCATCATTTTTCCACCTCTTTTACCTTAATTCCGCAGGGGCTTGCCGTTTTGCAGCGTATACCACATGCGCTGCTGGGTCTTCTGCTCACCGCACAGTGACAGGAAAACCTCGCGCTCCAGATCCAGAATATATCCTTCGTCTACCCAGGCCGGTTTGCTCAATTCACCGCCACACATTACGGTCGCCAGCTTTTCGCCGATATGCGCTTCGTATTCGGTAATATAGCTGCCTTTTTGCATCATAAAGACGCCTACACGCAGAGCCGCCAGCGCATCGCGCCCGGCAGCATAAATCTTTTCGGGCAATGGCGGGTGATAACCGGATTGGGCCATACTCAACACCTCGCGCCTGGCTTCCGCCGGCAGGTAGTCACGATGCATCACGACCCTGTCGCAGGGGGATAATATGCCCAGCTGGCGCGCCTCTTCGGCGCTGGTCGATACCTTAGCCAGCCCAATCTGCTCGAAGATGCGCTGCAAAAAAGGCAGGGGTTCGGTGTTCTGGGTGCGCATGGGCGGGTTCAGGATGCGCCGTAGCATTTCCTTGGTCCCGCCGCCGGCGGGGATCAGGCCCACTCCCACTTCCACCAAGCCGGCGTACAGTTCGGCCGAAGCCACCACCCGGCTGGCGTGCATGCTGACTTCTGAGCCGCCACCCAGGGTGAGTCCGAGCGGCGCCACCACCACCGGTTTGGGGAAGTAACGCACGCGCATATTGATATTCTGCATTTTACGCACGGCGGCGTCGAGCTGGTCCCACAGACCGTTTTGGGCTGCCATCACCACCATGAACAGGTTCGCACCGGCGCTGAAGTTATCGGCTTCTGTACTGATGACCAGCCCTTCGAAATCTCGCTCTGCCCGGTCGAGGCCCTCTTGAACCATGTTGAAAATATCGTCATCCAGTGCATTCATCTTGGCGTGAAATTCCACACAGGCCACGCCCTCCCCCAAATCCACCAGGGAAGCGCCGGCATTTTTTTGGATCAATTTACCGGCGGCCTTCTCCTCACGCAGGACGATCAAGTCTGGAGGACGCTGGATCGCCTGGTAAGCACCCTTTTGTGGTGCGTAAATTCCAACCTTACGCTCGCCGTCGTAATGGTAGAAAGTGGAAATTCCATTCGCCAACATGGCGTCCACCCAGGCAAATGGCGGGAAACCGGCCGCACGCATGGCTTCAGCCGTTTCCGCTACGCCAAGCAAGTCCCAGGTTTCGAACGGTCCGGCTTCCTGCCCGAATCCCCAACGAATGGCGTTGTCAATCGGCAAGGGTGTATCGGCAATTTCCGGGATACGCTCGGAAGCGTAGGCCAGGCTCTGATAAGTCAGCGCCTGTACAAGCTGCCCGGCGCGGTCGCCAGCCTCCAGCAAAATTTTTAAGCGTGCGCCCAATTTTTCCTCTTCACGAGCTTTGCCAATCGAGTCGAAGCGCACCTTTTGCGGCGCCTGGTACTCCAGGGTCTGCAGGTTAAGTGGCCAAAACTCTTTCTTGCCATCCTGCATCACCGCCTTGTAGAATCCTTGCCCACTCTTGTTCCCCAGCCAACCGCGTTCGACCAGGGCTGCGATCAAATCATTGACGCGCTGCGATTGCAGGTAACGCAGCGCATGCTCGTCGTGTGGGATGGCCGGCGCCAGGTTACGGCCGACGTGCTCCCATACGTCTACGCCCACCAGATCGATCAGCCGGAAAGTTGCCGTCTTGGGTCGACCCATGACCGGCCCGGTGATGGCATCGACTTCTTCGACGGTGTAACCATGTTCCAGGATGTAATCCAGGGCAAATGCCCCGGTGCCAAAGGCCAGGCGGTTGCCGATGAAATTCGGAGTGTCCTTGGCCTGCACGATCCCCTTGCCCAGGCGGTATTCACCAAAGTGCTCGATCAGCGCCACCACTTCTGGCAAGGTGTCATCCGTCGGAATCACTTCCAGCAGCTTCAGATAGCGGGGTGGGTTAAAAAAGTGCGTCCCCAGGAAATGCTGGCGGAAGCCTTGCGACCGTCCTTCGCCAATCGACGCCACCGGAATACCGGAAGTGTTGGTGCTGATGACCGTATGCGGGCCGCGGCAGGCGTCGATGCGTTCCATCAACTGGCGCTTGATTTCCAGGTTCTCCACGATGGCCTCGACCACCCAATCGGCCTGTGAAACGACATCCAGGTTATCCTCCAGGTTGCCGATGCTCACCAGCGACTGGAAAGCCTGGCTGAAGAAGCTGGCCGGCCGGGAGTGGGCCGCCCGCTCAAGCCCCTGCTGAACAATCCGGTTGCGCACGGCAGGGTCTTGCAAGGTAAGCCCCTTTTTCTGCTCGTCTGAGGTAAGCTTGCCAGGCACGATATCCAACAAAGTCACCGGCACCCCGGCGTTCGCCAGGTGTGCCGCGATCGCCGCCCCCATGGTCCCCGAGCCGATTACAACCGCACGATGTATGTTGTATTTCATGTGGCCTCCTTTAGAATTCTTCCACTTGGCCTGACTTGCATGCTGACAAGGTCATGATGGTGCGCCCTTTGCAAATCAGGGTTGGTAAATCAAGTTGCTGCCTGGCTTTGATCCGGAAACGAGCTCACCAGCACTTTATCCACGCGAAAACCATCCATATCGAGCACTTCGAACTTCAAACCTTGCCATTCAAAATGATCGCCGCTCTGTGGAATGCGCCCCAGGCTGGCCATCACCAGGCCACCCAGGGTTTGAAATTGATTCCTGCTTTCCACCGGCAGGCTGGACAGCTTCAACAAATCCATCAGTTCATCTACCGGCAGCAGCCCATCCAGCAGCCAGGTGCCATCTTCACGCAACAGGGCCTCTGGCGCGGCCTCTTCGCCCAACCCCGGCAGATCGCCAACAATCGCCTCCAGGATATCGATCAAGGTCACCATGCCCTGCAGCCCGCCAAACTCATCAATGACCAACGCCACATTCATATGGGTACGGCGAAAAAGGTCCAGCACTTTCAATGCCGGCTTGCTCTCCGGCACGAACTGGGGCGGCACCAGGGCCGCGCGCAGATCCAACGCTTCTTCCTGCAAGCAGCGCGCCAGCAAATCTTTGGCCTGCACCACGCCCAGGATATGGTCCAGGTCGCCTTCGGCTACCGGCAAGATGGTATAGATACTATCGATGATCGTTCGCCGAATCTCCTCTTCGGCATCCTCCAGGTCTACCCAGGTGATCTCAGTACGAGGGGTCATGATCGAATCCACCCTGCGATCGGCCAGGCGAAATACCCCCGACACCATTTCTTGCTCAGCCTGTTCAAATATGCCCGCCTGGGTGCCCATTTCGATCAAGACTTTCACCTCTTCCTCAGTTATTGGAGGCTCGTCGGAGTGCCGCGCCCCGACCAGATGCAGGACCACATCTGAAGAAGCGCTGAGCAAGCGCACTACCGGCGATGCCAACCGGGACAGAGTCTGCATCGGACGAGCAACCGCAGCTGCGACCCGGTCGGGATCGGCTAAAGCCAGGCGCTTGGGGGCCAATTCGCCCAGGATCAACGACAGGTAGGTGATGACCAGCACCACTAAAACCAGGGAAACCGCCTGGCTGTAGGGAGCCAGCCATGGCAGGCGCTCGAACCAGGGAGCGATGCGCGCGGCGAGCGTGGCGCCGCCAAAGGCGCCGGCCAGCACCCCAACCAGGGTAATCCCAATTTGAACGGTCGCAAGAAAATCGGCTGGCTGGCGCGCCAGCCCGAGGGCCGTTCGGGCATTTTCGTCTCCGGCCTCAGCTTTTTGCTGTAGCCTGATCTTGCGCGCCGAGACCACTGCCATCTCGGCCATTGCCAGGACACCGTTGGCGAGAAACAAAATCAAAAGCAGGGCGACCTCGAATATCGGATTCAACATATATAAACTCGGTTTCACTCCCAATCCTTACGGATCCGCCAGCCGGCTTACGGTCCGAGCAGCTCACGCCGGTAAAAATCGATGCTGCGTTGGATAAATAACTGGTCGCCCTCCCCGCTAAATGTATGCGGCTCGTTCTTATAGGTGTAACACTCAACGGATTTCCCCAGGGCCTTTAATCGATTACACAGATCCACTGACCATTTCAAAGGCACCAGGGGATCGCTCTGGCCATGGTTGATGCTGACAGCGGCATGGATGCGATCCAGAAAATTGATCGGAGAGATGCCCGTCAATTCCGCTACCGGAACTGCCAGCTCGGCCAGGCCGCGTTGTCCATTTGACCAGCCGTTAATCGCCTCCCAATTCTGCCGTTCGTCTCCGCTCATTGCTCCATACAGCACGGCTGCGCGCACGTCCGGGCTGACGGTGATGACGCGTAACGTGATACCGCCCCCCATACTGTGTCCCCACATCCCAATGGCATCGGGATTTGCCAGTTGCAGCGTTCCCGGTTTGCCGCCGGTCTCTTTCACGATAGCGATCAAATTGAGGACATCGACCGCCATGCCTACCCGAAACAGATTGTCTCCCGAATCCGACGGCGGGTAATCCCGCAGATTGGGATGCAGCACCAGAAAGCCTGCCCTGGCAAGCGCATCCGCGTAGCGAGTAGTGTAATCCAGGGTCTGGTAGATATTCGGGTCGATGTAGCCATGAATGGCAATGATGACCGGATATGGCGGCTTGCCACGGCGCGGCACGTCCATAAAACCGTAGATTTTCAAGCCATCGCTGGGATACGTAATCAGGGTACGGGTGAAATACCCGTTCACCGCCATGACCTCTTCATTCCGAACCTGCCCGCCGCCATAACTGCGCGCCACCAGGGCCGAGATGGTCAAAGACTGGTACGGGTCGGGCGTGACGCTGGGCTGCGCCGTGGCGGTTGGAGTGGGCACCAGGCTGGCTGTAGGCGGCAGAGCAGGAGATGGAACTGCTTGTTTGCTGATCACCGTCACTGCGGGCTCTGGCAGCGTGGCCGTTTCCACTTTACGAGTTGGTAAAGCCGTTACCTCACTCGAGCTACAGCTGCTCAGAAGCAACCCGGCAATCAACACCAGCGTCCACCAACCATTCCAGGCTTTATATCCGCGTCCAGCGCGCCTGTTGGCATCTATTTGGATTTTAAAGTGCAAGCCAGCTCCCATAAACCACCTCACCCACACCAATATGTCTACACCCAAACAGATACCATTAAACCACGACTCGCCGGGGTTTTACCTCCTGAGCAACCGCTCCCTTTTCAGACGCTTTGAGACGGATGTTAACCGTTTTATCGACCCAGGCGCGCACCTCCCCGCTCTCATCGGTTAAATCGATATGATATTCCCGATCTACCGTAGGTGCACGTTCCAATGCCACGCGGATGGCATCGAGCTCAGCCTGTTCCAGAACGAAGCACGCCCGCAACGTGGAAACACCCGGTTTCTTGAAGCGTATGCAGGCCGACTTATCCTAGACCAGGTAGTCCGACCGAGATCGTGGATCTATCCATTCAGCGCAGCTCACGCCCGCTGTAATTCAAGACGTTGCGGGCTACGATCAAGCGGTTGATCTGGCCGGTGCCCTCATAGATATCACTGATCTTGGCATCCCGGAACCACTTTTCCAGTAATAGATCCCGTGTGTATCCCAGCGGACCCATCAACTCCACCGCTTTTTGAGTGATCTTATTGACCACATCACCGGCGCGCACCTTGCTCATCGAGGCTTCCATGGAGTTGGCCTTGCGGTTGTCGGCCAGCCAGACTGCCTTAATCACCAACAGCCAGGCCGACTCCAGCATGACTTCCATGTCGATGACTTCCCGCTCGATATTGGTTAAACGGTTGCGCGGCAGGCCGTAACGAATCTGCACACCCTGATTGGCCAGCAGCTCCTTTACCAGCTCGATCGTAGCGCGTGATACGCCGATAGCGGTAGCAGCCACCAGGGGACGCGTGGCATCGAAGGTTGCCATGGCGCCTTTAAAGCCCTTGGTCGTCGGTTTCTCGCGCTGGATTTCGGCGCTGCCCAGGATATTTTCGTATGGGATGCGACAATCTTGCAAAACAATGGAGGCTGTGTCGCTGGTGCGAATGCCCATTTTATGTTCCAGCTTGGTCACCTTGGCCCCTGGCGTACCGGCTTCTACGACGAAGGGGCGCATCCCGGCCCGCCCCGCCGAAGGATCGATGGTGGCCCAAACCACCACGAAACCCGGGGTATCCACCATTGATTTATGCCCGGCAGTGACGAAAATCTTCTCTCCGTTCAACACCCACTCATTGGACTCCTTATCCAAGACTGCGCTGGTGCGGATGGCGGAGGTATCCGAGCCGGCCTGCGATTCCGTCATGGCCATTGCAGCAAAAATGGGTTTTTCGGACGCAAAGCGTGCCAGGAATTTTTCCTTTTGTTCGGGTGTGCCGGTGGCCTCCACGGCCGCGGCGCCCAAACCACCTCCCGGCGTACACAAATATATGCCCACGTCCCCCCAGGCCAGGGTCTCGAGCATGAAGACCAAAGATTGATAGCCAATGGATGGGCGGTCTTTTTTCGCCTCATCTCCGTCTTTGCGTTCGCGCGGGGCCAGGGAACCGGCGCCCGTAGCGCGCATCGCCATATGCATGAAATTGATGTAGTCCCAGGGGATTTCGTGCTCGTGCTCGTCAAAATAGCGCGCGACGGGGCGCATCATATTCTCGGCAACCGTGGATAAAGCATAGCGCTGCTGTGCGATTGGTTTTGGCATTTCAAATTCAATCATCGTCCGCTCTCCTCGTCTATTGAACCTGTCCGCCGGTTATTGCTCGCCAGATTGCATCTGACCGGCTAGATCATGGTCAGGCCGGTCAGGGAAGCAATGCCCCGGCCATTGCGCATCCACATCTCCACCGGATGCTCGCGGATATAGCCGTGCCCGCCGAGGATCTGCACCGCGCGGTCGGTGACCATCATCGCCATATCGATGGCGCCGGTCAAAGCCAGGTAAGCATATTTGCTGGCGTCTGCCTTGGCGTTATCCTGCATCCAGGCGGCCTCCCAGGTCAACAACCGGATGGCCTCGATCTCGGTCACCATTTCGGCCAACATAAAAGCGATGGCTTGTTTTTGCGCAACTTTCACGCCGAAAACTTCGCGATCTTTGGCGTAATCACGTGCGTATTCAAAGGCTGCGCGTGAGAGTCCCACCGCCATAGCCGCCAACGCCACGCGAGCCGCATCCAGAATAGGCGTAAGCTCGTGACCACCAGAACCACCCAGGCGGTTCTCGCGCGGGACATGAACGTCGTTCAGCTTCAAGCTGTAAACCGGCAAGGCGTGGATGCCCAGTAGCCTTTGCCGCTCCCCGACCTCGAGCCCCGGGGTATCCTTACCCAGGATGAAACCCTGCGTACAGTCCTTCAAACGAGCGAATACAATCATTGCCTCGGCATCGGCAGCATACGGGACGAGAGATTTTTCACCTCTCAGTACGTAGTCACCATTTTGCTCGAATGCCTCACTGTGCAGCGTATTCGGGTCGAAATCGTAAACGGGCTCAATCAAGGCGGCGGTATAAGGCCGCCATTCCGCCTCGAGCAACGCCGGCAAATAATGCTGTTTCTGTTCCTCCGTACCTCCTAGCAGAATAGGCAAGGTGAAAAGACCGGGGGTCATCACTGCCATAGCTCCGGAGAGATCGCCCCAGGCCATCTCTTCCGCTGCCAGGACCCCGGTCGCCGCCGAACGCTCGCCAAAGCCCCCGTATTCCTCCGGAACGGAGGCCTGCAGATAGCCCAACTCCCAGCCCTTTTCGATCAGGTCGTCCGACCACTGGCTCTCCTCATCTGCATTGTGGGCCTTGGCACGCAAATCGGTGCTGGCGTAGCGCTGGATGGCTTCCACTAGCATTTTCTGTTCTTCAGATGGTTCGAAAGAATACATGTTACGCTCTCCTTTGTCGTCCCTCCGGTGAGGCTTGCTCCTGTTTGGGTGACCCTCCAAATAGTGCGAATGCTCCGACGCTCACATCCCGTTTCTCTTCAAGCGGAAATAGCGGATGGGCACCGGTTCGTCGTGACTCTCAACCTCCGCCAGGTTGTGAACTCCCAACAGCCCGTACTGGTAGAGATACTCCACGTGTGCGCCGGCTTCTTCGATCGCCAGCAGCTCGTTATAACCCTGAACTTCGCCAAACAACCCCTGCGAGACCTCGGCGATGGTGTGTGGCTCCTCCAGTAGCTCCAGCACCCGATCCAGACGTTGGCGGTGCATGCCGCTGATTTCATCGATCCGGGCGGGCAAATTGGTGATCAGATCGTTATGCCCTCCCAGGGTGAGGCGTACGTCTCCCGCCCAGCTCTTTAAAGCCGAGAGAGACTTTAGATAATGATCCAGTCCGGTGGAAAGCGTCAGGTTTTCCGGCGCCTGGTGAGGGGTAATGGGATTGAGCACGTGGTCGCCGCTGAATAAAATATCGTGCAAGCGGATGGCTACATGTCCGGGGCAATGACCGGGGACATGCAGCATCTCGAATGGTCCCACCCGCATACCCACTGCCTCGTAAGTAAAATCCACCCGTACCGAACGGTAGAGGCTTTTGGAGATCATGTACATCTGCAGCACCGGCTCACGCCTCTCAGCGGGAATGCCGGCTTCAATCAGGTATTCCTTCAAGTGCAGGGCGATGAGCGTGAGGCGCTCCTCGTAATTGGTCAGGTTGCGCAAGTCCAACTCGTGCACGCCAACCTGCGCGGCAGTGCGCGGGCGCACATAAGCCAGCCCACCGAAATGATCGATGTGACCATGGGTGATGAGCACGTGAGTCAGGTCTGCCAATCCAACCGGCTGCCCGCTCAGTTCAGCGACGGTTTGCAGCCCGTTTTCCAGTTGCTCGTTGGAGGCGCCAAAACCCGATCCGGTGTCAATCAACGCCCGGAAACCATCGTACAGTACCAGGTAAACGTTACCGGACAAGCCTGGGAATGCATCCAGCGCCAACCGGTATATCTGCGCTCCTCCGGCGCTGGTATAGGTCTTTACCCGCTCTTTTTGCGATTCTGATATCACCATCGTTCACGTTTTCCGCGTCAACAAACCGCTGAGGAATAAATTGGCGAATTGGGCGGCAATGACCTCCGGGCTCAGCGCGCCATCCGGACGGTACCAGGTTATGGTCCAGTTCATCACGCCCAATAAGGCGCGCGCCGCCAATTCGTTATCGACATAGCAAAATGTACCCTGATCCAGGCCTTCCTGAATCAAATCGCGCCACAACTGTTCGAAACGGTCGCGGCGCGGAACATGCCGGGCATGTAGCTTTGGATCCAGGGAACGGTGTTCCAGGAGCAAGACAGAAGCTAACTCGCGATGCTCCAGCATGGTCTGTAAATAGGAGATCATCGCCTGGCGCAGTTTTTCGTCGGGTGAAAGCGGCCGCGCCATCACTTCACTCATGCGCTCTATCAGCAAATCCAGGGCCTGGTCCAGGATGGCAACCAGGATTTCTTGTTTATTATTCACATGGTGATAAAGGCTGGCTTTTTTCAGGTTGACTGCCTGAGCAATATCCTGCATCGATGCGGCGTGAAAGCCTTTTTGGCTGAAAATCTGGGCGGCAGCTTCCAGGATCTGGTCTCGGGTCATTAAGGTTTCATCAGTCTCCCTACCGAACGGTCGGTAGATTAAGCTTACCAAATTGGAGGTAGCCTGTCAAGCCCAATTTCAGACTTCTTAAATATACACGAGTGGATTTTAATGTGACCTTGAGATAGGGCTTATTTTGCCTTAAGGAAATCGACCTGGAATCGGTGGTATGCTAAGAAATAGCCTCGTGTATAGGCGCACTATCGTTTACAACCTGGCTATCTCTAGAAGAGGCTACGGAGTTTACTATGGACATCGGTCCTCCCGAACTAATAATCATCCTCATCATCGTCATTGTGCTCTTCGGCGTTGGCCGTATCAGCAAGATTGCCGGCGAATTGGGCAGCGGAATCCGAGCTTTCCGTGAAGGCTTGCAAGCTCCCGAGGATGAAAAGAAAACGTCGAAAACAGATGAAACCAGAGCAGTCGAGCCTGGCAACATCAACGAACCGGAGAAGGAAGCTGCTAAGCTAGAAGACTCTTAAAATCGGGAATGCGCCTCAAACGGATCGGGGGGATGGCCATCATCGTCGGGTTCGTGCTGGCCGCCTGTAAGACCCAGGCTCCCAACAACGGATTACAATCCTTATCTCAATCCGGCATTGCCGCGGTTACGACAAGAGCCACCGATCAGGTAATTCAACAAGCCACGCTAGCAGAGCAGCCCAAGCCCACCCCAACTTCCACACCACCTGCCGGAACGGCACCATGCGACACGGCCAACCTGTCTGCCACAGCGGAGACTAACAGCGTTACCGGCGTAATTACCTTCACGGTCCTGATCACCAACCAGGGCCCAACGGCCTGCGTGCTGCAAGGTCGGCCTCAGATCCAGATCGTAAACCAGCAAGGTGAGCCACTGGTGCTGCAA
>OFHG01000961.1_pt1 | contig 10677 bp, 10 predicted proteins | sample 1521931 | NCBI WGS metagenome assembly OFHG01 (sample SAMEA2468438, study PRJEB22500) | soil metagenome | biome: Glassland; feature: Farmland; material: Clay | place: Australia | collected 2013-01-31 | depth 0.55 m
CGGGTCCTGCTCTACCATGGGATGCCGTGGGGGGGGTAACTCAAGCAGAAAGTCCGAGGCGCTTCTCGATGATCTGGACCCGCTGCTCCAAGGTTTCCACCCGCTCTTGAAGCTGGCGGTAGGAAAGCCGGATCAGCGCTCGCGTCTCAAGGGATTCACGCTCAATCTTCGCATCCAGCTCCCTGATCTGCTCAGGAAGGCCCTGGTATCCTTCAACAACCAAACGAGCTTGCGAAGCACATCTTCATGGAGCACGCCGCTGGGCCGCTTGCCCTCCTCGGTCTTCTCGGCCAGCTCCTGCCGGAGCGAATGCATGCCTTCGCCATACTCCTGACGGAGCGAAGCAGCCAGCGTTTCGGTCTTTTCGCTGAACTCCTCACGGAGCGATGCGCCCAGCGCCCGCATTTCGCTGCGCAGCCTTCCTTCAGTGCCGCCGACGATTTGCTCGATCTGAGCCAGTGACTCAGCGTCCATTCAACACTCCTTGTGTGAGGGTGTTAGTGTACGGGCACAGAGAAAGGAAATCAATCGCATAAAGGTTCACCGGACAATTTCCACCTCTCAGAATGGCGATACCGTGAACTCCAGCACGAACGATGGGCCGCACGGCAGCCGTCAAATCGCGGCGTAGCGCTGCGGTTTGCGATGTATGCGGAAAGCACCTGCAGTGGTAGGATCCTGGTGGTTAATGCCGGAACGGTGCTCCTGGCCGAGCCCGGAGTTGCCGAAATCCCAAGGCCAGAAGTCCCACACATCCCGACAAAAAGCGTCGGGATGCGCCGCCCGCGAGAGACGGTCTTGCATAAGGATGGCGTAAGTGAGCAATAGTGACCGGAAGGACATGCGAAGTGCTCTGTTCCTTGGGAGTGGCTGCTACAGCAGCACCCTTTTCCAATAAACTACGCGACGCTTATTAATATTCCACTTTCCAAAGACACAGCCCCTGCGGCGGCGCCGTGGGACCGGCAAGCGTCCGGTCGCGCGCTGCGAGAATTCGTGGAATGTCTTCCGGCTGCCTTTTTCCCCGCCCGATTTCCAGCAGGGTTCCCACGATGTTGCGCACCATGTGATGAAGAAAACCGCTGCCACAAGCCTCGTAAATCAAGATGGAACTTTTGCTGTGCCACCGAAGGCGCGAGCTAAACAGTCTCCGAACGTTCCCGCGCCGGTGAGTTCCCTGCGCCGGGCCGTTATCGCTTCCCTCCGATGGACCGCGCGCCGCGGCAAACGATGTGAAGTCGTGCTCGCCTTCGAGCATTCGCGCCGCGCGCTGCATCGCCTTCTGGTCGAGCGGATAGGGATAGTGATAAACGAACCGCGCGATGAAGGGCGAGGCGACCGGTGCCAGCAGGATGCGATAACGATAGGTTTTTGACACCGCTCCGTATCGCGCGTGGAAGTCGAGGGGCACGTCGCAGGCTTCCTTCACGCGCACTGCAGCCGGCAGCATGTCATTGAGAGCCTTGACCAGGTTTGCGCAGGGGATGGGACACGTTGTCTTGAAATTCGCCACTTGGTTGGCGGCGTGGACGCCCGCGTCCGTCCGCCCGGAGCCCCAGAGGGTGGCGAGCTGCCCCGTGACCTTTTTGATTGCGGTTTCTATCAGGCCCTGGATGGTCGCTTTGTCCGGCTGGCGCTGCCAGCCGTGAAAGTCCGTTCCATCGTAGGCCAAGGTTAAGCGGATGTTTCTCATTCGAGGTGACCCTTCAAGTGCTCCCTGAAGTAAAACCACTGGTGATGACATTGTCAAGCGGGAGAGGTGTTCGGAAACGGACACGGCTTCTCGAAAGTGGACAGCTCCGCCCTTTTCAAAATAGGAAAATCCATCTTAGCCATTTAGTTTAAGCAGGATAGTGCCTAAGTCGAGTGGCAGGCCACGTGCCAAAAGACTTTCGCGTCAGGTCGAACTGATAGCCGTTGGCGCATTCTTTTGGCGTTCGGGGGGGGCAGCGGGGCAGGCAGATCCGGTGAATGTATTTGTTTTGTTATGTGCGATGGGATAGACATTAAGTCCGGCAGCAAACCGCGTGCCAAAAGTTTTTCGCATTGAGTCGAATTGCTCCCTCGGGAGAGGTGGTGTTTGCGCTTTTGGGGGTTCTAAGCCCGGCAAGCGAGAGCTGGTCCGATATTTGTATTTGCCAGGTGTGGATGCTAGACTGTCAAATTTCGTGCAAGCCGGCGGGCAGCACAGAAAGCTCTGGAAAGATCGCCGGTCCCCGACCTCGCACCCCGAGCCGCCGCTTTCCGGCGCAGGCGGAGACTGCGTCGGAGGCAGAGGTGACCGCACCAAATTATGCCCTTTGCTGACAAATCTCTGAAACCGAACGTCTAACAGATTCGTAAGTACATTCAGCACATGCAAGAAGCAGTAATCTCAGGTAAGGGAGAAGGACACTCTCATGAAATCGAGAAGCACATGCTGGCCGGCAGTCGTTCTGCTTTTTGCCGGGCTGGTTCTCATGCCGACTGCTCTGGGGGGCCAGCAGGCGGCGACAAAAGAAAACTTCGGAGACTATTCTCGTTCCCAAGCGTTTCCCAATATTTTCGCCCCCTATATGAGCCCGCGCATTCCCGAGCTCAAGATGTCGAACTCGGCGCGCCTGCACAGTCTGATTCGCAACGGCAAACTGGAGCTTTCCACTCAGGATGCCATTGCCCTGGCGCTTGAGAATAACCTGGACATTGACTTGTCGCGCTACACGCTGCGTTATGCGCAGACCGACTTGCTTCGCACCCGGAGCGGCGGTTCGTTCCGCGGCATCAGCCCGGCGCTCTTCGGCGGGGTCACGGCGTTCGGGGCTGCGACCGGTGCAGGAGGCGGAGGCGGCCCTGGGAGCGCCGGCGGCATTACGGGTGGCGGCGGGGCGACAAACGTGGGGACGGTTAGCTGCTGCGATCCGTTTGCCGGCATGAACTTCGGCTGGGATCGCAGGACGTCGCCACTCAACACAACGGTCGTCAGCGGTCTTCCAAACGTCACCAGTCAGCAAACCAGCGTTTCGACCTTCTATGGACAGGGGTTCCTGACGGGAACCAGCTACATCATTGCCTTGAGCGGATATCGCCAATCAACGAATCAGCTCAACACTCTGTTCAATCCCAACGTGCCGACCGGCCTTACGCTGGGATTCAATCAGAAGCTCTTGAATGGGTTCGGATATCGGGCGAATGCCAAATTCATTCGCATCGCCAAGAACGACGTCGCCCAGGCCGACAGCGTCTTTCGGCAGCAGGTAATGACGACGATCGCCAACGTGCTCAATCTGTATAACGACCTCCTTTACTATCGCGAGAACGTGCGCGTGGCCGAGCACGCTTTGGCCTACGCCCAAAAACTGCTCAGCGACAACAAACGGCAGGTCGAGATCGGGACCCTGGCGCCCATCGAGGTGGTCCGTGCCGAGTCGGAAGTGGCTGCACGCCAGCAGGACTTGATTGTGGCGCAGACAAACTACCTCGAACAGCAGGAGAAGCTGAAGACCGCCCTTTCCAAGCATGTGGACCCGGAGTTGGCCGCGGCGCAAATTGATGCCACCGACTCACTTCCCGACCCCACTCCCGGCGACATCCCGTCGCTCGCCGACGCCCTGAAGGAAGCGGAGGCCAGCCGTCCTGAAATCACCCAGGCTGACCTTAACATCCGCAATCAGCAGATCACCATCCAGGCGGCGCGCAACGCGCTACTGCCGAGCCTGGACGTCTTCGCCACCTATGCTCCGACCGGCCTTTCAGGGAATTCGGTCCTCTACGGCGACTGCCCCGCTGGGACAGTCCGATACGGATCGGTATGCTACACCCCCGGCCAGACTTTCCCGCCGACTGCGTTCGAACCATTGCCCCAGACGGGCACCCATCAGGGCGGACTCTTCCAGTCCCTCACGCAGATGTTCCACGGGAACTATCCGGACTACTCCTTTGGCGTGACCTTGACAATTCCCCTCCGCAACCGCCAAGGCCAGGCGGACATGGCCACGGCGCTGTTGCAGGAGCGCATGCTTCGCACCCAACTGCAGCAGCAGAAGAACAATATCGCCCAGGACGTCCGCAACGCCGTCATCGCCGTCACCCAGGCCAAGGCGCAAATCGAGGCCGCGCACAAGGCCACAATCCTGGCGCAGCAGACACTGGACGCAGAGCAGAAGAAGTTCCAGCTCGGCGAATCCACGGTGTTCCTGGTGATTCAGGCGCAGCGCGACTTGGTGACGGCCCAAGGGACCGAGGCGCAAGCCCACGACAACTACGCCAAGGCCTTGACGCAGTATTACCAGGCCACCGGCACCACGCTAAGGGAGTTTCACATCGAGCTTGCGGAAGCGAAATCGGGTGAAGTCACGAGGATGCCCAACATCCCTGGCACGCCCATCACGCCTCAAAACCCTTAACTTCAAGCGGCGCGAAGAAATCTCTTTCGCACATGGCAAAAGCCCTTCGGGTGATGACAGCTGTCCCGGGGGGCTTTTCATTGTCCCGCCGCTATTGAAGTGCCTTCCGGCCACCCGACCGGTAGGTCGGTAATTGATAGATTCTGCTGAGTTTGACATGCACCTGCGGTGTCAACTAAGATACCACGTGGAGCTGTGCGGGGGCGATGAGCAAGCAATCCAAGACTGATGTCCAGGAATTCGAGAAGGTAGATCAAGAGTCCACCCCCCAGCGTGCACCCTCTGCGGCCGAGCGACGATGGAAAAAAGTCACCCTCGACCCTGCACTAAAGAATTCCCCTGAGCGCACCAAGAGCTTCACCACCCTCTCGGGGGTTCCCATTCAGGGCCTGTACACGCCTGCCGACCTGACAGATTTCGACTATCAGCGCGACCTTGCCGACCCCGGCGAATACCCCTATACCCGCGGCATTCACCGCACCATGTATCGCGGCCGCCTGTGGACGATGCGCCAGTTTTCGGGCTTTGCGGCGCCGGAGGACACGAATCGCCGCCTGCACTATCTGCTTGAACAGGGTCAGACCGGCCTTTCCATCGCCTTCGACTTGCCGACGCTGATGGGCTACGACGCCGACCACCCGCTCGCGGAAGGCGAAGTGGGCAAATGCGGCGTAGCAGTGTCGTCGCTGGCGGACATGGAAACGCTCCTCGAAGGCCTGCCGCTCGAGCAGGTGACCACTTCGATGACCATCAACTCGCCCGCCGCCATGATTTGGGCGATGTACCTGGTGGCGGCGGAAAAGATGGGTGCCGACTGGAAGAAGATGTCCGGCACTACTCAGAACGACATTCTGAAGGAATACATTGCGCAGAAGGAATACATCTTCCCTCCCGCGCCTTCGATGCGCCTGGTGGTGGATTCGATCGTTTTCGGCGCGCGCGAGGTGCCGCGCTGGAATCCGATCTCCATCAGCGGCTATCACATTCGCGAGGCTGGCTCGACGGCGGTGCAGGAACTGGCTTTCACGTTGCGCGACGGGATCGAATACGTGGAATGGGTCAAGCGGACCGGGATGGGCGTGGACGATTTCGCCCCGCGGCTCAGCTTCTTCTTCAACGCCCACAACGACCTGTTTGAGGAGATCGCCAAATATCGCGCCGCGCGCAAAGTGTGGGCCCGCGTCATGCGTGAGCGGTTTAGCGCCGAAGACCCGCGCTCCTGGATTTGCCGGTTTCACTCTCAGACAGCGGGTTGTTCGCTCACCGCGCAGCAGCCTTACAACAACGTCGTACGGACGACGCTGCAGGCGCTTGCCGCGGTGTTGGGCGGCACGCAATCGCTCCACACCAATTCTCTCGACGAGGCCTGGGCCCTGCCGACCGAGCAGGCCGTGACCCTGGCGCTGCGCACCCAGCAGGTGATCGCCCACGAAAGCGGCGTCACCAACACGGTGGATCCCCTCGCCGGGTCCTATTTCCTCGAGCGGCTCACGCGCGATACCGAGCTTGCCTGCCTGGACTATTTCGACAAGATTGACGCGATGGGCGGCATGGTGGCGGCGATCGAAAAGGGATATCCGCAGAAAGAGATTCACGACGCCGCCTACGCTTACCAGCAGGCCGTCGAGCGCCGCGAAAAGATCATCGTCGGCGTTAACGATTTCGTCAGCGAAGAGAAGCGCCCCATCGAGCTTCTGGTTATAGACGAATCTGTGGCGCGCCGGCAGCGGCAAAAGCTGGGCGAATTGCGCCAAAAGCGCGATGCGAAGCGAGTACAATCAACTCTCGAAGCACTCGGCAGCGCGGCTTCAAGCGACCAGAACCTGATGCCTTTCATTCTGGAATGCGTGCGCGCCTACGCCACCCTGGGAGAAATGTGTGATATCCTTCGCCAGGTGTTCGGGACGTACGAAGAGCCGGCGTTCCGCTAAAGACTGGCGAGAAAAAAAGATTGGTCGGCAAGGCGCCGCACCAGGAGATTCAGTGTGAACCTTGAGGACATCGAGCGCGGGATGGAATTGCACGAACAGCGCTTTAAAAAGATTGAGGACAATCTCATCGTCCAGGGGGAAATACTGAACCGCGTTGACCAAAGACTGGATCGCCTTGCCGAGATGTTCGCTCAAAGCGAGGGTGAGCGTGCCGCAGACCGCGAACGGATGCGCCGGATGCAGGGCGCAATGACTTCCTTGTTCGAGCGCATGGACGCCTTTATCCGCGGCCTGGAGCGCCATGATGGCCACGGCCAGACTTCGTCCGAATGAGCGTGTAACAGCACTTGCGGTACGGCTCCCATCTCTCGCCCCCAGATGCCTGATTATCGCATTCGCGTATTAGTTGCCAAGCCTGGCCTGGACGGCCACGACCGCGGCGCCAAGATCGTCGCCCGTGCCCTGCGCGACGCGGGCATGGAAGTGATTTACACCGGCCTGCGCCAGACGCCCGAGCAGATTGTCAGTGCGGCACTTCAGGAAGACGTCGACGCCATCGGTATCTCCATCCTTTCCGGCGCGCACAATACCATCGTCCCGCGCATCTGCGAATTGATGCGCGTCCAGGGTTTGGGCGACGTGCTGTTGGTCGTGGGCGGCATCATCCCCGACGAGGACATTGCCGGCTTGAAGAAAGTCGGGGTCACCGAAGTGTTTCAGCCCGGCGCTTCCACTCAGGACATCGTGGAATTCATCCGGGCCCACGTGAAACAAGTCGCAAGTGACAAGTGACGGGTGACCAGCGATTGTTGCGGGCGGCGCGCGGTGAAATACTTCGTACCCTTGGCGGTTCCGACGGGAACAATCCCGCGCATCGAAGCCGCAGAAGGCTGTGGAACTCCAGAGTTATAATTCGATCGCCATCCTGGCGTTCGCAGCGGACGACCCGTACCCTCGCCTGACCAGCGAAACTCTGGATGACCTGGAGACGCACCTCTGCGAAGTTCGACGCTCCGGACTTTTCCGTGGCGTGGTCATTGCATCCGGCGCGAAGTCTTTCGCCACCGGAGCGGAGATTGAAGAGATTGCAGAACTCCGCGGATTTGAGGCGCGCCGCTTCGCCGCGCGAGGACAGCGCTTGATGAATTTAGTTGCGGGATCTCCCATCCCCGTTATCGCCGCCATTCGTGGCCACTGTCTGGGCGGCGGGCTGGACTTGGCGCTCGCGTGCCACGGCCGGGTTGCCGCCTACGATTCGTCGTTCGGGCATCCCGGCGGGGCTCTGGGTCTGATGACCGGATGGGGAGGCACTCAGCGCTTGCCTCGGCTGCTGGGAAAAGCCGCCGCCCTGCAAATCCTCCTGACCGGCGAGCGCATCCCGGCCACACAGGCGCGAACGCTGGGGTTGGTGGATGAGCTTGTTTCTGCGCAAGATTTGATCGGGCGCGCCGTCCAGAGGTGTCACGCCCATCGGACAGGCGTTTATGCCAAGCAAGATCTGTTCGGGAACGATTGGTTAACCTATCCATCTTAAGAGGGGGTGACCTATGCGGCCTGTTTACATGATCTCTGGCGGGATCACAAAATTCTCCAAAGCCAATCCCCGCCAGAGTTTTCGATTGATGGTGAAAGAATCGTTCGATTACGCCATGCGCGACGTACCCAAGCTGCGCCGCGACCGCATTGACGGCAGTGTGGCGTCCTATTTCTCCGACCACTTCACACGCCAGTTGATGGCGGGCATCATGGCGGCGGACTTCCTGGGCCTTTGTCCCAAGCCCAACAAGCGTATCGAAGGCGGCGGGGCCACGGGCGGCCTCTGCTTCCAAGCAGGCTGGGAGGCGGTGGCTTCGGGGCGCATGGAGGTCTGCGTGGCCTTCGGCTTCGAAACCATGTCGCACGTCAATACCTGGAAGGGGAACGAATTCATTGCCCTGGCGTCCGACACCAATTTCGACTACCCGGTGGGCGGCTTCTATAGCGGCTACTACGCCATGATGGTGGTGCGGCACATGCACGAGTTCGGTACCACCGTCGAGCAACTGGCCATGGTAAGCGTCAAAAATCATAAGAACGCCCTCCACAACCGCTGGGCGCAGAAGCACCTCGACTTGACCATCGAAGACGTGCGCAACTCCCCGATGGTCGCCTACCCGCTTACCCTGCTCGACATCTGCACCATGTCCGACGGCGCGGCGTGCTGCATCCTGGCGTCCGAAGAAGTGGCGGCCAAGGTCTGCCCGAACCCCGTCAAAGTGACCGGCATCGGCACCGGCACCGACGCCATGCGCATGGCCGACCGCCCGCACGGCAAGGTCATCCTGCTCAAGCACGAGGACCCGAGCTGGTATAAGAACCTGAAATATCCCGGGGTCCACTCTTTCCGCGCCGGGCGTATGGCGTCCAAGCTCGCCTACGAGCACGCCGGCATCGAGAACCCGCTGGAAGATCTCGACTTCGTTGAGTTGCACGACGCCTACACCTCGTCGGAGATTCAGACTTACGAGGACATGGGCCTTTGCCGTTACGGCGAGGGTGGCAAGTTCATCGAATCCGGCGCGCCCACGCTAAAGGGCCGGATTCCCGTCAACCCTTCGGGCGGGCTGATCGCCTGCGGACACCCTGTGGGCGCCACCGGCTTGATGCAGGCCGTGTTTGCCTTCTGGCAATTGCAAGGAACCATTGCCAAGCACAATAACGGCGACGGCAGCTTCCAGGTGAAACCCAAGAAGAAGTCCCGTCCCATGCGCGGCGCTATTCATTCCCACGCCGGCACCGGAACGTATGTGACTGTCAGCATTCTGGAGAGCACGCAAGCGGCCTAACATGGCAGGCCGCTGAGGGCGGCCGCCCCAAAGCGCTCACGGCAGAGCGCGCCCAACCAGGAGGATCTCATGCCATCACGCAAAACATCTCATTCCGCCCCCAAGCCACTCAAGCCCCATTACGGCAAAATCCGGCTCCCGGAGACAGACGCGGGCACGGTGGTCTTCAATACCGACCCGCTGATCATCAAGAACCATTACGAAATTGACTACCTGCACAGCTACGCCGAGGACTCGCCGTTCTTTGTGGGTCTGTCGCAAGGCGAGCTGCGTGGGAGCGAGTGCACCGGCTGCCATTACAAGTACGCGACGCCCCGCGCCTACTGCATGCACTGCGGCAAGAAGACCAAGTGGGTCAACGTGCCGCTGGAAGGCCGCGTCCATACCTGGACCACCTGCCACTTCGGCTCGGAAGCGTTTTTGAAGGAAACGCCCTTCAACCTGGTCCTGGTGGAGTTCGACGGGTTTGACACGCTGTTTCTGGCGCGCATGATCGGCGTCACCCAGGAAGAACTTCGCGTGGGCATGAAGATTCGCGCCCAGTTCCGCCGCAACTCCAAGTTCGAACCGACGGATGTCTATTTCGTTCCGGCCGAACCGGTGACGCCGCGCGACGGGCCCGTGTAACGAACACGGACCGGAGCCCAATGATCCCGCTCCGGTATTGCGTGTCAGGCGTAGATTCAAAGCGCTTCCCATAGTTTTCCGAGGGGCTGTTTTGCTGTACACTTTCCAACGTGGCCGAAGGGGACTGCCCTAAGACGCATCAGCTTCCCCGCAACAGCCGCCGGCGCGGTGCAGCGGGTCGCCTGGAAGAAATGCAACCGGCGCGAATCGGCCGCAGACGCTCACAGCGAGGAACAGGATTTGGCGGGTTTCGCACATCCGCGCGACCCGCGTTACGCGGCCGTGCCTCTGGGTGGACGCCATCATTGGTCCGGCGGAAACGCGCAACGCCTTGATCTGGGCGCTGGAAGCGGCGGCGCTCAATCCGGAGAGGCGCGAGTTCAAGACAGGAGTGTTGCAAACCTAAGAAGCGGCGTGCCTCACGATATGGAGACAGTCAAAATCGTCGAATGTCCGCGTGACGCCTGGCAGGGGCTGGCGAAGATGATCCCCACTGAGGTCAAGGCCAACTACCTGCGTAAATTGATTCAAGCGGGATTTCGCCACATAGACGCGGTGAGTTTTGTCGCGCCCAAATACGTTCTCCAGATGGCCGACAGCGAACGCGTACTGGAGGAATTGGTCGAGGCGGGAGTTATCCAAGGCCGCACGAATGGCAAGGGCTCCGGCATTGTCGCGACGAAACCCGAAACGCGAAACGCGAATCCCGAAATCATCGGCATCGTCGTGAACGAAAAGGGCCTGGAACGCGCCCTGCGCGCGCCCGGCGTGACAACGCTGGGTTATCCTTATTCGGTCTCGGCGAATTTCCGGCGGCAAAATGCCAACATGTCGCGCGAGGAATCGCAGGAACTGGCGCGGAAGCTTCAGAACGCCGCCGAGAAAGCCGGGAAGAAGCTCGTCGTCTATATC
>OFHG01000962.1_pt1 | contig 10672 bp, 9 predicted proteins | sample 1521931 | NCBI WGS metagenome assembly OFHG01 (sample SAMEA2468438, study PRJEB22500) | soil metagenome | biome: Glassland; feature: Farmland; material: Clay | place: Australia | collected 2013-01-31 | depth 0.55 m
AGGGTGGGGGCCGCGAGCGAGTCAACCACAGACCTCAGCTCTGATTCGGCTTTGGTGGCGAGTCTGGTCAAGCGGCACAAGCGCGCGCTGCTTGCCGCCGCTGCCGTCGTGGTCCTGATTCTGCTGGGCGTCGGTTCTTTGCTTTATCGCGTGACTCGTCGCCCCGCTGCACGCCCGGGCGAGCACATGCAATTCACCCAGCTCACCACCAGCGGCAAAGTGGACGAGGCCACCATCTCGCCCGACGGCAAATACGTTGCCTACACCCAGGGGGGTCCTGATGGAAAGAGCCTCTGGCTTTATCAGGTGGCCACAGGTAGCAGTGTGCAGATTGTTCCCGCAGCGGGAGATGATGTCGCTTACCTCGGGCTGACTTTTTCAAATGACGGGAACTATATTTATTACCCAATATTGGACACCAAAAACATCCGACGTGTACTTTACAAGGTGGCCTCACTGGGTGGGACGCCGCAGAAGCTTTTCGAGGATATACAAAGCCCGGTGACTTTCTCGCCAGATGGCCAACGGATGGCATTTCTCCGCTTTTTCCCGGACACGGGAGAAACGGTGTTGATGACATCTGGGCTGGGCGGAGAGCAGATGCGGCGAGTGCTCACGCTTAAGCGGCCTGAACTCTTTCTTGACCTTGCGGGGGGTGCATGGTCGCCGGACGGAAAAGTCATTGCCGTGGGGCGATTTACTACCTCGCCCATCCGCGATCTCAGGGTGCTGGCCGTAACGGTTGCGGATGGCCACGCTACGCCGGTCGGATCCAGTAGTTGGGCTGAGTTAGACAGGATGGCTTGGCTGCCGGATGGCAGCGGCGTGCTGATATCGGCATCCGCGCTGACTTCGCCCGGCCAACAACAAATCTATGAGCTCACATGCCCAGAGGGAGAGGTGCGCAGAATCACCAACGACCCGAACAATTACTACGGAATAGGAATCACCTCGGACTCCCGCGCTCTCGTAACGATACGGCGAGACGTTCAGATTAAGTTATGGGCGAGCACCAAACCCCCGTGGACGAAATTCGAGGAAGTGCCTGCCTCGGGAAAAAACAGCGGCGTGGAGGGGCTTGACTGGTCCGTGGATGGGCAGATCATCTACGTCTCGACCTCCCAGGGGAGAAATGACATTTGGAAGGTTTCCACGACGGGGGAGGATCGGAAGCGGCTGAAGCCCCCGGGCGAACGCGCCGTATGGTACCAACAAGTCTCAGTCTGTGGCGACGGGAGACACTTGATCATGGCTCCCTTCACTGGAAGTACCCCCCATATCTGGCGGATGGACATGGATGGATCGAACCTCGTTCAATTGACTCGAGGCGATGGGGAGAGTTCCCCAACCTGCTCGCCGGACGGGATGTGGGTCGCGTATAGTGCCACCCGGAGCGGGAAATCAACAATCTGGAAAGTAAGTATCGACGGAGGGACACCCATTCAGGTAACGCAGGATTTTGCAAATTTCCCCAGGTTCTCTCCGGACGGGAAGTGGATCGCCTGTATCCACATTGCCGACCCGAAAAAGGCTGACGATTTCAGGGTCGTTCCGGCATCGGGCGGAGCCGCTGTAAAGACCTTCCCGATCCCTATTGCTCCTATTTGGGACAGTGTCCGCTGGGGACCCGGCGGGCGCAGCCTCACCTACGCCAATGAAATAGCAAACGTTGACAACCTCTGGAGCCAGCCCCTGGAAGGCGGCCCGCCCAAACAGTTGACCGACTTCAAAACCGACCTGATCTTCAATTTCGCTTGGTCCCGCGACGGCGAAAAACTTGTCCTCTCCCGCGGCATCGAAAACGACGACGTCGTGATGATCAAGAACTTCCGATGATCGGGGAAACCGTTTTCCACTATCGCATCCTGGAAAAGCTCGGTGCGGGCGGCATGGGGGTCGTTTTCAAAGCTGAGGACACCCGGCTTCATCGCTTTGTGGCGCTCAAAGTTCTGCCCGCCGGAATGCTCGGCGACGAAACGGCGCGCAGCCGCTTCCGCTTCTACCCGCGAGGGTAGAAACGAAGGCCCGCATCCGAATTGCTGGGGCTGGGCAGTCAAATCAGATTGGATTCACCTTCCAATTAGCAGCGGGTTCCGCGAATATATTCGGCGCGGCTATGACTTTAGGCTCGCAGTTTCGCTCTGTGGCCGAAGGCTATTTTCCGAGAGACCGGCTCATCGGGCCGTATTCCTCCCGTGGGCTATGCTTCGGCCGGAAATCATTCGACGGATGGAGCTTCGGAAGAATAGGGGTTGACCTGCCTTTCTGAAGCCGGCCCAACTGGGAAGTCAGGAACGATGGGACCCTGATTTCTAGTAGCAGACGAAATGAGGGACAATGCCGTTAGGGGTGTGAACGGAAGGTCGGGTTAAGCGCGCCCTGAGCTGTGCGCATTATCCTTAGGGGAGGCGGCCATGACGGAAAGAGTTTCAAGAAGAAAGTTCCTGCAGAGTTCGGCGGTGGCCGGCACGGCGCTGCTCGCCCCACTCCGGGGACTCGAGGCGCAAGCCGATTCTCCCGCTGGGCAACAGACCGGATGGTTTGACCGTCCCATGCGATGGGCGCAACTCGTCCTGGTGGAGAACGATCCGGGCCGCTACGACCGCGATTTCTGGCTGGACTACTTCCGCCGCGTCTACGCGGACGCCGCCAACCTGAGCGCGGGCGGTTATATGGCCTACTACCCCACCCGGATTCCTCTGCATCACCGCAGCCAGTGGATGGGGAACCGTGATCCATTTGGTGAGCTTGTGGCAGGATGTCGAAAGATGAACATGGTGGTGGTGGCTCGAACGGATTCGCACGCCTGCCACCAGGACGCCTTCGACGCCCACCCGGAATGGATCGCCGTGGACGCGGAAGGCCACAAGCGCCGCCACTGGGCTTTCCCCGAGGTCTGGGTGACCTGCGGTCTGGGCCCGTACAATTTTGAATTCATGACCGAAGTCCACAAGGAAATCATGCGCCTCTATCGCGTGGACGGAATCTTCACCAACCGGTGGGCGGGCTCTGGAATGTGCTATTGCGATTCCTGCCGCGAAAACTTCAAGGCCGCATATGGCATGGACCTGCCGCGCACTCGCGATCCGCACGACCCCGCGCGCCGGAACTACATTTTGTGGCGCCAGTCGCGCCTGTTCGAGCTGTGGAAGCTTTGGGACTCGGAAATACGCAAAATCAATCCCCAGGCGCGATTTATTCCCAACACCGGCGGCGGCGCGCTGAGCGACCTAGACATGAAGAAGGTCGGCGAAATGGCCCAGACGCTCTTCGCCGATCGTCAGGCGCGCCACGGCCTGATGCCGCCCTGGGCCGCCGGCAAGAACGGCAAGGAATACCGCGCCACGCTCGGGCACAAACCGGTGGCGGGCATCACCAGCGTGGGCTTGGAAGACGAACATCGCTGGAAAGACTCCGTCCAGAGCGAGGCCGAGATCCGCATCTGGATGGCCGACGGCATCGCCCACGGCATGCGCCCGTGGTTCATCAAGTTCAGCGGAACGCTCTATGACCGGCGATGGTTGAAGCCCGTCGAAGAGGTTTTCACCTGGCACCATTCGGCGGAGCGCTATCTGCGCAACACGCGGTCGCTGGCGCGCGTGGGGATGGTCTACTCGCAGCGGACGGGGACTTTTTACGGCGGTGAGCACGCGAAGGAGAAAGTCGAGGATTACATCCTGGGATTTTATGAGGCGCTCGTCGAGGCGCGCATTCCCTTTGAAATGGTCCACGACGAATTGCTGGACGCCGGACACGTGGACGCGTTCAAGACGCTGATACTGCCCAACATTGCGGCGCTCTCCGACGCCCAATGCGAACAACTCCGGCAGTATGTCCGGCGCGGCGGCAGCCTGGTGGCGACTTTTGAAACGTCTCTCTACGACGAATGGGGAACGCCCCGAACGAACTTCGGCCTGGGCGACCTTTTCGGCGCCCGGTGGGACGGAGGGACGGAAGGCCCGATGAAGAATTCCTACCTGCTCTTGCGGCGGGATCAGGCCACGGGCGGTTTTCACCCGCTGCTGCGCGGCTTGGAAGACGCGGGCCGAATCATCAACGGTGTTCGGAGGCTCCAAGCCCGCCCCCTCGGCGGCGTTTCCCCTCCGCCGCTGACGCTGACCCCGCCTTACCCCGACTTGCCCATGGAAGAGGTCTATCCTCGCCACGAAGAAACCAACGTCCCGGCCGTCTTTCTCGCGGAAGAGGGAAAAAGCCGGATCGTTTATTTTCCCTGGGATATTGACCGGACGTTCTGGGAGGTTTCCTGCGTTGACCATGGCCGCTTGCTGCGCAACGCCGTGGATTGGGCGACGGCAGAGGAACACCCCGTAGCGGTTTCCGGTCCCGGCATGCTGGACGTGGCGGTGTGGCGGCAGGAGTCGTCGATGACGGTCCATCTCGTCAACCTTACCAACCCCATGATGATGAAAGGGCCCTACCGCGATCTGATTCCGGTGGGAGAGCAGCGGGTGACGGTTCGACTGCCGACTGGCGCAAAAGCACGTCAGGTGCGACTACTCCGCGGCGGGCAGACTCCGGAGGTCGAGCAAGCCGGAGATAATCTGAAAGTCGTTGTCCCATCCATCCTCGATCACGAAGTGGTGGCGATTGATTTGTAGGCGCGGTCGGCCTCTGTGGCGAGTACTTTGACCGGCCACCGGCTTGGAAACCTAATCAGAGGTAACCGGGAGGGACACCCCAGTCCGGCCACGGCTTCGCCGATCACTGGGTGAGGGGCTGTCTGTCTTCAGCCGAAGTGAGACCCTGGCAGCCAAGGGCGCGGACGTGCAATCATAAGCCCCAAACACCTTTCGTCCATACTCTCCCCGTTGACACACCGCCCGTCCCGTGCTTCGGCCGTCCGGAAGATGATGCGGCTCGTGTGAATTGAAACAAAGCGGGGGTCTTGATAGGATGGCCGCGATTTCAGGGGGCCACGATGGAAGTGAAGGCTGCCGCAAACGAAAATCCGCCATCGAGTTTTCTTGAACGATTCGGCATCTACCCGCCCCTGGTGTGGGGATTCCTCGCGGTGCTGTTATTGATGTGCGGCTGCGGTGTTGAGTCGGGATTCCTCTCAGCCTTTCTCGTGGAGAAAGGGATTTCGGCGTCCGGTGTGGCGCTGGTGTTTACCGTTTATGGTGTCACCGCCACGTTCGCCTCGTGGCTGTCCGGAGCCCTCTCCGACGTCTGGGGACCGAAACGGGTCATGCTGCTGGGACTGGCTATCTGGCTGTTCTTTCACGTCGCCTTTCTCCTGCTGGGCGTCGCACCAGGCAATTACCCGCTCATTCTGTTTTTCTACGGCATGCGCGGTTTCGGCTACCCGCTGTTTGCCTACGGCTTCCTGGTGTGGATTACCGTGGCCACTCCCGCCCGCAATCTGGGCACTTCACTGGGCTGGTTCTGGTTTGCATTTGCTGCGGGATTTCCGACGCTCGGTTCTCTCATCGCGAGTTATATGGTGCCCCAAGTGGGTCCGTATCAGACCCTGTGGTGGGCGCTTGTCTTCGTCGTCGGCGCTGGCTTGGCTCTTCTGGGGGCGCGGGATCCATCGGGCACACGCCGGCTTGCTCCGGCGGACGAGAATCCTATCAAGACTTTAATCTTCAGTGCCGCTATCGCCTGGCGGATCCCAAAGATCGGAATAGGCGGCATCGTGCGAACCATCAACACGGCAGCCCAGCTCGGGTTCCTGGTTTTTCTTCCGGTTTATTGCACCACGACCGTCGGCTTCACCCTCACGCAGTGGCTGCGTTTGCTGACCGCGCTGTCGGTCACCAACGTTGTCTTCAACCTCTTGTTCGGAATCATCGGTGACAAATTCGGATGGCGCAGAACCGTCGCTCTGTTTGGGGGCGCGGGCTGTGCCGTGACAACCCTGATGCTTTATTACTCCATGCAGGGACATCCGGCGAATTACGCGCTGGCGGTGATTGCCGGCATGGTCTATGGAGCCACCCTGTCAGCTTACACCCCGTTGGGAGCGATCATGGCGGCCCTGGCGCCGGACCGCAAAGGAGCGGCCATGTCGATTCTGAACCTTGGTGCCGGGGCCAGCGCGTGGGTTGGCCCGGCGATCGTGGGCGTCTTCCTGCCCTTGTGGGGCGCTGTGGGCGTGATGTGGATCTTCGCCGTACTTTACGCTGTCAGCGCCGTTCTCACGGCATTCATGAAAGTCGCGGAAGACCCGGGAGGGTGACAAAGCAGCGCCGTCGAAAAGTGCAGGAGTGTCCTCTTCGACAGCCGCGGCGCTCACGCCTCGCCCGCAAACGTCAACCGCGAGGCGATCGCTTGAACGTCCTCGAGCGATCGAGTGTTTTCCAGTGCGCCCAGTTGGATTGCGACGTTTCCGATCAAGGTGGATTCGCTTGATCCGCGTACGATCTCGAGGCCGGTTGAGAGTTCGCTCAGTCGGTTGAGAGCTTCGTTCTTGACGCCGCCGCCGACGATGCAAACTCGTTCGATGGACTTTGCCGTAGTCTGGCGAAGCGCTTCGATAACCTCCCGGTAGCGACGGGCCAGGCTCCGAAAAACGACTGCGGCAAGCTTTTCTGGCCGGGATTCCTCCGAAAAACCGTTCGCGCGCAATTCCGCGTTGACGCGTGCTGCCATGTTCCCGGGGGCCAGAAAGGTCTCGACGTCCGAGAGATCCACATAAGGGCCGTCGAGCGGCGTCTGCATGCACTGGCCCGCCCAATCAGCCGCGGAAGCGGAGATTCCCTGCTCATTCCACTCGCGCAGGAGTTCCTGAAATATCCACAGGCCGATGACATTACGGAGATAACGGATGGTGCCTCCGACCCCGCCTTCGTTGGTGAGGTTGAGTTCGTAGCCAAGTTCGGAGACCAACGCTTCGCGCAAGACGGTCCCGACCAGTGACCATGTCCCGGAACTGATGAAAGCCAGGTTGTCGTGCGGGAAGGGAATTCCCGCCACGGCTGCTCCGGTATCGTGGCAAGCGGGAGCAATCACCTGGGTTTTTGGCAGTCCAAGTTCATTTGCCAAACTGGACCGAAGCTTTCCGAGGATCGTCCCAGTGGGAACGATGGGCGGGAACTTGTCCATGCCGAATCCAAACGCCTCGCAGATTTCGCGTGACCACGTCCGGGTTCGCGCATCCACCATCTGGGAGTTGGGGGCGTTGCTCCACTCGGCAAACGCGACGCCCGTCATTCGGTAGAGGTAATACTCGGGTGTTCCAAGCCACACCGAGGCTCTCTCCCATTCTTGGGGTGACTCTTCCAGGTGGGCCACGAGCCCATAGAGGGTGTTCGCGGGCATGAACTGGATGCCGGCGATCTCATAGATCCGCTTGCGCGGGAGGATGGTGAAGGCTCGCTCCATCGCCGGCACGTTGCGCGGATCGCGAAGGCAGAACGCTTCGCCAATCAGCTCACCCTCCCGGCTCACGAGAATGTACTCTGCGCCCCAGGCGTCCAAGCCGATGCTCGCGACGCGCCCCTGGGTTTCGGTCGCAGCGGCTCGAATGCCGCTCAGAAGCTCGCCCCAGATGCGCTCCGAGTCCCACACGACGTGTCCGCGCCGCTCTTCGTAGGCATTAGGAAAGCGGTAGATTTCACGTGCCGTCCCGCGTTCGCCGGTCCACTCAGCGAGCACTACCCGGCCGCTGGAATTGCCCAAATCGATGGCTACGATGTTTTGTGTGTTATTCATAGGTTGTGAGAGGTGCGTATCTTGCTCGATCGCTCCGCTGGGGTGACGAGCCATCGGGCCACTACCGGGTATGCCTGCAGCCCGAGCGGGACGCACGGAGCACAATCAATCTCAAAACCAGGATCAATATGCTGATGAGCGAGATCTTCTTGCGCTATGCCGCCCCACCCGGACAGCGGGTGCATTATCTCTCAAATCGTCGGATATGAAAACCCCGACCTCGTCAGGGGCACCCGCAGACTGTTCGGTGGATGGTGTGTGAGTCTGCACATCTGCGGCCAAATGAAGTACGGGGCAGAGATTGGGACGAACAGGCTTTGAAGACCAGCGAGTCTAAAGTTGTCGGTCTACAGTTGTCGGGTCCTGCCGAGCTATACCTTCAATTCTGTATCCCCCCCATGCGCACCCTGGGACTCCTTTGCCGCTTGAATTTGCTGTCGGGGATACGTTTTCTCTTTAGCGCCGCTCTATTTGCAGACTATGGTCCATCGAAGCCATCAAGATTCTGTGCGAGAAACGTTAGGTCTCTGTCGTCAGTGCTCCGACGATTGAATGGTGATGAGGGAGGAATTGTGAGTTCAAACGCCTTTTCGGAAACTGCTCGCGTGCGACCCAGGAATATTCGGCAGCAAGCGGCTTCCCACTGCGGCTTATGTATGGTGTGTGCCCGGTTTGCCGGGAATCAGCCAATTACGGCCGTAAAACGCTCAGCCCAAGGCTCGACCAGTACAAGGGGCAACGAGTGGACGGGACCTTCTTATGACAAAAGCGGGAACCGCTCTGAAACAGAACCGTTCGAATCTCCTGCCAAACTGTACTCCGAGACCGAAAGAAAAGTTGGGGGAGCCAACAAGGTAGCGCACCGAAGCTGATTTCGAGAAGGTCTCGCCGTGGTTTGCCCGACGCAAGGGTCAGTAGCGGACCTGCGTTTTGGGATGCAGAGGAATCAGCGTGTAGTCGAACTCGGAAAGGGTCTCATCTTTTTCGGTGATGACGATGAGGTATTTTCCCACTCGCCCGATCAATCCCGTGGTGGTGATCTTCGAGCCGATGAAACTTCCGCCCTGGTGCATGGCGTCGAAGTCAGGGAGCTTATCACGCGTCGCGCTGTTCGCGTCTTCCCAATCCACTTCACCGGGCCGAAACCGAACGCCATTGATGACCACGCCTTTTGCTCTTCGCACGTTGCCTCCCTGAACTTGAACCTCAAAAATCCGGAAGTCATCTTGCCAGTTCCGCAAAGGCTACCGGGCATTCGTTTCGCTTGCAAGCCCTTTCTGCGCGCGGGATTGAAGCCCGAAATTGCGAGGGCATGGGCGCTGAAAAAAAGTGTGTCAGCCGTATCACCTGTATCATCCGTATCATACGCGGGCGACGGGGAAAGCCCAGAGCAGGGACATTTTGTCTGGTTCCGAAGAATCAGGCCACGACAAAGCGAAGCCCGTCACCCCGTCGCATTCCACGCTCACGCTCGCACCTGCCGCGACGCGCCGGGCGAGCGGCGCCGCCGGCAGCCGCAAGCGGCACCTCCAAAACCGTCCCTCTACAGCGCGCGGGCGCGCGTAGGGGTCCGGTGCGCCCTCGCCAATGCCTCCAGGCAGGCGAGCGTCACCAGCCGACCACTATCCGCGGCCTGAGACGGGGGCGAGCCGTTCGAGACAATTTGTCCCGAGGCATGCAGGCCACGCGGGCGTCCGGCGCGTGGGGTCGGGCCGCGCGGCGGGGCCTGCTACTTCACGGTAAGGGTCAAGATGGCCTGGCGGGTCAAATCGCCGACCTTGCCGGTGATGGTGAGGCTGTATGTCCCCGCGGGGCGAGCTTGCCGCCGGCGAGGACGCACTCTTCTATTCGCCCGTGACGGTGGCGGAAACCCGGCACGGGCGCGCCCGCAGGAGCACGCGGCCATCGAGGCGCCTTTTTCGGCGCTGATCGTGGTTCCGATTGATACCGAAATCGGGCGCCGGGCGGGCGGCTACCTTCGGCAATACCACCGCAGCCACTCGGTCGAACTCGGCGACGCCCTGATCGCCTCGACCGCCTCCATCCACAAACTCTCCCTGTGGACGCGCAACCGCAAGCATTACCCCATGCCCGGCCTCGCGTTTTACTGATCGCACCGGTTAGCCCCGGCCTGCCGTCTACCGCCTACGGCCTTCACACTTCACACTTCATAATTTCCCCCAACCCCTCGACACCCGGGTCTGCTTTTCGATCATCTTTGCGGTAGAATCGCCCCGTGCCGGAAATCAGCCGCTTCCTCGGAATTGTCATCGCCATGTTCTACAAGGACCACGCTCCGCCGCACTTCCACGCCTACTACGCGGAATACGAAATCACGGTCGGCGTTGCCGACGGGGCGGTCGCGGGCAAATTCCCCCAGCGTGCCCTGAATTTGGTGCTAGAGTGGTATCAGTTGCACCAGAGCGAGTTGCAGCAGAACTGGGAACTGGCCAGGGCGCGAAAACCTCTACGGCCGATTCCTCCTCTGGAGTAAGACTTATGATTCGCATCCAAAAGGCGCGTCACGTTTCCGGCTACGTGCTCTGGCTCGAATTCTCGGACGGAGTTGTAGGTGAAGTAGATTTGGCCCGCGAGCTCGATGGGGAAGTCTTTGCGCCGCTGCGTGACCCGGCGGTGTTCCGATCTTTTACACTGCATCCTGAGCTGCACACCGTGGTGTGGCCGAACGGCGCCGACTTCGCTCCCGAGTTTCTGCATGAGCGCGTTCGCGTCCGCGCGTGAGGGACTGGAGCCGTCCGTCAGCTGTCGGGTCCTCGCCGCCGGCTTTTTCCCCTTGTCCGCGTGGCTGTAGCGGCGGCGTCTCGCCGCCGACCTTTCGTGACAGTGGTCGGTGGCCGGGTTTTCGATCTTCGTTCGAATTTCCGTTTTCCAATTTCGTTTTACCAATTTCGATTTTCGAATTTCGAGTCGCGCGGCCGCGCGGCGGCGCTGTCTCTGTCCATAAACTCTCCCTGTGGACGCGCAACCGCAAGCA
>OFHG01000963.1_pt1 | contig 10670 bp, 7 predicted proteins | sample 1521931 | NCBI WGS metagenome assembly OFHG01 (sample SAMEA2468438, study PRJEB22500) | soil metagenome | biome: Glassland; feature: Farmland; material: Clay | place: Australia | collected 2013-01-31 | depth 0.55 m
CGGTGGAGCCGCTCCGCCTGCTCGCCGAGCGTCACAGCGTCGACATCGCGCTGGCGGCCGTGCTCACCGCCTGGCTGCCGGCGGCGCGCGGGTGGCTGCGCCGACGCCACGCGTTCGTCACCGCCGCCGCGCTCCTCGGGCCGCTCGCCCTGGCGACCCCTCACCTGTTCCCGTCCGGCGGCGACGAGCAGTACCATCTCGTCCTGCTGCGCTCGCTCGCCCAGGATCACGACCTCGACATCAGCAACAACTTCGACCTCAAGGAGCACCCGGAAAACCGAATCTACATGACCGGGAAGGTGCTCCTTCACTCACCCGTGCTCGCCGCCCTGCTTCTCCCGGGCTACCTCCTCGGCCACCGTTCCGGCGCCCTTGCTCTCCTTGCCATCATGGGTGCCGGCCTTGCCGCACTCGCGGCGCGCCGGGCGCTCAATGCCGGCGGCGCGAAAATCACCGTGACCGATCTGATCCTCGGCGCGGCGGCGCAGGCGCTCAAGGAAAACCCGCGCGTCAACGCCAGCTACTCCGAAGGCGAGATGCTGATTTACGATCGCATCACTCTCGGCGTCGCGGTCGACGCGCGCATGGTGGGAACCGGCGACGCCACCGGGGGTGCGACGACGGCTCCAACGGTCGCTCCCACGACGAACGCCCCCAGATAGCCGGAGGTGTAACTGGACTCGACGTTTCCATCGGAAGTGGTGGTCTGCGTCACGTAGGTGACGTTGTAGACGGGAGAGCTGGGCGGAATCGTGTAGATCTGCTGGGGAACGGAGCCGGCCGTTTGCCAGGGCCCCTGCGGATTGCTGGAGACGAACCAGATGCCCTGCAGGCAGAGGTAATAGCTGTTATCGACTTGTATGACTCTGCTCGTGGTGTTGGTGGCGTAGGAGAGCGATGTCCCTTCGATCGGCGCGAACTGTGGCGCGCCGTTGTAGGTGACCTTGGCCTTCGCGGCAGCGGTGGCCGGATCCACGACCATCGTCATGGGAATCTGCGCGATCAGCACCGCGTCCCTGGCTTCGTCCGTTGCCGGCACCGAGGCGAGCACGCCGCCCACAGGACTATTGGGCGGAATCTGGGCGAAGTCGGGAGGCAGATCCGGGGTGGCATACGTCCACGGGCCGTAGATATTCTGGGCGCTGAACCAGCGTCCCGCGGTCAGAAAATACACCTGTTTCGTGCTGCTGTAGACGAAGACCGGGCTGTCGGTGTTGGTGGCGTAGACGAGTTGCGTGTCCGGAACCGACGCATAGACCGGCGGCCCGTCGAAAACGATCATCACTGACGGGCGGGTGCTGAAGTAAACCGCCGGCACGACCGCTCCCTTGGCCTGGGGCGGCGGAATCACCTTCTTCAAATCCGACCATGCCGGAATTCGCGGCAGTTTTTTCATGTCCGACGGGAGCTTGGCGGCGCGCGTCCAGGGACCGTCGAGACTGTTCGCGGTCATCCAGACCTGCCCGGCCAGGAAATAGTAGGAGGAACTCGCTTGCTCGAAGAAGAGCGGCCAGTGCGTATTCACCACGAATTGCAAGCCGGTATTCGGAATTTGCGCGAGGACGGGCTTGCCGTCGACGGCAAGCAGGACCGCGGGGCTCTGGCTGACGAAAATGACCGGCGGATCGTTGTTGAGTTGGACGCCCTGCGTCGGCGCCGGCTTGTCCATGTAAGCGATCACGCGCTCGAGCGAGATGGTGACCGTGGGCGGGAGGAACGTCGTGAGAAGCTGCTTCATCTCCCCGGCGGTGGCGGGATCCGCCGAGGGGAAATAGGCGTTGGTGATCCTGGGATTGTTGATTTGCACCAGATGGTTGTCGGTGTCGACCACGGTATCGCCTTGCATGGACACGGCGCCGAGGACAGCCTTGCCGCCGGCGGGCTTCAGCGAAATCGCCATCCGCCAGTTCAGCAGACTGTAGTTCCGCCAATCGTCGACTTGCGGCTGGTAGTAGACGAGAGTGCCACCCGCTCTGGTGATTTTGCGCGGCCAGCCTGGATCCTGAGCGGCTGCCGCGGCGACGATCCCCAGAATCATGATTGCGAGGAAAACTATCTTTTTCATGACCGTTTACTCTCTGGAATGGTGAAAGGCCCAGCTCGCTTCTCGCGAGCGAAGCCATCGCCCCCGGTTTCCTTGTTCCCTCGCCTCGTACCGGATTGCGAAGCGGGAGCCGGGTTCTCGGCCGGACGAGCCCGATCAGAAGGTGTAGGCCGCCGACAACACCAACGACTCCATCACCACCAATGAAAAAGCTAACAAGGGCGCCTGGGAGGGGTAACTGTCAGTTTTGACAGGGGAAAATGCGGGAGGGCCGGGAGCGGATTGGGCGGAGGATGCTCCCGGGAGACCGGGGCCGTGGCGAGGCACAGTGCCGGAGCGTCGCGACGAGATCCTTGGCATCCTGATCGGATACGCTCACGATGACGGACTTTTACCTCGCGGCGATCCCGGCGGTGGTGAACTGACGAGAAGTCCGGGCTAGAAATACAGAAACCACTTCAAGCCGAAAGCGTTCACGTGCTGGGGGGAAGTGCGGCTCTGATTGTCGCGCTCAAAGTAGGGCTCCGCCTCCATCCTACGGCTCAGGAGAATGCTCACGCCGAGGGAATAGGAATTCTTCGCCCAGATGTCGTAGCGGCTGTCGAAATAGATTTCGCCCCGGAGGTAGGGGGTGAAGGGAAAAGGTCCGATACGGAAGCCTCGCTCGAGTGTGAGCCGATTTCTGTAGCGCCAACTGAATTCCTCTCCGCTGATCCATCGGAGGTCGGCGCGATTGCGGTCGCTGAGCAGGATCGACCAGGGGAGCGGAGCGTGCTGGGTGAACTGGACGATGCCGCGATTCTCGCTGGGGCCGTCTGTATTTCCCGAATAACGATAGCCGATTCGAAAGACAAGGTATTTGTCCTTCGTCGCATCGTTGGTTCGCACTCTCTTGCGGAGGGGCTTCAGATAGAAATCGAGGTTGGGGCCAATCTGGACGCTATCGTAGGTGTTCCCGTCCGTGGACCGCTTGGCGAAAAAGGAAAGGCGCGCTTTCTGATTCAGTCGCAGGTACGTGTCCAGTTCCGGCCACCACTGGCTCTGCGTGTTCTGGGCATGGGCGAGTTCGGCGGAAAGAGCCGTCAAGCAGGCCAGGAGCAGGAGTTGACAGACACACTTCATTTGCGCGATCCACGGCGCCGAGCCGCGCGTCCGCTCCGGTCAGGCGCTGTCGAGCCTCCTTTCACGCTAGCAAGCGGGCTGGTGGCCAAGAACTGTCATTTCTGACAGTGGGTGCCGCCCCAGCCGCCGCATTAGCTATAAGGCAAGGCAATTTCCGCCAATGCGAGGAGGAGCGTGATGTATTCCCTTGTAAGGCGGAAATTCGCCGGCTGGAATCCGGCGCTACGAAATGGCTCGCCCCCAGCGGCATGCGTTACGGCGTTGTTTCCGCAATTCCGGCTCGCCGGGGGGTGTGGGCGGCCACTGTCAGATTTGACAGTTATCAGCCGGGCGGGAGCGGTGCAGGCTGGAAGGGAGAGAGAGCCGGCCGGGGAAGCCGCGTGCCCGGAGTTGAAGCAGAAATTGCGCCTCCGGCTCTACGCGGAGGAGGAGTGATGCGAAGAATTTACAACGCTGGATGGATTGCCGGTATTTTCATCTTTGCCGGGTTGGGACTGGGAAGCTCGAACCTGAACGCGCAGAAGCAGGGGAGCGAGACGATCCAAGCCCAGGTCTGGGGCCAGGACAGAATGGCGGGTAGAACCTTCAGCATGAACATCATCATTCAATCGTATTCGACCCCACAGGACCAGAAGACCCTGATCGACGCCTTCAACAAGGGTGGACACGACGCGCTGGTGAAGGCCGTGCAGAAGCTGCCGTCCAGAGGACGGGTTGCTGTGACCGGGACGGTGGGTACCGAGATCGCCTATGTGCGCTCCTTTCCCACTGAGACCGGAAGGAAAATCCGGATCCTCACCGACCGGCCGATCAATTTCGGGGAAGCCTATCGATCCGGCCGATCGATGCAGTACGACTTGACCGTCGTCGAACTCAACATCGATCAGAGTAACGCCGAGAAGAGCACCGGGGGCCTGATCGTCGGGGCGCGGATCCGGATGAAGAACAACCAGATCGAAGTGGAAAGCTATGGATCCGGACCGTGGCGTGTGAACAACATCAGGGAGCGTTAGTAGCGACCCGCGCAAACGCAATTCGACACGGCGATCCTTGGTAGCCACGCCCGGCGCCCTTCCGAGCGTGGGCCTGCGCCCGCGAGAAATGCCGCGTCCCACTTTCGACCCGCCTTTCAATATACAAAAGGCACGTAGCGTTTCGTGCTTCCGGCGTAGGCTTCGAAAGCGGCGCCGTATTTTTTCTCGAGGTACCGGTCCAGCAACGGGGTGCACGAAGACGAATCCGGCGGCCATCAGCGCCGGAATCGCCAGCGCCAACGGCGAGCCGGCGACGAGCGCGTAGCCGGTGAACAGCAAGGTGTCGCCGAAATAGTTGATGTGCATCGCGTAGCGGAAAAGCCCTTCGGTGTAGAGCCGGCCGCGGTTTTCCGGTTTCTGTTTCCAGCGATGGCGCTGGTATTCGGACGCCGTGTTCAGATACGAGCCCCAGAGGTAGAGTGCTGCTCCGGCCAGACCCAGCCAGCCGAGCGGGCGCGGATTCTTGCCACCGAGAAAAGCGTAGAAAATCTGCAGGAAAGCGATGAAGAGGCCGACGCCGATCGCTTCGCCCCAGCCGAAGGCGCGTCGCAGCAGATGGAAGCCGGTGAAGCAGAGCCGCGCGAAATAAACGACGGCGCAGGCGAAGACCAGCGCGCTGCGCACCGGATCACCCGCCGGATATGTTCCCCCAGTCCATCTCCCGAGCGCTTCGAGGCCATCGCCGAACAGCAGCCACGCCGCCACGAGCAGCGCCGCGGCGTGCAGCGCGCAGTTGGCCAGTTTCGGCCCGAGCGACCTTTCATGTTCGCCATGCATGCCGGAGGCGGCAGCCGTGAAGGAGGAGCGGCGCTCAGCGCACCGTCACTTCCACTTCCTGGACCAGGTTGTTTCCCATGCCCTGCAGGTTCCACGCGGCTTCGGTGGGCTGGCGGTTCCCGGCGGCGTCGGTGGCGCGGCAGGAAAGCACGTGCTCGCCGGGCGCCGCGTCCCATTCCGCGCTCCAGCCGCACCAGGCAAAGGGTCCCGCCGCCCTTTCGAGAGCGGCGTCCGTCCACTGGCCGTCGAGGCCGAATTCCACGCGCGAAATCGCTCCATGGCCCGACCATGCGCGGCCGCGGATAATTACGCGTCCGGCATCGAGCGTCCGCCGCCGCGTGAGGAAATCCGGGAAACCGGGCGGCAGCAACAGCGCCCGCGGCTGTATCCGCGTCACCGGTTCGCCGGGATCGTCGGCGTCGCGCCGGTAGAGGTAGGCCACCCGCTGCTGGTAACCATCGAACGGCGTGGTGACGGCCTCGATTCGCGAAAGCCATTTCACCTGCGTCATCCCGTACCAGCCGGGAACCACGAGCCGCAACGGAAAACCGTGTTGCGGTTCGAGCGGCCGCCCATTCATTTCGTAGGCGAGCAGGACGTCGGGCTTAGTCGCTTCCTCGACCGACAGGCTGCGGCCGTAATCGTGCTCGTAATCTTTTTCCACGCCGTGGTCGGCGCCGGTAAAGACCAGTTCCACCGTCTCCGGCCCGAGTCCAGCTTCCTCGAGCAGCCCGGCGAGCGGCGTCCCGGTCCACTCGGCCGTGCTCACCGCCTCGTTCAGCCACGGCTGGCTGATCGGGCGTGGCGAGAGACGGGCGCGGCCATTGCCGGCACATTCGAACGTGACCGCCAGCGTGCGGCGCGGCCTCTGGCGTAATTCATCGAGGCTCAACGCCAGCTCGTTCCGCACCTTTCCGCCGACGCGCAGGCGCCAGGCGACGGGATCGACCCACGGAATATCGAAATGCACCAACAGGTAGTGCAGCCCGGTGGGGGTAAGATCGTAGCGCAGCGCCTCGAGCGGCATGCCACGATTGCGCGTCGCGAGTTGCAACTCGTCAAAAGTGAGCGGCCCGGTTGTCGGCGCAGGGCTCGCGGCGGGGCCGGTCTTCTGTGGCGCAGATTTCTTCCGTCCCATGGCGCACCTCCCTCTCGGATTCCCCCTCGCCGGTTATAGGGCGATTCGCGCCACGTCGCAAGCTTTCCGCGGAAAATTCGTGGAGGCTGCGTCCACAGCAGGCAACACTTCGCGCCGCTCGCGTGCCGGCCGTCATTTGTACCAGTAAGGAGTCTTCTTCGCCCAGGAGTTGTTTGGATAACGCGAGTGCAGCAGCGTGAACGCCTGCCGCGAATATTTTCCGGAATCCGCGTCGAGACATCCGTAGCGCGTCGCACGAACGACCAGGTGCAGGGCCTGGGGGACGCGAGGATCGTTCGGATGGACTTTGGCCCAGGCGATGGTTTCCCGGCCCAGCCAACTGGGAGCGGCGGGAATCGATTGAACGGCGGCCCATTCTTTTGCGGCAGTGGCTCGTTCGTCCGCGTTCAGGAACGCGGGAGAAGAAACTTTTCCATCGGGATAGATTTGGCGAAGGGGCGGGCTCAGGCGCGTGTACATCGTGTAATAGTTCCACGTCCACGCATTGTTCTGCGAAGGCGGGCTCATCGTGCACCACCAGTTATCGCGGAACGGATCGAGATCAGCGAAACGCTCGGGACCGCGGTAAGACACACGGAATTCGCCCACACCAACGAAAGGCCGCATCGCCGGAAATTGCAGGATGAGAAACGCCGCGGCGAATTTTCGTTCGGCGCCGCTCTTCGCGGAGGCGTAGGCTGCGAGCGGCCCTTTGAGTTCCGGGGAGAGCCCAGCGAGAACCGGCGCCATCCGCTCCGCGACAGACTCATCGTGCAGCAGAATCGCTCGCGTCCACGCGGCGATGGCGATTTGTTTCCGCACTCCGGCGGGCAATGTGGTCGATTGGGCGGCCTGGGCGAGATCGCGCAAAGGCAATTTTTCCGTCAGCACAACGGAAGCGTCGCTGTCGAAATAGGACGGAGGTTTTTTCTGCAGGTCTTGGGCAGTCGGGGGATACCAGCCACCCGGAGCGGCTGCGCGCGGGGCGTAGCGCAGCCAGTCTCCGAGGCTGGTGGCGAGCGTCATTCTCAGGGCGAGAAATTCGTGCCGTGCGGACGCGGTGAGGTCGAGCGCCGGGCTACCGGGAACACGATTCAGCCGGGCGCGCGCCTGCGCCACTTGAGCGGATTCAGCGAGCAGGCGCAGGCGGTGGAATGTCACCGTGACGTAGGCCGGAGAATGCGGAGCCACTTTCAGCGCCGCGGCCGCCAGGCTGCTTGCTGCCGCGTCACTTCCCTGCGCATGCGAGATTGCCGCGACGAGCCATGGAAGCGAATGTGTCTGGTGCCAGCGCGAGAGGGAATGCTGGAAGGTTTCCGGTCCGGACTTCTGGAAGCTAAGGATCCAATCGGTCATGTCGCCACGTTCGGGCTCAGGCGCCGGCTGGCGTGCGGCTTCCACCGCGGCAGGCTGTTGCGCGGTTGGGGCCGCGGAAGAAGCGGGCGTGCCGGCGGCGGGAGCGGGATGGTCGAGCAGCCAGAGATAGTCGATCAGATTCTGACGGAAATCGGGGTTCGGCTTATCGCCGCGCAGAGCGGCTTCCAGTTCCCGCTCGCGCTGTTGCGGATAGAGGCGGATGCGAGCGAATTCCAGCAAGCCTTCGGCGTCGTTGTGCATTTCGGAGAGCTTCTTGTCGGCGAGGATTGCTTGCAATTGCCGCTCCGCCTGTTCGAGAACTTTCGTATCGACGGCTCCAATTCCGGGCGTCAGCGTGCCTTCGCGCACGAGGACGCGCGCGACGAGATACGGCGCGATCTTGTGATAGGGCGAGGCGGTATCTTTGGCTATCGCGGCGAATTCGGTTCGAGCCTGCTCGAAATCTCCGGCGTAGAAATGCGCGGCGGCAATCTGGTAGGCGCGGTCTTCGCGAATCACCGCCGGATCGCTTGCTGGCGCGGAGACGGGGATGACGGCCGCGGGCGCTTGCGCCGGATAGCCGAAGCCGCCGGGGCAATTGGCGAAGACCTGGTCCTGCGCCGCGAGCCATTGCTTCACGAACGAACTCTGCGCGCCGAACTGCGCTACGCGGCGGTCGAGGACCTGGACGGCGTTTTGAAACGCTCCTTCGAGGCAGTTGTAATATTGGACGTAGTTGCCCTCTTTCTGGAAACTGCGGAAAACTCCACTCTCCGTGTAATAGCCGAAATTAATTTTTGCGGCAGCTGGGAGAACTATCTGGCGCGCCGCCTGCCAGCGGTCGATCCAATTGGGCGGCGGCTGATTCGCGGCCGGCTGTTGCGGCGTGATCGGGTGAGACGGGCTGGCATAAGGGTTCTTCATGATCGCAATCTCGGCGTCGCTGAGCGGCCTGCCGGTGAGATTGCGATAGGCGCCGTACAGATAGATGTGGAAATACCCGGGCTCGAGGAGGCCCAGGTTTCCGCGAGCGTAGACGTCGAGCGGCGCATCGGGCGCGTTGTAATTCGTGAAAGTTGGCGGGGAAAGGTCCGGGCCGCACGCCTCGACGATGAGCGGCGGAAGGAACAATGCCGCCGCAATGAGGATTGCTATCGAGATTCGGGAGAATCGGCGTCCCATTTGTTTACCTCCGCGAGGATTTGCTTCACGCCCCCGCTCGTCCACGCGCGATTCGAGAAAATGTAGACTCGCCGGAAATTCCGGCCGCCGGCTAATGGCTTCACCTTGCCGTCCAGGACCGCTTGCGAGAAAGCTTCGTCGGTGGAAACGCCCAGGCTAGCCCGGCAAGCCTGCGCGCGAAACGGATTTCCTTGCTGCACAAATGCGGCGACATTGGCTGCGTCCGGCCCCATACGGAACAGCATCGGCACCGCTTCTTCGATCGTTCCCTCGGGCAGCGAGTTGAGCCACGTGTCGCCAATGCACCAGGAAGCCAGCGCCGTCATCGATAGCGGCATGCCGCGAGGCAGGCGGCTGCGCACGGCGTCGAGCAGCTTGCGATAGAAGGACTGCTCGCTTCGGGTGGCGTCGTAATCCACCTGCACCGCGCGCACGCCGCGGATTCCGGCCACCGAAGCGATCATGCCGGCGACGCGCACGCGCTGGGCTTCCGAGTAGAGCGCAGTAGCAGATGCGGAGGATGCTGACGACCCGCCCGCGCGCAGCTGCTCGCCCAGCCCCTCGCCCGCCCCAACGCCCGCGGCGCCAGGCCGGTGCCACAGATCGTTCGGCGTCTCGACGCGCACCACGGCCACCAGCGCCGTCTCCGGCGGAACGAGCAGCGGTTGCAGCCGCGGATGCAGGACAACGGTGGTTTCCGCCGAAGCCGCGCTTCCGTTGCTTCCCGCGCTTCCGGCGTCGGGGGACCGAATCTCGATCGTCCCGGCCAGAAATGCAACGCCGATCGTGCGCGGGTCGATGAACCGCAGGTCTTCCGGCCGCTCCCAAGCCCACAGCATCACCCGCGGCAGATGCATCGCGTTCCGGCTGCGGGCGAAGGACACCTCGGAGGCGCTCAAAGGAGAGGGGCCATACCGCGAGCCAATGGTAGGGATCATCGCTCCCATCGCCAGTACGGCGAGGGAAGCAGTCGAAAGCGAGCGGAGTTTCAGAAGGCCGGCTACAACGAATCTACGCATCGACACCTCCGGGGCAATTTCGGGGCCATCGCCGAAAGCTTGAAAACATGCGGTTTTCGATGAATTTTATTTTACTACTGTGCATCGCGAGCAACGCCCGTGTCTGTGGTTCACACTTCGCCTGGAATTTTGATGGCGGGGCGTGCAAGTGGCCGCAGATTAACGCGGATATACGCGGATACGGAGGAAGTGGAGACAAGGAAATCCGCGTTCATCCGCGGCCAGAGCTCTTTTGGAGAGGGTAACAAGAGGCGTAAGAAGAAGGATGGTTGCGGGGGTTGGATTTGAACCAACGGCCTCCGGGTTATGAGCCCGACGAGCTACCAGACTGCTCCATCCCGCGTCAGGTCACCCACTATAGAAGAAAGGGAGGCGGCTGTCAACCGGCATCGGCAGGGATTTTCCGCGAAGTGCCCGGGGCCACTTGTGCCGGCGGGCGATTTCGGATATAAACAGGCAGCGCCCAATTCCCCGCTGCTCTCCTGAGAGATCCATGGTCCTTCATCCCACCGTCGAACTTGCCGAAGCCCTGACCCTGCGCGATCGGGGCGGACTCCTGGTGGATGTGCGTTCTCCCGCCGAACACGCCGAAGCGACCATCCCGGGAGCCGTTAACGTCCCGCTCTTCGACGACGAGGAGCGCGCCAGGGTCGGCACCGTCTACAAGGAGCAGGGAGCCGCCGCCGCCCGGCTCTTGGCCATGGATCTGGTCGCCCCCCGCATTCCGGCGATGGTGAGGGCGGTGCAGGAGGCCCGCGGCGCAGGTGGAGAACCGGTCACGGTCTTTTGCTGGCGTGGCGGGTTGCGCAGCCGGGCGGTCACCGCCTTTCTTGAGCTCGCCGGGGTGCCGGCACGGCAGCTTCGCGGCGGGCACAAGGCTTTCCGTGCGCATGTCCGAGATTTCCTGGCGCAGGGCTGCTGGGGGCGGCTCCTGGTGCTGCGCGGTCTGACGGGAGTCGGCAAGACCCGACTGCTTGCCGCGCTGGCCGCAGAAGGCT
>OFHG01000964.1_pt1 | contig 10667 bp, 9 predicted proteins | sample 1521931 | NCBI WGS metagenome assembly OFHG01 (sample SAMEA2468438, study PRJEB22500) | soil metagenome | biome: Glassland; feature: Farmland; material: Clay | place: Australia | collected 2013-01-31 | depth 0.55 m
CCCCCGGCGGGCGGCCCGGCGCGCCGTCGCGGCCGCGCTCCGTGCGGGAAAAGACTCGCGAAGCCGTGTCGGCCGACCGCGTCGAACAGGAGCTCGAACCGGCGTGTCCGCAGTGCCAGGGGTGAGATCTCGCCCTGCTCGAGCGCCTGCCAAACCTGACGGTTCACCCGTCGGTAGACCGGCAGATAGGCGGGGTCGAAGACGAGGCCCAGCTGCTCGAAGGGTCGGGCCAGCGCGCCAGCCTCGGCCCGGTCGTAGTCGTTGAGGAAGGAATGCCCGGCGTCAGGGTAGACCTTGATGTCGTGCTCGATGTCATGGGCTGTCAGGGCACGTTCCAGCCGGCCCGGTGCGGTGCGCAGCGAGACGTCCTTGGCGCCGTAGCTGCCGACGATCGGGCAGGCGTCGGCGAGCAGTGTCATGGCGTCCTTGGGGACGGCACCGTAGTTCACGCTTGACGCGGCGTAACCGCCCATCGCTGACAGCAGCAGTGCGAACCCGCCGCCCATGCAGAACCCGATGACGCCGATCCTGCCGGTGCAGTCGCCACGATCGGCCAGCCAGGCACGGGTGGCGTCGAGGTCGTCGAATACCGCTCCCTGGCGGGCGGCCGCCTGGCGGATCACGGCGAACATGCACCGCACCCTGCCCCCCCGGTAATAAAGGTCGGGTGCTGCCGCGATGTACCCCTCGCCAGCCAGCCACCTGGCCTGATTCCGCAGGTCGCTGCTCATTCCCAGGGCGTCATGCACAAGCACCACGCCCGGCCATGGCCCTGCTCCCTCGGGGGTGGCCACAAAGGCCGGCATGTTCCCCGAGCGGGCTGGGATGGTCACCTCGGCCATGTGCCTCTCCTTATGTCAGCCGGGCGCACACACCTGGCTGTCCACACCTCGGGCAGCATGGCAAAGGCCGGGGGTGACGTATGCCGCATCCGTAGTATGCCCGTTTTGACTGGTGCGTCGCCTAGATTGCGGGTAGCCGTTGCGAAGACGACGTGGGGAGGCGAGCCGTGCTCGCTGCGCTGGTGCTGGCCGGTATCTTGGCGGCGCCGCTGGGTACGGCCGTGCTGCTGGCCGGTGCCAGGCCGCGCGCCCGGACCGCCGACGGGTGGGCTGCCATCCGGCGGTTCGTGTTCGCGCTGGCGGGCACCGCGCTGCTGGCCGCGATCGTGGCAGTGGCGATGCGGCTGCTCGGGGTGACCGAGCGCAATACGATCGCTGGCGTCGCCGGCCTGGCCGTGGCGAGCCTGATCTGGCTCCCGGTGACCCGCCGCTGGAACGCCCGCGCCCACCTGTGCTGGGTGTCAAGCATCTTCCTGTTCGCCGTCTACCTTGCCTACGTTCTCGACTGGACCTTCACCAGCCAGCTCGGGGCGGCGGGCACAGCTGGCGGGCTGCTGCTGTGGCTCTTCGAGGTTTTCGCCGCGATCCTGGCCTGCGCGTACCTGTGGGAGATCTGCGACGCCATCGGCTCGGAGACCTGGCGCAGGCGGGTCACGCCCACCACGGTGGCCCCGCCCGCCAGCAGCGAGGTCCCGTTCGTCAGCCTGCATGTCCCGGCGCACAACGAGCCGCCAGACATGGTCATCGACACGCTCCGCTCGCTGGTGCGCCTCGACTACCCCCGCTACGAGGTCATCCTGGTCGACGACAACACCGACGACGAGAGCCTGTGGCGGCCGGTGCAGCGGTGGTGCCAGCGGCACGCGGTCAAGTTCGCGCACCTGCAGGACTGGCCGGGTTACAAGTCGGGGGCGCTGAACTACGCGCTGCGCGAGCTCACCGACGACAAGGCGGAGGTGATCGGGGTCGTCGACTCCGACTACCAGCTCGACCGGGGCTTCCTGCGCCGCTGCGCGCCATTATTCACCGAGAGCTGGGTCGGCTTCACCCAGGCCCCGCAGGATTACCGCGGCTGGTCACACGCGCGGTACTACCGCCGGCTCTACTACTCCTATCAGTACTTTTTCAAGGTCTCCCAGCCGTCTCGCAACGAGCGGGACGGGGCGATCTTCGCCGGCACGATGGGACTGATCCGGCGGGTTGCCCTGGAGCAGCTCGGTGGCTGGGACGAGTGGTGCATCACCGAGGATGCCGAGCTGTCCCTGCGGCTGCTGCGGGCAGGCTGGACCGGGTGGCATGTGGATGAGTCCTGGGGCAAGGGCATCATGCCGCTGACCTTCGAGGCGCTCAAGGGCCAGCGCTACCGGTGGTGTTTCGGCGGCATCCAGATCCTGCGGATGCACTGGCGCTCGCTGCTGCCCGGGCGCCTCTCGAGGCAGAACCGTCTCACCACCGGCCAGCGGTGGGCGTACCTGTCCGGCGCCGTCCAGTGGTACGGCGATCTCCTCGGCCTGGTGTTCCTGGTCTTCCTGCTGGCCGGGGCCGCCAACCTGGCCACCGGGGGCGGTGAGCTTTTCCGCAAGCTCACCGCGTTCCTGGTGGCCACGATCCCGGTGCTGGTGGTTCTTGGGCTGGTGCGGGCGGTAGCGCTGCTGCGCCGAGGGACGGGCGCGTCATGGCGGGACGCGATCGGCGCGTTCTTCATCTGGCAGTCCACCTCCCCGGTGGTAGCGCGGGCGGCGGTACTTTGCCTGTTCGCCCCCAAGGCCGCGTTCCTGCGCACGCCGAAGACCAGCGAGAAAGCGAAATGGTGGGAGGCGCTGCGGGCGAACTGGGCCGAGTCGTCGCTGGCGCTGCTGGGGATGCTGGGCATCGCTGCCGCGCTAACAAAGGCCACCCAGCTCAGCGGGCCGCTGCTGGCGGGCCTGCTGCTGTTCCCGACGCTCGGCATGGCAGCGGCGCCGCTCAACAGCTGGGCCGCGCAGCGGGCAGCGCTGCCGCCCGACCTCAGGGAGCGGCGTAACACCGAGTGGAGACGGACCCGGGAGCGCCGGGCGTTCGTACGCGGCGCGGCAGTCGGCGGGCTGGTCACCGTGCTGGCCGTGATCATCGCCGTCGTCGCGCTGATGCTGACGCCGAGCCCGCACACAGTGCAGACGCCGCAACTGGTCCCCCCCCGGCTCAGGGCCCGAAGACGCCGACGCCGACGCCATCGCGGAGCACCGCGCCCGCCACCCCGTCCGTCTCGCCGAGCACCGTCTCGCCGAGCACCGTCACGCCCGCACCGGCCGTCACGCCCACACCGGCCGCCACGCCCACACGGCGCCGACATCCTCGCCCAGTTCTTCCCCACCCCCGACCGCGTCGCCGTAGCGGGTTCGTCTCAGGCCCGACTCGGGAACCACGGCAGCCGTGCGCAGGCCGCATCATGATTCCGCAGCCGATCGGCTGATATTGCACCAGACGAACGTTCTGTCATGGCGCGGCTGGGGGAGCTGTGCGGGTTGGGCGTTGGTATGGCTATGAACCCCGCTATGGGGTCGGCCGTGCTTCGCCGAGCAGCCAGTCCTGGCCAGACCGCCTTATGGCCGCCTGCCAGCCCAGCTGGGTGAGCTGCCGCGTGAGGTTCCGGTGGTCGCGGACAGCCTTGATGAGCCGATGGCGGGTTCCGTCTCGCAGGAGCCGCTCAACGACCTCACCGGATCCCGCCACATATGTCTCGCGGCCGGCGGCCGCAGGCTGGTCGTCGACAAACAGCACGCGGCCGTCGCTGGCCAGCGCGCTGCGGACGACCGACCAGAACCGGCTGAACGCGGATGCGGGCACGTGGGACAGCCAGAAGGCGAAAAAGACGGTGTCAAAGCGCTGCGGCGGGGTCCAGTCGAGGACGTCGGCGGCCAGGAAGGTCACCCTCGCGCCGGTCACCCGCTGGCGTGCCAGAGCGATCATCTCCGGGGCGGCGTCGATCGCGGTGACGCTGCGGGCACAGGTGGCCAGGTGCCGGGTCCATATTCCGGTTCCGCAGGCGATCTCCAGCACGTCGCCCTCCGGATGCAGCTGGCCGATGAGTGCCGCAATCCGCCTGTTGGCTCTCGGCAGGTCCCCGTATGACGTCACGTCATATTCGGCGGCCCGGCGGCGGTAGTAGGCGACCTGTTCGCGCCATGGCATCTCTGGCATACCTGACAGCATTGCTAAGACCACGCCACACAGCACCTGTGCCTGCATGAGGAATCCGAGAACCTGCTGCTTACCGGCGACCACGTGCTGCCGCGGATCAGCCCGAACATCGGGCTGCAGCCGCATTCGGCTGAGCCGCCGCTGGCCGCATGCCTTCGGTCCCTGGAACTCGTTGCGGCCTATGACACGGCCGAAGCGCTGCCCGCCCACGAGTACCGGTTCCACGGCCTCGGCAACCGCGTCGGCATGCTGCTGACGCACCACGAACGGCGTTGCGAGGAGGTGATCGCCATCCTAGGCCAGCTAGGCGCGGCTACCGTCTGGCAGGTGACTCAGGAACTGTCCTGGTCTCGCGGCTGGACATCGGTCACCGGATTCATGCGCCGGGCCGCCATCGCGGAGGCCGCCGGTGACGGCGCCGGCGCAACCCCCGATGCCAGCAGCGACAGTGATAGTGACCCGCTGGCCTGGTACGGCGACTCCGCTTACGGCACCGGTGACCTGCGCGATGCGATCGGCAAGGCCGGGCACCAAGCGGTGATCAAGCCCAAGCCGCTGCGCCCCGCCGTCGCCTTGAGCCGCACCCGCATCGCCACCAAGCGCCGCACCGCCGCGCTGAACCTGCCAGCGGGGCCTGACCCGCCGCGACGGCACCTGGGTGCTGGCCACCTGACCAGACGGCCAGGCCAGCCCGGGCCGCAGGCCAGCCCAGGGCACTCCGGCGCTAGCCTGACACCGCGACCGCCGGTCCCACAACGCCACCGGCCCGGCCGGGAGGCCCGCATGGCCCCAACCAGCAGCCATGACGCGCCATCCATGGTTGCTGGAACCGGCCCAATTCAGCAGGCTCCTGGCGGCCCGACCCACACAACCCGCGAGTGAACCCAAGCCGAGGCAGTCCGACACCAACACCTCCATATGCGCGATACGTGCCGTCTCGAGCACACGTGGATGATGCCCGCCCTGATAGGTGCCTGGGGCCCATGGCACTACCCAGCGTCCGGGGAGGCGGTGCCTCCCAACGCGTCAGGCGATGACCCTCACGTTCTCCGCTTGGGGTCCCTTCGGGCCCTGCGTAATGTCGAACTCGACCTTCTGCCCTTCCTCCAGGCTGCGGTAACCGCCACCCATAATCGCGCTGAAGTGCACGAACACGTCTGGGCCACCCTCGACAGCGATGAAGCCGTAGCCCTTGTCGCCGTTGAACCACTTCACAGTGCCCTGCGCCATCTTGACCTTCTTGGTTTGTCGATGCGGCGCCCCCCGTCATGGCCGTGCGGGCCCGCGCTTGCCGTCTCGCTGCGGCTAGCCTGTCACGGAAACACGCGCGGCGGGGAAACCGTGCGGCTGGCCACCTGCCCCGCGGCTGGGACGATCCCCTGCTCGGTGCCCCGCGTGCTCCCGCTGGACTATAGAGCCGAACCTGGGGGCTGGCATGGCGAGGCAATCAGATGACGCCGTTACAGATGACGCTGGTGGTGCTGCGTCTGCCCCTGACGGGAGACCGGCAGCGCACACGATCCGGGGGTTCCCGTGCCAGCCAGCGCTGGAGGAAATCCAGGGTGTGGTGGGGCACTATCCAGTGTTCCGGATCGAGTAAGCCGGCGAGCCTGGCACCCGCCCGGAGGAGATCGCCCCGGGCGGGTACCGGGTGGAAACGGGGCTCACCGAGGCCAACGCGTACCTCGTACGGTCCGGCCCGGCCTGGGTGCTGATCGATGCCGCGTGGCCGCATCGCGGACAGCTCATCAAGTCGGCCGCCGAGTCGCTGTCTGGTTCGACCCCGGCGCCGGTGTTCCGGGCCTTCCCGGCTGGCAGTGCATACCCACACCTGGTCACACGCCCGGGCACGTCGCGTTCTTCCGTGGTGGGGACCGGGTGCTGATAACGGGCGATGCTGTCTTGACCGTGAACCTCAACTCCGCGTACGACTTCCTGGCCGGCAAGCACCGGGTGTCCGGTCCGCCCTACATTTCGACCTGGAACTGGCCGGCGGCGAAAGAGTCGGTCGCCGTCCTCGCGGAGCCGGGCAAGGCCCTGGAACGGTTCCAGCCTGGGGCGCCATACCCGGTCGTGGAATGCCGCCTCCGCCACGATGGTCACATCACCTCTCAGCAGCAACTCCAGGACACTGAAGAAGACGGGCAGTGCCCGCACCGTCAGCTCGTCACCTGGCCCGGGCACAAACCCGGGGCTGGCGTGCACCATCCCTTCCTCGTCCCGGCAGATCGACGGGCACCCCACCGCCGCCGCGATCTTGTGGGCAAGCGTCGTCCTGCCCGACCCCGGAGGACCGCTGACAACAACGAGTGTCGGAAGAGAAGTCACCCGCGCAGTTATAACCAGGACCTAAGCCCCTGTCCGGGGTGCGCCTGCGGCATCTAGACCGGGGATGGCACCACGCACGGTGCATACTTCCAATTCAGATAGGGCTTGCCGCGCGCCGGCGCCCGGCAAGATGGCAGCCCTCCATCCGGTATCTGCGGAGGATGTCATGGCCGCCAGGAAACAGTGGAGCGATCTCAGCGAGCGCACCCGCAAGCTGCTCATCATCGGGGCAGTCGCCGAAGGCATCCTGCGGCTTGCGGCGCTCATCGACATCAAGCGCCGGCCAGCGAGCCAGATCCGGGGCCGGAAGTGGATATGGGCCTCGCTGGTGGCGGTCGTCAGCTCCGCCGGGATGGTTCCCATCTCATACTTCGTCTTCGGGCGGCGGGCGGGGACGCGGGACACCCAGGCGGCTGGCCACAAGCGCGAGGCATGACGCAAGCTCACGCTGAACCGCGCTGTCAGCGCCGGCGGCCGATGGGGACTGGCGCCGTGCACCCCCAGCAGGCCGGCTCGCCGGTGAAAATGGCGGGGACCGACGGCGAATCGGCCGGTGGGTTGGTGGGCAGCAGCAGCGGCGCGCGTGGTGCCTGGCTGAAGTTGAAATCCGCGGTCAGGTTGCCGAGCAGCGGCTGATTCTCGCGCACGTCGGGCCTGGGGTCGGGGCGCCCGTCGGTCCTGGGATCGAGCCGGGCGCCGCCCAGAAAGTCGTCTTCGATGAACTTCAGGTAGGCATCGCTGCTGAGCGTCTGGTGATCGATGAAGCCCCTCCTGGCATACGGGGAGATGACCATCGCCGGGACACGCAAGCCGTAGCCGTTCCGGTCGGCCATCGGCGGCACGACATGGTCGTAGAAGCCGCCCCAGTCGTCCCAGCTGAGGAAGATCGCCGTGGACTTCCAGTCGGGACTCTCCATGGCGGCGTTAATGACCGCGGTGACGTGGGCCTGGCCCAGGTGGACGCTGGCCGGTGGGTGCTCGCTGTCGGCGCCGGCCGGGGTGATCCAGCTGACCGATGGCAGCTTCCCCGTCCTGGCCGCGCGCAGGTAGGCGGTCAGGGGCTTGATGTTACCCAGCTGGTGGTCGTGCCGCACGTCGCCGAAGAGCGGCAGCGGATTCCAGATTCCCGGGGTCCGGATGTTCTGCCTGACAGCGGCGCACGTCAACGCCGAATCGTTGGCGCAGTCAGGCTGGATGCCCGTCTGCACGTAGTACGCCCAGCTGACATGGTGGGCGTGCAGCAGCCAGGTGATGTCGGTCCAGGCCAGGTCGGTCGACGTCTGGCCGGTGGCCAGCTGCCGCTGGACGGCCTGCCCGAACTGGCTGACGCCGTAGGGCCCGACGATGTCGTTACGGCAGCTCATCGGCAAACGGGTCCGGCACCTGGCCGACCAGCCGGAGACCAGGTACAGGTGGTCAGGCAGCGACCACGACTTCACCGCCTCGAACATGTGGTCGTCGAGCACGAAGTCGCGGGCGTACTTCCAGTAGTTGGGTATCTCCGCGGCGGTGTGGTAACCCATCACGTCGGGGGGGCCACCGCCACTGCAGGCCGGGTCGGTGATGATCCGGCATGACGTCTTGGCCGCATCCCGCTGGCGGATGAACCCGTCCATCCTGCCGCCGGCCACGTCAGCCACCGCATTGGGTACACCGTGCGGGCCGCCACCGTTGACATCGGCCTTGTCATGGTAGGGCCGGGTGCACCCGCCGGCCGGGTTCGGCACGCACACTGTGGGCACCCCGTTGCGCATCGGGATACCGTCCGCTCCGGGGTAGGTCCCGAAGTAGCTGTCAAACGACCGGTTCTCCTGCATGACGATGATCACGTGCTTGATCTTGTGGATCCCCGCCGGTATCAGGTACGTTCCGGCCGGACCGCCCATGACCCGCCCGGCCCGGCCCGGCGCCGGCCTGGACGGGGAGCACGATGCCAGCACAGCGGCCATGAGCAGGACGGCGGCCACGACGTAGGCCGGCCGGCCACGGGTGCGCCCCGTTCCTCTCAGACCCTTGCCGCGCGCCGGACGCCGGGCGCCTGCTGCCATCTGTCTCATCGTTGGCTTAACGCTGGACGTACCGCATCAAGTGCCATCACGGTCAGCCAAACTAACCTGCCGGCCACGATCGCCCGGAAGGCGGGGCAGCCGCCGACCGGATCAGATCCGCTGGGTGCTGCTGTGACAGTAGGGCCGAGGTACTGCTGCGCTAGCACCGGCCGGTTGCCCGGGTAACCCGCGCGGCTGGAACGCGGCGAAGCACCTGCTGCGGTACGGTGGCGACCCGTACCCCCGGACACGGAGGCTGACCATGCCGGACAAGCGTTTCGCGGACCGTACGGTGATGGTGGTCGGCGCCGCCGGGGCCCTGGGGGCTGGCCTGGTATCGGCGTTCACCGCTGAGGGCGCCACAGTCATCGGAGTTGACCAGTCGGTCCCCACCGGCGACCGGCACCTTGACGGCGTCCGGTACCAGGCCGTGAACGTCCTGGACGACACCCGGCTCGCCATGCTGTTCGATGAGGTGCCGGTCCCCTGGGCGGTCGTCAACACCGTGGGTGGCTTCGCCGGCCATACCCCGCTGACCGAACTGGACCCGGCGGTGCTCACCGGGCAGCTGGAACTGAACCTGGCCAGCGCTGCCCTGGTCACCAAGCACGCGCTGCGGCGCATGATAACCGCCCGCCGGGGGCGCCTCGTGCACACCGCGAGCCGGGCGGCTGTGGCGACCCACGGCTCCGGGTTCGCCTATTCGGTCAGCAAGCTAGGCGTGCTGCATCTGGTGACCATGGCCGCTGAGGAGGTCCGCGGCACCGAGATCACCGTGAACTGTGTCGTGCCCAGCATCATCGACACTCCTGCCAACCGCAGCGCCATGCCCGGCGCGGACCACGCCTCCTGGCCCAAGATCCCCGACATCGCCCAGGCGTACCTGTTCCTGGCCTCACCCGCGGCGCACCTCGTCTCCGGGGCCGCGGTCCCGGTCTGAGGACGGACAGGCTGGCCGCTGAACATCCCTGGAGGCAGGCAGTGCTCATTAACCTCGGCGACGTGCGCCTCTGGTTCGACGCATCGGGCCCGTCCGTGGTCCCCCTCGGCGATGTGGCGGTGGAACGGCCGACCCTGGTTGCCGTGCACGGCGGCCCCGGCCTCGATCACATCCGGCTGAAGACCAGCCTGGCCCCGCTCACCAGCCAGGTTCAGGTTCTCTTCTACGACCAGCGCGGGCATGGGCGCAGCGACTACAGCACAGCCGAGCACTGGAACCTGCGCACCTGGGCCGATGACCTGCGGCGGTTCTGCGACGCGCTGGGCCTGGTCAAACCGCTGGTGCTCGGCAGCAGCTTCGGCGGGTTCGTCGTGCTCGCCTACGCGGGGCTGTTCCCCGATCATCCGGGCGGCGTCATCCTGACCAACACCACCGGTGGCCGCACCGACCCTGCCGCCAGCGTGGAGATGTTCCGCCGCCTGGGCGGCGACGAGGCCGCCGCAGTCGCCGAACGCGACTTCACGCAGCTCACCGAGGAATCAGCGACCGAGTTCGACCGGGTCTGCCACCCGCTCTACAGCAGGAAACCCGGCTACGCGGCGGAGGCTCGCCAACTGCAGGCGCAGTCCATCCAGACCATCGAGGTCAACCTGCACTACTTCCGCAATGAGCAGCCGCGGTTCGACGCCTGGGATCTCGCACCCCAGGTCCGCTGCCCGGTCCTGGTGCTGGCGGGCGCTGATGACCCGATCTGCCCGCTGCCCCTGGTCGAGCGGTTCGCCAGGCACCTGCCGGCGGGAACGACCCGCCTTGTCCGCCTGCCCGAGGCCGGCCACGCCATCTTCCGCGACCAGCCCGACCTGGCCTTTTCCGCCATCGAGGAGTTCATATTGCAGGTCAGGGGCACAGACCCGGCAGACATGACGGAGCATCCCGCCTGAGCTGAGCTCACCCGTGACGGGCCACCCAGGCCCGCCACCGCCGGATCTGGCCGCGATTACTAGGGCTCGTTGCCACCGAGCGCGAGCACGTCGGCTGAGCCCTCCAGATCTCCGCCCATCACCACCCCGGCCACGCTGCCTGGGGAGTCGCCGCCCCGCCCCGCCGCGCCGCGTAGCGCGGGCCGTCCGCAGGGCGGCAGGTAGAGTCCGAATCCGTGACGAGAACCTGAACGGCCGGAGGAGGAACCGTGCATCTCAAGAGCTTGACACTGCGCGGTTTCAAATCCTTCGCATCGGCCACTACCCTGCGTTTCGAACCGGGCATCACCTGTGTCGTCGGGCCGAACGGCTCCGGAAAGTCCAATGTCGTCGACGCCCTGTCCTGGGT
>OFHG01000965.1_pt1 | contig 10660 bp, 14 predicted proteins | sample 1521931 | NCBI WGS metagenome assembly OFHG01 (sample SAMEA2468438, study PRJEB22500) | soil metagenome | biome: Glassland; feature: Farmland; material: Clay | place: Australia | collected 2013-01-31 | depth 0.55 m
CCGCCGCCCCGGGCGCCTCCGAGCCCAGTCGCCCCCCCCGCCCGGGGTACGCGGCCCGCCAAGCGGCCGTGGCGAACCGCGCCACCGAACCGCCCACCTGCATCGCCTGCTCGTCGTTGCCGCCCAGGCAGATCAGGACCAGCTGTGGGTGATACCGGCGCATGCCAGCCGCGAGCTGTGTAGGCCAGTCGTAGTAGGAGGCGGCCACCAGCCCGGTGGCCGACGCCAGCAGGAAGAAGAACAGCTCCGCGCGGACGTCCTCCCGCTGGCCGCGCCCCTCGCGGGCGATGAACGCGGCCATCAGGAAACCGGCCGCCACCGCCGCCTTCACGAGCTGCGAGAAGGCGTCCACCCGGTAGGTGGACCAGAAGAACTCCGCGTTGCGACCGAGGGGGCCCACGCTGGCGAGCAGCACCAGGGGGCCGCCGACGTAGGCCGCGCGGCGGGCGGCGTCCGCGTCTCCCTCACACGGCACCCGGGGGCCGGCACGTCAAGCCACGCCGCGGAGTTCCCGCTCGTGATCGGCCTGCGCGGCGTGCAGCTGCCCCAGGCCGCCCTCGTGTGCAACTTCCCCGACCCGCGGGCGTCCGCGGGGCCGGCGCTCATGGAGCATGCGGAGGTGGAGACCTTCTTCCACGAGTTCGGCCACCTCCTCCACGCGATCCTCTCCGGCCGCACGAGGTGGCTGAAGACGGGCATGGAGGGGATCGAGTGGGACTTCATCGAGGCCCCCTCGCAGATGCTCGAGGAGTGGGCGCGGCGGCCCGCGAGCCTCACGCGGTTCGCGCGGCACCACGCGACCGGGGAGCCGGTGTCCCGGGAGCTCGTGGAGCGCATGGAGCGGGCGCACGAGGTGGCCCGCGGGCTCTGGACCGCGCGGCAGGACTACTTCGCGGCCCTCTCGCTCGCCTACTACAGCCGCGATCCCGCCGGCCTCGACACGACCGCCCTGGCGGAGGACCTCAACGCGCGGTACTACCCGGTCCCCTGGCACGCCGGGACCCACTTCCAGTGCAATTTCGGGCACCTGAACGGCTACTCGGCGATGTACTACACCTACCTCTGGTCCCTCGTCATCGCGAAGGACCTGTTCAGCGCGTTCGCGAAGCAGAGGTCGATCCTGGACCCGAGGATGGCGAGGCGCTACCGCAAGGCGATCCTGGAGCCGGGCAGCACGCGGCCTGCCGCCGACCTGGTGCGGGCGTTCCTGGGCCGGGGAATGCGCTTCGGAGCCTTCGCCGCCTGGCTGGGCCGGGGCGCCCGATCGGTACCCCCGAATCCGTAGAATACGCATCGGGCCGGCCACAACCTACTTAACCCCGTAGATGGGCATCCAGCCCGTCCCACCGGGGTGGGGCGAAGGGGAAGCAGGCCATGGACTTCGCCAGCATGTTGAACCTCACCGCCCAGATCGAGGGCATGGAGTGGATCGTCCTCCTGATCATCATTGCGGTCCTCTTCCTGTTCGGGCCGCAGAAGCTCCCGGAGCTCGCCCGCAGCACGGGCCGCGCGCTCGGGGAGTTCCGCCGCGGGCAGATGGAGGTCCAGAAGGAGATCACGCAGCAGTTCGGTGCGGCGGCGGCGGACCCGCGGACGCGCGAGCAGCGCGCGGCGGCCGCGCTCGGCGTGACCGCCGCCGGCAAGAGCGACCTCCAGCTCAAGATCGAGATCGCGCGTTCGCTCGACAAGGTGCCCGACAGCCTGGTCGGCGCCGCGGCCCAGGCGCTCGGCCTCCCGTCCGCGTCCCCGACGGCCGTCCTGCGCGAGCAGATCCTGAAGGCCCTCAACGGCTGAGCGGGCGTCGGCTCAGGCGTCGATGCCCGCGAGGCGGCGGGCCATCTCCTTCTTGCTCTCCAGGTCCGCGGTCTGGCGGATCCCCAGGAGGGCCGCGGCGGGCGAGCCGCCCCCGTGCATGCACAGGGTGGACAGCTTCCCCGGCCCGAAGACCATGCTCTCGAGCAGGCGCGCGACCCGCAGGCGCTTCTCCGCGGTGACGTCCCGGGAGCCACGGTAGTACTTCTCGACGAACGGCCCGATGCGGTCCGACCGCAGGTCCTTCTCGGAGGGCATGCAGGAGACCATGCCGCCGCCCACGTCCTCCGCGAGCCTCTGGATCTCGTACGGCATGCGGGTCACGCTCGTCTTCGTGACGTTCGCGAGCAGGGGGTCCGGGAACCACGCGCCCGACGGCGTGGCCTGCCCGGCGTACGCCGCGCCGAGCGCCTGGGCGTACATGGCCTCGGAGAGGTAGGTCATCTCGACGAAGCGGTCCGCGAGCGGCCGCGAGAGACCGTTGTACTCCGCGAAGAGGGCCGCGGCCCCGGTCAGGACGTCGCCGCATCCGGCGAGGCACCCTCCCAGCGTCATCCGGTGCAGGAGGACGAACTTGGAGACGACGTCGCCCGTGAAGTCGACCTCGCCGTCCATGAAGACCCGCTCCTTCGGCACGAAGACGTCGTCGAAGAGCACGAGGGACTCCGAGGAGCCGTAGCGGACGTTGCCCTTGTCGAAACCCTCCTCGAGCTTGCGCTCGTCGCCGGTCTGGCGGTCCACGACCTGCGTCACGCCCTCCGCGTTCAGCGGGATGGCCGCGGCGACGGCGTGGTCCCGCTCCGCCTCGGAGAACGCTCCCCCGGGCTGCACGAGGATCTCGTGCGACCCGACGGCCCCGCCGATCATGGTCTTCGCGCCCCGCACCACGATCCCGTCGCGGCGCTCCTCCACGACCCGCAGGTACACGTCCGGGCCGGGCTGATGCTTCGGCTTCAGGGCGCGCACGCCATTTGGGTCCGTGAGCGCCCCGGCGACCGTGAGGTCCTCCCGCTGCACCCGCGCCACGTACCGGCGGAGGCGGCGGTGGTAGTCCGTCCCGAGGCGCGCGTCCATCTCGAACGTGGTGTGCCAGAGGGCGTTCATCGCGTCCCAGCCGCAGCACCGGCTCGCGGTGCACACACCGGTTCGCTGGCACAGGAACCGCGCGACCTTCACGCGGTTCACGAGGGCCTCGCGGGAGGCGTGGATGGAGCAGTAGACGCTGTGCGGGCCGCGGCCGTCGCGCTGCGTCATGAGGTCGGCGTGCCGCGGGTCGCGGGAGAGCTCGTAGATCCCGCCGATGCCCTCCAGGGCGAGCCGCGTGAACCCGTTCCTCGTGACGTCGGGGACCTTCTGCCCGAGCATGTGCACGTCGGCATGGAGGTCTCGGATGCTCTTCACGTAGCGCTCCTTCGTCATCAGGGGCATCGTCCCACCTCACAGGAGCTCGTTGGAGATCACGAGCCTCTGGATCTCCGAGGTGCCCTCGTAGATCTCCGTGATCTTCGCGTCGCGGTAGTAGCGCTCGAGCGGGAGGTCCGTCATGTACCCGTACCCGCCGTGGATCTGGAGGGCCTTGCGCGTCGCCTCGACGGCGGTGGACGCGGCGAAGAGCTTCGCCATGCTGGCCTCCTTCGTGTGCTTCCGCCCATGGTCCGTGAGGGCCGCCGCGCGGTACGTCAGGAGGCGGGCCGCGTCGATGTCCGTGGCCATGTCCGCGATCATCCAGCGGATGGCCTGGAGGTCCGCGATGGGCTTGCCGAACTGGACCCGCTGCCGCGCGTACTGCACCGCGGCATCCAGCGAACCTTGCGCGATGCCGACGGCCTTCGCCGCGATGCTGATCCGACCGCAGTCCAAGGTGTCCATGGCGATCTTGAAGCCGTCGCCCTCGCGGCCCAGGAGGTTCTCCTTGGGCACGCGGACCTCGTCGAACACGACCTCCGAGGTCACGGACGCGCGGATGCCCATCTTGTCGAAGATCTTCCCGATGCGGACACCGGGCGCCTTGCGCGGTACGAGGAAGGCGGACATGCCGCGGTGCGCGAGGGACTTGTCCGTCATGGCGAAGGCGACGAGGGTGCTCGCGACGGGCGCGTTCATGATGAAGTATTTCCGGCCCGTGAGGAGGTAGCCGTCCCCTTTCCGCAGGGCCTTGGACTCCATCGCGGCGACGTCGCTGCCCGCACCGGGCTCCGTGAGGCAGAAGGAGCCGAGCTCCTTCCCCTGGGCGAGCGGCACCAGGAAGCGGCGTTTCTGCGCCTCGTTCCCGTACCAGAAGATCGGCTGGCTCGCCAGGGAGACGTGGACCGCGAGGGTGACGCCCAGGCCGGCGGAGGCGCGGGAAATCTCTTCGACCGCGAGCGCGTAGCTCAGGATGTCCCGGCCCGCGCCGCCGTACTTCGCGGGGAACGGGAGGCCCGCGAGCCCCTCGCGCGCGAGCGCCTTCCACGCGTCGCGGGGGAACATCTTGTCCCGGTCCCACGCGGCGGCGTCGGCGGCGACGTGCTCCTCCACGAACCTGCGAACCTTCTTGCGGATGTCGTCGTGCGAGCGGTCGAGGGCGAAGTCCATAGGCATCCCATGCGTCACTCGGTCGCCCCTTCTAAGTAGGTTGTCCATGTACCGTTCGCAGGCTGCGCGAAGCCGGAAGGGCTATACCGGAGGGAGGCTTGGCGAGGACCGTGGCCGTCATCGCGAAGGTCGGACTGCTCGAGCACCGCGGCAAGGTCCGCACCAAGGAGGGCGTCTTCGAAGTCGTCCGCGGCGCGGACGGGTGGTACACCGTCGGCGGCCCGGCGGCGGAGGGACCCGGGAAGGTCCGGTACGACGACGAACGCGAGCTTCTGGAGATCCAACGGCCCGGGATCGTTCTGTCCATCCACTTCCGCGGGGAGCTCGAGCACACCACGTTCACGTTCCGCGGGCACACCTACGAGGTCGGCACGATGGATTTCGGGAACATCTCCATCCGGGAGGGCACCCGGCCCGTCGTCCGGGGCCACGTGACCGTGAGCGGGGCGCGGCTCCTGAGCGTGGCCGACGAGATGCTGCCCGTGGAGCGCGAGCTCGTCTTCGGCCTCGCCGTCCGCAGCTCCGCGGCCGACGAGGACTATTGGGACGAGAGCCACCCCTTCCTCGAGGGGATGAAGGAGAATGCCGAGGAGTCGGTCCTCGACGAAGAAGCGAGACACCGCCTCGAGAAGAAGTGAGCCGCCGCGCGGGTCCGAGACTACCGGCGGCGCCGGTTGACGCGGTGGGACGGTCCTGCGCCGTGGTGGCGGCGGGGGCGTCGCCGACCCGCGCGGGTCGGCCGGACTTCCTTGTGCGCCGTGGTCCGCGGGGGACGAACCGGGCTACTTGAAGATGCGCGTGCCGCGGACGCCTCGCCCTCGGGAGGCGGTCAGGCGTCCCCGATGCGGATCCGCCCGAAGGCGCGGACCGCCGCGGCGAAGACCAGGACGGTCTCCGCGGCGAGGGCCACGGCCTCCCAGGCCAGGGTCGAGGTGCCCAGGCCCAGGACGCCGAAGCGCACCAGGTCGACGGCATAGGTCAGGGGGTTCAGGAGCATGATCCAGCGGAGGACCCCGGGCGCGGCGTCGAGCGGGTAGAGCGCGGAGCTGACGAAGGTCAGGAGGATCAGCAGCAGGTTGAACGTCCCCTCGAAGGCCTCGAGGGAGCGGAAGCGGCTCGCGAGGACCACGGACACGCCGGCGAAGAGGAACGCGCTCGCGAGGACCGCGGCGAACGCGACGACGACGCCGATCGCGGTGGGAGCGATGCCGAAGGTGAAGGGCAGGCCGAAGACCGCGACGATCGCGGCGCCGCCGAGGCCGACGAGGACGGAGGAGACGACCTTGCTCGCGGCATACTCGCCGCGGCGGTACGGTCCCACGAGGATCTGCTCGAACATCCCGTGCCGGCGGTCCGTGAAGAGGAGCGTGCCGCCGATGAGGGCGCCGGTCATCGTGGTCTGGGCGATCAGGCCGGACGCGAGGAAGCGCTGGTACGTGACCGCCTCGCCGCCGAGGCGAAGGGGCTCGATGAGCGCGGCGAAGGGGAAGCTGGCCACGAAGAGGAGGAACAGCGGCAGGACGAGCTGGATCACGAGGAGGCTGCGGTTCATGACCCGGAGGTCCCGCTGCACGAGCCGCGCGAGGCCGCTCACGGCGGCCCGCTCTCCCTGGCCTGCACCAAGTTGATGAACGCCTGCTCGAGGGTGGGCTCGCGGAGGGTCACGTTCCCCAGGCGGAGGCGGAGCTCCTCGCCGAGCCGGAGGACGGCCTGGAGCGCCTCGCCCGGGTCGCGCGTCCAGACGCGGACCATGCCGGTTGCCGAGGCGGCCGCGGAGACCGCCGCGATCCCGCGCAGGCGGGCGACGAGCGCCTCCGGGTCGCCCGCCTCCACGGCGACCTCGAGGGTCTTCATGCCGCCGAAGCGGTCCTTGAGTCCCTGCGGCGTGTCGACCGTGACGACGCGTCCCTCATGGAGGATCGCGATGCGGTCGCAGAGGGACTCGGCCTCGTCCAGGTTCTGCGTGGTCAGGAAGACGGTGAGGCCGCCGCGGGCCTTCTCGCGGACGGCCTCGAGGATGCCGCGGCGCGCGATCGGGTCGAGGCCGACGGTCGGCTCGTCAAGGAAGAGCAGGTCCATCTCGTGCAGGAACTCACGGGCCACCTGGAGCCGCCGGCGCAGGCCGATGGAGAGCGCCTGCACGCGCTTCGTCCGGTGGGCCTCGAGGTCGAACGTGCGGAGGAGCGCATCGATCTGCCCTTTGCGCTCGCGCTTCGGCACGCCCCACAGGAGCGCATACAGGTCGAGGGCGTCCTCCACGGTGGCGGCGTACTCGTAGCTCTCGCCCTGCTGGACGACCCCGATCCGGGGCCTGAGCTTCGCCCCCTCGCGGCGGACGTCGTACCCGAGGACGCGCGCCTCGCCGCCGGTCGGAGGGAGGAGCGTCGTGAGCATCCGGATGGTGGTCGTCTTGCCCACCCCGTTGGGCCCGAGGAAGCCGAAGATCTCACCCCGGTTCACCTCGAGGGTGACGTCGCGCACCGCCTCCGTCGCGCCGTAGGCGCGGGAGAGGCCGCGGGCCTCGATCGCGGGCATGCGATGCCTCCGCACCCGGCGCTCCGGGATAACGTTTGCTGCATCCGCGGGCCGGACGGGCCGGGCGACGGGGAAGGAAGGCCGGGGGTCACAGCGGCTCGCGTTCGGGATCGTGCTCCGCCGCCCATGCGGGCACGGCGTGGCGCTGGGCCTTGTAGTCCGCGCGGTAGGGCTTGAGGTCCAGGATGGGCGTGCCGTCGTAGAGGTCGACGCCGCACACGACCAGGACGTTCCCCTCCCGTCGCACGAGACGGACGAGGGTCAGGCCGACCGGGTTCGGGCGGACAGGGGAATCCGTGGCGAAGACGCCGACCTCCGGGATGTCCTCCGGACGGACACCCTCGCCGCGGTGCCGCCTCGGCTGCACACGGAGCCGCCCCGCCGATCCCGGCCGAGGCCGGTCGAGATGGGACACGATGAAGAGATGGGAGAAGCCCTCGATGCCGTCGAGCGCCGCGGCGTACTCCGGGAAGACTTCGATGCGGCCTTCAATCTCGCGAGTGTCCTCGGGCCGGGGCTGGCCCGAGTCGGGCGGGGGCACGCCGCCGTGGAGGATCGCGATGGGGTTCAGGGCGAGCGACATAGGCGCGCCATCGACAAGGGATGTCAAAGCCTTTCCGCCGTCGGGCGAGCGGTTTGGAACCGCGAAAGCCCCGCGGTCCTCGGTTCCGACACCCCGTTCGGGATTCGCCAGCCCATCGGCGATGGCAAGGCTCGCGAATGCGTCCCCCTCAGCGACCTACGCCGCCGAGAGGATGGAGAGCTCGTGTTCCAGCGCACGGATGCGCCGCTCGAGCTTGGCCTTCTCCTGGTCCAGATGATGCTGGGTCCGGAACACGCCTCCGGGTTTCTCCGACTGAAGCGCCTTGAGTCGCTCGTCGAGCTTTTGCAGCGCCGCCTCGTTCCGTTCCCTCAGCGCAGCGCGGATCTCCTCTTGCTCATGGGCGTTTGGGGTTCCCGGGCTGGCGGCGTCCGGATACCACATCTGGTGGTAGGTCCCGAGAAGGAGCCCCATGCCCGCGATGTTGGCCGCGGCCACCCCCGCACCGATGCACGACGAGCCCGCGCACGCCGTCGCACTCGCGCACGCACAACCGACACTACAGCTGCAGGGCGTCTCCCTCACCGCGGCGAAGCGGCGTGTGGGCCCACATAAGCTTTGGGCGCCTTGCCGCCGTCCGGTCCGGTCCGATGGAAGACGATAGCCGGGACCCCCGGGACGTGGGCCCCGTCGAACCCTCAGCCGGGCGGGACGAAGAACTCGATCCAGATGCCGTTCGGGTCCTGGATGTACGCCCAGCGGTGGACCGAATCCTGCATCTCGAGGACGGCGGGGTAGCCGGCCTTCTTCGCCTCGGCGAGCACGCCGTCGAGGTCCGCGGTCTCGAAGCCGAGGTGGTCGAGCCCTTCCCCGGCCTCGTAGGGGGTGTCGAACCGGCTCCCCGCGGGGTAATGGTTCAGTTCGACCTGATGGTTGCTGCCTTCCATCGTCAAAATCACAACGGTCCCGTTCGTGGCCGGCTGGGTGAAGCGGTCGACCTCCTTCATGCCCAGGACGGCCGTGTAGAACCGGACGGACGCCTCGAGATCCTTCACGCGGATGCCCGTGTATGCGAAGTTCACGTTCATGGTCTCGGTCCGCCGAACTCGGCCCAGGAATATGGGGTTGGCGGTCCCGAGAGCGAGCACGGACGTTGTCCGCCTGCGCGGCCCTTGCCGCACCGAGTCGGATGCAGCGTGAACGCGTCCTGGCCGGGGAGCGGTTGAGGCGGTAGGAGGCCGGAAGACGTATGCCGCGACGAAGGGATGAGGGGGTTCGGTATGGGTCGCGGGCCGGGCAGTAGATGGAAAGAGTGGGTGAATTGGGTCGCACTCACCGGGGGACTGCTCCTCGGCGGGCTGGTGGGAGAGGCCATCATCAGCGCGTTCCTTGCGGGTGCCGGCTTCGCAGTGCAGCTGGCGGTCTGGTCTGCCGTCGCGCTGGCGTGCGGTCTTGCCGCGCTCTTCGTTACCGCGTTGCGGCTGAGGCGTCTCGACCCGGACCGGTAGTCGGGACGCCTGTTGCCCGGTGTTCTCATTGCCAAAACCAGGTGATTTCGAAACAGTCATTTCGGCGGCTCGTCCCTCCCTTGGCCTTCTGCTTGGTGTGCCAGGCCTTTGTGGTACAGCCTCCTGGCCGTCGAGCGGGGCAAATGGTACTCAGAGGCTAGCTGCCCCCACGACGCGCCGCCTTCGCGTTTCTGCACAAGTTCGGCACACACTTGCGCGGAAGCTGCGGGCGGTCTCCCGATCCGATGCCCGTCCGCACGCGCCCGAGCGATACCCGCCTTGATGCGCTCGCTCATGCCGACCGTCTCGACGTTTGCCACGGTCGCGAGTAGGCCGATCACGGCATCGCGCCACGGGCCGAGCGAGTTCAGGTACTCCTCGCGGAACGAGACGAAGTCGATTCCGCAGGCCGTCAGCCGATAGAGGATGTCGATAGCATCCTTGACGCCCGCTCGCGTCAGGCGGTCGAGCGCCCAGAATACCGCCACGTCGAACCGCTTCTGGTGCGCGTCCGTCAAGAGCGCCTCTAGCTGCGGCTTACGGGCCTTGCCCCGCACGTCCTCATCGACGTACTCGCGGGCGACCTCCCAGCCCTTGCGCTCGCAGAAGGCGCGCAGCTCACGAAGCTGGTTCTCCGTCTCTTGGCGGTCCGTCGAGACGCGGGCGTAGAGCGCAGCCTTCATTTCTCACCTTCAATCCACTTGCGCGCCTCGCCCGTGGCGAAGCGGAGGCCTTCGGGGTTCTCGACGGATAGGCCCGTCGCGTCCTCGAATTCGTGTCGGAGGTTCTCCGCCTCTTGGGTCTTGGCCTTCCCGCGAACTCCGGCGACCCACCCCGCATCGACCTTCGCAATCTGGTAGGCATACCAGGGCTGGAACACCTCAAACGGCGGAAGGGTCTTGCGGTACACCTCGCGCTCTGCTTCACCTGGACCGAACCGCTCGTACACCTCGCCCCGCTCAGTTATGGTCCGCTCGTAAAGGTCCAGGGCGAAGGCATTGAACGCCTCGAAGTCGGAGAGAAACCATTTCGCCGGAGGGTTCGCCTTCAAGCTCGCCCACCACTCCTCCCCGAGTCGGAGCATCGCGATCCCGCGAGGCTGAGAAAACAACGTGCGCCGCTCACCCTTCGGCACGGCTTCTCATCCCCATTAGGGAGGGAGGTAGGTAGGCGCGCGTGCGCGCCCGCGCCTCCCTCCTTACCTCCCTAACCATCCGGTTCACGTTCCATTTCAAGCGCACTTCGGAGCAGATCGCGAATCAATTCGGTGGGGAGCTTCTCCTGCGCGTCCGCGCTCTCCACGATTCGGTTCCACATCGACTCCGCCATCGTCATCTTGAACGCCTTCTGCGGCATGTTCCCGACCCCCATAGGGCGCCGGAAATCTACTAACCCCACCCACCTCGGGCCGAACCTTTTCCGCAACCTATTGGGAACCTTTATCGGAGCGCGCATGGATGCGCCGCACCAATGCCGACCTGCGACGATTGCGGCAAGGAGTTCCAGACGCCACGCGGACTTCTGACGCACCGGGGGATGCGGCACAAAACCGGCGTCGGTGGAAAACCACTTCCCGGAAAATCGGCTCCACTCCCTGCATCGGATCTGCGGCAGATCGTCGGCTCGGGTAAGGTCCGCGAAGTGGCGGAGGCGGCGGGGAACGTCTATGGTCAGCTTGCGGCGGGGTTAG
>OFHG01000966.1_pt1 | contig 10649 bp, 7 predicted proteins | sample 1521931 | NCBI WGS metagenome assembly OFHG01 (sample SAMEA2468438, study PRJEB22500) | soil metagenome | biome: Glassland; feature: Farmland; material: Clay | place: Australia | collected 2013-01-31 | depth 0.55 m
CTGTTAACCAGCTTCGACCAGGCGGTACAGGCCTGGAGCCAGATGGATGCCGGCGAGCCGGTTGTGGTCAGCGAAATGGCGCGCGGCCAATCCAATGGGGAGGGATCAGCATCTGATAACCAGTACAACCAGACCTCACCCGGAATCATGGGGATGTTCTCGATCTTTAGCCTGGTGACCTCGGCCAGTTTGCTGGTAGCGGAACGCAAGACCCGCACCTTGCAGCGCCTGATGACGACCGCCATTAAGCCGTGGCAGATCATCGCCGGGCACCTGCTGGCGATGTTCAGCCTGGTGTTCCTGCAAAGCTTGATGCTGGTAGTATTTGGCCAACTGGTGTTGAAGGTGGATTACCTGCATCAACCGCTGGGAACATTTCTGGTTGTGGTTGGCCTGGGATTGTGGGTAGCCAGCATGGGCCTGCTGATTGGTGTAATCGCCAAAGGTGACGAACAGGTGGTGTTGTATTCGATGGTGGCCATGTTTGTCTTCGCAGCCCTGGGCGGAGCGTGGTTCCCGCTGGAAACCGCTGGTGGCGCCTTTGCCACCATCGGTCACCTGACCCCGGCGGCCTGGGCGATGGATGGGTTTCAAAACATCCTGGTGCGCGGGTTAGGCCTGGGTTCCGTGTTACTGTCAACGGGAATCCTGCTGGCTTACGCCCTGGGTTTCTTCGGGCTGGCTACCTGGCGCTTCAGAAAGGGTCAGCTGGATTGACAGAGACCGTTCCACCTAAGAGTAAATTTGGGGATAGGTTGGCGGGGCTCAGCCCCGCCAACCTACCCCCAAACACCTGTTTTGTGGGATTGTGCCTTCCTGATCAGGGCAAATGTAATTGCCCCGCTGTTATATAAATCGAAGAAGAAAGAAATCATCATGAAAGCAATTGGAATTGTCAAAAGAATTGGGATGGATCTCCTCAAAGGTGCCGCGGTGGCGCTGGCTTCCTTTTTGGGACTGTTGATTGGCGGCGTGGTCACCGGTTTACTCAATTTACCATCACCTACGATACCGGCAACCATGAGCATGGCCATTCTGATGCCTTTAATGATAGTTTCCGAGATATCGATCGCGATTGTCCTGGGCGAATGTTTCCAGAGGCTGAGTTGGAGCTTCTGGCCGCGTATGCTTGCGGTGGGAATTTGTCATTACCTGCTGTATTATTTGTTGAACCTGCTGGATGGTCTGCTTTATATGCCCCTGCCCAACATGAGCACCGGCATCGTCTCAGACCTCTTCCCGGCCTTCTTTGCCGCGGCGGTAATCGCCTGGTTGTGGCGACCTAAAACGGACATCCGCCGGGCAGGCGAAATCATGGCAACATTTTTCTCTGGTTACCAAAGGTCCGGGTGGGCATGGCGGCTGCTGGTTGCCTGGTTGATCTATCCGCCGATCTATTATTTGATCGGCCGCATCGCAGCGCTTTTTACGCTGCACTATTATCAGGATCCCAGTTTGAACCTTGGTCTGACCCTGCCTATTATGAGCACCCTGCTGCTGATGCAGGTGCTACGTGGGGTGTTGTTCCTCCTGGCTGTGATGCCTATCCTCGGCTCATGGCGGGGCGGGCGAACCGGGCTCTGGTTATGGCTGGGATTAGTGATCTTTGTTCAGATTGCCAACCAGATCATCGTGCAAGCTTATTGGTTTCCCCTGGGCTTGCGAGTTCCGCATACGATCGAGCTGCTGGTGGACTCGTTTGTCCAAGCCGGTTTCTATGTATGGCTCCTTTTTCCCATGGTGGTCGCTTCGCCCCAACCAGCGCCAAAACGCATTACACCTGTCAGCACCGGAATTTAATAAGTTGTGTTGCTTTTAACCGCGCTCTTCGGTATCACGAACCGGCGCAGGCCGGGTTTCGTGGTCTCGTTGCTGCGGATTTCTCCGCATCCTGTGAGTGCGGTGGTGACAGACCCGCCCTATGCATCTTGGCCCTGGCGCTGATTACATCCCCGCCCGGCGCCAATTAGTGTAAGAGACCGAGTTTTCCCCAAAAACTCGGTCTCTCCAAAAAAGCAGGAGGCCTGGGACCTGACCTGATGCAGCACCCAAGAGCGGCAAGGCTCGTTCGTTGTGGATGGGAAAACTTTGTCCAGTGCTGCAATAGGGAATGGGGTAAACTATTCGTATGAGGGAGACGCAAACGAAAAAGAGTCAGTCCTTAACTACTTTCCTCTCCAGTGATATTGTGATTCTGATTTTGCTCGCGCTGGTGCGCATTTTGTTGCAGGTCTTTACCAACGGACAGTATGGCTTTCATCAGGATGAATTGGTCACAATGGATATTGCCACGCGTCACCTTGCCTGGGGATACGTAGCCTGGCCGCCGGTTACGCCCTTTCTGGCGCGCCTGGCATTGTCACTGTTTGGCCTGTCACTTATTGGTTTGCGCTCCTTTGCCGTCCTGGCGGAAGGCATCGTGATGTTGCTGGCGGGCTTGATGATCCGCGATCTGGGTGGCGGCCGATGGGCGCAGATCCTCGGCGCTGTGGCCGTTGCCACGACGCCCAATTCCATCATTCAAGGCGGCCTGTTCCAGTATGAAACCTTTGACTATTTCTGTTGGGTGCTGCTGGCCTTCAGCGTCGTTCGCCTGTTGAAGACCGAAAACCCGCGCTGGTGGCCGGCAATTGGCGCGGCCATCGGCCTGGGGATGATGACCAAATACACCATCGCCATTTCGGTTGCTGGGCTGATCGTGGGCGTCCTGGCGACGCGCAACCGGCGCTACTTGAAAAGTCGCTGGCTGTGGGGCGGCGCTCTGCTACCGCTGGTGATCTGGCTGCCCAACCTGCTCTGGCAAATTCAGAACCACTGGGTTTCGCTCTATTTCCTGGCCAGCATCCACACTCGAGACGTGCAGGCTGGCCAGACCAATAGCTTTTTGATAAATCAGATTGAGTTCAATTTGAACCCGGTGATGCTGCTCTTGGTGATCGCCGGGCTGTACACCTTCCTCTTTGCGAAGGCTGGGCAGCGCTACCGGATGCTAGGTTGGATGTACGTTGTGCCTTTCATCTTGTTAATTCTCGTTCAGGGGAAAGGCTATTATCTGGCGGCCTCCTACCCCATGCTCGCAGCAGGCGGCGCAGTGTGGTGGGAAGGACGCATCAATAGCATGGCAAGCCAGCAACGGGCGCGCACCTGGCGCTGGGCCACCTGGAGCGTCTTGAGCGCCTTCGCCCTGCTTTTTGTCGCCACAGAGCTGCCCGTTGCTCCGCTCGGCTCGGCCTGGTGGGATGTGGTCAGTAAGAGTAACGCCGAACTGAAATCCGAAGTCGGCTGGCCGCAGCTTGTGCAGCAGGTGGCAAAGGTCTACAATTCATTGCCGGAATCGGAAAAAGCCCACGCAGCCATCCTGGCGGCTAGCTCTGGTGAGATTGGATCGATCGACCTGTACGGCTCGGCCTATGGCCTGCCCAAGGTTATTAGCGGCTTTGATTCATACTGGCATTATGGCTATGGAAATCCACCTCCCCAAACTTTAATTGTGCTCGGCTTCCCACCCAGCCTTCTGGCGAATTTCCAGGACTGCACGTTTGTCGCCCCGATTACCACTCCTTTCAACATTCAGAACGAAGAAACAATCAATCACCGGTCCATTAACCTGTGTCACAATCTGCGCCAGCCCTGGCCCGAATTCTGGCAGCATTTTCAGTATTTTGGCTAGCACAAGCATCATCTGGTGATAAGGTGCTGAATAGGCTATAGAACTTTACCAACCGATCCTCAACATATCCGCTTTTTCACGGACTGGGCTTGAGGACCGGTGTTTTGGATGCTTCTCAACGTGAGCACAAGGCCTGGCGCGCGCCTACATCTCAGGCATCAGGCCCAATTGAGCTAGCATACCGGCCATGTCCCAGTAAATCCAGGCGTGGGTGATTTTGCTGTTCTTAATCTCGTAGGTGGTGCTGCCCGGAACGGTGCCGCTCCTGCCCGTAGGTTGGATGGCGTTGCCGCTGGGCGTGCACAGCGGGCCGTTGTGGGTGCCCGTGGACACTCAGCGGATATTTTCTTCTTTGGACATGGGAAACCCTCCGTTGTCGTTTGACCGGCAAGGATACTTCTTAACTCGATCGGGTTCAATTCTGTGCAATAAGCTGGCAGCTAAAAGACTATTCTTAGCTGAAACTCAGTCAGCCGGCCCTTCTTGCACTCGTTGAATGCGCGTCATCGGCAGGGCGAAGGCGAAGCCGAGCGCGGTCGCCACGCCGATGGTGAGCAGTGAACCTCCCAAATCCGGCTTGACCGTCATCAGAAAGACGATGCCCAGGGCCATCGCCACCCGGGTTTGGATGGAGATCCACAGGAGGGGGTGGCTCACCAGCTGTTGCAGGCTGGGATACAGCGTCCCTTTCTCGCTGGCCAGGGCCCGTCCAATGGCCGCCATGCGCGGGCCGGTGAATGCTACCAAGAGCGCGATCATCACAACGATCACCCCCAACGTGACAGTGATCCAAGACGGCCTGCCCCAGTCCACCGCCGCCAGGTAGAAGCCGAAAACGAGGATTATCAGCATGGAGGCCATTCCCAACCTGCGCGTGCTGCCGGAAATACGCATCCCCTGGCGAACTTGCTCGGTGGCCGTGGCATTCCTCATTTGTCGCAGGCCGACCCATTCCAGGCCAAGCGCCACGAAAAATCCCAGTGCCCCTAAGATATGGAAGAACAAAGCAATCGAATGGTAGTTCATGGTTTACTCCTTTATTTTTGCCTTTCTATTAATACGACGAACAGAGAATCACCAATATGACATTTCGGAGGGCTTTCTAATCATTTACTTATCTTTGGAGAATACATGGGATGTACAAGGGATAAACTTTCCCTTTGAATTATCGAAATCATTCCGCCTAGCAGCTTGTCGGAGAGGCTGACAAGCCAATACAATTGAATGGTAAACTTCGAACATGAGCAGAAAATTTAGAACTGCAAATTACGAAGAGACCCTGAACCAGACCATTCGTCTGGCCGAAGCGCTGCCGCCCCAGCACTTGGCGCGCTTTGTAGTCGATATCATTGCCCAGCTTGATTTGAGCAAGGTGTACGAACGGTATGCACCAGTGGGTGGCGAAGCCATTGCGCCGGAAATCCTTTTGGGGCTGTTGTTCTACGGGTACGCCACGGGGCTGTTCAGCTCGCGTAAGATCGAGAAAGCCACCTATGAAAGCATCCCGTTTCGCTACATAGCCGGTGGACTGCATCCGGATCATGACACGATCGCCAACTTTCGCAAGACGTTTTTGACTGAAATCAAGGAACTGTTTGTGCAAATCTTGCTGCTGGCGCAGGCGGCAGGGGTGCTGAAGCTGGGCAATATCAGCCTGGATGGCAGCAAGATCCATGCGGATGCCTCCAAGAGCAAAGCGGTAAGCTACAAGCGCCTGACCGAGATCGAAACCCAACTGCGCCAGGAAGTGGCTGAACTGTTCGAGTTGGGCGAGCAGGTCGATCAAGGCGACCAGCAATTACCGGAAGGGTTGATCCTGCAAGACGAGATCGCCATCCGAGAAGAACGGTTGGCTAATCTGGCGCAGGCGAAGGCAGTCCTGGAAGAGCGGGCCAAAGAGCGCTATGAAGCGGAACAGGCCGAATACGAAGCCAAATTGCGTGAACGCGAGAAGAAAACCCGCAAGCATCACCGCAAACCCAAAGGACGTCCTCCGCAACCACCCGAACCCGGCCCAGGCGCCAAAGATCAGTACAACTTCACGGACCCCGATTCGCATATCATGAAGAACAGCACCGACAAAGGGGTCAACCAACACTATAACGTACAGGTGGCTGCCGACCAGGAGAGCCTGTTGATTGTGGGGCATGCCCTTTCCAACCATCCCAACGACAAAAAAGAAGCGGTGCCAACTCTGGATGCCATTGCCCCAGAGTTGGGCAAACCTGAGGCGGCTGCCTTGGACAACGGTTATTTTAGTGAAACCAACATCAATGCCTTTCAGCAGCGAGAAGTGGAAGCCTACATTGCCACCGGACGGGAGCCGCACTATAAAGACTGGCACACCTTCTTCGCCGAACTGCCCAAGCCACCGGGCGAAGAAGCCAGCCCCAAAGAAAAGATGGCTTACAAGCTGCAAACCGAGATAGGAAAGGCCATCTACCGTTTGCGCAAATGCACGGTTGAGCCCGTGATCGGGATCATCAAGGAAATCCTGGGCTTCCGTCAATTCTCTCTGCGCGGCCTGCGGGCTGCCGCTGGTGAGTGGTGCCTGGTATGCCTGGCGTTTAATCTCAAGAGAATGCATACCTTGTACCTCGACCAAGGGCTGATTTAGCGCGCCTGTAGCCTGATGAGAAGCGGAGATTTGATCTTGAATCGTGTACATTTATATCCGTTTGGCCAAAATCAGTGGCCGATTCAGCTCGATAGCGCTGTTTTTATGGCTAAATTGCTTTTCACTCCGACAAGCTGCTAGGCAAGTGATCGGCAGCTCTCCATATGTTATAAGGTTATCGATTCGTTACTAAGAATACCCAATAGAGTGAACCCGTTACCAGCAACCATGAAAGAATAACTGCGACAAGATCAAGCCCCGGCTTCCAGCGAAAGGTAAAGATCGTGCGAAATATGTAAATTTAACTTGTCCAAATGGTACAGATCGTCTAAAATGATATTGGAATCACCTCCTTCTAATCTATTCCTCGATAATTGAGAGGCAAAATGTATACCAAACTTCTTCGCATTGGGGTTGTACAAATGGACTCCTGTGTTGGTGATATCCCTGGAAATCTGGCCCATGCTGGGGAGTTGGTAGAAAACGCTGCAAGCCAGGGAGCGAAAATTGTGTTGCTCCCCGAGCTGATGCCCAGCGGTTACACATTAACCGAGGCAATCTGGGATTATGCTGAGCCTTTTTTCGGCCCGACGGTCACCTGGCTTACTCAGATTGCCAAACGTCTGGACCTGTTTCTAGGAACCAGTTTTCTTGAAGTAGAGGGCGAGGATTTTTACAATACATTTACCCTGGCGTCTCCGGATGGGTCTGTCGCCGGGAAGGTGCGCAAGTCGCCTCCGGCCTCCCTGGAAGCCTTTTTCTACCGGGCGGGAACTGGCTCGCATGTGATAGAAACAGATTTCGGGCGAATCGGGGTGGGTATCTGTTATGAGAACTTGTTGCATGAACGGCTGGAGGGTCTATATCATGCGTCCGTTGATTTAGTGCTCCAGTCTGCTGCGGCGGGGCGTCTCAAGCCAATGAAAACGGGAGATATCGAGCGCTTTGACCGGATAATCCAGCACTGCGCCCCCTATTATGCCAAAGCCCTGGGCGTGCCGGTGGCTTTTTCCGATCGCACCGGTAAAATTGAGACCGAACTGCCCGGTGGCTTTGGCGAATTCAACAGCACCTTTCCGGGATTCTCGCAGATCGTTGATTCGGACGGCGTCGTGAAAGCCAGGATGGGGGACGAGCAGGGCGTGATTGTCGCCGACGTCACCCTGGATCCGGAACGGAGACGAAAGCAAAAGCCACGCTGCTATGGGAAGATGTGGGCCTTCCCCATGCCCTGGTTTGCCTCCACCTTTCCGGAGTATCAACATATGGGAGAACAAGCCTATGCGGCCAATCCGCGCCGGCGTGTTAAGGCGCTGAGAAAGGCGAGAACATTTGCTTGACATCTGCCCGAAGTTCTGGTAAAACTTGAGAAATCGAAAAAAGCAACGACTGTGAAGAGGAAGAGTAGACTCTGAAACGGTAGCCCAGAGAGCAGGGAAAAGGTGAGAGCCCTGCCTGTACGCCGGAGTTGAATGGTCCTCGGAGTTGCAGGGCGAAAATGGATTTTGAGTAGCCTGTGCCGGAGTTGCCACCGTTATCTAGGCAAAGGGTATCGCATCGACCAGAATTGGTTAATGCCGTACTCGAATAGAGTGAGGCTGGCTCTGTCAACCGTCGTTTCACCGGCGGTTTTTTTTTTTAATGACACCTGGCAGTTTATGGACCAGGTGAGGAGCAGTCTAAACAGGGTGGCACCGCGGGCGCCTTTCCCGTCCCTGAGACGAGAAAGGCGTTATTTGTTTAAAACGATGAACTTGCGGAGGTGCCATGGTACATCAAATTGAATCCCAAATCCTTCCATTAAAAATCCCGAATTTATATCCGGTTGTGCGAGAAATTCCCGCCGATTTGGATACGCCGGTATCGGTTTACCTGAAATTGGCCGGTGATGGGCCGTCTTTCTTATTGGAAAGCGTCAGCGGCGGAGAACAGGTGGCGCGCTATTCTTTCATCGGCACGCGGCTTCAAACGGCTTACGTTTTACGCGGGCGGAGGATGGCGATCCACACACCTGGAGGCGTTGAGCAACACACCCTGACAGGTGGTAGCAATCCGTTAGATCTACTGCGAGGTGTGCTGGAAGGATATGTCCCGGCGCACGACCTGCGGGCGCAGGTTCCCGGATTGCCGCGCTTTTCAGGTGGCCTGGTCGGTTACCTGGGCTACGAAACGGCCTCCTTTTTCGAACCGAGCGTCAGGCCTGGGATGATATCGAGCGAAGGTGAAGGCGGGCCGCCGGATGCGATCTTCTTGCTGGCGGATACCCTGGTGGCTTTCGACCATGCCTACGGCCGTTTGCTGCTCATCGCCAACACAGGCATAGATGAAGATGGAAGACCGGATTTCGCCAGTGCGCATGCACGCCTGGATGAACTGCAAAACCGTTTAGAAGGGCCTCTGCCTGTGGAGCCGGGGTTATCGGCGAGCTCCGCAGGGCATGAGCTGCGCTCGAACACCAGCCAGGCAGACTACCAGGCGGCGGTGCGCAGGGCCAAGGAATACATCGCAGCCGGCGATATCTTCCAGGTGGTGTTATCTCAACGTCTGTCACGAAAAACCCCGGCGGCGCCGTTCCGCATTTATCGTGAGCTGCGGCGCTTGAACCCATCCCCTTACATGTTCTATTTCGATTTCACCAATTTAGCGGGGGGTGAACCACTGCGCTTGATCGGCGCTTCGCCGGAAATGCACGTGCGCCTGGAACAGGAGGTGGCAGCCATCCGGCCGATTGCAGGGACGCGACCGCGCGGCCAGACGCCGCAGGATGATCTCCGCCTCGAGCAAGAATTGCTGGCCGACCCAAAGGAGTGTGCCGAGCACGTCATGCTGGTCGATCTGGCGCGCAATGATTTGGGGCGCGTCTGCGATTACGGCACGGTGCATGTGCCGGAGCTCATGCAGGTAGAGCGTTATTCGCACGTTATGCACATCGTCTCTCACGTGGAAGGGCGCTTATCCACTGGTTACGATGCTTTCGATTTGATGCGGGCTACCTTTCCGGCCGGGACGGTGAGCGGCGCGCCGAAGGTGCGCGCCATGCAGATTATTGGTGAGCTGGAAGGCAAGCGACGCGGCCCTTACGCCGGGGCGGTGGGATATTTCTCCTTCGACGGTACGATGGATACCTGCATCTTGATCCGTACCCTGGTAATGGAGGGCAGCACGATCAGCGTGCAGGCCGGCGCCGGCATTGTGGCTGATTCGGATCCCGAACTTGAATATCAGGAGACGATGAACAAGGCGCGCGCTTTGGCGGTTGCCATCGCTCGGGCAGAGGATATTTAATTACGTGAAAATACGTGAAAATTACGCACATATCGTTAACCATGTAAGACGGCCGTCATCCTGAGCCGCTGTTCTTTGGCGACGAAGTATCCCTGAAATGGCGTGATAGAGATCCTTCACTCCGCACAGAACGCTCCGTTCAGGATGACAGATCAAAAAAGGAGCGGTTGAAATGATCGCAGTGATAGATAATTACGACTCATTTACCTATAACCTGGTGCAATACCTGGGCGAGCTGGGGGCCGAAGTGCGGGTTTTCCGCAATGACGCCATCGATCCGCTCGAGCTGCAAGGCCTTAATCCCAGCCATGTCGTTATATCACCTGGGCCAGGGGAGCCATGCGATGCCGGAATTTCAAAAGAAGTCATCCGCCGGTTGGGCCCCGAACGTCCCACGCTGGGGGTTTGCCTGGGCCACCAATGCATGGCAGAAGTCTTCGGCGGAGTCGTAAGGCGCGCCTCGCGCTTGATGCACGGGAAAACTTCGGCTATCCACCATTACGGCGAGGGCCTGTTTATGGGAATCCCCAGCCCGTTCAACGCCACTCGCTATCACAGCCTGATCGTGGACGAAGCCTTGCCTGAAGAACTCGAGGTAACCGCCTTTACCACGGCGAACGAAATCATGGGCTTGCAACACAAGCATTATCCGATTTATGGAGTGCAGTTTCATCCCGAATCGATTTTGACGCAGTTCGGTAAGCAGATCTTGATCAATTTTCTGTCCATTGGGCAGGCTAATATACCGCTATCCGCGGCGCATGCCAGCGGGATGGTGAATTGACGCCACGGATGAATGAGGAGGATCTGATGTTAAAACCCTATATTGAAAAAGTCATCAATCGCCAGGATCTCAGTGTACAGGAAGCCGAAGAGGCCATGCAAATCATCATGACCGGGGGGGCTACCCCTGCGCAAATTGGAGGTTTCCTGGTCGCTTTGCGGATGAAAGGCGAGACGGTTGACGAGATCGCCGGCAGTGCTCGCGCCATGCGCGCCCAGGCTAACAAAGTACCGCTGCATTTGAATGGCGCTCCACTTCTGGATACCGCCGGCACCGGCGGCGATGGCCAACAC
>OFHG01000967.1_pt1 | contig 10648 bp, 9 predicted proteins | sample 1521931 | NCBI WGS metagenome assembly OFHG01 (sample SAMEA2468438, study PRJEB22500) | soil metagenome | biome: Glassland; feature: Farmland; material: Clay | place: Australia | collected 2013-01-31 | depth 0.55 m
GCATGAAGCAGCGCCTGGGCATCGCGCGCGCGGTGATCCACCGGCCCAAAGTCCTGCTGCTCGACGAGCCCGCCTCGGGGCTTGACCCGAAAGCGCGTTACGATCTGCGGACGCTCCTGCAATCACTTCGCGAGCAGGGGACCACCGTGCTGATTTCTTCCCACATCCTCACGGAGCTCGAAGGCTTCTGCACTTCCATTGGGCTGATGGAAACGGGCCGCATGGTGCGCAGCGGCAGGATTGACGAGATTTCGAGCGCCGAGAGCCAGCACCGCGTGGTGCGGCTCAGTTGGCTGGGTGATTCAGCGGCGGTCGTCGAGACGAGGCTGAATGCCAATTCCCAGGTCTCCGGCCTGATGGCCAAGGGTAACCAGGCGGTGCTTCGCTTCGGAGGCTCGGAAGACGAACTGGCGGCTTTGCTGCAGGAATTGGTGCAGGGTGGCGTGCGCGTGGTCTCCTTCGGCGAGGTCAAGCAGACCGTCGAAGACCTTTACCTGAAGCTCTCGAAGAACGAGGTGATGTAGCGGTGCGCTTCTGGCAAAATCCCGAGTTTGTCCGGCACGTTCGCGCCGAATTGCGCACGCCGCGCGCCTTTACCATGGCGGCGGTGACGCTGGTGATTTGCGCGCTGGTCGGCTTTGCCTGCTGGGGCACGGCCAACAACGTCCCTGAATTCTTCCGCTTCTTTCATTACTGGGTGATCGGAATTCAGTTTTGCGTGCTCGGCCTGTGGTGTGCCTCGGCTTGCGGCCAGGCGATTGCGCGCGAGCGCGAGTTGAAAACCTTTGACTTTCTTCGCACCACGCGCCTGACGGCCTGGGATTTGACGGTGGGCAAAATCTTCGGCGCGCCGATCATGGCCTATTTTGTGGTGGGATGCTCGCTGCCGGTTTCGATCGTAACGGGGATCCTGGCCGGAGTTTCGCTTCGCGCGCTGGCGGGATTCTATTTGCTGACGCTGGTTTATGTGCTCTTCGTGAGCACGGTTGCGCTATGGGGCTCCATGCTGGCCGAGAAGTCCAACGCCCTGGTGGCGCTTCTGGTGTTCCTGGCTCCTGTGGCAATCGGCATGCCCTTTGCTTTCTCACCTTTCAGCGGTTTCAGCGCGCTGGATCCTTTCAACACAATTCGTTCGCTTTACGGCGCCCAGCCCGGCGTTCGAACCATTCCCCCTTCTGTTTCCGGCTTCAACGTGCCCTATCTTCCGCTGTCGCTGTTTCTTTATGTTGCTTTTGGCGCCTGGTTTGCGCTGATGCTGGTGCGCAATCTGAAGAAAGAGCGAGACCAGATTTGCTTGCTTTCCCATTGGCAGGCTATTGGATTCGTGGCCTTCCTCAATCTTCTTTACTTCGCGTTCCTGAATCCCAAATTTCTTGGCCCTGAACGCTTCCTCGATTTCACCGCGCAGGAAGCGTCGGCCATCGCTGTGGCTGTGAACTCCGCCCTCTTGTTCCTGATGGGCATCGCGCTGATCGGCTCGCGCGAGAAACTGAAAGTCTGGTGGCGGAAGCGCGCAGCGGGGACCGCGAGTTACCTCTCGGGCGAAGGAATCGTGTGGCCGTGGCTGGTGATTGGAGCGGTGGTGGCTTTCGCGTTTCTGGCTGCGGAGGCCCTAAGCTTGCAGCGCTGGGTGCCGCTCGCTAACTGGAGACTGGGATTTGAAGCTGTCGCCTTTCTCAACCTGCTGGTGTTTGTGGTGCGCGATGTGATGTTTCTCCAGTGGTGCACGCTGACGCGCATGAAGAGGCCGCTCTTCAAGGGCTTCCTCTACTTGTGGCTCTATTACGCTGCGGCCGGAATCGTCGCCAGCGTGCTGGCGCTGGCATCGAAAACGACCGGGGACCTGCTTCTGGGACTCTTCACGCCGTGGCAACTCGTGGCCCACGAAGGCGCCACCCTTTCCGCGATGTATCCGGTCTATATCGGCATGTTGCTGCAAGTGGCCGTGACCGCATTCCTTTTGTCCGCCATCAACCGGCGCCTCAGCCATCCGGCTGTTCTGGTCGCAGCCACTGCGTCCTAGCGATTGCGGTCGGGGCGAAGTCAGATTCTCGCCAGGGCTTGCTTCAGGTCGGCGATCAGGTCTTCGGAATCCTCAATTCCAACTGAAATCCGCACTAAACCGTCCGTGATGCCGATTCTTGCGCGCTCCTCGGCCGGGACGCTGGCGTGAGTCATGCTGGCGGGATGTGAGATCAGCGTCTCCACGCCGCCCAGACTCTCGGCCAGCGAACAGAGCCGGACGGACTTCAGGACCGTCCTAGCATTTTCCAGCGAGCCCGTCTCAAAGGAGAGCATTCCCCCAAAACCATTCATTTGTTTCTTGGCGAGTTCGTGCTGCGGATGAGACGGCAGACCCGGGTAGTGGACCCGCCTGACCTTGGGATGCGCGGCGAGGAATTGGGCCATGGCCATGCCGTTTTCATTGTGCTGGCGCATGCGAACCGCCAGCGTTTTCACGCCTCGCAAGACCAGCCACGAATCGAAAGGTCCCAGCACAGCGCCGGCGGCGTTCTGGAGAAATTTGAGCCGATCGGCCGTGGCCGAGTCATTGAGGATGACCGCTCCGCCCACGCCGTCGCTGTGGCCGTTCAGGTATTTGGTGGTGCTGTGCACGACGATGTCGGCCCCGAGTTCGAGCGGCTGCTGGAAATAGGGGCTCATGAACGTGTTGTCCACAGCGAGCAGGATGCCGTGCTGGTGCGCCAGTTGGGCTACGGCGGCAATGTCCGTTATTTCCATTACCGGGTTCGTGGGCGTCTCGATAAACAGCATCCGCGTCGTGGGCTGGAGAGATTTCCTTACTTCATCGAGCCGGCAGGTGTTGGCGTAACTAAAACTGAGTCCAAAATCCTTCAGGACGCGCTCGAAGAGTCGGAAAGTTCCGCCGTAGAGGTTGTGCCCGGCCACGACGTGGTCGCCCGACTTGAGGAGGCTGAGGACGGCGTTGATGGCCGCCATTCCGGAAGCGAAGGCGAAAGCAAAACGCCCGCGCTCCAGGCAGGCGAGGTTTTTCTCGAGCGCCGCTCGGGTTGGGTTCCCGGTGCGGGCGTATTCGTATCCTTTGTGCTTGCCCAGTTCTTCCTGCACGAAGGTGGAAGTCTGGTAGATGGGAACGATAATCGCTCCCGTGGCGGGGTCAGGTTCCTGCCCGGGGTGGATCGCATCAGTCGCAAATCCCATGTTGCCTTTCCGGGCTTGTAGCCCTGCCGCTGCCTTTGCCAATGGGCAGGCGCGAAATTAACGGACTCAAGCTGGGATGTCAATCTCCATGATGCGGGCGGCCACTGGACCGCCCATTGAAAAAAACTCAAATTGACGCACCACGGACCCCAGGCTGTGGAGTATCATGATAGACAAAAGCAGATCAGAGCAGAGAGGGAAGGGGGGTCCATGCGCTCAGTGAACCGATTCAAGAAGCCGTCTTCGAAGCAGATTGTGGCTCGGCTGGGCCTTGCGGTCGCTTGTGGGCTGGCGCTGGCGATCTTCCTCAACGCCTCAACAGCCGGAGCGGCGGATGAGGCGACCCTCCAGGTGGTTGTCAAAGAGGCTGCGAGCGGCGAGCCGATTTTTCAAGCTCACCTGACGCTGCAATTCAGGATTCCTCAGAAATACAAACAGGATAAATGGATCTCTTACAGCGCCAAAACCGACAAGAAAGGGGAATGCACGTTTCACCACATCACCAAAGGTCCCATTCGGTTGATGGTGACGGCGGAAGGTTTTCAGACTTTCGGCAAGAAGTTCGAGATCAAGAAAGACAATCGCGTCATTGAAGTAAAGCTCAGGAAACCGCAACCGCAGATTTAGTCCTCATTTGCCTCGCCATCATCCAAGGTGATGCTCTCCCGGCCCTTTGCATAAGCAACAAGGCGAGAGCCGGGACTGAAGGAGCAACTTCGTTTCCAAATCTCATGCATTATCTGCGCTGACGCACTGCTCCTTTCCAGAATTCCTGGTCCTGTCGGAATGCCATCCGTCAAGTCAAGGAGAGAACTGCTACAGATTGGTGCAAAGCGGTAGAAATGATTTGGTATCCGGCTCTTACCTGAGGCGGCAGCCCCCTTTTCCACAAACTTTTCAACAGACCTGTTGAAAATAACTGTCACCAGCGTCAACTGCCGCACGATGGTGCGAAGACATTTCTCTTCGGGAGACTACGCCATCGCCTTGGAGTGCATAGGTCAGCGCGAGGCGGAGGGACTTCTTGACGTCAGTGCGGGAAGGGATCCTCTTCCCGCACCGCAGGCCAGGGAGCTTATGGTTCTGGCGCGGAGCTGGGGGCAGTGGGCGATTCTGCAGGCGCTTTGAAGTACTGGTCGTCCATCCAGATGTTGCTGTTCTTCTTCAGTCCGTCCACGGCCGCTTGCAGTTTCTGCTCGTGCAGGGTGTTCTCGATATTGTCTGACACTTCTTTTAGTTCCTGATGCTTGTGATTAACCACCTGAAGAAACGCCAGGGCTTGGGCGTTCTCGAAAGGTTCGGAAACCGCTCCATCCTTGAGCTCAAAGGCGGCTTTGTCCAGGTCGGCGATCAACTGTCCGCGCTTGATGGTGCGGGGCTCCGAGTCAAAGATAACGGTGTTTTCGACTTTGTATTGGTCCGCCACTTTCTTGGGGTCCGTACCGGCCGCAAGAGCTTTGCGGATTTCCTCGGCGCGAGCGTGCGCGTCCGTGGCGGTCAAGCCGGGAACGTCCTTCGCGGCTCCGTCTGCCTTCTTACGGATAATGACTTCACGCACTTGCGCTTCTTCGAATTCGGACGTGTGCGCCGTGTAGTACTGGCTGATTTCCTCCGGGCTGACCTTGATGCCGTCTGACATCTTTCGGTATTCCGCCTGCGCGAGAGCCTGCAACCGATGCAGAGCCATTTGCTCGCGGAAATCGTCTGTAGCGTCCAGGTGGTCCTTTTCGGCTTGCTGAGAAAGCACCGCCATCATGACGAATTGATCGCCCAGTGGTTTCTTCCCCTGCCGCGCCACCGCCACTTGAAGCTGGGGACTCAGACTGCTGATGAGAAATTCCATGTCAGCCACGGTGTAGTTTTGAGTTCCCACCTTCAGGATGACCTTCTGGGGGTTTTCAGGGGTTGCCGCGGCCGGCTCTTCCGGCGCCGGAGCCGGAGGAACGGTGGCAGGAGCCTGCTGTGCGATTGCCGTCAGAGACAAAATTCCCGTCGTGAGCACGGACAGAATTGCTTGCTTGCCGATATTGCGGATTGTCATCAAAGGGCCTCTTTCCAAGCGCCAAGCGGATTGTCAAACCGCGCAATTATACCATAGAGAGGGTTTCCACCCACGGACTGGCGCGGAGTAGCCACTTGATAGACGATAATTCGTGGAACAAACCCTTTTCGAGCGGTGTCTATCTAATTGAGTAGGAGGTTGCAGACGGGCCCAGGAACTGCTATGGTGGCAGTATCATGAGTTACGTCCGAACCGTAGAAGCCGCGCTGGACCGAGCGTCGCGGGTCGCGAGCGACGAGGAGACGCTGGTGGCCGAGTTGCGTGCGGGTTCGGAAGGAGCCTTCTCCTACCTTTTGGGCGTCTACCAAACTCCGGTGTTCGATCTTGTTTCGCACATCGTCGAAAACCGTTCGGACGCCGCAGACGTTTTGCAGGATGTGTTCGTCAAGGTCTTCAGAAGGATTGGCCAGTTTCAGGGTGACAGCAGCTTAAAGACATGGATTTACAGGATTGCCATTCACGAGGCGTCGAATCATCGGCGGAGTTGGCTGCGGCGCTTCCGCCGCGAACCTGTTTCCTTGGACGCGGAAACTATGGCGCAACCCATCGCCCAATCCAGAGAAGACACACCCTACCAGATGTTGGAGAAGTCAGAAAGGCAGGCGCTGGTGCGGCGGGCTCTGGCGAGCTTGGCTCCGCCCTACCGCACCGTTGTGGTCCTGCGGGAAATCGAAGGACTATCTTACGAGGAGATCGCTCAGGTTCTCGGAGTGGCCGAGGGAACCGTGAAATCGCGCTTAGTGCGCGGGCGTGAGTTGCTGAGGCGAAAACTGGCGGGCTATGGAGCCCCGTCGGGGATCATCTGATGTTTGAATCTTGTCTCGAAATTCGCCGTCATTTCTGGCCATACCTGGATGGGGAATGTGATCGGTCCATGTTCCGGTCCATTCGGTATCACCTGGATTATTGCGCGTCCTGCCGCATGGAGCTTGAACGGATCGAAACGCTCAAGAATGACTTGGATACATTGCCGGCGCGGCGCGTTCCCCCGGAACTGGCATTGAGACTGCGCGTGAAGCTTTCGCGCCACTTGCATCAGAATCTGTTCGACCGTTTCCTGGTTTTCGTTGATAACGCGTTGAAACCCTTGGTGTTGCCGGCCTCGGGTGGCGTCCTGGCGGCGATCCTGTGCTTTGCCTTGATCATGGGATCGCAGATCATTCCCTCTGCCGGCATGACGGAAGATTCCGCTCAAAGCAATCAGCCGCCGCGGGTGCAGATGCTCGCACCCATCAATTTCCCGACCGGGGAAGAGGGCATTGTGGTTGTCACGCACATTGATGCCGAAGGCCGCGTGCTTTCCTACCGGGTCCTGTCAGGTTCCTACTCTCCTCAAGTGCTTCGGCATCTGGACCGGATGATGTATTTCAGCCATTTTCGACCTGCCATGATGGACGGCAAGCCAACCGACGGGCAAGTGGTTCTGTCCCTGCGGCAGATCACAGTCCGAGGTTAGCTTTTTTGGCGTCGAGATACCCCCTCCAGCCAGCAAGATTTGTGAGAGCACGGGCGAGTTATTCGTCCCAGGCCTACAGCGCTGATTTTCGTGACGAATCCCATTCATCGGCCCGTTCGGTTTCACGTCGGGGCTCAACCCCGAAGATTGCGTGTTTATTGCTTGCTCTGCAGGTTCTTCTTCCCGCCCGGGGCCAGGCGCAGCAGCCTGGCAATGTCAGCCTACAAGCCAACGAACAACTCTTCTCCGTGCTTGCAGCAATCAATGCCGTCGGTTACGACGCGGGCCTCGGAGTTGACGCGGCGAATTCGGTTCGCATTCGAGTGAGGGAAAGACTTGCCAAGGAAGACATCGCTGTCCTTCCCGAGCTGCGCAAGTTCTATCAGGAACACCGCGTGGCTGGCAATCCCGGGGCTGATCTTGGCCAATACGTTTCGTTGGCCCTTTTGCTCGGTCCTCCTCCGGGATTCGCTTTGACAGTCCCGCAATCCGATCTTCCTCCAGACGCAAAGAGTGTAGTGGGATTGCGGCCGCTGCTGGAAAAGTTCTACGCCCAGGGGAATCTTGAGGCGATCTGGGCGAGCGCGCAGCCCGCTTTTCAGGCTGAAATCGAACGCTACAGCGGGCCCGTGAGAAGAAGCATCGAACTCACGGACGCTTATCTTCGTTTCCCAAGCGGCGCTTACTTGGGCCGCAAATACACGATTTACTTGGCGCTTCTGGCAAGCCCCAACCAGGTTCAAGCGCGAACCTACGGTTGGGATTATCACCTGGTCGTGGGGCCTTCCAAGGAACTGAGGCTGGCGGAAATCCGCCATCAGTATCTGCATTTTCTCCTTGATCCCTTGGCGGTCAAGTACGCGGCATTGATCCACCAGAAGGTCGCCCTGCAGGGCATAGCTCGGCAGGTGCCGGTCCTGGGGCAGGACTTCAAGGACGATTTCCCGCTGCTCCTGACGGAGTGCTTGATCCGCGCCGTCGAGCTTCGGCTGGATAAACCGGCTCCGGAAGTCGCCCGGAAGCGGGTCAAGGAGCTCACCGAGTCGGGCTTGATTCTGACGCCCTATTTCTTTGACAAGCTTGTCGAGTACGAGAACCAGGAAAGTTCGGTGAGTGTCTTTTACCAGGATATGGTTCAGGGGATTGATGTTGACAAGCAGCAGGAACAGCTTGTCAAGGTCAATTTCGCCCAGCGTCCGGAGACGCCCAAGACCACGGCCCAGCCCTCCGCTCAGCCTCCTGCCACCGAACTCGAGCAGTTGCTCGACCAAGGCGACAATGACATCTATGAGGGCCGCTACGCGGAGGCGAAGACGGTTTACCAATCCGTCCTCGAAAAGTTCGATCCCAAGAATGAACGAGCCTTGTTCGGGCTGGCCGTGGTAGCAAGCAATACTCGCAGGCCCGACACAGCCGAGGAGTACTTCCGCAAGGTTCTTGAATCGGCCCGCGACATGCGCCTGGTCACCTGGTCGCACATTTATCTGGGGCGCATTCAGGATTTGAAAGGCGACCGCAAAGGAGCCCTGGAGCAATATCGCGCGGCCTCCTTGACGGCGGCTCACTATCCTGAGGCTGTACGGGCGATTCAGAACGGCATGGCGCTGCCTTTTGGCGCCGAAAAAGAACGGCCATAGTTCACCTTGAAGAGTGAGGTTTGGCGAATTGACACTCCGAAGCCTTTCTTGTAGGCTGAAACTATCAAGACAGCGCAGTCCTGCGCGGAAAGAGATATTTCCTATGAAATATATCCTGAGGGTATTCATCATCATTATCGCGGCGCTGGGCATCAGCGTCGGCGCGAGCTCGGCGGCGTCACCGCAGGGCCAGCCGGCGGGCGGACAGTCAGCCGGCGCGCAGCCAGCTGCGCAGCAGCAGCCGCCGCAACAGCCGCCCCTGACCTTGGAGGAGGTCATCCGCCTGGTCAAGAAGAACAAGAAGCATCTGGAAAAGATCACTCCTGAGGTTTCCAGCCGCGGAGTTGATTTCGAGATGACTCCGGAGATTCAACAAAAGCTGCTGGACGCCAAGGCCACACCGGAATTCGTCGCGGCTGTCAAAAATCAGGGGCCCTCCGAGCGGGCGATCATGGCCGCCGCTGCTGCGAGCGGGACAAATGCGCCACCGGAGCAATTTGCCGCGTATGAGCAGACCATCGTCAACGAGCTGGATCCAGACCGGAAGATTCAGGCGGTGAACGATTTCGCCCAGAAGTACCCGGACAGCCCTCTTCTCACTTACGCTTACGACTTCGCCATGGATGCCGAGCGTCAGAAAGGTGATGTGAAGGGAATCGTCAGCTATGGCAAGAAAAGCTTAGCGCTGAAGGCGGATAATCTTGGGACCTTGATGATGATGGTTTACGCGCTACCCCTGCCCCAGGCGCTGGAGAACGATCCCAACCCCGACGCCATGCTGGAGGAGGCTGAAAAGGACGCCGGGAAAGCCTTGGAGCTTATCGACAAGCTCACCAAGGCAAACGGCGAGACCGACGAGGCTTTTCAGAAACGGAAGGCCGGATACCTTGAAAACGTTCACGCCGGCCTGGGGATGGTTCATTTCCAGCGGGCTATGGGTGGGCTGATGGGCGTTGACCAGCAGGAATTGGCCAAGGCTGAGGATCAATACAAGCAGGCAGTCGCCGCGGCCCCCGATCCCAACCCGGAGGATTACTTCCGGTTGGGTGAGGTTTGTCAGTTCGAAAAGAAATATGCCGACGCTATCCAGGCTTTTTCCAAAGTTTCTGAGTTGAGCCAGGACAATCCCGCGCTGAAAAACCTGGCCGACCAGCGGATCGCCCAACTGAAGAGCGCCCTGAAGAAATAGCCCGAGCGGCCTTGAAAGGACCGATCCGGGCGAGCCGGGCCGGCTTTCGGCGATTGGCGGTCGTTGTCTCAGGACGCCGCATAATCGTTTGTTGTTCCTATGCGTGGAGGCCTCGGTTCGCCGGGCGGTTCACTGATCCCATGGCGGGAGTTCTGCTCGACCAACTTCAGAAGGTCATTGGCTACCAGTTTCGGAATCTGGAACTGCTGCTTGAGGCCGTAACGCATTCCTCTCACGTTCAGGAAAGCTCCCGCAAGGGGCGCGACAACGAAAGGCTGGAGTTTCTCGGCGACGCCGTGCTCAACTTTCTGGTCAGCGTGCGACTGATCGAGGCCTTTCCCGAATATGAGGAAGGAGAACTTTCGCGCGCTCGCGCCCGCCTGGTAACCTCCGCTCACCTGGCGGAAGTGGCGGCGCAACTGGAACTGGGGAAGTATCTCCGTCTGGGAAGAGGCGAGGAAAAGACCGGCGGACGGACCAAGGCGGCGCTTCAGGTCAACGCTCTGGAGGCGCTGCTGGCGGCGCTGTTTCGCGACGGCGGGTTGGATGCTTCGCGCGTTTTCATTGAAAAGTTTGTGCTGCCTTCGGACCTGGCGGCGCGATCCACAGACCTCTTTTCCACGGATTTCAAGTCCGCTCTCCAGGAGCGCCTGCAAGCTTCGCGCCGGGGCCCGGGGGAATACCGCGTGGTGGAAGAGAAGGGGCCCGAACACCGCAAAACGTTTACCGTGGAAGTGACTGCGGGGGGCGAACTGCGCGCCCGGGGCTCCGGCAAGAGCAAGAAGGCGGCTGAGCAACAGGCTGCCGAACGTCTGCTGGCGAAGCTGGCGGGGAAGCGGCTAAGCGATGGATGAAACCCCCAGAAAATCGGCGGCGCGCGATACGTTTGAGTCGCTTGTGGTGACAGTGATCCTGGCGGTCTTTGGCACCACCTTCGTTCTCCAGGCCTTCAAGATCCCCACCGGCTCCATGGAGGAGACCCTTCTGGTGGGGGACCACCTTCTGGTCAACAAGTTCATCTTTGCCTATCACGATGGCTGGTGGTCGAACCTGCTTCCTTACCGGCACATCCGGAGGGACGACGTCATCGTTTTCAAATACCCGGGCACAGAGAGCGAGTC
>OFHG01000968.1_pt1 | contig 10647 bp, 10 predicted proteins | sample 1521931 | NCBI WGS metagenome assembly OFHG01 (sample SAMEA2468438, study PRJEB22500) | soil metagenome | biome: Glassland; feature: Farmland; material: Clay | place: Australia | collected 2013-01-31 | depth 0.55 m
CCCCACCTTGGTGCCGTAGCCGACCATCAGGAAGCAGAAGGCGATGCTCATCACCGTCGGATCGAGCTCGTGGGCATGGGCCATCAGCTTTGTCCAGGTCAGCGCCTCGTTGCCGTGGCCGAGCACGCCGGAAGAGGCGAAGAATACGAGCACAGTACCGAACAGGGCCAGGGCGATGCCCATGCCGCAGAGGATGAAATACTTCCAGGCGGCGGCGATGGAGGCCGGCGTGCGATACAGCGACACCAAGAGCACCGTGGCCAGCGTCGCCAGCTCCAGCGACACCCACAGGATGCCAATGTTGTTGGTCGTGAATCCCAGCAGCATGCCGAAGCAGAACCACTGGAACATGGCGTGGTACAGGCGCAGGCGCAGTCCATCCACGCGCCCGGACTCCAGCTCGTGGCGCATGTACGGCCCGGAGAAGATGGACGTCGTCATGCCGACGAAGGCCGTCAGCACTATCAGGAAGACGTTGTAGGCATCCAGGTAGAATAGCTCCGAGAACTGCAGCAGCGTATGGCGGTGCAGCACCTGGGCGGCCAGCAGCAGACTGAGGCCGAAGGTGATGGCGCTGATGGCGACATTGAGACGCGCCGCCCATACCGGGTGGCGGACCAGGCCCAGCACCAGTCCTCCGAACAGCGGGGCCAACAGCGTGGCGACGAACAGGTTCACGCCTCGTCCTTCTCGACCAGCGATGCGTGCATGATCTCGACCTCCAAGGAATCGAAGGTGGAGCGGATCTGGAAGAAGAACAGTCCGAAGATCAGTGCCGCCACCAGCACGTCGAAAGCGACGCCGATCTCCACCACCATCGGCATGCCGTTGGTGGCGCCGATGGCGGCGAAGAACAGCGAATTCTCGACGGCCAGGAAGCCGATCACCTGCGTGATCGCCTTGCGGCGTGTGATCATCATCAGCATGCCCAGCAGCACGCAGGCCGTGGCGATCGCCATCGAGTCGCGCGTCAACAGCTGTGAGATGTGCTCGATCGGCTGAATGATATGGTAGGCGAACAGCGTCACGGCTAGGGCGATGATCATCGTCGCCGCCATGTTCATCAGCGGCTCGACCTCCCGGTGCACGTGCAGCCTGCGGATGATGCGCCACAGCAGCCACGGCAGCAGCATCCCCTTCAGCACGAGCGTCAGCGCCGCCGATACGTACAGTTCGTTGTTGCCCGTGGCATAGGCGACGATCGCCGCAGTTGCCGCCAGGATCAGGCCTTGCCCCGCGAACCATTGCAGCACCGACAGCAGCCGGTGCTGCGCCAGCAGCGAGAATGACACCAGCAGCATCAGCGCCGCCAGGCCGTTGATCAGCTGCACCAGGAAGGTGGCGCTCATGCCCCGACCTCCAGCATGTAGTGCGTAACCAGGCCAAGGAAGGCCAGGATGAAGGCGGTGTTCAGGTAATCCGGCACCTCGAACACGCGCATCTTGGCCAGCCCCGTTTCCGCCAGCGCCAGCAGCACCAGCAGGATGGCCACCTTGAACAGCCACAGGCCCAGTGCGAGCAGGATGCCGGCGGCATCGGCATGCACGGCGATGCCCCAGGGCACGAACAGGTCGACGATCAGGGTGGCGAACAGCAGCAGCTTGACCTCGGCCGCCCACTCCATCAGGGCCAGATGCCGGCCCGAATACTCCAGGATCATTGCCTCGTGGATCATCGTCAGTTCCAAGTGCGTGGCCGGATTGTCGATGGGGATACGCCCGTTCTCGGCGACGGCGATCATCAGCATCGCCGCCAGCGCGAAGGCAATGGACGGCTGCAGCGCCAAAGGCGTGGCCAGCGTATGGTAGATCATCGTCGTCAGATTCGTGCTGTGGGCGCCAAGCGACAGCACAAACACACTCAGCAGCATGGCTGGCTCGGCCAGGGCCGCGAAGCTCATCTCGCGGCTGGCGCCCATGCCGCCGAAGGCCGTGCCGATGTCCATGCCGGCCAGGGCCATAAAGAAGCGGGCCAGCGACAGCAGCGCCACCAGAGCGATGACGTCGGCGGTCAGCGCCAGCGGCGTGTCGGTGAGCAGCGAAGGCACCACGCTGGCAGCCATCGCCGTCGCCGTGAACACGACATAGGGCGCGGCGCGAAACAGCCAGGAGGCATGCCCGGCCACCACCCCCTCCTTGTCGAACAGCTTCAGCAGATCCCGCCAGGGCTGCAGGATGCCGGCCCCGCGGCGGTTCTGCAGCCGGGCTTTGCAGCGCCTGACGAGTCCCACCGCCACGGGTGCGACCAGCACCAGCAACAGCGCCTGCACGATCTGGATCAGCAGCGCACTCATGCCACGAACGCCAGCAGCACCAGCACGGTGATGAAGATGTAGGTCAGGTAGGCATGGATGCCGCGCTGGTGCTGGCGGCCGAGCCAGTTTGCGGCATGGGTGACGGCGCGGCCGAGCGGCAGGTACAGGATCTGCACGAACAGATCACGCACATGCACGACATAGCGCACCTGCCGGGTCAGCAGCGGCTGCGGCCTCTCCAGGTGCGCATGCACCTCCGGCCGGTACAGGCCGGCGAAGATCTGACGCAGCGGTTGCACGAAGGCCGTACCGGTGTACTGCATGCGCGGACCGGTCTGCGGATGACCGCAGCTCCATGGCACGTGCCGGCGCAGGCGCGAGTCCCGCGGATGCAACCACCAGAAGGCGATGCCACCCAGCACCAGCATGCCCGTAAGTACCACCACGGGCGAATAGGACGCTCGCGACACATCCACCGGCGTGAACCACAGCCAGCCGTGGGCATGAACCGAGGCAGCCAGCGACACGTGCAGCAAGGACAGCGGCACGGCATCCAACAGCGGCACAACGGCCACAGGCAGCAGGCCGAGCAGCAGGCAGGCAGCGGCCGGCACAGCCATGCCCCACCGCATCCATCCGTCCACCTCGTGCGCCCGCTCGGCCGCCTCGCTGCGGGCCCGGCCAAGGAAAACGATGCCGAACACCTTGACGAAACAGGTCGCCGCCAGGGCGCTGGCCAGCGCCAGCACGGCGGCCGCAAAGGGTACGATGGCCGTCAGCAGTGCCCCGCCCAGTTGCGGAGCCATCAATGCCGTCTGGAACATCAGCCATTCGGACACGAAACCGTTGAACGGCGGCAGTGCCGAGATCGACGCGCAGGCCACCAGGAACAGCACCGACGTGGTCGGCATGCGCCGAATCAGTCCGCCCATGGCCTCCATGTCGCGCGTACCCGTGGCATGTGCCACGGCCCCGACGCCCATGAACAGCAGGCCCTTGAACATCGCATGATTGAGCGCGTGGTACAGCGCCGCCACCAGACCAAGCGAGGCCAGCAGCGGATGCCCGAAATGCGCCAGCAGCATGCCGAGCCCGACACCGATCAGGATAATGCCGACATTCTCCACGGAACTGTAGGCCAGCAGACGTTTCAAATCCTGCTGCTGCAGCGCCAGCAGCACACCGGTCAGCGCCGAGCCGGAGCCCGCCGCCAACACCAGCGTCCCCCACCACCACTGGAAATCATGGATGCCGACCAGACCCCACACCAGGCGCAGAAATCCGAACACGCCGGCCTTCAACATGACACCCCTGAGCAGGGCCGAGGCATGACGCGGCGCCGCCGGGTGCGCCTCGGCCAGCCAGCCGTGCAGCGGCACGATGCCTGCCTTCATGCCGAAGCCGGCAGCGGCCAGCAGGAAGGCCACCGAGGCCCAGAACGGCGACAGCACGGCACCGCGCATCATCGAAAACTCGAAGGAGCCTGCCGGTATATACAGGACAGCGAAGCCACCGAGAATCAGCAGGCCGGCCAGATGCGCCATCAATAGGTAGATAAAGGCTGCATGGCGATGATCGGCATGCGCATGATCGAAGCTGACCAGGAAGTACGAGGCCACGCTCATCAGCTCCCAGGACAGCATGAAGGTGAAGGCATCGTCGGCGATAACCACGCCCAGCATACCCAGCACGAACAGGGGTACGAACACGACCAGCGGCGCCACATTCCGCTCGGAGCGCAGGTACCCCTGGGCATAGATCGCCACGGGCAGCAGCAGCGCGCCGATCAGCAGCAGGAAGAAGGAACCCAGCGCATCCACCCGTACGTGCATCGGCAGCCAGGGCAGGCCGAGCGGCAGGATCCGTGATGCCCCTCCGGAGACGAGTCCCACAATGCCGGCCGCCACGGTCAGGGCAGCGGTCAGCCCCAGCAACAGGTTCATGGCTCCCCGCCTGCCGGCGGCGCTCCGGATCATCATCGGCAGCGTGGGCGTGGCCAAGGCCACGCCGGCCGCGGTCAGCGCCAGTGTCAGGGCGTTTGCAGCCATCAGCGGGAACGCACCATCAGGATCTCGGCCCCTTCATCGAACGGATTGCGCCAGTTGTGTGGCTTGCGGGCATCGTAGTAAAGCGACTGGGTCTCGTGCACCTCATAGCTGCATCCACCATAATCGAGCACGGCGCGGGCCCGGCGCACCCAGACAAACACGTGGGCACTGCGGATGCCGTACTGTTCCTCGTCGAAGAAACCGCCCTGCTGCAACTGCACCAGCATCGGCTCGAAGCCGGCCGGCTGGTGCAGGGCCGTCAGCGGCACGAAACGGCTGCCGCCGCCCACGGTCACGGCCGGACGTTCATCCATGGAGAAGATCTCGACATCCGTCGCCTCGCGACGATCCAGGAAGAAGGCGGCCATGGAGATGCCCAAGCCGTCGGCAAGTTTCTCTAGGGTAGCCACCGAGGGCGAGGTCTGGCCGGATTCGATCTGGGAAAGTGCGGCAGCACTGACTCCCGCTGCCTCGGCCAAGGCCCGCTGCGATAGACCATGTTGCTCACGAAAAAAGCGAATCTTGTTCGCCAGGGTATTCATCGCAGCGCAGCGTATTCGTTATACCGTTCACTTGTAAAGAAAATCGATCACCCATCGATGGCTACGGGCAGGGGTGGAGCGGTACACCGATGGCATCGGCGATGATGCGCAGCAGATCCCCCTCGCCGTCCGAGACCTTCTCGGTGGCGAACACGGTGGCGAGACACGCCGAAAGCAACCGGCGCTTGAGTGCGGCATCGGCCCCGGCAAAGCGGCGCAGCGCCTCGTCGAAGGCGCACAGGGTGCAGTCCAGGGCATCGGGGCGTCGGTAGATCTGGTCCGGCGCGAACAATTCCATAGCGCGGCGAAAGGCCTCGTTGCGCATGGCTTCATTGATCTACCCCCACCTCGGCCAGCATGGTCAGCAGGCAGACGGCATCGGGCATCTCTCCACGGCCATCCGGCACCGCAGGCGCCTGGAATCAGAAGGCATGATCCAAATGATGCAGCAGCATGCGATGCATGCCGTACTCGAACAGGCTGACCTTGTGATCGGCCTTGATTAGCATGTTCACGTTGGCGCGGAAATCCCTGTACTGCGCCTGGGAAAGCTGGCGCAGCGTGGGCAGAAACATGAGAGAGGCGCCACGCAACGACGTGCTGGTGCTGCTGACCCGTTTCGGCCTGACGGTGCTGATCAATATGGAGATCGCCGCCATGCTGTTCATCAAGCGCATGGTCGAGCTGACCGAGGTGCAGCTGAGCCTGGCCTCAGATCACCATCGCCATACCAGCGGATGCTGGATGATCTTTTCCACCACATCAGTAGTGTCCCAACGATGATGCGCCTAAACGCCGTAATATGTTGATTGGTATAAGGAAAATGGTGTTATTTTCTGGTCTCGATTTGAACTTGCGTAGTGAGTTCTGCCACCCTGCGGAGCTTGGTTTCGCAGGGGGAGTCGATGAATCAGGGTCAGCTTGTTTTTTCGCAGTTGATGCAGCACCTGCCGCTCACGACGTTGCGGCGCTGCGTTGCAAGGTACCGGGGCGAGCACAAGACCAAGACGTTCTCGTGCCTGGACCAGTTCCTGTGCATGGCCTTTGCCCAACTGACGTATCGGGAGAGCCTGCGCGACATCGAAGCATGCTTGCGAGCGCAGCGGAACAAGCTCTACCACTTGGGCATTCGGTCGGTCGTCGCGCGCAACACCTTGGCCAACGCCAATGCGGTCCGAGACTGGCGAATCTTCGCCGACTTCGCGCAGCGCCTCATCGGTATTGCCCGTGGCTTGTATGTCGACGAGCCCTTCGGCGTGGACCTGAAGGAGACCGTCTACGCACTGGACGCGACGACGATAGACCTGTGCCTGTCGGTTTTCCCGTGGGCGCCGTTTCGTTCCACCAAGGCCGCCGTCAAGCTGCACACCCTGCTCGACCTGAGGGGCAACATCCCGACGTTCATTCACATCTCCGATGGCAAGATGCACGACGTGAATGTCCTGGACCAGTTGCTGCCCGAAGCCGGAGCGTTCTACGTCATGGATCGGGGCTACATCGACTTTGCCCGTCTCTACCGCATGGATCAGGCCAAGGCGTTCTTCGTAACCCGGAGCAAATCGAATACGCGCACCAAGCGCCGCTATTCGCACCCCGTGGATCGCGCTACGGGCCTGATCTGCGACCAGACCATCGTCCTCACCGGGCAGCGCTCGCAGAAAGACTACCCCGATACGCTGCGACGGGTCCGATACAAGGAACCAAAGACCGGGAAGACCCTGGTATTCCTCACCAACAACTTCGAGCTGCCGGCGCTGACGATTGCCGATCTGTATCGGTGCCGGTGGCAGGTCGAGCTGTTTTTCAAATGGATAAAGCAACATCTGCGGATCAAGGCTTTCTTCGGGACGTCGGAAAACGCGGTCAAGACTCAAATTTGGATCGCCATCGCAGTCTATGTGCTCGTGGCAATCGTCAAAAAGCGGCTGCGTATCGAAATCTCCCTCTACGAAATGCTACAGATCCTGAGCCTGACCATGTTTGAGAAGATCCCGCTGGATCAACTACTTAGCGATTCCGTCTCGGTGAGTGTCGAGCGCGAATCAGCCAACCAGTTGTTTTTGTTCGAATAACGTTGGGACACTAGTGATAAAAGTTCTATATGTTTGTGCATGTCTGCCAACAGACTTTCCTAACATTTCAATAGCTTCTTGTAGCGAATCTTTATTATGAAAATAAATAGCAAGATCAGCTTTTGTTAGCAATGGGTACTCAACACCTGGAAATCCATTTATAGCTTCCTCAATAGTATCCATGCTACGTTGTTCATCATGATCATAATATGCATATAATTTTGCTTTCGACGTAAGAGCCATTTCGCGCTCTCTATCTGATGGGTTTATTTCTAGCCTTTCAATAATCTGATCAAGTTCTTTTCTATTATCATCTGAGTGCGGTTTATTTATAAGGCATATGAAATAATTGTTGGCACTTATTGAGTTTCTGCGTCCTCTATAATAATTATCCTTAGCTATTTCGAATGCACGATCATATTCTTCAGTCTGAAGATATAATTTCACTAATTCTCCCATAACTCTCGGGTCTCGAGGTTTTACTTTCAACACCTTTTGAAAGTTCTCTTCCGCCATATCAGTTTTTCCTGATATTCGGTAATAGAAACCATATAAAAAACTTCTATCCGGCTCTGAAATTTTCTTTACCTCTCCAAAAAACCGAGTATCACGGATTCTTGCTAGTGACTGGCACTGAATATATCTAACATGATTAACTGTATTTTGATGCAACGAACTTTCACGCTTTAGAACCCTGTCGGCTAATATAATTGCATCTGAGTAATTTCGATCTTCATCATAAATTCGTTTGATTGTTTTTACAAACACCGACGGAATTATCAGATCATCTGGCATTCCTAATCCACTTACAAGCGACTCTTGAACTGAGAACAAATAGTCTGAAATATCATTAACGTCGTCTTTATATTCCCGAATGAATTTTAGAACATGCTCCTTTATTTTTTCTTTGAACTCTAATGTGACGCCAAATCTATTTCTACTGACGAAGTCTCTTATCACTTCGTTGATGCGAATATAATCAGAGTTATCTCCAATAGACTCACATATTGACGATGAGAATAACTCTTTCAGAATTGGGCTGTAGACATGTTCATCAACGATATCGAATATCGTATCATAATTAACAAATTCAAATCTACAAAGAAAATATATGAATTCTAGTTTCTTATGGTCGTTTCTATAACCATCAAGTATAACTTTTGCCTTGTCGGATGCGTATTCTTGGATTATATGAGATTGTTTCTTTGCTTCATAAATTCCTTGCTCTCGAATAAGATCAACTGTAAACAATACTTGCTCTGGATAGCCAGTAAGCAATCCAAGAAAGAACATATAATCGTCTCGCGGAAGATCAAGGTGATGAAATGTAGCATATCGCATAAGAAGGCCTTTTAGCTCATTTTCTTCCATTTCTTCAACTTCAACAGAGAAAATTAGCGGATATGTTCTGTTTAGCGATCTGTTAGCCCTAAACTTGCTTGCTATGGCAAATGTCACATGAGCTGTGCCAGAAATATGTGTGACAACTTCCTTGAACCAATCAACAAGCTCACCATTTTGTTGGATTAAGACGCCTTGATCTTCAACTAGAATGCGCATTTTCTCGCTAGCAATTTGCTCGAATATATTTTTAGCTAAGTCAATCTTTTCTTGAAAACTACCCTTACGTACTACGTCCAACCTAGTCGTTGTCGCTAATCCGAGATCGAGCGTTTTTAAAATAAAGTCCTCAATTCCGTCAAAAGAAGAAAGAGATACTATTGGGAATTCGTAAGAGTCTCGCACCAAGTTTGATTTTAGAAAGGCATGCTGAAGCAGCGTCTTTCTTCCAACTGACTTCAATCCTGAAGCTATAACAGAAATAGGGGTTTCCTGTGCAAAATCGTCAAATCGCTCCTCTAGTTTTTGAATCAACTTATTTCGGCCGACAAATATCTCTCTTCTCTCTTTTAGTCTTGGGTGGAACTTCCATGATATTTCCAGAAGACGTGAGTGAATCTTTCTTGCTGCTATTGTTGGTTTCAAAATTGGTTGGATGTTCAGGGATTTCTGCATCCAAACTGGAATGCGAGGATCATCATACGTAATGCCTTTCTCTATGATGATAGGAAATATACGTTCGATTTGCTCTTTATCGAATCTATCCTTGGCTCCAGCCAACTCGTCCTTTACCCAATCTGAATCAAGGGAAGAGTTTGAAAAGAAAACAACAAATAACATCGATTCGTCGAGACCACGTGCGATCTCTTCGATCGAACTCATTCCTTCTTCAAAGGTTTCTTCATCATACACTTTGGCTTCAGTTCGGATATGATCTGCCACAACCCTGACGTATAACTCTTTATCGACTGAGCTATGTGATAAGAAACATTTGATCACAGCTACTCCCTCCCTGCGTTGCTCCCAATCCATTCAATGCGAAACGTTGGATGCACTTTCCCTGCTTATCAATAAGAAGCGAGAACGAAAGAACATGGAATGGACTCAATTAAATGTCCAGTTCTAGCCGACTTAAGCCTCCCGCTTCAGTAACACGGGGGGCTACAAATACATACCCCCCATACCCCTACCCGCCCAATATAGTCTCAATCGCTCCATCTCACCAACCTACGCTATCGGCTAGGTAGCCACTGGCCCCCTTGACAATTGCCCAGCACCTGCCAAATTACTCGTTAATGTCGCACGACATTTAACGGAGGTTCGTATGAAAGCAGGTGACTTGCTAAACATCTGGGAAGCCCCAGACAACTCTAGGCTGACGCCGAAGCAGGTGTCTTTGCGCTTGCCCGTACATGTCGCCGCACGCATCTCTGCCTTGTGCGATATGTACCCTAAGAAAACCAAGACCGAAATCATGGGCGATTTGTTGACAGCGGCTCTGGATCAGCTTCAAGAAGCCTTCCCTTCGGTTAAAGGTAATTTTTTGACCGAAAGTCCTGATGCCGAAGAATATAAACTAGTTTCCGTGTATGAAGAAATAGGGCCTGCAAGGGCATTCTATAATCTTTCTAATCATTACTACATCGAGTTTGAAAAGGAGTTGGGCAACGAAACCCCCTCTCCGATTTTCCCGACCGATTTGGTGGTCGAAGAGTAAAGCGGCATGTCCTTCCGTTTCCTTCTCCACGGCTTCGACACTATTCAGTGCGCCTATTACCTGATGCCGAGCATGTATGGTGAGTGCATCGATTTCGCATCGTTGGCCGTGGAGAAGGAACAGCTACTGAAGGCTAAAACCAAAGATCCAAAGGAAATAAATCTGGCGGGAATGGATTTCCTGTTGCATCCATACGGGAGTTCTTCGGGCTATCCATTCGTCATCTCGAACCAGTTCTTCAAGATCGAGTTCGGGGAGTTCAACAACCCATCGTTCTATGTGACATACCCAAGCCAAGCCCTATGGACTTATGGCGCTAAAGTGCTCCATGAAAAGTTCATGCAATGGACCCAAGACGCCCAGCTAACCGCATTTAAACCCGAAGGCTTATCCCGTGTTGATTTCTGTTTCGACTATCACTTGCCGGAGATCGACTTCGATGCAGATAGCTTTGTCTCTCAGGCTTCCAAGGACAGCCAGTTCCGGCAGGACGGGAAGGTGCAAACCTTTACCCTTGGCCGGGATGACGTCGTGCTACGTGTCTATAACAAGACGGCAGAGATCGAGCAGCAAAGCGCCAAGGTATGGTTCTACGATCTGTGGAACGGAGTATGCGAGGATGTGTGGCGCATTGAATGGCAGGCCCGAAAAAACGTATTGCGCCGCTTTGGCA
>OFHG01000970.1_pt1 | contig 10647 bp, 8 predicted proteins | sample 1521931 | NCBI WGS metagenome assembly OFHG01 (sample SAMEA2468438, study PRJEB22500) | soil metagenome | biome: Glassland; feature: Farmland; material: Clay | place: Australia | collected 2013-01-31 | depth 0.55 m
GATCTTCCCCACCACCTCTACATCTACCGCAACCGCCCGGATATCGGGGGAGTTATCCACACCCATTCGAACTATGCCACCAGCTTTGCCATGCTGGGACAATCGATCCCGGTGCACTTGACGGCGATCGCCGACGAGTTCGGCGAGGAGATCCCCTGCGTGCCCTACGTGGACAACCAGGGCGATCATATTGGAGAAGCGATTCTTGAAGTCATGCAACACAGCCGCGTTCCGGCAGTCCTGCTTGAAAAACACGGCGTCTTCACTTATGGACCGACCGTCAAGGCGGCGTTCAAGGCCGCGGTCATGCTCGAAGATGTGGCCAAAACCTGCCACCTGGCATTGCTGAGAGGTAAAGCCCGGCCGTTGCCCCGGAAAGAGATCCAAAAGTGGTACAACCGCTACCACTCAACCTACGGACAGGATGACCTGACGTGAAATTCCCGGCCTGCGTTTTCGGACAGATGAGGCCTCAGTTCCCTGAGAAACCCTAAGCAGGAAGTGGAGGAGGTGTCCTTTGGCGAAAAAGACGACGTTGGGACTGATTGTTGGAAACCGTGGTTTTTTCCCGGCGGAGCTCGCCCGCGACGGCCGGGCGGAGGTCACCGGCCTGCCGACGGCGTCCACGGACGCGGTCGTGGCGGCGCAGGCGTTCCACTGGTTCGACCCTGCGGCCACGCTCCCCGAGTTCCACCGCGTCCTGCGGCCCGGCGGCTGGATCGTCCTCCTCTGGAACACCCGCGACACCAGCAACGTCTTCACGGCGGCGTACGGGAGGCTCGTGTGGTCCCTGACGGACCGCGGGAGGACGCCCGGGATGCACGAGGATTCCCCGGCCGCGCTGCGGCACTCGCCCCTCTTCGAGGCCCAGGACCCCGTCTACCTCCGGAACGAGCAGCGCCTCGACGAGGACGGCCTCCTGGGGCGCGCCTTCTCCGCGTCGTACGCGCCGAAGGAACCGGAGCGCCGACGGGCGTACGCCGCGGCGCTGCGCGCGCTGTTCCGCGAGAACGCCCGGCGCGGGAGCGTCTCCCTGCGGTACCGCACGGAGGTCCACCTCGCGCGGCGGCGCGACACGGGGCGGTAGCGACCCCCGGCCGCGGACTATGTACTTGGTGTCCAGCCCTTTACCAAACTGTTGATAGGTCCGCACCGGCTCACGCCCCCGAGGCCACCACGGGATGAACGGCTCGTTGTGGAGACGATGCTTCGTCGCGGTCGCGCTGAGCGCGGGCCTGACGATCCTGGGCGGGGTCCCGGTGGCCTCCGGCGCCGCGGACGCGTACCAGGCCAGCCTGGAGTACGCCGTGGACCCCGGGGCCTACAACAACTCCGTCCACGCCGCCAACGTGACGTCGCTCCTCTATCCGAGGCTCGTGTTCGACCTCAACGCGACGAGCCCGTTCGCGGGCTCCGCGTACGTGCTCGGCCTCCAGCCCGATCCGAACGGCACCTGCCAGGCGCCCGCGAGCGTCCGGTCCGTGGACGGCGGCCGGACCTTCGGCGCCCTCCGCGTCTCCTCCCTCTGCCTCCCGGGGCTGACCCTCGCTCCGGTGATCGCCCCGAACGGCACGATCTACGCGGCCTCCTGGGGCCCGCGGATCCTCGCGTCGGCGAACGGGGGGCTGGACTGGACGCTCCTGGCCGCGCTCGGGAACGCGAGCGCGCCGACGTCCATGGCCCTCGACCCCGCGAGCGGGACGCTGTTCATCGCCTGGATCGACCAGCCCTGGCCCGAGGCGGGGAACCTCTCCGTGCGGTCGTCCCGCGACGGCGGCCGGAACTGGACCGCGGCCCGTCGTCCCCTCGCCTCCAACGTCACCGCCTTCTCCCCGCAGATCGCGGTGGACGGCACATCGGTGGTGGTCAGCGTGATCGCCTACAACGCGACCGGGCCGCTCGTCGCGAGCGTCGCGTCGCCGGACGGCGGGACGACGTGGGGCCCGGTCCTCCCGCTCACGGCGAGCGCGCCCTGCCTGTCGGCGTCCGCCCCCTCGATCGCGGTCTCCCCGGACGGCGTCTTCGCGATCGCCTGGTACGCCGATCCGACGTACGCGGGCACGGACTGCTGGGGCGGCCTCGGAAACACCGCGGAGGCGCTCGTGGCGATCTCCACCGATCACGGCCGCACGTTCGGCGCGGTCCGGGTCGCCGGCGGTCCCCCCGCGTGGCCGACGATGAGTTTCGGCAACGAGGTGCTCTTCGACCGGGAGTCCCGGCTCTACGTGGCGTGGCACTCCCTCGACGCGGCCTGGAACGGCACCGTCTCCGTCGCGAGCTCCGCGGACTACGGCGCGGACTTCGACGAGGGGTCCTTCTCCACCGTGCTCGCGGTGGGCGGCGGGAACTCGACCGCCCAGGAGACGCTGGCCCGGGGCCTGAACGACACGGTCCTCCTCGCGTGGGAGGCCTTCGACCCGGTCGGGGGTCCGACCGGCCCCCTGGCGGGGATCTGGGTGCGGGAGGTCGCGGGCGAGGCGCACGGGCGGGTCGAGCTGCCCTCTGCCGCGCCGCCATCGGTGACCGTCGAGCTCCGGGAGAACCTCACGGGGGACCTGATCGCCTCCGTGCCCTGGACGGGGCAGACGTTCGACGTGGGCGGGCTCGCGGTGGGCCCCTACCGCGTGTCCGTCCAGGTCGACGGCACGGTCCTGTCCCTCGGGGCCATCCCCGTCCGGATCTGGGGGCGGACGACGTTCGCCGTGGACGTCACCACGGGAGGCGCGGCTCCTCCCGGCGGCGGGCCGCCCTGGACCTGGATGCTCGTGGGCACCGCCGTGGCGGGCGGCGGCGTCGCGGCCGCGACGCTCTACCACATGCGGATCGCGCGGGAGGATGCGCTCCAGCGGAAGGTCCGCCAGCTCATGTTCGACTACGTCCGCGCCCACCCGGGCGCCTCGTTCTCGGAGGTGCGGGACGGCCTCGGCCTCCAGAACGGCGCGGCGTCGTACCACCTTCGCGTCCTCGAGAAGCTCGGCCTCGTCCACTCCGAGAGCCGCGGGCGGCGCCGCTGGTACTATCCGGACGGCGACGTGTCCCTGTGGCGCGAGCTCCCCCTGAGCCCGCTGCAGGCGTCCATCGTCGAGGCCGTCCGCCGCGAGCCCGGCATCGGCGTGCGGGAGCTGGCGCGGCGCGTGGACCACCGCGCCTCCTCCGTCGGCTACAGCGTCAAGGCGCTCCGCCGGGACGGCGTGCTGCGCACGGACCGCGTGAGCCGCAGGGTGCGCTGCTTCCCGGCGGACGACGGGCCGGCCTCGTGATCGGCCGCCCCTCCGCGTCCGGGTCCGCGCGGCCTACCACGGGAGCGGGAACCGGTCGATGGAGGTCGCGAGCCGCGGGTCCGCGAGCAGGTCCCGCGTGCCGCCGATCGTCGCCTTGGGCGAGGGCCGCGTGAGCGGGCCGCAGTAGTACCACAGGAGGACCGGGGCGGTCAGGAAGGAGAAGAACCACAGGGCGTTGTACCACAGCCCCACGGGGTTCCACAGGGAGAGGCCCAGGGCCATGACCGCCATGAGGGCCATGCTCCCGCGGCCCACGTGCACGATCTCGCGCATCGTCATGGGCGGCTCGTCCTTCGGGGTCACGGGGAACTTCTGCCGCGGGTCGACGAAATACATGACCATGGCGCGGACCTCGTGGGGGAGCATGATCGTGCCGATCGCCTTGCTCAGGCTCCTCGCGCGGTAGTACTCCCAGAACCCGAAGCGGACCTGGATGAGCTTCGCCACGCTGAAGACGGAGGTGAAGAGGGACATCACGATGATGAACCGGAACAGGGCGATGGACCAGATGTACGCGATCGGCGCCAGCAAGAGGTTCTGGCCGAAGGCCAGGAACGCGCCGAAGGACGAGATGCGGCCGAAGACGGCGGCGATCATCGCGACCATGATCGTGAGGTAGGCCACGTGGTTCATCGGGGTGGTGTACAGGAAGACCTTCTTGTACCACGGCACCCGGGCCGGGGTCACGAAGGACCAGAACTCCATGGAGCCCCGGGTCCACTTCGTCTGCCGCTTCACGAACCCGCGCACGTTCTCCGGCATCGCCTCCCAGGTGTGGAGGGGCACGAACGTGGAGCCGAAGCCATGGGATGCGAGCCTGACCGCGGTCGCGAAGTCCTCGGAGACGTAGTCCTCGACGAAGCCGCCGACCTCCACGACCGGTTTCGTGCGGAGCATCACGTTGTGGCCGTAGCAGAGGACCGCGCCCACGTAGCCGCTGAGGCGCCGCTCCCACTCGTCCTGCCCGAGCCGCGTCGCCGGCCCGAGGGCCCGCGGGAACGGGCGGTCCGTGTTCCAGATGTTGATGAACCCCTGGAAGATCGCGAGGTGGGCGTTGTCCGGGTGCTCCGCGTACGTGAGGGCCTCCGCGACCCAGTCCGGCGGGAGGACGGAGTCGGAGTCGAGGATCACGAAGTAGTCGTACGCCGCGCCGTACTCCCGGAGCCAATTGTTGAGCGCCCCGGCCTTGAACCCCTTCCGCTCCGACCGGCGGAGGACGCCGAAACGGTGCCGGCGCGCGAGGTCGTCCACGATTGCGCGCTTGTAGGGGTCCGAGGAGTCGTCGAGCATGTACACGTCGACGGGGTAGGTCTGGCGGATCGCGTCGACGCACTCCGGGACGACGTCGTTCATCGTGGTGTAGAGCACCGCGACGCGCGGCTGGCGGGCGAGCGCGCCCAGCTTCGGGAGCGGGTAGGGCTTCAGGAACAGGGAGACGACGCGCTTCGCGAAGACGATCGAGAAGCTGAACAGGAAGAAGACCATCAGGGCGAACTGGAAGACGCTGATCGGGGAGGCGAAGTTGACCGTCGTCCCGGCGAAGATGACCACTGCGACCGCCCAGATGGCGAAGGCCAGCGCGAAGAAACGGTTTGCGAACCTGCGCTCGGCGGCGACGCGGGCTTCCGGGTCCACGGTTCGCTTCTCCTCGCGGGCCGCAGCCGTGTCCGAGGCACTTAAGGCTCATTGAACGCCCGTCGATTCGGGGGACCGCGGGGCCCTCATTCTCAGACTTGGGAGCGACAAGTGCCGCCTCGCCCGTGCCGGCTCACACGATCCGCTTCTGGAAGACGTAGACCGCGATGACCAGGAGGACCGCGATCCAGACGAAGAGGGCGACCGGGCCGACCCAGTCCGGGAGGCTCCCGCCGCCCGTGGTGCCGAAGAGGCCCAGCACCGAGGCCGGCATGAACGTGGTCACGAACAGGGAGTACACCAGGTTCGGGTTGAAGAGCGACGTGGCGGTGCTCAGGGTGAACGCCGCGGGCGTCCCGCCCTGGATGTGGAACGCCGTCTCCACCGCGAGGAAGACGAGGGACCAGGCGATGTTGAAGACAATCCACACGACGAGGGCGGACAGGATCGCCGTCCCCGGGGACCTCGCCAGGGTGGAGAAAATCTGCATGATGAGGACGTACGCCGCGATGAGCCCGAGCGTCCCGACGACGAAAGCCGCGGCGAAGGTCGCGCCCGGCCACTTGCCGGAGACGCCCGCCACGCCCACGAGGGCGCCCAGGAGCACGCCGAGCATCGGCAGCCCGACGGACAGGAACGAGCCGAGGAACTTGCCCACCGCGATCCCGGTGCGGGACGCCGGGCGCGCCAGGAGGAGTTCCAGGCTCCCCTGCATCCGCTCCTTGGCGACCGCGTCGTAGGACATGGCGATCGCGATGATCGGCGCGAAGAGGTTCATGAGTTCCACGCCGAGGAACAGGAGGAGCGCGTCCGGGCCCTGGAGCAGCGGCAGGAGGGCGAGCGGGGAGGGCGTCGCGGTGAGGTCGTACTCCTGGTAGAGCCCGCCGTCCCGGACCGTGAGGTTCCAGGAGCCGTCGGCGAACCGGTGGTAGAAGAAACCGTTGGCGTCCGTGACGCCGAGCGAGGTGCCGTTCGCCAGCACGTCCGCGCCGGCCGCGGGCGTGCCGTTGACCCAGCGCGCCTGGAGGCTCACGTCCCGCGCGGCCTGGTCGCCGAGGATGTCGAAGCGCTCGAAGTCCACGGTCAGGTTGTACGTCGACCGGCTCGGCGTGACGACGACGACCTGCGGCCTGGGAGTGACCGCGCCGACCGTGACCTGGAGGGGCCAGAGCCCCGGCCCCAGGTCGGGGAACACGGCCCAGCCGCTCGCGTTCGTCGCGAGACGTTCCTTCGGCGTGAAGACCGGGTTCGTCTGGTTCGGGTACGCGTCGCCGAGGACGATCGGGAATCCGGCGTGGGGCGCGCCCAGGTAGTCGCTCACCCACACCTCGACGCCCGCCGTGGTGTTGTTCGCGCTCGGCCAGAACGCGTCCGCCCACACGTGGTACTGGGCGGAGAGGGGAGGCGCCTGCGAGACGACGGCCCCGATGCCGAACGCGGCCCCGAGGACCGCGAGGAGCGTGAGGCCCGAGATGATCCAGACCTTGAGACCGCGGGAGTTGGAGCGCAGGTCGCGCGACGCGACGGTGAGGGCGCCGCGGAAGAGGTCGGAGGGGCTCATCCCGCGCCGCCTCCCGTGAGCGCGACGAAGGCGTCCTCGAGCGTGACCTCGGCCAGCTTCAGGCCAACGACGGGCACGCCCAGGCCGACGAGGAAGGCGTTCACGGACGAGCGGACGTCCGTGTCCATGGAGACGATGAGCCCCCAGTCCGTCCTCTGGACGTCCTTCACGTGCTTCAGGTCCAGGAGGCCGCGGAGCGCGGCGTCGGGCACGTCCTTGGCCTCGACCAGCGCGCGCACGGAGCCCGCGCCGCCGATCCGCGACTGGAGGCCCTCCACCGTGTCGACGGCGACGACCCGCCCGCGGTCGATGACGCCGACGTGGGTGCAGGTCTGGGCGACCTCGGAGAGGATGTGGGACGAGAGGAAGATCGTCTTGCCCGCCTTGTTCAGCTCCTTCATCAGGTTGCGGAAGAAGATGATCCCGTACGGGTCGAGGCCGCCCGCGGGTTCGTCCAGCACGAGGACGGGCGGGTCATGGAGCAGGGCCTGGGCGAGACCGAGGCGCTTCAGCATGCCGTGGCTGTACGCCCTCGCCTTCTTCTCCCGCTCGCCGCCCAGACCGACGAGCTCGAGGAGCTCCTTGGCCCGCGCGCGGCGGTCCGCCGCGGGCATGCGGTAGAACGCGCCCCAGTAGTCCAGGTGCTCCTCCGCGGTCATCGTTGGGTAGTAGCCCGGGACCTCGGGCATGTAGCCGATGGCCGACTTCACCGCGATGGGCTCTCGGACCACGTCGTGGCCCTCGACGACCGCGGTGCCGCCCGTCGGCGGGAGGATCGTCGCGAGGATGCGGATCGTCGTCGTCTTGCCCGCGCCGTTGGGCCCGAGGAACCCGAAGACCGTCCGGTCCGGGACGGTGAAGGTGGCGCCGTCCAGGGCGCGCTGCTGCTCGCGGCCGCGGCGGCCGTAGACCTTGGTCAGCCCTTCGACGTCGATCATGCGCGCCCGCGGGCAAGACGGGACCCAGGCCATAAAGGTCGCGCCGGGCTTCCCATCCGATGCGCGTCACGGCCGCGCGGCCCGCGGACCGAGGGCATATCGATACGGTTAAGAGGATTGGACCGGGTCTCGGGCGAACGTGACGAAGCACGCGCTCATCACGGGAATCACGGGGCAGGACGGCTCGTACCTCGCGGAGCTCCTGCTCCAGAAGGGCTACGAGCTCTGGGGCCTCGTCCGGCGCCTGAGCGTGCCGAACCTCGGGAACATCGCGCACATCGCCGGGGACGTGCACCTCCTGGACGGGGACCTCATGGACCAGTCGTCCCTGGACGCCGCGGTCCGGGACGCGGAGCCCGACGAGGTGTACAACCTCGCGGCGCAGTCCTTCGTGGGCACGTCCTTCGTCCAGCCCGTGCTGACCGGGGAGGTCACCGGGCTGGGGATGATCCGCCTCCTCGAGGCGGTCCGGCACCGCGCGCCCCACGCCCGCGTCTACCAGGCGTCGTCGAGCGAGATGTTCGGGAAGGTGGAGCGGGAACCGCAGGACGAGTCCTCCCCCATGCACCCGCGGAGCCCGTACGGCGTCGCGAAGGTGTACGCATACTGGGCGTGCGTCAACTACCGGGAGGCCCACGACCTGTTCGTGTCCAACGGAATCCTGTTCAACCACGAGTCCCCGCGCCGCGGCCTCGAGTTCGTCACGCGCAAGATATGCCACGGCGTGGCCCAGATCGCCTCGGGCGGGACGGAGGTCCTCTCCCTCGGGAACCTGGACGCGAAGCGGGACTGGGGCTACGCCCCGGAGTACGTGGACCTCATGTGGCGCATCCTCCAGCACCGGGAGCCGACCGAGTTCGTCGGCGCCACGGGCGAGTCGCACTCCGTCCGCGAGTTCGTGGAGGAAGCCTTCTCCGTGGCGGGGATCCCGGACTGGGAGAAGCACGTCCGGAGCGAGGAGCGCAACATCCGCCCCTCGGAGGTGTACAACCTCCGCGGGAACGCGGCGAAGGCGAAGCGCGTCCTCGGCTGGGAGGCGAAGGTCCGGTTCAAGCGCCTCGTGAAGCTCATGGTGGACGCCGAGTTCGAGCGCGTGGAGGCCGCGGGCGCGAAGGGCACTTCTTCCCGGGCGGCGGGGGCCCGCGCCCGCCGGCGCAGCCCCGCCCGCAAGCCGTCCCGCCGGAACTGACCGCGGGTCCGCGGCCCGGGCTCAGACGCGGCGCAGGGCCGCGAAGCCGAGAAGCCCGAGGACGAGGGCGGCGCCGTACAGCACGTCGTTCAGCGGGATGAGAGCCAGAGCAAGCGCCCCTGCGCGCCTGCGCGCCCGGGTCTCGCGGGGGAGGTCTCGCCAACGACGCACGACCAGCGCGATTCGGGGGAGGGTGAGCAATAGCGGGAGGACCGCGACCTGGGCATCTATCCGGAGTGCCAGTAACACGATGGTGAAGAGGAAGGCGAGCGGCACCATCAACGCCGAGGCCCGATTCACGAGACGCCGCTTGGAGGTCCGAGAACCTACGCTCTCGTGAGTGACGCGCAGGGAGGTCTCGATCAGGACGCCGCCCTCCGTCCGGCCGTAGGCTATCTCCTTTCGGAGTTGAGATCGCACCGAGCTCACATTCCCGAACCGCTGCCGATACGCCATGCCGCCCCGACGGACGATCGAGTAGCCCAGTTCCGCAAGCCGGGTTGAGAGGACCTGATCCTCGCCGCTCACACGAAACCGCTCGTCGAAGGGCGCTCCTTGGAGAGCCTTCCGGGGAACGAGATCGCATTTGAACTCAGAGAAGCCGAGAGTCTCTTCGGGCTCATCGGGCGCATAGAATGTGTCGCGGAGGAGGCCAAACGCGGTCTCCACGGACGAGAACTCCGCGTACGGATAGATGGGGCGCCCCGTGAGGCACGTGTGCGGCCGCGCCTGCAGGGCCGCGAGCCCACGCTCGATCCAGTCCGTCCCGATCAGTTCGCAATCCACATGAATCACGAGGACGGCGTCTCCGGTCGCGCTGGAAATTGCCTCGTTCAACGTGCGAGACAGGCCTCGGTTCTGCCGGTGCCTCCGGATTACCAGGCGCGGTTCCCTCCGCGCGAAGGACTCCAGAATGGACCAAGTGTCGTCCGAACTCCCATCGTCGATGACGAGGATTTCCTTCAAGGCGGGCGACTGGGAGGAGAGGGACGTGAGGCAGCTTTCCAGGGTGGCAGCTCCGTTGAACACAGGGAGGACCGCGCTCGCGATTCGAAAGGCCCCATTCTCGGCCATGACCCGTCGTCTCCGGAACGGGTCAGGAGGCCTCGAGGTCCGCCTTCAGGCGGATGACCTCCGACATGAACCGCAGGGAGTCGCGCAGGAGCCGCACGGTCGACTCGTCCGCCTCGCTCTCGGACCACTGCACGGGCACCTCGCCGACCCGCAGCCCGTCGACCTGGGCTCGCTCCGCCGCCTCATCGATGCGCAGGAGCGGGGGACTGATGCCCTGCCCGTCGGCGAAGCGGTTGAGGCCGACCACGATCTGCTCGCCAGCCTCGATCTCCCGCTGGACGCGGTAGGCCGACTCCTGGATCTCCCGCTGCTGGAAGCCTGTGTCGATCGCCCGCAGCGCCCCGCCCAGAGCATCGATCTCGGCCAGGTAGGCCCCCGCCGCCTCCTCGAGCTCGTCCGGCAACGACTCCACGAAATAGGAGCCCGCCAGCGGATCGAAGGAGGAGCTGACGCCGCTCTCGCAGGCGAGGATCTGCTGGGTTCGAAGCGCCAGCCGCGCCGAGGCCTCGGCCCGGAGCATCTCTCGCATCGTGGCGGCGGCTCGACGCAGCGGACCATAGAGGCTGGCAATCGACTGGCTCCCGAAGGTCCCTCGGTATTTATTTTCCGCTTGGCGAGTACTTGCATGAACGACCTCCAGCCGTCCCAAAGAAACTTCCAACTCCTCCGCCGCGATCTGGGCCAAGCCCGTGTGAGCACCCTGGCCCATTTCTGCCTTGGGCACATAGAGCCGAATGCAATCGTCCGGCAGTACCTCAATCCATGCGAGGGGGTTCAGTTGCCTCTCAGGGAGCGAAAAGTCCGTTGCCAAGAACGAGACGATCCGACGCCGAGCAACCGGGAGACCGAGCCGAATACCGAGGATGATCACTGCGGCTACCACTCCTAGAATGATCCAGAATACGCCCATATCAGTCGCTTCCTTCGGAACTGGCCGCCAGCTCGATCGCCTCGACAATTCGGCCATAG
>OFHG01000971.1_pt1 | contig 10634 bp, 7 predicted proteins | sample 1521931 | NCBI WGS metagenome assembly OFHG01 (sample SAMEA2468438, study PRJEB22500) | soil metagenome | biome: Glassland; feature: Farmland; material: Clay | place: Australia | collected 2013-01-31 | depth 0.55 m
CATCCCAGTAGCCGACCATGACCGAGTCCCCGCGGGTGCACAGCTCACCCGGGACCCCGCGGGAGCCGACCAAGCCGGTTTCCGGGTCGGCGATCTTCACCTCCACATGGGGGTGCACCCGGCCCACGGTGGACACCCGCAGGTCCATATCGTCATCGGCCCGGGTCTGGGTAGACACCGGGGATGTCTCGGTCATCCCGTAACAGATGGTGACCTCGGTCATGTTCATCTCGCTGACCACGCGCTTCATCACCTCGACCGGGCACGGCGAGCCGGCCATGATGCCCGTCCGAAGCGTTGAAAGGTCATAGGAGGCAAAATCGGGCAGCCCGAGCTCAGCGATGAACATGGTGGGCACGCCGTACAGGGAGGTGCACTGTTCTGACTGCACGGCCGCCAGCGCGGCGGCTGGCTCGAAACCGGGGGAGGGGATGACGATGCAGGCCCCGTGGGTGGTGCAGGCCAGGTTCCCCAGGACCATGCCGAAGCAGTGGTAGAACGGCACCGGGATGCAGACCCGGTCGTGCTCGGTGTAGCGGCAGCCCTCACCGATGAAGAAGCCGTTGTTCAGGATGTTGTGGTGGGACAGGGTCGCGCCCTTGGGGAAACCTGTCGTACCGCTGGTGTACTGGATGTTGATCGGGTCGTCGAAGGACAGGCCGGCCTCGCGCAGAGCCAGGGTGTCCGGTTCGCCCGCGGCGGGAGCGGCCGCTGACAGTTCCTCCCACTCCGGCGTCCCCAGGTAGATGACCTGTTCCAGGCCTTCGAGCCCGCCACGTACCTCTTCGATCATGCCCCGGTAGTCGCTGGTCTTGAACGACTCCGCGCTCACCAGCACCCGGACGCCCGACTGGCGCAGGGCATAGCCGAGTTCATGGCTGCGGTAGGCGGGGTTGATGTTCACCAGGATGATCCCGGCCTTCGCGGTCGCGTACTGGAGCAGCACCCACTCGGGGCAGTTCGGCGCCCAGATGCCGACCCGGTCCCCGGGCTCGATCCCCGCCGCGATCAGCCCGCGGGCGAGCGCATCGGATTCGGCGTCGAAGGCGGCATAGGTCCACCGCCGTCCGGTAGGCACGTCCACCACCGCCTCCCGGTCCGGGTACGTGGTGGCGACCCGGCGCAGGTTGGCGCCGATCGTCTCGCCGAGCAGCGGCATCGCGGATGCGCCGTGACTGTAGGACGGCTGTGTCACGCCGGTCATGGCAGCCCCCTTAGGACTTGGGTTGGCACCATGGTGCCCCTTTCGATGGCCCGCTGTGAATACCGGGTTGCTGGCCGGGGCGGAGAGGCGGTCTGCGACGGCTGTGACGCCTGACATCTTGTGACCGGTTGCGGACGGGTGGCTGCCATGAGCTGCCGTTCGGCGCCGTGTTCGTGACAAAGGGCCGTGGTAAGGCGTGCGGGGCCGTGACTAACGTCACAAGTGGGACAACGGGGGCGCGTCCGCCGGCGCCTACCACCGGCGGGCGCCCTCGGCAATCCGCGGGAGTGGGTCATGGACATCTTCTGGCTGATATTCGGATTGGTGGTCGTCGGCCTCATCGTCCTCGCGGTGAAGGCGGTTGTCGTCGTCCCGCAGGCCCACCAGCGCAACGTCGAGCGCTTCGGCAAGTACTACGGGACGTTCACGCCCGGGTTCCACCTCATCCTCCCGGTAGTCTTCCGGCTGAGGCCGATGATCGACCTGCGTGAGCAGGTACTTTCCCTGCGGGAGCCGGTCATCACCAGCGACAAGGTGGATCTTCGCATCGAGATCGTGGTGTTCTTCAAGGTGATCGATCCCTACAAGGCCGACTACGGGATCGCGCACTATTTCCTGGCGGCCGAGAAGTTCGCCGGCACCGTGTTGCGCAATGTCATCGCCAGGCTGAGCCTGCATGACGCGCTGACCTCCCGTGAGGTGATCAACGAGGAGTTGCGCGTCAAGCTCAACGAGACGTCGGTGCCGGACTGGGGCATCCGGGTCACCCGGGTCGAGGTCATGACCATCGATCCGCCGCCGAGCGTCAGGGAAGCGATGGAGGCCAGGCAGGGTGAGATCCTGCGGGCCGAGGGCCAGGCCCAGGCGATCGACCGGGTCTTCGCGGCGATCCACGCCGGGGACCCGGACCAGAAGCTGCTTGCCTACGAGTACCTGGAGATGCTGCCGAAGCTGGCGCAGGGCCCGGGTAGCACAGTGGTGGTCATCCCCAGCGAGCTGACCGGCGCGCTCAAGGCCCTGGGTGGCGCGTTCGGGAGTGGGCCGGGCGGTGGCGCCCCGGGCAGCGGTGGCGGGCCGGGCGGTGGCGGGCCGGGCGGTGGCGGGCCGGGTGCACCGGGCCCGCCCCACGGCACAGCCGGCGCGGCGGGCCCGGGCGAGGCACCCACTGCCGTGGAGCCGGGCGAGCGCGACGTCGCTTAGCGTCATGAAAGGCGGCACAGCCGCTACAAGCCCATCGCGGCGATGTCCTGGCCATCACAAATAGCCATGACCGCGCGCTGCGGGCAGAGATAGATTCACATAGGGACAGCGGGGACGCGCGTCTGCGGGTGCTCCCCGTTGTCGGTTCTGCCCCGGGAGCGGCCATGCACTGGTGGGTCATCTGGCTGATTGCCGCCATCGTGCTGGCGGTCGCGGAGGTTCTGACAACGACGCTGGCGCTTGGCCTGGTCGCGGCGGCGGCAGGGGTGACCGCCATCTCCGCGGCTCTCGGCCTGCCACTGCCGGTCCAAGTCGCCGTATTCGCCGCCGCGTCCGCGGCCGGCCTGGGCCTGGTGTGGCCGGTCGCCAGGCGGCACGTCCGGCAGGCCCCGCTGCTGCGGACCGGCGCCGCCGCCCTCGTCGGCAAGCCGGGGTTGGTGCTGGAGGAGGTCAGCGCGCATGGGGGGCGGGTCAGGATCGGCGGCGAGGAATGGTCGGCGCGGCCCTACGACGAGGACCTTGTCATACCCGCAGGCACCAAAGTCGACGTCATGAAGATCGATGGCGCGACGGCTCTTGTCTATCCCCGGGAGTAAGCCATGCAATTCGCCGCGCCCATCATCGGGCTGGTCGTCGTCCTGCTCATGATCATCGTGGTGGCCAGGTCTGTCCGCATCGTCCCCCAGGCGCGGGCCCGCAACGTTGAGCGCCTCGGCCGGTACCGCAAGACCCTCGAGCCGGGGCTGAACTTCATCGTCCCGGTCATCGACCGGGTCAAGCCGCTGATCGATCTGCGCGAGCAGGTGGTCTCGTTCATGGGGCAGCCCGTCATCACCGAGGACAACCTCGTTGTCCTCATCGACACCGTGCTGTTCTTCCAGGTAACCGATCCGCGGGCGGCCGACTACGAGATTGTCAACTACATCCAGGCCATTGAGCAGCTCACCGCCACCATGCTGCGCAGCGTGATCGGCAGCATGGACCTGGAGGACACGCTGACCTCGCGCGACCGGATCAACACCATGCTGCGCGGGGTGCTCGACGAAGCGTCGGGCAAGTGGGGAATCCGGACGACCCGGGTGGAGATCAAGGCGATCGACCCACCACAGAGCGTCAAGGACGCGATGGAAAAGCAGATGCGGGCGGAACGCGAGAAGCGCGCGGCCATCCTCACCGCGGAAGGCGTCCGCCAGTCCCAGATCCTGACCGCCGAGGGCGACAAGCAGAGCACGATCTTGCGGGCGGAGGGGGAGAAGCAGGGGGCGATCCTGCGCGCCGAGGGCGAGGCCCAGGCGATCGATACCGTCTTCCGCGCCATCCACACCGGTGACCCGGACCCGAAGCTGCTCGCCTACCAGTACCTGCAGTCCCTGCCGCAGATCGCGCAGGGCCAGGGGAGCACCGTATGGATGATCCCGAGCGAGCTGACCACGGCCCTGAAGCAGCTCGGCGGCGCTTTCGCGGTCGGGCGCCAGGAGCAGCCCGCCCCGGCGCCCCAGCCGGCCGTGTCACCGCCGGCCGGGTCGGTGTCACCCCCGGCCGGGTCTTCCCCGGTGGTGCCGCCCGCGGCCGTGTCTTCCCCGGCCGGACCACCCCCGGCCGCGGCGCCCGGCCCTGACGGTGAGCAGGTGCAGCCGGTTACCTGACTGGTCTGGGCGGGCTCAGTAGCGGATCGCCAGGCCAACGGTCAGCAGCGCGCCGAACGCCAGTTGCAGCCGGCCCGTCTGCCCGAGCGCGCCGATCAGCGCGGGGCCGGCCGCGCCCGCCCGTACCGCCCGGAGCGGGATGAGCGCGAGCGGGACGGTCGCCAGAGCCAGCAGCGCGAGCGGCCTTGCCAGGGCGATCAGCACCGCCATGCCGAACGGGATCAGCAGGCAACTGCCGTACAGCACGCGGGTGCGCTGGTCGCCGATGAGAACCGCCAGGGTGTGCTTGCCCGCCGCCAGGTCAGAGGGGATGTCCCGCAGGTTGTTGACGACCAGCAGGGCGCAGGCGAGCAGCCCGACCGGGACGCAGGCCGCCAGGACCAGCCAGGTCACCGAGTCCATCTGGACATACGCGGTGCCGGCCACGGCGGCGACCCCGAAGAAGGCGAAGACGGCAACCTCGCCCAGGCCCCGGTAGCCGTAGGGCCGGCTGCCGCCGGTGTAGGTCCAGGCCGCGGCCACGGCGGCCGCGCCCAGGAGGACCAGCCACCAGGAGGTGGTGGCGGCCAGCGCGAAGCCTGCGAGGCAGGCGGTGGCGAAACTGGCCAGCGCGGCGGCGAGCACCTGCCGCGGGGGAGCGAGCCCGGCGGCCACCAGCCGGACCGGCCCGAGGCGGCGCTCATCCGCGCCGCGGACACCGTCGCTGTAGTCGTTGGCGTAGTTGACCCCTATCTGCAGGGCCAGGGCGACAACCAGTGCCAGGCCGGCCCGCCCGGCGGAGAACCGCCCATACCCGAAGGCAACCCCCGAGCCCACCACCACCGGGACGATGGCCGCTGGCAGTGTCCGTGGCCGGGCACCGCCCAGCCATTCCCGTGCTGTCGCCACTAGTCCGGGCCCGAGTGATCCGCCAGACCGGTCGCTGGCCTCACTCGCCGAGTCCGCCGAGGTCGCGCACCGCGCCAGTGGAGGCGGACGTCGCCATCGCCGCGTCCCCCGCGAGCGCGGGGCTGCCCGGCCGCTGGCGGGCAGCGGGCCGGAAACCACTCTCGCTGGCCAGCAGCCGTTCCCGCCGGTCGGCGAGTTCAGTGGCCGGCACGTCGAGCGTGAGCTCGCGGCGCGGGATGTCGATCTCTACCCGGTCCCCGTCCTCGACCAGGGCGATCAGCCCACCGGCCGCGGCCTCGGGGGACACGTGCCCGATCGATAGCCCGGTGGTGCCGCCCGAGAACCGGCCGTCAGTGATCAGGGCGCAAGCCCGGCCCAGGCCCTTGCCCTTGAGGAAGCTGGTGGGGTACAGCATCTCCTGCATGCCCGGCCCGCCCTTGGGCCCCTCGTACCGGATGGTCACCACATCGCCCGCGGCCACCTTTCCGCCCAGGATGCCGTCCACCGCGTCTTCCTGGCTCTCGAAGACCCGGGCCGGCCCGGAGAACCGCCACAGCTCCTCCGGCACCCCGGCCGTCTTCACGATCGCGCCTTCGGGTGCCAGATTGCCGTAGAGCACGGCGAGGCCCCCGTCGGCGGTATAGGCGTGCTGCCTGTCCCTGATGCAGCCCTCTGCCCGGTCCTCGTCCAGTGACGTCCACCGGGTGTCCTGCGAGTACGGCTTGATGGTGCGGATCCCGCCAGGAGCGGCGTGGAAGAGTTCGCGCGCCTGCGGCTGGGCCGATTCCGAGCGGATGTCCCAGCGGTCCAGGAACGACCGCAGCGAGGGGCTGTGCACGGTGTGAACGCCCTGGTTGAGCAGGCCTGCCCGGTCCAGTTCGCCGAGGATCGCGGGGATACCGCCGGCCCGGTGCACATCCTCCACGTGGTAGCTGCTGCTCGGCGCGACCTTGCACAGGCACGGCACCCGCCGCGACAGCTCGTCGATCTCCTTGAGGCCGAAGCCGACCCGCGCCTCGTGCGCGGCGGCCAGCAGGTGCAGGATCGTGTTGGTCGAGCCGCCCATCGCGATGTCCAGGGCCATCGCGTTCTCGAACGCGTCCCGGGTGGCGATCGACAGCGGCAGCACCGACTCGTCGTCATCCTCGTAATACCGCCTGGTCAGGTCCACCACGACCCGGCCTGCCTGCTCGAACAGCCCGCGCCGCGCGGTATGGGTGGCCAGCGTGGTGCCATTGCCGGGCAGCGCCAGGCCGATCGCCTCGGTCAGGCAGTTCATGGAGTTGGCGGTGAACATGCCCGAACAGGAGCCGCAGGTAGGACACGCGGCCTCCTCCAGTTCGGCCAGCCGCTCGCCCGACACCGACGGATCAGCGGACGCGATCATCGAATCGATCAGGTCGATCTTGAGGGGGCTGCTGCCGGCGGTCTCCCCATCGGGGCGGGGGACACCGGCCTCCATCGGGCCGCCGGACACGAACACGGCAGGGATATTCAGCCGCAGCGCGGCCATGAGCATCCCCGGGGTGATCTTGTCGCAGTTGGAGATGCAGACCAGCGCGTCCGCACAGTGCGCGTTCACCATGTACTCAACCGAGTCGGCGATCAGCTCGCGGCTGGGCAGGGAGTACAGCATGCCGCCGTGCCCCATCGCGATGCCGTCGTCGACGGCGATCGTGTTGAACTCCCGGGGAATCGCCCCGGCGCCCTTGACCGCGTCAGCGACGACCTGCCCGACCTCGCGCAGGTGCACGTGGCCGGGAACGAACTCGGTGAAGCTGTTGGCGACCGCGACGATCGGCTTGCCGAGATCCTCGCGCGCGACCCCGGTGGCACGCAGCAGCGCGCGCGCCCCGGCCATGTTCCGCCCGTGCGTGACGGTGCGGGAGCGTAGCGGCGGCATGTTTCCTCCAGATGCGGAAGTCCTCAGCCTACCGGGGCCCGGACCCGCCTGGCGGCCCTCTCCGGCCAGCCAGCGTCAGGCATGGATGTGGCCTCCATGCCTGCCCATTGGCGGGGCCCCGCCTGTCCATTGGCATCAAATCCACATCCATCGCCGGCGAAGCCCGGGCCGGGCTAGCGCACCGGGGGAAGCAACTGGGCCGCGGCTGCGTGGATGAGCTCAATCTGCCGAGCGTCGAGGCGGCGGGTGCGGTTGGCGCAGGCCTCGCGCCGCAGGTACTTGCCGAGCCTGCGGCCGCAGAACACGTCGACCCCGCTGACCTTGACCACCACCCAGGGGACGGTGGGCCCGTAGATGACCATCGCGGGGTGCGCGGTCCCCGGCCGCCCCGTGCGCGCGCGGACCACGCGGCCGGCCGCGCCGGCCGGCCGCCGCGTGTCCCGGACCCGGGCTGCCGGGTCGAGGGGCGCGGAAGGCACCGGGCCGCCCGGGGTGGCGGGGACCGGCGGCCGCCGGTCCCAGCGCTGGGAGCCCACCGCGTAGACGCCGGCCGGGCCGATGACAAGGTGATCGATGACGGATTCGGTGCCGGGGATCATCCGGCCATGCAGGGAGATGTAACCGGATGGCGCTAGCCGCACCAGCCGGCGCCGGGTACGCCGCTGAGCCGAGGTCACCCGGGCGGCGGCAGGAATGACAGCTCTTGTCCGGGCGTGGTAGAGGCTGTCGGCGGTCGCGGCCAGGGCTGCCACGGTCAGGCCGATCCGCCAGTTGGTGAGCAGGGTCATCACGGCCGCGACGCTGACCGAGACAACCGCCAGCCGGGCCCACCATGCCAGCTGGGGGTCGGCTCTGAGGCTGGCCAGCACGGTCAGGCTCGGCCAGGTACGGTGCAGCTGATCCTGCCCCAGGATCCCGGTCATCCCCGGCTCCGCGGCCGCCACCGGCACATCGGCCGCGGACTTCTTACGTTGCGGCTTGCTCCGCGGCCGCCCCGGCCGTTCCGGCGTGGCTGGTCCCGCTGTGGCTGGTCCCGCTGTGGCTGTGCCCGCCGCGGGCACCGCTGTGGCTGGCCCCGCTGTGACTGTGCCCGCCGCGGGCACCGCCGGCAGCGCCGCGGGCCTCCGGCCGGAGTCCTGCCGCGCAACTGCCGTTCTGGGCGGCCGTACGGTCGGCCCGGTCACACGATCCATCCCCCACAGAGTAATCGATCGACTACTCAGCGAGAAGGCTGCCTGGTGATGAGACCCGCAGTGCGGTCCGGGCGCTGGCCAAAACGGTGTGCTGGGCGGGTACCGACGCCGGATGATCTTCCCCGGTCAGCCCCACCTGGCCCGCATCTGGACCCTGGCCGATGGGCGGGCTACGGTTCGGTAACATGACGCAAATTCACGATCTCACCGCCCTGGAGCTAGCGGCGGCAGTACGCCAGCGTGAACTGTCGCCGGTCGAGATCACCAGCCACTACCTGGACCGTATCGAGCGGCTGAACGCTGACGTCGGGGCCTTCTACACCGTCACCGCAGACCTCGCCCGCGAGCAGGCCGGACAGGCTGAGAAAGCCGTCGCCCGGGCGGGTGACCCGGCGGAACTCCCGCCGCTGACCGGGGTGCCGATCCCGATCAAGGACCTCAACATGGTCGCGGGAGTGCGTCAGACGCTCGGGTCGCTGGCGTACGAGGACAACGTCCCGGCCGAGGACGACCACGTCTCCGCCGCGCTGCGGGCGGCGGGCGCGGTGCTCACCGGCAAGACAGCGACGCCGGAGTTCGGCCTGCCCTGCTACACCGAGACCAGGATCGGCCCACCCGCCCGGACACCGTGGGACCTGTCCCGGTCGGCAGGCGGGTCCAGCGGCGGCGCCGGCGCAGCGGTCGCGGCCGGGCTGGCCCCCGCGGCCCAGGGCAGTGACGGCGGTGGGTCGATCCGCATCCCGGCCAGCGTCTGCGGCTTGTTCGGCCTCAAGCCGACGCGGGGCCGTATCTCCTCCGCGCCGCTCGTGCCTGACCTGGCCGGGCTCAGCGTCGACGGCCCGCTGGCACGCACAGTGGCGGACGCGGCACTGCTGCTCGACACGATGACCGGCAACCAGCACGGCGACATGTACACACTGCCGCCGCTGCCAGCCGGCGAGACCTTCCTGGGATATGCGCGCCGCGAGCCGGGCCGGCTGCGGATCGGCCGGACGCTCCAGCACGCGGTCGAGGGGGCGGACGTGCATCCCGATTGCGTGGCGGCCTATGAGGAGGCCAGCGCCCTGCTGGCCGGACTCGGGCACGACGTGGAGGACATCGCACCGCCGTTCGGCCCGGACGTGGTGCCCTTGTTCGAGACCCTCTGGTACGCGATGGCGACGCTCGCGCCGGTCGACCCGGCCGGCGAGGAGCGGCTGCTCCCGCTGACCCGCTACCTGCGCGACCGCGGGAAGGCCACCAGCGCCGCCGACCTGATCTTCGCCCAGGCATACCTGCAGATCATCGTCCGCATGGCCTGGCGGACGCTGAACGATTTCGATGCGGTACTCACCCCCACCCTGGCCTCACCGCCTGCTCCGGTGGGCTATTTCGACGAAGTGGAGCCGCCGGAGAACTTCGAGCGGCAGAAGCGGTTCACGCCCTACACGGCGGTGTATAACCTCACCGGGCAGCCTGCGGTGAGCCTGCCGCTGCACTGGACCGCCGAGGGCCTGCCGATCGGGGTGATGCTTGCCGGGCGGATGGCGGACGAGGCCACGCTGATCTCGCTGTCCGCGCAACTGGAGGCGGCCCGGCCGTGGAAGGACCGGCACCCGTCGCTCTGGTGAGGCAACCCGGAGGGCTCCTCCCCATGGATGGATCCGGAGGTAGTTAGGTGATGCCCGAGCGGGAGCCGGGCCGGCTGGTGAGGCGCGGCCTCAACGTAGTGGCCGCGCTGGGAGTGTCCGCCGCCGTCCTGGCGCTATTCGCGTTCGGGTATGGCCCGGTGCCCGCGCTCGGCCGGGCGCTCGACCCCGGCCGCGGCGCCTGGGCGTCCGCGGCTGGCGGGGAGCTGCCCCGTTCCCAGCCGCTCGCCCTCCCCGGTCTGGCCCACCTGGTCTCGGTCAACTTCACCAGCCACGGCGTCGCGTCCGTCCGGGCCGCCGATGACGGCGATGCGTTTCTCGCACTTGGCTACCTGCATGCCAGGTTCCGGCTGACCGAGATGGACCTGGAACGGCGGCTTGGGGAAGGCCGGATCTCCCAGCTGGCCGGCCGCCCAGGCCTCGCCTCGGACATGTTCGAACTCCGCCTGGGCCTGCTGCGCACCGCGCAGGCCGAATGGGCGGCAATGCCACGCACCAGCCCGGCGGCGCAGGCGCTGCTGGCCTACTCCCGCGGGGTGAACGATTACCTGGCCCAGGCCCGCGCGAGTCATGACTGGCCCACGCTGTTCGCGCTGACCGGCGTGTACCCGGCGGTGTGGACCCCGGTGGACAGCCTGGTCATGCAGGGTGTGCTCACCCAGCAACTCGACTTCACCACCACCCCGCTCGATTACGCCCTGCTGGAGCGCACGCTGGGCCCGGCACACACCATGGCCTGGTTCCCGGTCCTGGTTCCCGGCCAGCGTGGCGCCTACGACCCCGGCCCCTACCACTACCGCGGCATAGCCCCCATCGCCCCCCAGGCAACTCTGGCAGCGACAGCCAGGGGGCCGGCCCCGGTCCCGGCCAGCGCGGCCCCGGCCAGCGCGGTCCCGGCCAGCGCGGTCCCACCCAGCGCGGTCCCGGCGGGGGCGGGCGCGACGGCGGCCCCGTGGCGCGCGCCGGCCGGTG
>OFHG01000972.1_pt1 | contig 10627 bp, 8 predicted proteins | sample 1521931 | NCBI WGS metagenome assembly OFHG01 (sample SAMEA2468438, study PRJEB22500) | soil metagenome | biome: Glassland; feature: Farmland; material: Clay | place: Australia | collected 2013-01-31 | depth 0.55 m
GCAATTGAAAGACTTGGCAGTTCCACCAGGCACGCCACGCCCAGCGGTTGCCGTGGTTGCGGGTGTGCCGACAGCCAGCGCTCTGAACGAGGAAGCGCAGAAGATCGACGGTCAAATCAAGGACCAACCTGCCGGCCTGCGCCTGCGGCCTCAGATTGATCGCTACGATACTCTGCAAGAAGCACTCCAGGCAGTGGTGGATGGAACAGATCAGGCAGCTGTGATCCAATCTACCGAGTTTGAGAAAATTTCCGCCCAGTTCCCTACGCTGCGCGAAGGGCAGAGCATCACCGGTGGGACTGCTTCCGCGGGCGGCTTCCTGCTGGGCACTAACGACATTGGCCAGGATGTCTGGAGCCGCTTGTTGTGGGGCACGCAAATTGCCCTGCTCATCGGGTTCAGCGCCTCGATCGTAGCCCTGGTGCTGGGCGTACCCCTGGGCCTCTTCGCTGGCTTTACCGGGGGGATCTCTGATCGCCTGCTCAGCTTGCTGATGGATAGCATGTATGCCTTTCCCGGCCTGATCCTGGCAATTGCCATCACGGCTGTGTTAGGTCCCAGCGTGCTGAACGTCATCGTTGCCATCGCTGTGCTGTATATCCCCACCTACTACCGTATCGTGCGTGGCCAGACCCTCTCGGTAAAGGAGGAAATCTACATTGAGGCTGCCAAAAGCATTGGGGCACGCAGCCTGGAAATATTGCGCTATTACATCTTTCCCAACGTCATTCCTTCGGTGGCGATCATCTTTTCGGTCAACGTGGCGGATGCCATCCTGACCGGCGCAGGGCTCTCCTTTCTGGGGCTGGGCCTGCCGCCAACCATCGCCGATTGGGGCATCGACCTGGCGCGCGGCCAACGCTTCATTCAGACCGCCTGGTGGCTGATCACATTCCCTGGCCTGGCGATCATGCTGGTGGTGCTGGCTTTCTCCATGATGGGTGAGAGCCTGACGGAGATATTCAATCCCAAGCTGAGGGAGCGCTGATGCCTGACGATATCCTGTATTCCGTTAAAGACCTGACAGTTGAATATGAGACGCGTGCCGGCCCGGTGAGAGCCGTTGATGATGTATCACTCGACATCCGGCGCGGTGAGATCCTCGGCCTGGTGGGAGAATCCGGCTGTGGGAAGTCGACCTTCGGCAAGGCGTTGATGCGCTTGCACACCGGCCCGGCCCGTATCACCAACGGCGAACTGTGGTTCGACGGCCGCGACTTGATGAAGCTCTCCGAGCGAGAGATGCCGGATGTGCGCGGCGCCGAAATCGGCATGGTCTTTCAGGACCCGATGACCTCCCTCAACCCGGTTCAGCGTATTGTTGACCACCTGACCGAAACGGTCCAGACCCACGAGCCTGAGACCTCGGAGGCTGCCGCCCGCGCCAGGGCCGCGGATCTGGTCGAACGGCTGGGGATCCGGCGCGATCGGCTGAACGAGTACCCCCATCAGATGTCGGGCGGCATGCGCCAGCGCGTGATGATTTCCCTGGCGTTGGCGTTGCGCACCAAGCTGGTGATCGCTGACGAGCCTACCACCTCCCTGGATGTGATCGTAGAGGCTAAATTCCTGGACCTGCTCAAAGAGCTCCAGCAGGAATTCGGCCTGACCATCTTGCTCATCACCCATAACATCGGCGTGGTGGCCGAGATCGCCGACCGGGTGGCAGTGATGTACGCCGCCAAGATGGCGGAGGTTGGCGATGTGATCGACGTGTTCTCCGATCCGAAACATCCCTATACCCAGGGTTTGCTGCGATCGGTGCCCAATATCAAGCTGGATGGCGGCGAGCTCTACAAGATGAAAGGGGCACCCCCCAGCCTGTTGCACCCGCTCGCTGGCTGCCGCTTCCATCCGCGTTGTCCTTTCGTCATGGAGGTTTGCCGGAGCGAAGAACCGGCTTTCGAACCGGTCGAAGGGGATCACTTGGCGGCATGTTGGCTTTACCAGGAGGCGGCTGTCGGCAAGGAGAAGGTTCATGGTTGAGCTGAAACCGGTGGGAATCGAGACTGCTTCAGGAGCCAATGCTGCCAGACCCGACCTGGTACGCGTTGAGGATTTGCGTAAGCACTTCCCCATTCAAAGTGGTCTCTTCGCTAGCTTACTCAATCGCGGCCAGATTCCAGCCGTTAAAGCGGTAGATGGGGTCAGCTTTACCATTAAAAAAGGCGAAGTGTTTGGGCTGGCCGGGGAGAGCGGTTCGGGGAAGTCCACGGTAGGGCGGCTGGTTTTACGCTTATTGGAACCCACCTCCGGAAAAGTGATTTTCGATGGCACCGACCTTGGCAGCCTGCCAGCGGAAGAGATGCGTCGCATGCGCTCGCGCATGCAGGTTGTTTTTCAGGACCCGTTAGCTTCGCTGAACCCCAGGATGACGATCGGCCAGTCGATTGAGCATCCGGCCCGCATCCACTTGACGGAGTTGACTGCAGCGGCGCGGCGCGAGCGCGTGCTGAATATATTCGCAGCAGTTGGCATGACACCTCCCCAGGCTTTTTATGACCTGTATCCCCACCAGATCTCAGGCGGCCAGCGCCAGCGCGTGGTATTGGCGCGTGCCCTGGTGACGAACCCCGAACTCATCGTGGCCGATGAACCCATCGCCATGGCCGATGTCTCGGTGCGGGCGCTTTTGCTCGACCTGATGATGAAGCTCAAGGATGAGTTCGACTTGACATACCTGTTCATCACCCACGACCTGGCGACCGCCAAGTACGTGTGCGACCGCATCGCCATCATGTATCTTGGCAAGTTCTGCGAGGTTGGACCTCTGGGCGAAGTCTACCGGTATTCCGGACATCCATACACGCACGCCCTGCTGGAAGCTGTCCCGGTCCCCGACCCACGCCACCGTCGCACGGAACCCATGCCGGCTGGTGAGATTCCCAGCGCCATTAACCCACCCTCGGGCTGTCGTTTCCATCCGCGCTGTCCCATCGCACGCGAGAATTGCGCGGTTGACGAACCCGACCTGCGTGAACTGCGCCCGGACCATTTTATCGCCTGCCATTATGCCGAGGAACTCCTGGAATAAGGTTGGGCGCGACCGGCGGACCGCCCCAGATCTGGGACACCCCATTGAAAGATGATGAACTGAAAAGTGTAGATGGGGTTCGAAATCCCCAACCTGAGAGCGAGATTCGCCTCAATATGCGGTTCCTGCCCGTTTTGGCAGGGGTCTTTGCCATCGTTTACGGCGTTACAGGCTACCGTGGTTGGTTGGTTTTCTTCATTGGCATTGGGGGCGCATGGCTACTGGCCGCGCTGTGGGTCTTCTCCTTGAAACGCGGCTTGTCTATCGAGCGCGATATTCACCATGCCTGGGCCACGGTGGGGGAATCGGTGCCCGAACGGCTCAAAGTGATCAACAACAGCTGGCTACCGGCCTTATGGGTTGAGATCATCGACGCTTCGGAAGCGTTGCCGGATCCGGTCCGGCTGGTTTCGGATGTGGCTGCCCATGCTACCCGCACCCGGCATCCGAATCACCTGTACCGGCGGCGCGGGCTCTATACGCTTGGGCCCACCCGCCTGCGTACTGGCGACCCGTTTGGACTTTACACATTGACCATCCACAATCCACATTCGAACACGATCCTCGTCACCCTGCCATTGCTGCCACTGTCGCGCATCAGGATCGCGCCCGGGGGCTGGGCGGGGGACCAGCGCCGCCACCGAGCGGCTCTCGAACGGGATATCAGCGATGCAGGTGTTCGTAATTACGTACCGGGAGACAGCCTCAGGCGGATTCATTGGCCGGCCTCAGCCCACAACGATACCCTGATTGTGCGGCAATTGGAAGCGGCGACTTCCGGGGACTGGTGGATCTTCGTCGACCTGGACTCGTCCGTGCAGGCCGGGAGCGGGCAAGATTCCACCCTGGAGCTTTCCATCATCCTGGCTGCTTCGCTTGCCGTGCGCGGGTTGAAGGAACGCCGCCGGGTGGGGCTGGCGCTAGCCGGGCCAGAGCTCGTCTGGTTGGAGCCGCGCGGTGACCCGGCTCATCGCTGGCGTATCCTGCGCGCCCTGGCCAAGGCGGAGTCAGGCAGCCATTCCCTGGCCGAATTGTTGGCAGTGGGCCGCCCGGCCCAGACGGCGACTGTAATCCTCATTACCCCAACCTCCGATCCGGCCTGGGTGGCGTCCGCCGGGCGAGGCCGTCGTGGCGGCAGCAGGATGGCCCTGTTGGTCGATCCGCACAGCTTTGGCAAGCCCGTCGATCAGGGCAAGCTCGTGCGAGCCCTGGCCTACAACGGCATCCCTTATATGCGTATGACAAAGTCGTTGCTCGATGAAGCTTATTCGGCTCACCAGAAGGCCCGGCGACTGCAACCGGACGGAATCGAGACCGGGAAGCGCTATTTGCAGCAAGGGGGGGCAACTTGGCAGAGCATGGACTGAGTCGCCGCTTGTCCGGTGTTCTCATTCAAGCTGGACGGGGGGAGAAATCGGCCACTTTGACGCTGCTCTTCATCTTGCTGACGGCTGCTGCTGCCGGTGTGACCAGCGTTCTTAGCGGCCCTGATTGGGGCTCGTTGTGGACCAGCTTGCTTTTCGGGTTGCTCATTGGGTGGGTCCTGGCGATCTTCCGGCAGCCAGCCTGGCGGTCTGCATGGATTGTCGTGGCAGCGGGATTGGTCTATGCCCTGCTCTATACCGGCGGCTTGGGCGGGAAGCTGGCTGCCATACTGGTCGTGATGATTCGCCTGGCCATCCACAGTGCAGCCTCCCCGCAAGGCCCAATCATCGATTTGATCCAACTGGTACCCTTGTTGCAGGAGTTTTTCACCTCGACGGGCGTGATCGTCGCCCGGGTGCAGGCCTGGGTAACGGCGCTGGCATTCGGCCAGTCGTATTTCGATCCGGTCGCCGCGGCGCTTGTTTGGGGCGTTCTGGTGTGGATCGTGGCTGCCTGGGCCGGCTGGGTGGTCGAAGCACGCAGGAACGCGCTGCTTGCCATATTGCCTGCGGTCCTGTTGAGCGTAGGAACGCTCTCATACGGGCGACGAGATTCTGTTACGGTCTACCTGATGCTTGGGGCAGCTTTGATCCTCCTGGCAACGGTTCAACATGACCGGCGTGAGCAAGGATGGGATGAGACCAGCGTGGCTTATCCGGCGAGGAAAGGGCGGCAGATCGGCAGCGCTGCCGTCATTACCGCGCTGGCGCTGGTTTTGCTTTCCGCTTTCGCCTCCTGGGTATCCTTGCAACGCGTTGTGGATTGGCTTTCTCTACGCGGGAGGCCGGTTGCAGCCCAGCAAGGTGGCCTGGCGAAGTCCCTGGGGATTATCCCGGCCGTCACTGCACCTCCGGATGCCTTCGAAGCCGTGCGCCATCCTGGCCTGCCGCGCGATCTGCTTATCGGATCAGGTCCCGAGCTTTCGACACAACTGGTGATGACGGTGGGGATAGTAGATCTGGCCTCCCATTCCCAGGCAGGCCAACCTCTGCCGCTTTACTGGCGCAGCTTCACCTACGACGTCTACACCGGGCATGGTTGGCGCACGAGCCAAACCCAGGAAAGCCTCTACCAGGCGAACGATCCCCTGCAGGCAGACCACGCGGCGGATCACATCCTGATCCAGCAGGTGGTGCGCCCTGCAGAAGGGGCAGGCGGGGTCGTGTACGCAGCCGGTGAGCCGGCCTCGATAAATCTCGCATCGGATGCCGCCTGGCGCTCATCCGGCGACCTGTTTGGGATCCGGCTTAACGGCACTGACTCCTATGTGGTCCATTCACTCGTGCCTGTGATCGATGAGCCTACTTTGCGGGCCGCAGGGCAGCAATACCCGGCTTGGGTCAGGCAGCGTTACCTGGCTCTCCCGCCGGATGTGCCGGTCCGGGTTAAGGACCTGGCCATTCAATTGACGGCTTCTGAGCCTACCCCCTATGACCGGGCAAAGGCCATTGAAAGCTACCTGCGCACCTATCCCTATACGCTGGATGTGCCTCGCCCTCCTTCCGATCGGGACCTGGTCGACTATTTCCTCTTTGATTTACGCAAGGGATACTGCGACTATTACGCTTCGGCCATGGTGGTCCTGGCGCGAGCGGCAGGCATTCCGGCCCGTCTCGCTATTGGCTACGCCGTTGGAACTTACAACTTGAACTCAAAGCTTTATGTGGTCAGCGAAGCAGACGCGCATTCATGGGTGGAGGTCTACTTCCCGGGAATTGGTTGGGTGCCTTTTGAGCCCACCGCAGCCCAGCCAGCACTGGAAACTTCGCAGCAGGCGGCACCTGCGGCGCCGGTGGCGACGCCCTCCACGCAAAAGACGCCGGGTACGGCCCGCACGGGATCCACGCCGTGGGGATGGCTGCTTCCGCTCCCTGCGTTGGCTGTGGCAGGTGCCGCCTGGGCGGTTTTCGATAGCTACCGGCTGAGCCGCCTTCCAGATCCAGCCGCCGCCGTCGAAGTCTACCGGCGAATGAGGCGCAGCGCTGCACGCTTCTCAGTAGCCCTGGAACCGGGGGATACCCCTTATGAATTTGGCGCTTCCCTGATTGCCAGGCTGCAGGTGTTGGCACGCCAGGACAGCGGTCCGTTTTTTGGTCCGCTGGTGATTCAGAAGGTTGAAACGCTAACCGAAAGCATTGTTCATGCCAGCTATCGCCCTTCTATTTCGCAGACTACCCAGGACTCGCGCCTCTCCCGCCAATGGCAAACCTTACGCTGGCGGCTGCAGTGGATGTGGGTGCTTAAGAACTGGAAGTCGTTGCACGATCGTCTCACCAGCAGCCTGGCCGGCTTTGCTGCACAGAACATTACCGGAGGACAACAAAAGGAGTAGCCAGGATGGTATCGGAAGGTGAAGTTAGAGAAGAAATTGTTGGCGGGGTCCAGGATTTCGCCACAGGCGTCATCAACAACGTCGAAAAGGTGATTGTCGGAAAACGCCAGGCCGTCGAGTTGGTGCTGATCGCGCTGCTGTGCGAAGGTCACGTGCTGATCGAAGATGCGCCTGGAACGGGTAAGACTATGCTGGCGCGGGCGTTCGCCATTACGACCGGCCTCGAATTCAAGCGGCTGCAGTGCACCCCCGATTTGCTGCCGAACGATGTGACCGGGGTGTCTGTATTCAACCAAAAGAAGCGCGAGTTCGAGTTCAGGCCTGGACCGGCCTTTTGCAATATCCTGCTCACCGACGAGATTAACCGAGCCACGCCGCGCACCCAGAGTGCCTTGCTGGAGGCGATGGGCGAAGGCCAGGTCACCGTCGATGGGGTCACTTATCCCTTGCCGAAGCCGTTCCTGGTGCTGGCAACCCAAAACCCAATCGAATTTGAGGGCACTTTCCCACTGCCGGAGGCTCAAATGGACCGTTTCCTCATGAGGATAAGCCTCGGCTATCCCGACTTCGCCGATGAGGACGCCATGATGCAAATGCAGCAATTGGCCCACCCCATTGAAGCACTGCAGCAAGTCGTGGATGGAAGCCAATTACCCGGGCTGCAGCGGCAGGTTCGCCAGGTACACGTTGTGGAGAGCGTACGCCGCTATATCTTGAGCCTGGTACATGCCACCCGAGACCATCCGGCTCTATCGCTTGGCGCCAGCCCGCGCGGCAGCCTGGCCCTATTTCACTCCGCCCAGGCACATGCCGCCTTGCGCGGGCGGGATTTTGTCATTCCCGATGACATCAAGCACATGGCAGTGGCCTGTTTGGCGCACCGCATGATGATGAATCCAGAGAACGCCTTGGGCGGTGATACCACCGTTGGGATGGTGCGGGAGCTGCTTAAGCGTGTTGAAGTACCATTGACCTGAGTTGTGGCGCAGTATTGCCATACTTAAAAGACGTAATTTGTCCGTATTGTAATATGACACCTGACACTATCTTGTTATGGCTAGACGTGTATAATCCAATAAAGTGGTGATTGGAGGTATAAAATGTCAAATAGAAATTGGCAAGTTATTAAGGTCCGCTACTGCCAACACGCAAATGCCGAAGTAGGGTTGGAAGCTGAGGTCGTTTACCCGGCTGAATGGTTGCCGGACCAGCCACCCCGCATCAATGCGCACCGCTGTTCTCATGCCTTCTCTTGCAACCTGGATGGGCGAGCGAGCTGCGTTTGGGCTGGCACCAATCCAACCTTCGATCCGTTTCGTGAGGGCGCTCTTTAATACCAGAAGGCTTACTCAGGCGGTAACGCCCAGCTTGTGACCGACGCGATCGAATGCCTCCAGGCCTTGATCCAGGTCCTCTTTTTGGTGGGCGGCAGAAATCATCACCCGGATGCGAGCTTTGCCGCGCGGCACCGTGGGGTAGCCGATCGACATGGCAAACACGCCTTCTTCAAACAATTCGCGACTGAACTGCTGTGCCAGGGGCGCCTCTCCCAGCATCACCGGAGTGATGGGGGTGACGCTATTGCCGGTGTCAAAACCGAGGCGCTTCATTTCCGCTTTGAAATAACGCGTATTCTCCCACAATTTATCTACCAGTTCGGTGGATTCTTCCAGCAGGTCTACGGCTGCCAGGCAGGCAGCCGTGTCTGGCATGGTCATGGCGGACGAGAACAGGAAGGGCCGGCCGCGCTGGCGCAGCCATTCCACCACCAGGGCATTCCCGGCTACCACACCGCCAACCACGCCAAAGGCTTTCGAGAGCGTGCCAACTTCTACGTCGACTTTGCCATGCAAGCCAAAATGGTCTACGATGCCGCGGCCGCCGCGCCCCAGGACGCCTTCTCCATGGGCGTCATCGACCATCAGTATGGTTTCGAATGGTGCAGAAACCTCGTAGATTTTGTCCAGGGGAGCAATATCCCCGTCCATGCTAAATACGCCGTCTGTTACTACCAACCCGTGCGGGAAGTTGGCGCGATTCTCGGCCAGCACCCGCCGCAGATCTCCCGGATCGGCGTGGGCAAAGCGGATGATGCGCGCCCCCGACAGCCGGCTGCCATCGATGATGCTGGCGTGATTTAGTTCATCCGAGAAGATCACGTCCTCTTTGCCAACCAGGGCAGGAATAGTAGCCAGGTTAGCGTTAAAGCCAGATTGAAAGGAAATGGCCGCTTCGACGCCTTTGAAATCCGCCAACCGTTTCTCCAGATCCAAATGCAGATTCATGGTGCCGGCGATGGTGCGTACCGCTCCCGGCCCTACACCATATTTCTCAACAGCCGTCTGAGCGGCTTTGATCAGGCGCGGGTGATTGGCCAGACCCAGGTAGTTGTTCGAGCAAAAATTGAGCGCACGCTTCCCGTCCACCACCAGCCAGGCGCCCTGGGGGGAGCTGAGCGTGCGGATGCGGTTGTACAATCCGGAATCTTTGAGATTTGTTAATTCATCCTGGATCCATTGAAGTTTTGCAGGCATTTTTCCCTCGGTTTGTGTATATTGAATTGAATGAATAAAAACGAACCATGCGCTAACAGGGCATGGTCCGTACCATCCTGGTCATTTCTTATCCTTGGGTTTGCGTCCAAGGCCGAAAAGCCGGCCGAATACCTCTGAGGTGGAGGGCAATTCCACCGAGGCGGTGGCTTCGGGGCCGGCCCATTCATTGGCCTGGCGTTGCTGCCACCATTTCTCACGGCCCTGGCGGGCGCGTTCCAGGCGTTTCTCCAACGCGTCGCCTTTTTCATCCTGAATATCAGATCGGATGGCTTGCAGCGCGGCCATGGTACCGTCGATCAAGCGCAGCATATTCTCGCGATTGAACAGGACCGAAGCGCGCAGCGTTTGAGGCTCGGAGAGCTGCACCAACGGGCCAGTGGCTTCCGCAAAAGCACGCCCGGCCAGTTTGCGCCCTTCGCGCCATCCCGGCTGGTCTACCGTGGCGTTCAACAGGGCAGCGGCCAGGATTTGAGGCAGCAGGTGGGTGGCTGCCATCATGCTGTCCACTTCCAGGGGATCGATGAACAATGGGGAGGAACCCAGCAGGCGCGTCAGGTCGGCGGCCAGCTTGATAGCCTCTGAATGGGTGCGAGGCGGGGCGACGATGGCAATCAGCCCGCCCTGAAACATGTCGGCGCGCGCTGCTTCCAGGCCGGAGTCCACGCCATGTAAATAGGCCGGGTTGATCACCGGCGTGAGCCCAACATAATAACGCTTGGCGGGCAGTAGTTCACTGGCCCAGGACGACACAACCTCCTTGACCGGACCGGTATCCATCACGACCGTGCCTTCCTTCAGGTTGGGCGCGATGATGGCCATCGTCTCGCGTATTTGGTCCATGGGAAGCGCCAGTAGAACCAGGTCAGCATCCCGGACGGAGGCCGGTAAGTTTAATACGGCTCGATCGATCGCGCCTAATTTTTCGGCATGGCGCGATATTTCAGGCTCGCGGTCGTGGCCGACGCGCCGCACCAGTTCTGTGTGATTGCCCAAGGCCAGGCCTATCGAAGCCCCTATCTGGCCTAATCCGATAAGAGTTATTTGTATACCCATATCCACACCTCAACTTTCATCATCTAACTGTTGCAATTCATGTAATAAACGATCTTCCAGGCTATCTGGGTGATGATCGAGCGGGAATTGATGGCGGCGGATCAATGCCACCGCCAGCGGAGCGGCACCCGCTTGAGCTGCCATTTGCGCTCCCCATTCAGCATGCTGTTCGGCAACTGCAAAAGCCCGTCTCCAGCCTGTTGGCTTGCCACTGCCCCACCGTTTGGC
>OFHG01000973.1_pt1 | contig 10619 bp, 10 predicted proteins | sample 1521931 | NCBI WGS metagenome assembly OFHG01 (sample SAMEA2468438, study PRJEB22500) | soil metagenome | biome: Glassland; feature: Farmland; material: Clay | place: Australia | collected 2013-01-31 | depth 0.55 m
AGCGTCGAGGGCGACGATCGGGAATTGCTCGTGGGCGCTACCGGGCAAACGATCTCGCTGCTGGCCCCGCTGGGCGCGGCGGCCCGCGTTTCGCTCGAAGAAGAACCGGCGCGGAGCCGGGCGGCGCGAGCGGGCCGGTGATGCGGCGCAAGGGATTCCTGCTGGCGGCCGCGTTGGCGGGCGCGCTCGTGATGACGGCCCCGGCGGCGGCGGCTCCGCTCGCGGCGGGCGGGCCGGCGCTCATTCACATCGACCGCGGCGTTTCGCTGCCGTGGACCGTGCTGCTGGTGCTCACGGTTCTCACGCTGTTGCCGGCGATTCTGCTGGCGATGACGCCGTTCGTGCGGATTTTGATCGTATTCAGTTTTCTGCGGCAGGCGATCGGAACCACGTCGACGCCCAGCAATCAGACCCTCGTGGGCCTGGCGCTCATCCTGACGTATTTCGTGATGGCGCCGGTGGGCGTGGTGATCCAGAAGCAGGCGCTGGTGCCGCTCGAGGACGGAAAGATCACGCCTTGGGCGGCGGTCGAGCGGAGCGCGGGGCCGATGAAGCAGTTCATGTTGCACTACGCGCGGGAGTCGGACCTGGGGCTGTTCGTGAATCTGGCGCATCTGCCGCGGCCGAAATCGCCGGGCGATCTGCCGATGCGGGTGGTGGTGCCGGCGTATCTGCTTTCCGAATTGAAGACGGGCTTTCAGATCGGCGCGGTGCTGTTCCTGCCGTTTCTGGTGATCGACATGGTGGTGGCGTCGGTGACGACGTCGATCGGGATGATGCAGCTGCCGCCGGTGGTGATCTCGACGCCGCTGAAGATTCTGCTGTTCGTTTCGGTGAACGGGTGGGGGCTGGTGGTGGGCTCGTTGATGAAGAGCTTCAACTGAGGAGCGGCCATGACATCGGAAGCGGTGGTGCATCTGGCGCGGCTGGCGCTCGAGGCCTCGTTCTGGATTTCGGCGCCGATCCTGGTGGCGGCGATGCTGATCAGCCTGGTGATCAGCATCGTGCAGGCGATGACGTCTCTGCAGGAGCCGACGGTATCGACGGTGCCGCGCCTGGCGGCGGTGGGCGTGGTGACGTTTCTGCTGCTGCCGTGGATGCTGCAGCACATGATGAATTTCACGCTGGAGCTTTTCAGCAATTTCCATCCATTCACCCGGTGACGATGAAGGGGAACCGTGGTATCGGCGCTGATCGAACGCTATTTCTTTCCCGCGCTTTTCGTCGGTTTGCGCGTGGCCGGCCTGATGACGTTCGCTCCTTTCCTGGGGACTCGCGTTCTGCCGGCGCGCGTGAAGGCGGGGCTGACCGTGGCGATCACCGTTCTGCTCGTTCCGAGCTATTCGCCGCGGCCGGTCCCGTCCTCTGCTTCCTCGTGGCTGGTGATCGCGATGAGCGAGACGGCGCTCGGAATCCTGATGGGGCTCTCGGTGCAGATGGTGTTCGACGGGTTCCAGCTGGCGGGGCAGGTGGCCGGGGTGCAGATGGGGTTCGCGCTCGAGAACATGTTCGATCCGACGACGAACGCCACGACGCCGGTGCTTTCGGTTTTTTACCAGACGATCGCGCTGCTCATCTTCCTGCAGCTGAACGTGCATCACTGGATGCTGCTCGCGCTCGGGCAGAGTTTCCGGCTGGTGCCGGTGGGCACGGCGGTGGTGGGGATGCCGGCGGCGCGGGAGATGCTGCACGCGGCGGAATCGATGTGGGTGATCGGCATCGAAATCGCCGCGCCGGTGCTGGTGGCGACGATGGCGGTGGATCTGGCGCTGAGTTTCCTGAGCCGGATTTCGCCGCAGGTGCCGGTGCTGCTGGTGGGGCTCTCGGTGAAGCAGATGTTCGGGTACATGGTGATGGTGGGGGCGATCGCGATGTGGCCGGCGTATTTGCAGGGCCGGTTCCTCGACGCCATCGCCTCGGCCGAGCGGATTCTGCACTTGGTGCATTGAGGCGGGCGTGAGCGCGAGCGGCGAGAAGACCGAACAGGCGACACCGCGGCGGCGGCAGAAGGCGCGGGAACAGGGACAAGTGACCCGGAGCCGCGACCTGGCCGGCGCGGCGGCGGTGACGGCGGTGGTGATCGTGGCCGGATGGATGCGGAGCGGCATTCTGGCGCCGTGGGGGCAACTGCTGAACGGGATGGTGGAGCACGCCTCGCTCGCGAGCGGATTCGGCTACGAGGTGTACGCGTGGACGGCGATGGCGGTGGTGCGGGCGGCGCTGCCGGCGATGGCGGTGGCGTGGCTGGCGGCGCTGGCGGTATCGGTGGCGCAGGGCGGCGTGCTGGTGACGGGCGAGCCGTTGGCGTTCAACTGGAACCGGCTGAACCCGGCAACGAACGTGAAGAACCTGTTTTCGCCTTCGGGCATGAGCCGCACGCTGAAATCGCTGGTTCCGTTCTCGGTGGTGCTGTACCTGGTGTTCGGGATTTTCGTCCGGGAATGGCCGGTGTTCCTGCACAGTTCGTGGACCGGGCCGCGCGGACTGCTCGATCTGGCGCTGCGGCTGATTTTCGAGATTTCGTGGAAGGCGAGTTTCGTGATGCTGGTCTGGGGCGCGGTGGATTACGCGTTCCAGTGGATGACGCACGAGAAATCGCTGCGGATGACGAAGCAGGAAGTGAAGGACGAATCGAAGAACAGCGAGGGCAATCCCGAGATTCGCGGGCGAGTGCGGCGGCTGCGGCGGGAGATGCGGCGCAAGTGGCTGATGCGGGACGTGGAACGGGCGACGGTGGTGATCACGAACCCGGACGAATACGCGGTGGCGCTCGAATACGAGGCCGGGCGGATGGCAGCGCCGGTGGTGGTGGCGAAGGGGCGCAACCTCGTCGCGCAGAAGATCAAGCAACTGGCCCGGTGGAAGGAGATCCCGATCATCGAGAACCGGCCGCTGGCGCGGGCGCTCTACAAGGCCGTGCCGGTAGGGCAGGCGATCCCGGCGACGCTCTACACGGCGGTGGCGGAGATTCTGGCGTTCCTTTACCGGACGCAGGCGCGGCTCGGGGGTAAGGCGGCCGGGGCGGGAGGGCAAGGCTGATGACGCAGGCGGCGGCGAGCGCGGCGGAGATGCCGAAGGGCGCGCGAAACGACTGGATGGTGCCGATCGCGATGGTGGCGCTGGTGTTCGTGATGCTGGTGCCGGTGCCGTCGTACGTGCTGGACCTGCTGCTAGCGACGAGCATGACGCTGGCGGTGATCGTGCTGCTGTCGGCGCTGTCGATTCTGCGGCCGGTGCAGTTTTCCGTGTTTCCGAGTCTGCTGCTGTTCCTGACGCTGCTCCGGATTTCGCTGAACATCGCGAGCAGCCGGCGGATTCTGCTGCAGGGGAACCTGGGGCCGGGCGCGGCCGGGCACGTGATCGAGGCGTTCGGGCAGTTCGTCGTCGGCGGGAACTACATCGTCGGCTTCGTGATCTTCCTGGCCTTGATCGCGATTCAATATCTCGTGATCAACCACGGCGCGGTGCGCACGGCGGAAGTGACCGCCCGGTTCACTTTGGACGCCTTGCCGGGCAAGCAGATGGCGATCGACGCCGATCTGAACGCCGGGCTGATCGACGAAACGCAGGCGCGGGCGCGGCGCGAGCAGATCACGCACGAAGCGGAATTCTACGGCGCGATGGACGGCGCGGCGCGGTTCAGCCAGCGCGACGCCCTGGCGACGATTCTGCTGACGGCGATCAACATCGTCGCCGGGCTGCTGATCGGCGTCTTCCAGCATCACGTGCCGATTCAGGAGGCGCTGCGCACCTACACGATCCTGACCGTCGGCGACGGTCTGGTGACGATGATCCCTTCCCTGCTCGTCTCGATTGCCGGGGGCATCGTGGTGACGCTGGCGAGTTCGGGCGAGGGGCTGGACCGCGCGATCGCCAATCAGCTGTTCACGCGCAAGCGGCCGCTGCAGATCGCCGCCGGAGCGATGTTCGCGCTGGGGATGGTGCCGGGGCTGCCGAAATTCTCGTTCTTCCTGCTGAGCGGTTTGGTCGGCTACCTCTCGACGCGGGCGAAGACGCCGGCCGAGGGCGATGCGGCGGCCACGGCGACGGCGGCGAAGAAGGCGCCAACGCAGCAGGAGCAGATGGAGAGCCTGCTGAAGCTGGACGAACTGGGGCTGGAAGTGGGCTACGCGCTGGTGCCGCTGGTGGATCAGGGGCGCGGCGGGCAGCTGCTCGGACGCATTCGCGCGCTGCGGCAGCATCTGGCGCAGCAGCTCGGGTTTCTGGTGCCGTCGGTCCACATCACCGACCAGGCGAAGCTGCGGCCGCGCGAATACGTGATTCAGCTGCGCGGTGTGGAAGCGGCGCGTTGGGAGCTGATGCAGGACATGCTGCTGGCGATCAGCTCGGACGCTTCGCCCGTGCCGCTGGCCGGAATCGACACGCGCGAGCCGGCGTTCGGCGCGGGCGCGAAATGGATTGCGCCGCTCTTGCAGGAGCAGGCGCTGGCGGCCGGCTACGCCGTGGTGGATCACACGTCGATCATCGCGACGCACCTTTCCGAGGTGGTGCGCAGCCACGCGCACGAACTGCTGACGCGGCAGGAGACCAAGCGGCTGCTGGACGCGCTGGCCGAATCGCAGCCGAAGCTGGCCGAGGAGCTGGTGCCGAAGCTGATGTCGCTCGGCGAGGTGCAGAAAGTCCTGCAGCAGCTGTTGCGCGAGCAGGTATCGATTCGCGATCTGCCGCGGATTCTCGAAACGCTGGTCGACAACGCGCCGATGACGAAGAGCACGGTGCATCTGGTGGAGGCGTGCCGGCAGGCGCTGGGGCGGTCGCTGGTGCAGAGCCTGGTGAGCGAAGACGGCAAGCTGCGCGTGCTCGCATTCGATCCGGCGTTCGAGGACGAGATGGCGCGGGCGTTCGATCCCGCCGCGGCGGGACGCGCGGCGGCGATGCAGCCGACGCTGGTCGAGCGCGTGCTGGCGGGGCTCAAGAAGATGGTGGGCGACCGGGCGACGATGGAGGGAACGATTCTGCTGTGCTCGAGTCCGGCGCGGTTTCATCTGCGGCGGCTGCTCGAGCCTTTCATGCCGCGGGTGACGGTGCTGTCGCCGGGGGAGATTCCGGCTTCGGTGACGGTGCAATCGCTGGGGGTGGTGGAGTGAGCGGGCGCGGGAGTTGGCTCGCGGGGCACGTTGCAGCGTGCCCCTGGCATCGACGGACCCACACTTCCGGCATAAAGGGCCGGAAGTGTGGGGCACCCGGAATGGCTCGCGGGATTTGGGGATCCCGGTGTCGCTGAGGGCCGAACGAAAAACGCCGGCGGGACGCCGGCGCTACATGCGCTTGGCGAGTTTGGCGCCGCGGGGCGGTGGGTGGGACTGGGAGGATGAGCGATGAATGGATGCAAGCAGGCTTACGCGGCGGTGTTGCGGCTCGATCCGGAGGAGCGGAACCGACTGCTGATCGAGCACCTGCCGCAGGTGCAGTACATCGCGCGGCGCGTCCACGACCGCTTGCCCTCGCAGGTGCCAATCGAGGACCTCTACCACGCCGGGGTGCTGGGGCTGATGGAGGCGCTCGAGCGGTACGACCCGGAGAAGAAGGTGCAGTTCAAGTCGTACGCGAAATTCCGGATTCGCGGGGCGATTCTCGACAGTTTGCGAGCGATGGATTGGAGTCCGCGGAGTCTGCGGCGGCAGGCGCGCGAGGTGGAACAGGCACACGAGCGGCTGCGGCAGCGCCTCGGGCGTTCGCCGACCGACCTGGAAGTGGCCGAAGAGATGGGATTTTCGATCGGGGATTATCAGCGGCTGGTAGGGGACCTCGGCGGGCTGGGCCTCGGCAGCCTCGAAAAAGAAACAGGGGAAAACGGTGAGGAGAGCGAGCTGCTGCGCTACAAGCCGGACACGGACGAAGACCCGTACATGCTATGCCTGCGCTCGGAGTTGCAGCAGCGCGTGGCCGAGGCGATCGCGGAACTGGACGCGCAGGAGCAGCAGGTGCTGTCGCTCTATTACCACGAAGAGCTGACGATGCGTGAAGTGGGCGAGGTGATCGGCGTGGGCGAATCGCGGGTTTCGCAGATCCATTCGGCGGCGATGATCAAGCTGCGCGCGAGGCTGCGCCGGCGAGCGGAGGAAGAGGCCGCGGGCGAGGTCGAGGCCGGGGCGGCGAAGGAGCGGACGTGGAAAAGAGCCTGAGCCAGGAAGAGATCGACGCGCTGGTGCGCGCCTCGGCGAAGCCGCGGGCGGGCGAGAGGCCGCGGGCGAGGCGCCGGACCGCGTTGCGCTGCGATTTCCGGCACGCCGCGCAGATCACCGCCAACCAGGCGCGGTCGGTGAGCATGCTGCACGAACGCTTTGCCGCGCGAGTGACGAACGCGCTGGGAGCGTACCTGCGCGTGGGGCTGGAGATGAACCTGGCGTCGGTCGAGCAGGTGATCTACAGCGAGCGATTGAGCCGGGTGCCGGAGATGACCTATCTGGCGTCGCTATCGATCCGGCCATTGAACGTGGACGCGCTCTTGCAGCTGGACCTGTCGCTGGCGTTTCCGATGATCGACCTGGTGCTGGGCGGCCAGGGAAAAGACGAAGTGGAGACGCGGCCGATCACCGAGATCGAGGAGCAGATTCTCGAGAGCCTGGTGCGCCTGCTGTGCCGGCAGTTGCAGGAGAGCTGGCAGCCGGTGCTCGAACTGGAGATGCAGTTCGATCGGCGGCAGATGGCGGCGCAGGCGCAGGGGCTGATGCTTTCGACCGAAAAGGTGATGTCGCTGTGTTTCGAGATTCACATGCCGGAAGCGAGCGGAACGCTGAACCTGATTTTTCCGGCGGCGGTTTCGAACGCGCTGCTGCGGAAGCTGGCGGTGCAATGGACCTATACGCGGGCGGTGACGGATTCGGCGGTGCGCGAGAGGCTGCGCGCGCGGCTGCTGAAGAGCTGGCTGCCGGTGGAGTTGCGCGTGCCGCCCGGGCGCGTGCAGATCGGCGCGCTGCTCGGCCTGCGGCCCGGGAGCGTGCTGCCGCTGCCGCACCGCGTGGCCGATCCCGTGCGCCTGGCGGTGAGCGGCCGGGACATGTTTCTGGCGACGCCGGTGCGATGCGGCGCGAACCGGGGCGCGCGGCTGGCGGCGCTCGTGCCGATCGAAAGCGGCGGAAAGGAGTGAACTGACATGGCGACGGAAACTTCAATGAGGTGGACGGAACCGGTACGGCGGTATCTGGAGGCGTGGGCGGGGGCGTTCGTCGAGATTTTGCAGCAGATCGCGGCGCCCGACGCGCGGGCGACGCTCGTGGCCGAGGAATCGGAGATGGCGCGGGCACTGGCGGAAGCCGAAAACGGGTTTCGCGCGCGGCTCGGCTGCACGGGAGCGCTCGCCGGGCGGCAAAGGCTCGACGTTTCGCCCGAGGGCCTGGCGGCGCTGGCACGGATACTGCGCGGCGAGACGAGCGAGGCGGACGCGCCGGCTGAAGCCGATCGCGACGCAGCCACGCAATTGCTGCGGCAGGTGGCCGGGCAGGCGGCGGCGCGGCTGAAGGCGCTGGCCGGAGGCGAGATCGAGTTTCGCGAGGAGAAAGAGGACGGCGCGGATTGGAATCCGGCGGCCGGAGCGGCGATTCGCCTGGAAGGCGGCACGCCCGAGGCGATCACCGTGGTTCTGGAAATCGACGATGTGCTGGCCGGCGCGCTGGCGGCGCGCGGGGAGACGGGCGCGAGCGCGGCGGCGGGAGCCGAGGCGGCCGTAGGCGGCGAGGACGAGGGATCGAATCTCGATTTGCTGCTCGACGTCGAACTCGAAGCGAGCATACGGTTCGGGCAGAAGGAACTGCTGCTGAAAGACGTGCTGAATCTGCGGCCGGGCGCCGTGGTGGAACTGGCGCGGCAGGTGAACGAGCCGGCCGAGTTGCTGGTGGCGGGCAGGCTGATGGCGCGCGGCGAGGTGGTGGTGGTCGAAGGCAACTACGGTTTGCGAATCACGGAGATTCTGGGTCCGGCCGAGCGCATCGCCGCGATCCGGGGATAGGGGCGCCATGGCGACGATCGGCGGGATGACGGCGACCGTGGCGGCGGGAAACCGGTGGCGGGAGAAGCTGCGCCGCTACTTTCCGCAGGGCGCGCACGCGCGATGCCGCGAGCAGGGAGCGCGGCTGCCGGGGCTGCGGTGGCGAGGCCTAGGCGTCTATCTGAGCCAGAAATGGTATTGCAGCCCGCGCTGCCTGTTGCCCGCGCTCGAGCGCTCGATTTCGGAACTCGTGCCGACGGCGGAAACTCCCCTCGCGCGCGGCCACCGCGTGCCGCTCGGGCTCTTGCTGCTCACGCGCGGGGTGATCAACGAGGAGCAGTTGCGGCAGGCGCTCGCGCTGCAGCGGGAGCGCGGCGAGGGGCGCGTGGGCGACTGGCTCCGGCGCATGGGCGCGGCCGGCGAGCAGGACATCACGCGGGCGCTGGCGACGCAGTGGGGCTGCCCCGTCTTTCCGCTCGAGCGCGATCAGGGATACCGCCAGTGCGCGGGCCTGGTGCCGCTAACGCTCAGCCAGACCCACCACATGCTGCCGGTTTTTCATTCGGCGGACCGCAGCCTGCTCTACATCGCGTTCACTTCGGGCGTCGACCACGCGCTGCTCTACGGGATCGAACAGATGCTTGGCTGCCGCACTGTGCCGTGTATCGTCGGCGAGTCCGCCTACGCGGCGGCGCTGGCCGATCTCGAGAGCGCGGCGGCTCCCGAGGAAACGATTTTCGACAGCGTGCACGATCCATTCGAAATGGCGCACGCGGCTTGCAGCTTCACCGAGCGGCTGGGGGCGCAGGCGCTGCAACTGGCGCGCGTGGGGCGCAGCGTTTGGGTGCGGTTTTTGTGCCATTCCGGTTCACGCGATCTGCTTTTTCACCTTCCTGGGGTTTGAGGTTTCCTGAAAAAACGGACTGGGCAGGAACTCTTGGGCACGGGCCCACGGTCGGGAAAGCACCGACCGTGGCTACCGAAGATGTCTTCGTGGTTACATTGCCTCGACTCGTTCGGGGTCCTTCGCTTCGCTCAGGATGACAGGCCTGCGGGAAATTTGGGCTAAAGATAGGCGGGGGTTTGGCCGATGTGAAACCTGACGCTAAACGATGGACGCGCAGATGAATGGGAACATGAATGCGGTGTCATTCGACCGGTCGGGCAGCCTCGAGCCGGGGCTGGCCGGGAGCGAAGGCGAGGTTCGGCGGAGGAAGGCAGGGTTGCTGGCGATCCTCTCGGAGGGATTGCCTACGCTGCCGAGCCATCTGATGCAATTGAACGCGTTGCTGGGCTCCCCCCCGGTGGACCTGAAACAGGTTTCGGCAGTGATTCGGAGCGATCCGAGCCTTACGGCGCAACTGCTGCGGCTGTGCAATTCGGCGCTGTTCAATCTGCGGCGGCGCGTGACGCGCGTGGAAGAAGCCGCGATTCTGATGGGCACAGAGCGGCTGCGGAATCTGGTGTTCACCTGCTACCTGATCCAGCTCTCCTGCGCGCAGTTGCCGGGGGACCAAGTGGAAACTTTCTGGACGCATTCGCTGATCGCGGCGACCCTCAGCGAGCGCGTGGCGCGGCGGCTGAACATGGAGGATTTCGATCAGGCGTATCTGGGCGGGCTGCTGCACGATGTGGGCAAGCTGCCGCTACTGATGGTGGCAGCCGAGGAGAACACGGCGGCGGCGGTGTGGCTGAAGGCCGACAACGCGGAATCGCTGGCGCTCGAACGGGAATATTTTGGCCTGGACCATTGCGAGGTGGGGCGGTGGCTGGGGATCAACTGGAATTTCGATGGGGAGCTGGTGGAAGCGATCGAATCGCACCATGAGCCCGGTCGGGCGCGCTTCCCTTCCGGTGTGGTTGGCGTCGTGGCGGCCGCCGATCATTTCTGCGAGATGATGGAAACGGGCGACGAACGGGGCGAACTCGCGGCTGATGGATTTTACCGGATCTGCTTGCCTCGGCTGGGCGAACCGGGGCGCGGGGCGCTGTTCGCGCAGTTGCGGCGCGACTATCCGCTGCTGCGAAAAGTGCTGGAGAGCAAGCCGCCGATCGCGAAGGCGGGAGAGGGCGGGGGTTCACCGGGGTAGGCGGCGCGGGAGTTGGGGCGGGCGAGAGATCGCTCCGATCCCGCCTTTGGACTGGGCAAGAGTTGCCGGCCTTGGCGGTGACGACCCGGCACGAGCTTCCTGGTAGCGACACACACGAACAAATCATCAGGTTCCTGCTATTCCAATCCTTTGAAAATACGCAGTTTTTCAGACTTCCCGCGTGCCCACGTTTGGCCACCCCCTTGCATTGTACGAGCCGCGGAGGCGACGACATGGACAGCGGCTATTACGCAGCTTGCGCCGGGCTGGTGAGCCGGATGGAAGCGCTCGACATGCTTGCCAACAACCTGGCGAATACGAATACAGACGGCTACAAATCGCAGCGGCAGTTCTACAGCGCGCTCGACGCGAGCATTGCCGGCGCCACGCCGAGTCCTTCGCTGACGCCGCTCAACCAGGCGATGAACCGCTACGGCGTGGTGGGCGGGCAGTGGCTCGATTTGCAGGAAGGCTCGCTGGTGCCGACGGGAAACAAGCTGGACCTGGCGATTCAAGGGCCGGGCTTTTTCGCGTTGCAGACCGCGGCCGGCATTCGCTACACGCGCGACGGCAGTTTTCAT
>OFHG01000974.1_pt1 | contig 10617 bp, 7 predicted proteins | sample 1521931 | NCBI WGS metagenome assembly OFHG01 (sample SAMEA2468438, study PRJEB22500) | soil metagenome | biome: Glassland; feature: Farmland; material: Clay | place: Australia | collected 2013-01-31 | depth 0.55 m
CCGCCGCCCCGCCGGGGGCCGCGCACAACCCCCGCCGCCCCCCGCCCCGCCGTGCCGTGGCTGCCGTCGCCATGCCCCGCCGCGGGGCGGCCCCCGGCCAGGGGGGGGCCCCCGTCGAGCCCTGCCTGGTTCTGATCGGGGCCCGGGGGGCCGCCCCCGGGCCCCCGCGCTTTGCCGACACCCAGAGGAGGCCGGGCCCCCTCCCGCCGCCGTGGCGACCCTGGCAAAAGAAGCCGTGCACCCGCCAGCACCGGCCACACCAGGCCGATACCGTCCCGCTGGCAAAGCCAGCCGCACGTTCAGCTGTGCAGGCTGGGGCTGGTCACGGCCTGGCTGACGAGGGCCCCCGGCGACGACGATCACCGGCCGGAGCCGGGAGCGGGCCCGGCGCCGGCCCGGACGTGCTGGCGCGCTGCCTCGTTGACGTCCGCGATCCGGCCTGCACGGGCTCCAGGTGGAACCGTGCCCAGGCAAAGCGCCCGTCGCGGACGCCGAACACGATCACCCCGGCCATCTGGTGCGTGGTGCCGTCCCGGCGGGTGCCGGCCATCTCCTACTCCGGCCACACCACACCTGTCTCGTAGCCCACTGCCGCCGCACCACGTCCGGCAGGCCGCCGCTTCCCGCTCCCGGCCCGCGAACGTCAGCAAGCAACGCGGCGAGTCGGCGCAAAGGCCATGCCACCCCACAGGGCCAGCCGGATAGCTCCGCATCCGGTCGGCCCGCGGCCGCCGGGTACCCGGCCCTCGTGGCGCCGGGACGCTTGCCGGACCCGGGCCAACGCCCGGGGGCAGCCTCCGGGAGGCGCCACCGTGGTACTCGCGCGGCACGCCGGCTAACCCCGGTGCTTGCGCTTCACATCCCAGTCACCGCGTTACATCCCAGTCACCGCTTCACATCCCAGTCACCGCGTTACATCCCAGTCACCGCGTTACATCCCAGTCACCGCGTTGCTGACCAGACAAGCCCGCGGTCGCCAGCCGGTCCAGCCGGTGGGTAAGGGCGGTGTGGCGGCGGCCAGCGCCAGCTGTGCGCACGGCTGCGGCCAGCGCGCGGCGCGAGCCGGCGAGGATCACCAGTTTCTTAGCCCGCGTGATGGCGGTGTAGAGCAAGTTGCGCTGCAGCATCATCCACGAGCTGGTGGTGAGCGGGATGACAACGGCCGGGTACTCGCTGCCCTGGGAACGGTGGATGGTGACGGCGTAGGCGTGGGCGAGTTCGTCGAGTTCGTCGAAACCGTAATCAACGCTCTCGTCTTCATCGGTCAAGACGGTGAGCATGCTGTCCTCCAGGGACATCGCGGTGATGACGCCGACGGTGCCGTTGAAGACCCCGGCTGCGCCCTTGTCGTAGTTGTTGCGCAACTGGGTGACCTTGTCCCCGACCCGGAACACCCGGCCGCCGTATCGGCGCTCGGGCTGCCCTTCCCGGGAGGGGGTGAGCTCTTCCTGCAGCAGCGCATTGAGGTTGCCTGCCCCCGCGGGCCCGCGGTGCATGGGGGCGAGCACCTGCACGTCCCGGCGGGGGTCGAGGCCGAAGCGGCGCGGGATGCGGCGGGCCACGATGTCGACCGTCAGGGCGGCTGTCTGCTCACTGTCGTCGCAGGTGAACCAGAAGAAGTCCGGGAACCCTTGCAGGCGGGGCGGTGAGCCGCCGTTGACGCGGTGGGCGTTGACGACGATGCCGGACTGCTGCGCCTGGCGGAAAATCTTGGTCAGCCGCACACGGGGGATCACGTCCGAGGCGGCCAGCAGGTCACGCAGCACCTCGCCGGCACCGACGGAGGGAAGCTGATCCACGTCCCCGACCAGCAGCAGGTGAGCCCCGGGTGGCACGGCCTTGACGAGCTTGTTGGCGAGGATGAGGTCGACCATCGAGGCTTCGTCCACCACGACCAGATCGGCGTCCAGCGGGTTCCCCCGGTCGAATTTCGCCTCCCCGCCGGGCTGCAGTTGCAGCAACCGGTGGACAGTAGCAGCCTCGTGGCCGGTCAGCTCCGCCAGTCGCTTGGCCGCCCGGCCGGTGGGCGCGACCAGCACGATTCTCGCTTTCCTTGCCCTGGCGAGCTCGACGATGGAGCGGACGGTGAAGCTCTTGCCGCAGCCGGGCCCGCCTGTCAGCACAGCTACCCGCTGTGTCAGCGCCAGCCGCACCGCCTGCTCCTGCTCCGGCGCCAGTTCCGTCCCGGTCCGGCTGCCCAGCCAGGCCAGCGCCCGGCCCCAGTCGACCTGCTGGAACACGGTCATCCGGTCCTCGCGAGCATGCAGGAGCTCCAGCAGCCCCGAGGCCAGCGAGCGTTCAGCGCGATGGAACGGGACCAGATACACCGCTGGCACCTGCTCGCCGGGGTGCACGCTCTCGCAGACCACTCCTCCCGCGGCCGCCAGCTCCTCCAGGCACGGCCCGATCAGCTCCCGGCCCAGGCCGAGGATCTTCGCCGCACCGGTGACCAGGTTCGTGGCGGGCAGGTAGCAGTGGCCATCATCGGCCGCCTCGGACAAGGTGTAGGCCAGCCCCGCCTTGATCCGCTCCGGGCTGTCATGCGGGATACCCACCGCCTGGGCGATAGTGTCGGCCGTCTTGAACCCGATCCCCCACACATCGGCAGCCAGCCGGTAAGGCTCCCGGCGGACGACGCTGATGGCGTCATCCCTGTATTTCTTGTAGATCCGCACGGCCAGCGACGTGGAAACCCGTACGCCCTGCAGGAAGACCATCACCTCTTTGATGGCCTTCTGCTCCTCCCACGCGGCAGCGACCAGCTTGGTGCGCTTCGGGCCCACCCCGGGCACTTCCACCAGCCGCTGCGGCTCTTCCTCGATGACCCGCAGGATGTCCACGCCGAAGTGGGCAACCATCCGCTCGGCCATCACCGGGCCGATGCCCTTAATGAGGCCAGACCCCAGATACCGCTGGATCCCCTGGATCGTCGCGGGCAGCACCGTCGAATACGACCGCACCTCGAACTGACGCCCATACCGCGGATGTGATGTCCACCGGCCCGTCAGCCGCAGGCTCTCCCCCACCTGCGCCCCCAGCAGCGGCCCAACCACCGTCAGCAAGTCCGGGCCGCTGCGCTCCGTCGCCACCCGGGCAATCGTGTAGCCGGTCTCCTCATTCGCGAAGGTGATCCGCTCCAGGACCGCCTCCAGCACCGACTCACCTCCGGAACCCGGCGGGAACTGGCGCACGCTCGTCACACCAGACATCCTGCCGATCCTCGCGACGCCACCGCCACTCCACACGATGCGGCCTCTCACTGGCCGGAACCACGGGTCCCTCCGGCAGTACGCCCAGGCTGACGGCCTACCGCAAGCAACCCGAACTGGTGCCTGCAGGCGCGCCCAGGCAAACCGGGCGCGTCAATAGAGCCCGATGGACAGCAGCCAGCCGACGACGAACACTCTGGTCGTCCCCGTGGACGCCGACTGGCGGGCGGACCGGCGCAGCCAGTCCGTCTGTTCACATGACCGGCGCTCGAACCCCGACACATCGTGATGGCCAGCAAGCAGCTCAGGCGGCCGGTAGGGGTGCGTCATCCGGCGAACGGAGACGGCCGCTCCATCAAGCGCCGCAGTCCCGGCAGGTCGCGGGCGGGCCGGCGCCGCTTCGGCAGAACTCAGCAGGCACAGCCACCATCGCCAGCCCGACCCGGAGAATGTCTTTGGGTGGCACGGCCCGCCACGGCCAGAACGCGTCCTGTGAAGTGCAGTAAGGAAATGGCGTATAGCCCAGGACGTCAAGACGTTCCCGGCGGGCCGTCACCCCACGCCGACGTGAGCCACGCCAGGTCGGTCACGGCCTTGTCCCGCGCCTCCTGCTCGCGGGTGAACAGCTCGCCGGTCTTTGTCAGCACGAGCGTGTATGGCCGCCCCTGCCGCCGGGTCTGGTGCCGAACCGGCAGCGCGGCCGAGTCGATCTGGTTGTGGACGTGCCGCCGCCCGTCCGTCGCCAGTGGCCACCCGAAGATCTGCCGCGACCGGGAACCGAGGAACGTCCCCAGCGTGTCGCACAGGTCGCACCCGCACCCGGCCCATTCGATCGACCAGTCGTCTTCGTCACGCAGCGGCCGGGCGATCACCGCGCCGAGCCGCTGCCCGCAGTCGCGCGCGACCGCATCGAGCCCCGCCGCCCGCCGCGCGTCCGCCGGCAGCGCAGCCGCCGAACGCAGCGCCGGCATCAGGCACCCCAGCACGCTGTCCCCGTACCCACCCAGCGCCGCCACGATCTCGTCCCGCAGCTCGTGGTCGGCTGCCTCCAGCAGCCGCACCAGCGGCGAGCTCAGCATCTCCAGTCGCGGCTGCCGGCTCTCGGTCCGCGCGGTGGTGGTCCAGAGCCGCAGCTGATCACCCATCCAGCCCCAGGCGCCGGCGGCCAGCAGCCGCGCCACCCCCGGACCCCCGGCGGCACGCAGCCCCGCGCACAGCCCCGGCAGCCTCTCCACCCACTCGTATCGGTCCGCCTCAAGGTAGTGCCCCGGCCCGAACCACCCGGCGACGACCCCGCGCATCCACTCCTCGCCGTACTGTCCGGCCGCTGCCAGCCCACCCGCGTGCTCCGGCGCGACCGTCTCCACCCGGAACGGCTCCAGCAGCATCGCCGCTGTCCCGGCCGCCCCCAGGCCCGCCGCCACATGCAGCGCCGTGCCCAGCAGTCCGGCCTGCGATCCGATCTTTTTCCAGAACGGCGCGAGCGACTCCGCGCCAGCACGTGCCCCTTCCAGGTCTCCAGCCTCGATGCGGGTGCGCAGTTCCGACAGCGCCCGCTGCGACCCGGCTTCGGCGCGCGCCGCGAACGCCCGGTCCAGCGGCCACACCACGACCGCGGCCCGGCGGTACCACCGGTCCAGCGTGTTGCCGTAGTTGCCCATGTAGCCCTCGTATTCGGACTGGTAGGGCACCAGGTCCGCGCTCGGGGTGGTGGCACACACCTCGGAGTCGGGGACGTGCAGCGATATCGGCTCGCCGCCCGTGCCGTCCGGGCTGGTCCACCAGCCGAGGGTGATCTCATCGTCGATCAGCTCATTGAGCTGGTAGTCATCGTGGTCGCCGCCCCGGTCCCGGGAGACGCCGTCGCCGTCATAGTCCTCCTCGTCGTCTTCATCCTCCTCGTCGTAATAGTCGTAGTCGTCCCATGCTTCGCCGTCGGAGGGCCAGGCGTCCCACGTCTCCTTCACCTCGGAGAGCGCCAGCACCGCCTCACACCCGGCACGCTCCGCCGCGGCGCGCAGCAGCGCGGCGCGCTTTGCGTCAGCTCCCTTGAGCCGGTTCCAGCTCAGGCCCTGCTGGGTGTACTCGTGGTCGAGCAGAAAGACCAGCCGGTTCGGCGGGTCGAGGCCGCCGCCGCCATAACGTCGCGTGGCGGGCGTGGTGAAGTGCCCGGTGAGGCAGTGTGCCAGGTCGTCGACCGGCCCCGCTCCCTGCGCGCCGGGCTCGCCGCCCGCGAGCAGGTTGAACGTCAGCGTCACCCGGTACCCGGACTTCACGGGCTTGACCTCGTGACGGCAGTCCGCGTAGAACGCGACGAAGGACAGCTCCTCCCTCGGCACCCGGTACGTGACGCTCTCGCCGCCATGCTCCACGACCAGTTCCCCGCCCGTATGCGCCGAGGGCAGCGACACCACCAGCGTGCCCACCATCGCGTCGTCCTTCTCCGAGTCCTGATGCGGCAGGAAGAACTGACCCTTCCCGTACACCAGCATCGCGTGCAGCTCGGCCCGCAGCTTCGTCGTGGGCGGCAGCCCCAGCTCATCGCGGACGTCGTCCAGCACGGCGCCGAGCGTTGCCTCCCAGGCCGGGCCGCTCGGCGTGACAAGGTCCGGCGTGATCTCCCACGTGTCACGCACGCCAGTGTCGGTCAGCGTCTGCTCCCCGCGCCCGAACATCGCCGGCCGCGCCACCGCGATCAGCTTCTTCGCGAGCGGCGCACGCACTGGAGGGTGCACCGCCCCGACACCATCGACCTCGACCTGCAGCGCGTCGGATGGTGCCAGGATCTGCGCGCTGAACGCCCCGGACGCCTGCGCGTCGTCGAGCAGCTTGGCCAGCCGTTCCCGTGCCGTGCGACCCATGAAGCCCTCCCATCCCGGCTTTTCTGAGGCAGCGACTGTACCGCCGGACACCCGCGCCCTGCTGCCGGAAAGCGAGCAGCAGAACCAGGCGAAGCTCGTTCCGGCCCAGCGGGGATGACCGGGCTTGCCGCGCGGGAGTAACCACCGGCCCGCCGGTCAGGCGGAGTTAGCAGGCTGGGGGCTCGCGTGATCGGCTGGAGTTTCGCTATTCCGCCCCCGCCACCGGAGAGCCACAGGCATGGGCCGCGGCAGAGCCGGTGACTGTCATCTGGTACCGGCACGCGGTGCCGTATGCGGCGATGAAGTGGCCGCATACGGCGGCGCATTCGCGAGCCAGCATGGCCGACGCGCTGGCCGCCGTCACCCCGCAGCTGACCAGGACCACCAGCCGCACGCCACCGCCCCGCATGCTGCGCGCCGCCCTCTACGGGCACGCATTCAGCCCGCCACGGCGCTCACACGCACCCGGGCCCGCCACCGCCAGCGCGCTTGCCTGGCTGGAACGCAACTCGCCTGACCTGCTATTTTTCGGCCGTTCACCGCTTTGGTGACCTTGCCTGCCCGCCATGTGTCCGTGCGCTCGGGGGACCGAGCAGGCTGAACTGCGGACGCGCACGGACAGCGTCCGCATCAGCCCGCTGCCAGCGCTTTAGCCTTGTCCGTTGACGTCATGATCCGCACCTGCCGCCGGGACATCCTTGCCCGCTGGCGGGGTACCCGAGGCAATGCCGTGCAGGAGTCCGAGAAATTGACGGGCGTTCAGGCTCAGCTGGCGAGCGCCCGCTCGGCCAGGGCACGATCTCATCGGCATCACCGGGCAGCTCGCACCGGTGCCGCGCGGCAAAGGCACCGGCTACGTAGCGCGGATTCGTTGTGCAAGATGGAGTGGGCAATCGAGTCCTGCTACGCCTCGTGCGTGAACAGGTGCCATGCCTGGAACCGTTACGCTGACGGGGGTGTCCTCCAAGAAGCGGAACTCTGGCAAGCCCAAGGCTCATCGTCAGGGCCTCAGCGGCAACCCGCAGCGTCGCGCCCAGCAGTTGCAGGAGCGGCGGGTGGCCCAGGGTCAGCCGGCGTTCTGGCAGCTGCCGCGGAAGCCACGGGCGGATCCGGATCGGGCGGCGTTCCGGGAGCTGGCCTATCGCCTGGCGGGCGGCGCGCCGGCCGCGGCGTGGTGGCGGGAATCCCACGAACGCATTCTCGCCCGGGCCCGTGCCCTCACCTGGCCGTCCCGCCTGGCCGATCTGGAGACGCAGGCCTGCCAGATCGTGGGCGATGAGTTCTGCGATCGCTTGCAGTCGCTGGAGACCGGTCTTCATCCAGCCCAGTGGCTGCGCACCCTCGCGGAGGAGGCCGGGGCTGCGCTGCGCGCGGGGATAGCCCAGGGCGGTGATGACTGGCAGAAGCTCTGGGCGCTGTTGTGCGGGCTGGCTTTGACGACGCCGAGGATGCTCACCGAGGCGGTGGGCGAGACTGCCCTGAGCGTCCGCGAGGAGTTCCCCGACATCCAGGATCCCTATGAGACCGCGCTGGCCGAAGCGGGCAAGGTCACCAAGCTGCTGGCGGGCCGCGGGCTGGAGCCCGTGGTCAGCTGCCCGGCCGGTGGTTCCCGGCCGGCCGGGGAACCCTTGGTTGCCCGCGACGTGTACGGCAGCCGGCTCCTGCTCATAGCCCCGTTCAGCTACGAAGGGGGCGTACCGGATCACTGGTATGCCTGGGACATCGACTTGTGCTGGATCGACGTCGTCGTCGGCGCCGGCGTGTTCGCCTCGGCCGAGGACGGGTTGCGTGAATGGCGCGACGCCGTTGGCCCTGCAGCCTCCGGCGCGGCGCTGTCGCTGTGCGCGGCGGGGATGACCGCCCGGCTGCTGGCCCCCTGCCTGCAGACCGGGGTCCTGGCGGGCATGCTACAGGGCCAGGAGCCCCGCGAGCTCATCCATGAGTACTACCGGCTCCGGCGCCGTGCCCGCGACCTCACCGGATCCGCGGACGCCGGCGCAAGCTCATCCCCGTTCGGCGCCGGCCATGTGCAGGATGCGTTCCTGGACTGGTACGCCACACGGCACGATAACGTCCCCGAGGCGGTGACCGAGGCCACGGGCACCATCCTTGGTGAGTGGGGACCGCATGAGAATCCGGACGAGCGCTCGTTCTACGCCTGCTCGCCGCACCGTATCGAGATGGCAGCGCACCTGATCCGCGAAGGCTACTTTGCCGACTATGCCAACCCGGCGCTCCAGCTGCTGCCGGAGTGGACGGAGTGGTGCATCGGGCAAAGCGGACTCGCTGGCGACAGCGCCGCCCGGTCCCGCAAAGCGGCCAGCTCCGCGGCTTCGGTGCTCGCAGGCGACGAGAATCACGGGCCGGCCCCCGAGGACGAGCCGCCGTTCCGTCGCCCGGAGTGAACCGCACAGGTGCGGCCGGTAATGACGTTTCACCGTCCTCCAGGCCAGATCACCGGGTTCATCGGCCCCAACGGCGCCAGCAAGACGAACATCGGCACATGACATTTGTCTTTACTGCCCGATGTCGCTGCGGTGCAGCGCGCGTGCATGCTGCAGGAAAGCTGCCGCAGCCTGGTCGAGGCGCCGGACTAGCTCGTCCAGTCCACCCAGCTCAGGCCGGGAACTCTGCTGAACTCGGAGGTGTTCGCCGTTACGACTGTCAGTCCGTGACGAAGTGCCTGACCAGCGATCATGAGGTCGTAGGTGCCGGCCGGCGTTCCGCTCTTCTCCAGGACCGCGCGCACCTGGCCGGCGGTCTTGGCGTCCTCGTCATCGAAGGCCAGGAGGTCCAGGTCACCGGAGAGGAAGATCCGGAGGCGCTCAGTGTTCTCCAGCACCTGAATGCTCTTTTCCACGCCATACCACAGCTCGAACAAGACCACGGACGAGACCGCGAGGCAGTCGCCTGACGTCTCCGCCTCCCGGTACCGGTGCCGCATCCCGGCTGGCTTGTTCCGCAGGAGGGCGACCACAGCGTTGGTGTCGAGGAGGTAATTCACCCGAATATGTCCTCGCCGGGGGGCACGGGCGGCTGTTGCCTGCCGTCATCGAGGAGCGGCACGTCCGCGAAGCGATCCAGCTCGTCGTCCTCAGCGATCGCAGCACAGAACTCCGCAGCCAGGCTAGGACGTCCGCGGCGCTGCGGGTCGGCGAGCAGGTGGCAGACTTCGGTGACCACCAGCGACGCGACGACCAGGCGGGACCAGTTCTCCCGCAGGAACTCGGCGCAGCGGGCGTGGTCGCGGTCAGCTGCGTTGAACGCGGCGACCAGCGGCCAGCAGCCCCGTATCGCACAAGATCACGCTGACGCAGCCCCGCCGTCCTCGTCCCGATCGGCGTAGGTCAGGTGCTTGTCATGATTGCGGCCCAGGTCCGCCAGGCCCCCGAGTGCGAGCAGGAACCACCCACCAGGCCCGGCCAGGCCGGATGGCCCCGCCAGTGGCGGCAGGCCAAGCCGCCATGGGCAGCGGCCCGGCGGATAGCAAACCCGATCCCACGATCTTCACCCTGGTACACAAACGCGCTCAGCGCCTGGTCGGCGCCAGCCTCCGGGTCAGCCAGACTCCCCTGCGCCACATCGCCCGAGAAGACGCCGGTTGGCAGAACGCGGACCGGTTCGGATGGGATTTCGACAGCCGACCGCGGACCGAGGACGACCTGTACGACCTGCACCATGTGCGTGAGTTCGCCCAGCAGCTCGGGCTGGCATGCCGGACGGGCCACAAGCTGACACTCACCGCGAAGGGCCGCCGGCTCGCCGACGATCCTGAGCAGCTGTGGCGGGCCGTTGCCGCCTTCCTGCTGGCCGGCCACAGCGACTTCACGGCGTACACGGGCGAACTGTTCCTCGCACAGCTGCTGGAGGCCGACTGGCTTCCCCGCGACGAGATCCGGGCCACCGTGTGGACCGCAGCGGGCGAGGAAGGGTTCCGCGAGAACCGGACCGGCGACCCGCCCAGCGAGGATGACGTGAACTGGGCCATCCAAGACACCGGCAACTTGTGCCGCGCGCTCGGCCTGCTGACGGTCGGCGCGGACTGGCGCGACCGCAGCTGCGGTCTCACCGAGACCGGCAAGGCGGCCGCCTCCGAAGCACTGCGCGCCCGCGCCCCGGGCCCGCGCACGATCCCATGGCCCTGACGTGAGTGGTGCGGATGACGACCGGGAAGGGGACGCCGGAACCCCGAAGCCCGGCCGGCTGTCCGCAACTCACGTGCAGGCAGGTCTGGGTTGGCTAACATCAGTTGCCGTGGCGCTGAACCGGATGAACCGTGACGAGTTCTTCGGCAAGCTCGCCGGCCTCGACGAGGACCGGATCAGGAAGGCCCTGTGGAACCTGTACTGGCGGGGCCCGGCGCAGCTGCGCGAGCGCATCGAAAGCGAGCTGGATCCCGCCCAGGACGCGGCACGTAAGCGCGCGGCAGCCGAGCCGCCCCACCCCGGGCCCGTGCTGTGGGGGGGCCGCGACTTCGCCGCACTGGCCAGGGCGGGCGCCTACATCGCCGGGGGACGGCGCGGCTCCCCCACAGAGGGGAGCCGCAG
>OFHG01000975.1_pt1 | contig 10616 bp, 7 predicted proteins | sample 1521931 | NCBI WGS metagenome assembly OFHG01 (sample SAMEA2468438, study PRJEB22500) | soil metagenome | biome: Glassland; feature: Farmland; material: Clay | place: Australia | collected 2013-01-31 | depth 0.55 m
GAAACATTGAGTGTGATGACTGGCGACCGGGAATATTTTCATTTGACCAATGTATTAGATGCTTATGAAGGCCCAGAACGAGTGTTCACGAAATGCTGGACGAAAAAAATTCGCCGCGAGATGGTTTGACGAGCATCCCAGGTTCGCATTGTTCAAGATGGAAAGGAGGCCCATAAAAATCGTTAACAAATTCCCAAATGTTTGTGATTCGCAGATACATGCAATCTTACAGGAGAGACAGAGAGGAAGGATTCGAAAATGGGTACAAAAAAGCATCTATGGGTTCTGTTGAGCCTGGTTTTGGCCGCCAGCATGCTGATGGCGAGCTGCGCCCCACAAGCCGCTGCAACGCCCACCACTGCCCCAGTCCAACAAGGTTCCACCCAGCCGCCAGCGCCCACAGCAACCCAGCCGCCTGCTCCAACTGCTGCTGGTCCCAAGGCGCTCAAGGTGCGTATTCGCGGGGATATCACCAACCTGGACACGGCCAATGTCACGGGGGATGTAGAAGATTCGATAGACCGGGCGGTAATGGAAGGCTTGTTCCGCTATGATGCCAACGGCAAGCTCCAACCCCAACTGGTTGATACCTACTCTGTGTCGCCGGATGGGCTCACGATTAATATTACCTTGCACAAGGGTGTCATGTGGCAGAGCGGCTATGGGGAGCTCACCATGGACGACGTGAAATACTCCTACGAGCGCTTTCTGGCGACGAACCCCAAGCCCGCCTATGCTGACGATTTTGCCTCCCTGGATCAGGTGGAGGTCGACGGTAAATATACGGGCAAGATTATTTTGAAGAAGCCGCAGGCCACCCTGTGGACCTCGGTCCTGCCCATGACCTCCGGCTTAATCGTCTCCAAGAAATTCTATGAAGAGGCCGGCCCGGACAAGATCAAGACCGACATCGTTGGCACAGGCCCGTACGTCTTCGCAAAATGGGTTCCCAAGCAGGAAGTCGTCCTCAAGCGCAATCCGGATTATTGGGGTCCGAAGCCGTATTATGACGAGATCGATCTGATACCCATCGATGATGACAAAGCCGCTGAAGTGGCTTTGCAGGCCGGTGAGCTGGATTTCAGCGGAATTTCGCTCGTGTCGGAAGACAAATTCAAGGCTGATCCCAATTTCACCGTCGACGTGGTCCCAGCTACACAATACAAATGGATAGGCATGAACGTCGAAAGCCCCAAGCTGCAAGATATCAACGTCCGGGAAGCCATCCGCTACGGCATTGATGTCCCTAGCATCCTGGCAGCCGCCTATAACAACAAGGTCCCTCGGGCCAACGCCTTGATCCAGCCGGAAGGCGCAGTCGGCTTCTGGAAAGATGCGCCGGTTTACAACCGCGATGTGGCCAAGGCGAAGGACTACCTGGCCAAGGCGGGGGTCACCTCGCTCACGCTGTCGCTGACCTACGAGAACACGGACGAGTACACCACCTGGGCTCAGATCATCCAGCAAAACCTGAAGGATGTGGGCATCACCGTCACCCTCAACCCATTAGATTCCAGCAGTTTCTGGGCCCAGGGTGAGGGCGGCAAGGATAAGTCGCTGGAGCTTTTTGAGCTTTATTATTCCTCGGTGGTCCCTGATCCCGCCTGGACTACCCAATGGTTCACCTGTGACCAGGTGGATCTCTGGAACTGGATGCGGTGGTGCAGTAAGGATTTTGACGCCTTGCACCAACAAGGCCTTACGACGACCGATCCCACGAAACGCGCTCCCATCTACGTTCAGATGCAGGAGCTGATGGATAAAGAAGTAGACGCGGTCTTTGTGGCTGATCAGCCGCAGGTTTACGTTTCCAAAGCCGGCATCAAAGCCGTCATCTACCCGGGCGGCCTGGCGCCCATGTTCCGAGAATTTAGCGCTCAATAGGATGGTTCAGCAAGAGAACGGACCCCGATGGCATATCCCGCACCGGGGTCTGTCCCCTGAATAGGTTTCGATCCATGCTCGCCTACATAGTCAAACGCCTCTTGATGACCCTCCTCGTCCTGTTATTGGTGGTGGTCTTCTTAACCTTGCTGGTTCACATCGTGCCAGGGGACCCGGTCACGTTGATCCTTGGCCCGCGCGCCACCCCCAGCCTGATCCAGCAGATGCGCTCCGCTATGGATCTGGATAAGCCGATTTATGTGCAAATCGGCCATTTCCTGTGGAATGTTCTGCATGGCAGCCTGGGCGTCGACGCCGTTACAGGCGTGCCCATCACCAGGCTGGTCGACGCTACGTTGCCTCATACCATTGTCCTTGCCGTCAGCAGCCTGCTGCTGGCAATTCTCTTGGGTGTGCCCGTGGGGGTTTACTCCGCAACGCATTCGAATTCTTTGCCCGATCGTATTCTAAGTGTCGTGTCGATCTCCGCAACCACCATTCCGTCCTATGTGGCGGGTCTATTGCTGTTGCTGATTTTTGCGGTAAAGCTGCACGCCCTGCCTGCCATGGGCCTTGGGCGCGCAGGGGACCCCTTGGATTATTTGAGACATTTGATTTTGCCTTCCATTGCGCTCGCCATTACCTGGATCGGCTATTTGGGCCGATTGGTGCGAACCAGCCTGCTGGAAGTGTTCAACGAAACCTATATACGCGCTTCCCGGGCTGCGGGCATTTCCGAACGACTGATCCGGTATCGCTACGCGCTCAAGAATGCGTTGATCCCAACGGTGGCCATCTTGGGCGTGGGACTTGGAAGCTTGATGGGCGGCGCGGTGTTTATCGAGATCATTTTTACACGGCCCGGCATGGGCCTGCTCATCTACAACGCCATTGAGGTCCGTAATTATCCTCTGGTCCGCGCAGGCGTTTTTGTGGTTGCCGTGCTGTTCGTCCTGGCAAACTTTATCGCCGACCTGGTCTACACCTACCTGGATCCCCGCATCCAATTGAATAAAAGGATGGCTTGATCATGCAGTTTGTCGAGAAAACCAGTAGCCCTTTGCAAAAAAAGGTGGACCGCATCCCGTTGCTCGGAGACATCCTCAGGCAGTCGCTTGGTGCCATCGGGACCGTGATCGTCTTTTTGTTTGTCATTTGCGTTGTTTTCGCGCCGTTGATCGCCCCTTATGACTATACCCGGCAGGATATCCCCAACCGCATGGAAGGTCCCTCGGCGAAATATTTGCTGGGCACAGATAACCTGGGGCGTGACCTCTTCTCCCGTCTAGTCTATGGCTCTCGAATTGAATTTGAAACCGCGCTACCTTCCGTGGGAATCGCCCTCACCGTCGGGATGTTGCTTGGCCTGATTGCAGGTTATGTCGGGGGGTGGCTGGACAATCTCATCGTGGTCATCATGGACACCCTGCAAGCTTTCCCCGCGATCATGCTCGCACTGGCGATTCTGGCATTATTAGGCCCTTCGCTGGTCAACGTGATCATTATAATCGCCCTGACCTGGATGCCCAACTATGCTCGTGTGGTCCGTGCCCAGACGCTTTCCATGCGCGAAAAGACTTATGTGGAGGCAGAGCGCTCGCTAGGCGCCACCGATCGAAGCATCCTGCTTTCGCATATCCTGCCAAACGTTATCGCTCCCCCCCTGATCTTGGCGGCTATGGACCTGCCCTGGGTGATCACCTTTGAAGCAGGGTTATCGTTTCTGGGACTGGGGGTGCGCCCGCCCACTCCCTCGTGGGGCTCTATTCTTTCCGAAGGCTTTGATCACATCTTCGAAACCCCCTGGCCCATCTTATGGTCAAGCTTAGCCTTGGCGCTCACGACGCTCGGATTCACCTTGTTTGGAGAAGCCTTGCGCGACGTGCTAGATCCGCGCTTGTCGGGGACAAGAACGCTGTGATGGCTCCAACGTTTAAAGCAGTCAATTTGGAAATCAAGTACCACACCCGCCAAGCGACCCTGACGGCTGTGCGAGCGGCCAGCTTTGAAGTGGAGCAGGGGCAGATCATGGGGTTGGTAGGTGAAACGGGTTGTGGAAAGAGCACGATCGGCTTGGCGATCATGCGCCTGCTGCCCCCGAATGGGAAAATTTCGGGTGGAGAGTTGCTTTTTAAAGGACGCGACCTGCGCCAGATGAGCGAAGCTGAGATGCAAGGCGTCCGCGGACGCGAGATTTCGATGATCTTCCAAGACCCCATGACCTGCCTGAATCCGGTGTTCAGCATCGAACAACAAATGGTGGACGCTATCCTAGCGCATCCGCCTGACAACCGGCGCATCAGCCGCGGCGAGGCGCGCGACCGGGCAATCGCCATGTTGGAAAAGGTGGGGATCCCCGACGCGGGCAGGCGCATAAAAAATTTCCCGCACCAATTTTCAGGCGGGATGAGCCAGCGCATCATGATCGCTACTGCGCTGCAATCCAACCCATCCCTGTTGATCGCGGATGAACCCACCTCATCCCTGGATGTGACGTTGGAGGCGCAAATCGTTGGTTTGATTCGCCAGCTGCGTGACGAATTGCAAACGTCGATTCTTTACATCACCCACGACTTGGGGATTGTGGCTCAACTATGTGACAATGTTGTCGTTTTATATGCCGGTAATGTGGTGGAGACCGGTGAAACCTTTCATCTCTTTAAAAACCCACTTCATCCGTACACCCAAGCCTTGTTGCGCTCACATCCGTCGAACCAGGCTGGCGCCGAACGGCTCGTCACGATTCGTGGACGCGTGCCCAGCCTGAGGGATTTGCCCATGGGCTGCAAATTCGCCCCGCGTTGTGACCTGGCGCAGCCTATCTGTTTCGAGAAGGAACCGCAGACAAGCACGATTGACACCCGGACCGTCCTGTGCCATGCCTACCAGATGTCTTGGAAAGGAAAGGCGCCTGGCTCTCTCTACCATGGAGTTGCCCAACCGGCCAAACCCGAACCCATGGAAACTACGCCCGCTCCACAAGAACCGATTGCGGCCCGGCGTCAAGCAGTCCACACTGAGGGAGTCAGGGTGCATTACCGGGACACGATAGGTTGGCTGGGGAAGATCCTGGGGGAAAAAGAAGGATTGGTGCGTGCCGTCGACGGCGTGGACATCGCTGTGTACCGCGGCGAGACCCTGGCCCTGGTGGGTGAGAGCGGCTCAGGAAAGACGACCCTTGGGCGCACGATCCTGCGGCTCGAACATCCCACATCAGGGCAGGTCAGTGTGGACGGGCAAGATATCACGAGCCTGCCTCAGGCAAGAGTGCGGCCTCTGCGCGCTCACATGCAGATGATCTTTCAAGATCCTGTTTCCAGTTTGAACCCCCGCAAGACGGTTACACAGTTGCTGCTGGAGCCATTCAAGATTCACAATCTTCGTGTGGACCCGCAGAGAAAAGTTGATGAGCTGTTGGAGATGGTGGGGTTATCGTCTGAACAGGCCGACAAGTACCCGCATCAGCTCGCTGGGGGCCAGGCGCGCCGCGTAGGAATTGCCCGAGCGCTGGCTCTACGGCCCTCATTGCTGGTGGCCGATGAACCCACCTCGGGACTGGATGTCTCTGTTGCGGCGGGCGTCCTGAACCTGATGAAGGACCTGCGCGAGAGACTCAACCTGACATACGTCTTGATCACCCACAATCTCAGCATTATCGGCTTCATCGCTGATCGGGTGGCGGTCATGTACCTGGGCAAACTGGTGGAGGTGGGCGAGACATCCCTGCTTCTGGCCCATCCCAAGCATCCCTATACTGAGGCCCTGATGTCGGCGGTCGCCCTTCCCGACCCTGAGCTCCGGGGCAAGCGACAAAGGATTGTCTTGGAGGGGGAGATCCCGAGTCCCCGGAATCCGCCACCAGGCTGTCCTTTCCACCCTCGCTGCCGCTATCGACAGGCACTGTGCTCCACCGAAGCTCCCGTTTTACGGCAGCTCCCCGGTGATGCCGCTCACATGGTGGCCTGTCACTATCCTGAGCAGGTGGGGTCGGCAGCTTATCCGGGCACTACCCGGCACGATGCAGGGTTGTGATCATTAAGGCGAATGTGGCGCAACAAGCTATCGTTGAGGCCAGCAAGATCGCCCAGGTCGATGATGAGGATCAGCAGTGATGATCTTTTTTGAGGATAATGTCATGAAGGAGGCCTGTTAAGATTATGCCCGATCGTCACCTTTCCATTGGCACGCCGCAATTTCGCAAATTATCGGACGATAAACTCGAAAGGATCCACGCCGCCAGCCTGGAAATATTGGAACATACCGGGGTACGCTTGTTTGAACCGCGCGCATTGGAGCTTTTGAAGTTGAAGGGCTTAGTTGTAGAAGATGGAAATCGTGTACGTATACCTTCAAATCTAGTGGAATGGGCACTTTCCACGGCTCCCAAGCACACGGCCCTCTATAACCGCCATGGGGAGGAGGCTATGCTGCTGGAGGGAAATAATGTCTTTTACGGCACGGGTTCAGACTGCCCCAACGTAATTGACCTGCGCAACGGGGAACATCGGCCGGGAACGCTGCAAGACATTGTTGAAGCGACTACCGTCTGTGATGCTTTGCCCAATATTGATTTCCTGATGTCTTTTTGCATAGCAAATGAATTGAATCCCTTAATCTATGATCGCCACCAAATGCGGGCGATGTTGATGTACAGCACCAAGCCAATCCTGTTCGTTACCCTGGAATTCGCAGGCTGCGTGGACGCGATCAGGATGGCGGAAGCGGTCGCTGGCGGGGCGGAGGTTTTGGAATCCAAGCCTCTATGCGCCTGTTATATCAATGTAAGCAACGCGTTACGGCACAACCAGGAGGCGCTGCAAAAACTAGTTTTCATGGCGGAAAAGGGGCTGCCAACGACTTATACTCCCGTCGTGCTGCGTGGTGCAACCGGGCCGGTGACCGCAGCCGGTGCAATTGCGCTGGCTAATGCAGGAGAACTGGCAGGCCTCGTGATCTCCCAAATCGTGCGGGAGGGCACCCCTATGATCCTCACCGGTGGGGTGAACGATATGCTTGATATGCGTACTGCGATTGATGCCTATTCGGACCCTACCAACCGGGTCATGCTGGTAGAGCTTGCTCACCGTTATGGCCTGCCAATCTTCGGCTTGACTGGTTGCAGCGATTCTAAACTGCCAGATCAGCAAGCCGCGGCTGAAGCCGCGCTTTCCATCCTGCTGGAAAGCCTGGCCGGCGCTCAAATGGCCCATGATGTTGGCTATCTGGATAGTGGCATGACAAACTCGATCGAGCAAATCGTCATTTGTGATGAAATCATTGCTTACACCAAACACTTCATGAAGGAGTTGGAAGTCAACGACGAAACCCTGGCTCTGGATGTAATTGACAAGATTGGCCCGGATGGAGAGTTCATCAGTAGCCCACACACGCTCAGGCATTTTCGAGAAGATTGGTATCCTAAGCTTTTTGAGCGGCGTAATTATGAGGCTTGGAAAAACGCTGGAGGAAAGACCCTGCGTCAGCGGGCACAGGAAAAAGCGTTGGACATCCTGGAACACCACACGCCAGAACCTTTGCCAGCCGATGTTCAGAAAAGGATCGATCAGATTGTAGATCAGGCCGGTTCGCACGGGAGGAATGGCATAGATTAATTCCTACCCACCTTCGCTGCTTTGAACCCAACTAGCCTCGTCCAGGACCGCGCTCCCAGGCGTTGGAAGCTTTAGATGACGAAGTTAAAAACCCAATCAGTCGAGGCCACATTGCAGCTTAGAAACTCGTCTCGCTTGTTATGTTTTTCACTGATATAGAGGCCTGGAATATAATAATCACGAATCCATTTGCTGGAGAATGTCCCAATGACTATCGTACTCGATGGCTCGTCCCTCACCATAGAAAAACTGGTTGCGATTGCGCGAGACAACGAAAAAGTAGAGTTAGCCCCTGAGGCTCTGGAGCGTATCAAAGTCTGCCGCGCGATGTTGGAGGAGAAACTTGCCAACAAAGAAATCATGTATGGCACAAACACGGGTATTGGCGAATTCTCGGAGGTGGTGCTCAACGAAGAGCAGGTCAAGGATTTCCAGAAATATCTGATCTATAACCATGCCGCCGGAATTGGCGATCCTATGCCAGTTGAACACGTGCGGGCTGCGCTGGCCGGACGCATTAACGTGCATGCCCACGGCAACTCGGGTTGCCGGCCGGAGATCACATTGACTTACGTCGATATGTTGAACAAGGGCGTGACGCCGGTCGTGGATCAGAAAGGATCCGTGGGAGCGAGCGGTGACCTGGCCCCTATGGCGCAGGCCGCCCTGCGGCTCATGGGCGAGGGTGAGGCTTTCTATAGCGGCGGTCGGCTGGCGCGTGGCCAAGGCGTGCAGCAGGCCGGAATCACAGTCCCCGGCCTGCAAGCACGTGACGGTCTGGCCGCCATCAATGGCTCGAACGTCCTGACCGCCATGTCCGCGCTCCACGTCTACGATATGGAGCGTTGGCTCAAACAGGCGGAGATCGCGGCAGCGATGTCCATCGAAGCTCTGCTCGGCAACACGAAGCCCTACAGCGCCAAGCTACATGAGCTGCGTGGCTTTAAAGGCGCGGTTATCTCGGCCCAAAACATCATAAAGGTCATCGAGGGCTCAGATCTTTTGACCGGAAAGATGAAGACGAAAGTGCAAGACGCCTACTCGATGCGATCGACGCCGCAGGTGATCGGCGCGGCGCGTGATGCGATTGCGTATGCACGCTCGCAAGTGGAAATCGAATTGAATGGCGTGGGCGATAATCCGATCTTCGTGCCGGAAATGAAATTGACGCTGACCGGCGCGAATTTCCAGGGAACTCCGGTGTCTCTGCCAATGGACATGGCTGGCGCGGCTATCACAATGGTCTCCATTTTATCGGAGCGGCGCTTGAACAGACTTACAAACCCGGCTCTTTCCCAGGGACTTCCAGATTTCCTGGCGCACGAACCCGGCTTCTATTCCGGCTTGATGCTTTCACAATACACTGCTGACCATTTGATCGTTGAGCAACGGATCTTATCCATGCCCGCCAGCATTCAATCCATCCCCGCCGCAGCGGATCAGGAAGACTTTGTCTCGATGGGCATGAACACTGCTCTCAAGAACGGACAGATTTTGGACAATGCCTACGGCGTGCTGGGAATCGAATTCATGGCCGCCGCGCAGGCGCTCGACTTCCGCCAGTTCACGCCGGGGAAAGGGACGCAAAAGGCGCGCGACGTCATTCGAAAGTATGTGAAGCACCTCGAGGTGGACCGGCCCTTGTATCCCGATCACAATCGTATGAAGGAGCTGGTGAAGTCAGGCGAGATTCTGGAAGAAGTCGAAAAAGTAGTAGGGAAATTGTGTTGATCTCAGAGGCGAATAACGGATGATTCGGCTTTTTCCCGCGGGCAGTTATTAGACGGGCAAGCTCTGGCCAAATTCGAAGATTTTGTTGCTATGATGCGCGCCGTTCTGGACCGCTTCGCGCCAACCTGGCTTGGGCTGAAAGCGCCATCAAACGCATCAAGAATGATCAAATCCCAGACAGGTGAATAAGAGAAGAGGAATGCAGCGCCATCGGCGCCTGCTCGGTTATCTATATATTTGCGTTTTTCAGGGTGGCTAGCAAGTACATCAGGAAATGAATTGGGTCGTTATCCCCCTCATCCAGCGACAATCGGTATATAAAAGGATTGCCAGCCTGTTTGTTGCCTGGCTATACGTATGCACCGTCGAGCTTGACAGGGTTTCCGGATGTGCTAGAATCGTATTTAGTAAAGTGCAATATTTATTATTAGTAGGTACTAATAGTCAAGATTAACGAAACACGTTGTGTGGTTTTGAGCCAGGTGAAAAATGACACAATCTACGAAAGCCCCATCCGAAAGCCGCCCTACTCCTACGATTGAAGATTACTTAACCGTTATCTATGTAATAGAGCGTGACGATGAAGAAGTAATCGCGGCCCGCCTGGCCGAATCATTGGAAGTGGCTCCCTCGACTGTGACTGTTACCCTCAAACGTATGGAACGTGACGGCTGGATCACAATTGATCCGGATAAGTGCATCCGTCTAACGAATGCCGGACGCGATGCGGCCAGTTCCGTCGTACGCCGCCATATGCTCACCGAATGGATGCTGGCACGCATGCTGAAGGTCCCGTGGTCGCACGTACATGCTGAGGCTGACCAAATTGAGCATACAATCTCGGATGAGATCGAAGGCCAGATGCGGACCAATCTGGACGATCCTCAGCTCTGCCCTCATGGCAATCCCTTCCCTGGATACGAACATGTTGCCGCGGATTGGCTCCCGCTCATGAGCATTCTCCCCGGAGAGAAAGTGATCATCCGCCGCATTCACGAAACGGCAGAGGATAACCATGAACTTCTACAGTTCTTGGAGACCAATGGAATTGTCCCTGGCGCCCAGGTAAAAGTGGCCGAGGTTCTATCTTTCAACCAGACGATAAGCCTGAAATTGAGAGAACAAAAGGTGACATTAGGTTTTCCCGCTGCTAAATATATCTTTGTAGAAAAGGCCGTCTGAGCCTCGCCTCGAGAGGAAAAATCTATGCAATTGGTGGAGTTAGAACCCGGTAAGAAGGCGATTATTCGGAGGTTGGATGGGGGTCGCGCCATTCTCTCGCGTTTAGCTGCGTTGGGGTTCACGCCAGGTGCTGTCGTTACGGTTATCAGGAACAGCGACCATGGCCCTCTTTTAGTTTCCTTACGCGGTTCGCGGGTGGCTTTGGGC
>OFHG01000976.1_pt1 | contig 10615 bp, 5 predicted proteins | sample 1521931 | NCBI WGS metagenome assembly OFHG01 (sample SAMEA2468438, study PRJEB22500) | soil metagenome | biome: Glassland; feature: Farmland; material: Clay | place: Australia | collected 2013-01-31 | depth 0.55 m
GGCGCGATATTCCAATGCGGGACAGGAAATCTGGTGATTCTTTGAAAGAAGGCAACGGGGTGAGCTAGCACCCAAACCCATAAGAATGTAAGGTGAAGTGGGCGACAACTGAACCCAGCTCTGGCATAATTGTCAGCACGGTCATCCACTCAGGAACGAAAACGAGATTCGATCAAAGAAAGAGTCTCAGGGTCTTCACCATCAGTTTTCCAGAGTGAGACCGCATAGCGAACATCACCGTGATCGACTAGGCGTAGACCCAGCCACGCGCCTGGTTTCGCAGATTTCCGAGTCCGCACGAGTCTCAGAGCGTCTGGTCTCAGTTGGCAATATTGGCGGACGCCTTTTGCCCGCAAGGCATCGAGTTCGACCTTTGTCGCAATCGCGTTGGGAATCCCGAGCGGTGTCATATCTCCGATAACTTGCCGCCACGAGTCGATCTCTCGAAGTAGGACGATACGGTTAGAGGTGACATACAACCGACTCGTGACCGGCTTGTTGAAGCCCAGGAAGATGACCGTCGGGAGCAGACGACGCCAGGGAGTGGTGGCTGTCATGTCGAACCCTGTAGCCACCCTGACAATGCGCTCGCCTGCTTCCTCGACAAGAGCTCCTGCTTTGTCGTACACTGAGAAACGCCCACCGACGTCGCCGGCTGTCACCGCAACTTGCGCCTCGACACTGGAAGGCATCTACGGCGCCACCAGCACGGTCGGGATTGGAGGACTCATGGAGTTGCAGAGTCTCAAAGAGTCGCCAAGAGCGGACAGAACGCTGGAGAGCGCATCCATCGCGATGGCTGACGGGATATCCTCCCCAAGAACATATTCGAAGGAGAATACAGCCAAACTGCCAGGTGAACTGACTATCTGGGCGGCGAGACGATTCGGCACCATTCCCAGGAGAAGCTGAGCGCCCACGGCAACTCCGATACCCAATTGCCAACCGATCGAGACAGCGGGGCCGTAAAGAGGGACAATACTAATCGCCGTGTCGACCATCGTGGTCGCTGCTGTCTCGTAGTGGGCCAGCTTCTCTATCGCTTCACCTGATTCCGAGGCCAAAAACAGCTCATAAGACGCAAGTACGCCTCCAACTGCAATCGTGGCAACGGTTCCAGCCTTGACCGCAACGCCGCCCCTGATTGTCCCGCCTTCGAATAGACTTGGCGACAGAACGACCTGAGACTTCACAACACCGAATACCGCGACGCCTCCAGCGAGGCCATAAACCGTACACTTCACCATGTCGCCCTCCGCGTAAGCCAATAGCGCCTGCCCACCGAAGATGACAAGGGTTGCTCCGATCGCGGCTCCTTGCAGCCCCGTTCGCAGGTTGAAGTTTCTTGGGCTTGCCAAGATCACGCTGTCGTCAAGGTCGTCCAGAATCTCCGCGTTCCCCAGCTCCCATTCCAGCGTGTACGACTCTGTGATGGGATACTCGATGCCCGGGTCGAACGTCTGCATGTTGACCGTGTTCGTCCCCGACGTGCTCACGAGGTAGATGGGATTCATTTCGACGCCGTTCCCGATCGTCACAGCGACCACGTAGGACCGGGTGTTCGTGAACTGCGTCCACGCCCAGGGCGGGAGCGCGGCCGCCGTGGGAACAAGTCCCGCGGCGAGCTGGCTCGTCATGGAGAGGCCCCGCCGGAGGATCTTCATGATGCCCACGGTGGTGCCGAACCCGTCCACCCCGCTCCGGCTCCACGCCTCGGCGGGCGTCCACGTGATCTGGGACTGGAAATCGGCCACCTCCTCCTCGGACACGCCGGACAGCCAGACCGCATCGGCCGCCTCCGCGGATACGGCGTCAAACCTCTGGCCGAGGTGGCGGACGTACACAGAGTAGTCGCCGAACGTCTGGACGCCCTCGGGCACGCCGACGGCGGAGCCGGGCAGCGCCTCGTTGAGGGCGGTGAGGTTCACCGCCAGCCTGGCGACGATATGCTCCGCGGAGGTCTCGACCTTGGCGACCGCCGCCCCGACGGTGAAGGTCGAGGCGCTCCAAGCGCGCTTCGAGACGGACCACGGGGTCGTCGTGATCCACGACGGGGTGACGACCAAGATGGCATACGGCTTCCCATCCCGGAGGATCGCGTTCCCGGGCTTCGCGACCTCCGCCGGTATGCGGAGGACGAACTGGTAGCTGTGCTCGTCGATACCCGAGCCTACGGCCAGGTTCTCGAAGAGCGGCTTCGTGTTCAAGAAGTCCCGGGACGGGTGCAGGGAGTACTGGAGAGCGGGCAGGGTCATCGTGCCGTCGTCGGTCCTCGTCCCCCGGTCCGCCGCTCCGGACACCGTGATCTGCAGCAGGAGGCTTTGCGCCACCCCGGCCGCGAGAGGGATCTCCAGGGTTGCGTGGTCGTACGCCACGCCGTCCTCATCCGCGACCCGGACCGGCGCGACGTTCGTGAAGTCCACGTCCCACAGGTGGTTGTGGCTCATGTAGCCGATGCGGTACTGCCTCGCCGAGTTGTACTCGCACGCCCCGCGACGGTAGTCGGACCAGCTGTAGGAGGCAATCCCCGCGTAGGTCATGTGCATGGCCGTGTAGTTCGACTCGCCGCCCTCGAGGAACGTCTTGTTAATCCATCCGCCGACGTTCGAGGCGGACTCGTTGCTGCTCTTCGTGGCGGTCGCCGTGTGGTCCGAGAGGTACACGCAGTCGCCCCCGTCCACGTCCCACGACCAGATCTGAGCATACGTCCCGTGCACGTCCAAGGCGTGGAAACGCTGGGAGAAGCGCACGAGCCCCGGCTCGAACGAGGACGCCCAGGGGAAGCTCCAGGTCTCCGTCGGCGCGAGGTCGATGCCGTCCACGAGGCCGTCGGCGTCGCTGTCGGAGTTCAGGGGGTTCGTCGGCCTTCGGTTCACGCCGCGGATCTCGTCGCCATCGGCGAGGCCATCGTGGTCCGTGTCGGGATCCGTGGGGTCCGTCGCAAAGCCGTAGAGGCTCGCGCCGTTCCACTCCTCGAAGTCCGTGAGACCGTCGCCGTCCGTGTCCCGCTGCGCCGGATCGGTGACGATGCTGCGGTCTTCCGCGACGCCGTCCACCAGGAGGTGCAGCGTATGCGGGGTGACCTCGAAGCCATCCTCCAAGCCGTCCCCGTCGGTGTCCGTCAACGTGGGATCGGAACCGTAGGTGTGCCGCTCCGCGCCATCCAGCAGCCCGTCGCCGTCCGTATCCGGGTTCGTGGGATCCGTGACGTTCTCGTTCCCCGGCGGGAAGAGTTCCTCGCTGTCCGTAAGGCCGTCGTCGTCCGTGTCCGCGCGGAGCGGGTCCGTGCGGATCGTGCGTTCGACGGGAAGGCCGTTCACGAAGAACCGGATCGTGTGCGCTTGGGATTCCCACCCGTCGGATAGACCGTCCCCGTCCATGTCCGCGATTACAGGCGACATCCCCGGCATGGTACGCTCCACGCCGTCGGGGATCCCGTCCGCGTCCGTGTCCGCAAGGGTAGGTGACGTGCGGGCCGCGAACCGGACGGAGGCCGCCTGCACGAAGCCCGTGAGGCCGTGACCGTGGTCCCGGATCACGATCTGCCACGTGCCCGAGCGGGCGAACGCGTCCGCGTCCAGGGACGAGCCGACGAGGCCGTGTACCGGGGGCGCCGCCGGATCGCGGAACACGTCGAGCATGGGGGACACCCCGTTCGACGTGAGGCGGACCTCGGGCTGCCAAGGCACCGTGAGGCCGTCCCGGACCTCCAGGCGGTCGCCCGAGGCCAGCGTGACGCTCCAGGACCGTGTGTCCGCGCGGACGGGGGCGAGGTTGCCCAGGCCCGTGCCGGATGTCAGATTGCAGGCCGGATAACAGGGAGGCGGCGGTGCCGTGACCTTGTTGCTCACGACGACGGAGCGGGCGCTCGTCGCCACGTTGCCCGCCCGGTCCGTCCCCCGCACCTCGATCCGGTGCTCCGCGTTGGTCAGGTCCAGGGTCTCGTACAGGAACGTGAAGGGCTCGTGCTCGCGCGCGTCCACGCGGACGCCGTCCAGGAGAAGTTCCACGGATGCGATCTCCTGCGCGTCGTAGGCGCCCGCGGAAATCATGAGCAGGCCGCTCACCGTGGCCCCGCTCGCGGGGGCGAGGATCTGGAGGTCGGGCGGCGTGCGGTCGACGACCGCGGACACGGGCCCGGAAAGCCAGGTGCCCTCCCACGCGTCCGCGGAATCGGAGAGCGCGACCTCGAGGACGGTGGGCCCCTCGGGCTCCGCGTCCGTGGGCCAGGTGAAGGCGAAGGCGCGGCCCTCCGCGCGGGGGATGACGAGCCGCCGCTCGTGATTCACGACGAGAAGGACCCATTCGCCCGGTAGGTCATCGGACAGGCCGCCCGTGACCGCCACGGTCCCGCGGACCCGCTGCTCCTCGGCTGGGGTGAAGATGGCCACTCCCCGCTCTCGGACTCCAGGATCCCAGAGGAGCTGGTAGCGGTTGCCGGCCTCGCCGCGCGTGGCCAGGCCGACAGAGAGGTCCAGCGGGCGCGGGTGCACAAGATTCAGGGCCACGGCGCCGGAGACGAGGTTGCCGAACACGGCCGGTCCGTCCAGGTCCACGGTGGCCTCGCCGCCCTCAGGAATGACGGTGGAGACCTCCGGCTCGGCGAGCTGGACCGCGTAGACCCGCGTCTCCTCCTCGAGATCCCGCAGGCCGTCGCCATCGCCGTCCCCGGAGTTCGTCTCCAAGGCGAAGTCGTCGAAGTAGAGGCTGTAGCTCGCGCCCTCGAGGCCTGCGGTGCAGAGGAAGCCCACGGCGATTTTGACGAAGGCGGCGGACCGCCAGGGAGCTTGGGGGAAGTCCGCGGACGGGTTCCGGCCCACGTCCTGCCAGACCGCCGTGTCCGGCCGCTCGCCGAGCACGACGTCGGACGTGGTCGGGGCGCAGCGGCCCGCGTTCTGGCTCGCGCGGTACGCCGTGACGTACCGGTACGTCCCCAGGCTGGCGTAGCGCGCGTCGAGCAGCTCGAGACCGATCCCCGCGGCGAAGCTGTCCCAGGGCGACGGGACCGTGTCGCGGAGGGCCTCGTAGAAGAGGGAGAGGCGCAGCTCTGCGAGGGGCGCGCCCCGCGTGGAGAAGACGGCGTACCCGTAGGCGGAGCCGAAGTCCCGGACCGTCCAGCCGTGGATCTCCACGTGGTACGAACGGGCCCCGCCATGGGCGATGAGGGCGGAGTAGCCCGCGCTCGCCTGGTCGCCCAGATGGAAATGGGTGAAGGGGAGCCAGAAATCGTCCTCAAAGTCGTCCACGAGCGCGGTCCTCGGCAGCGGTGTCGCGAGGACCAGCACGACCAAGACGAGCACCGTCGCTAGCGTAAGTGAGCGCCGCAAAACCTCCAACCCCCGAACCCCAAGGGCGTGAAAAGCCCCGACAAGTCCTCCGCGCCCCGGACGCGGCGACGGCCTATTTCAACCCGCGCCGCGGATGTAATGACACGTCCCCGGAAAAGGAAAGATTTCGACGCGGGCCTTGGGAACCGAAACCGGATTTCGCCATTTCGGCATGCCGAACCGGAATACGCTTATCCGCAAACAATATAACGGTGTATTATTTCTGGTTCATCCCAACACGGTGAGCCACCATGACCGACTACGCGCATCCCGAAGTCCTCGTCGACACAGCTTGGGTGCAGAAGCACCTCGCGGACCTCAAGGTCCGCATCGTCGAGGTCGACTACGATCCCGCGGCGAACTACGCCCTCGGCCACATCCCGGGCAGCGTCCTCGTGGACTGGCGGAAGGACATCAACGACCCCGTGGCGAGGGACATCCTCTCCAAGGAGGCCCTGGAGGCCCTCTTCGGCCGCCTCGGGATCTCAAATGGCCAGCGGATCGTCCTGTACGGGGACTTCAACAACTGGTTCGCGGCCTTCGCGTTCTGGGTCCTCGCGTACTACGGCGTCCGGAAGGTCGTGCTCCTGAACGGCGGGCGGAAGAAGTGGATCGCGGAGGACCTGCCCTTCACGAAGGACGTGCCGACGTACCCGGCGACCACGTTCGCGGCGAAGAACCCGAACAAGAGGCTCCGCGTGTACCTGAACGACGTCAAGAAGGTCGTTGAGAAGAAGGACGCCGTCCTCGTCGACGTGCGCGGCCCCAAGGAGTTCTCCGGGGAGATCACCGCGCCGCCGGAGTATCCGACGGAGCACGCGCAACGGGGCGGGCATATCCCCGGGGCGAGGAACATCCCCTGGGCGCAGGCCGTGAACGAGGACGGGACGCTGAAGAGCGCGGACGAGCTCAAGGCGATCTACGAGCCGAAGGGCGTGACGCCGGAGAACAAGGTGATCACGTACTGCCGGATCGGGGAGCGGTCGTCCCACACGTGGTTCGTACTGAAGTACCTCCTCGGCTACCCGGACGTGCGGAACTACGACGGCTCGTGGACGGAGTGGGGCAACCTCGTGCGGACGCCGATCGAGAAGCCGTGAGGTCAAACCTTAATACGACGTGCTTTCCTTCCGACGTCGATGGCAAAGCGGGCCTTCCACGTGATCGTGGAGCGGGACGAGGATGGCTGGTACGTAGGGAGCGTCGCGGAGCTCCCGGGATGCCACACACAGGCGAAGTCCCTGGATCAACTGCGAGAACGAATCCACGAGGCCATCGAAGCATACATTGGGCCCCGCAGGTCCGTCCCGAAGGGAATCACGTTTGTCGGAGTGCAGACCGTCGAGGTCTGAGCCTTGGCGCGTCTCTCGCCCTTGCCGGCGCGCAAGGTCATCCGGGCTCTCCAATCCTTGGGATTTCAACCCATCAGGCAGAAGGGCAGTCACCTGTTCCTCCGACATCCTGACGGTCGGGCGACGGTGGTGCCGGTCCATCCCGGCGAGGATATCGGGCGCGGCCTACTCCGGAAGATCATCAGGGACGCCGAAGTGGACGAGGACGAATTCGTGAAGACGGTCTAGGCGCGTTCGTCATGTGCCCACGTACTCCCACATCGGGGAGCGGTCGTCCCACACGCGGGTCGCGAAGTACCTCCTCGGCTACCCGGACGTTCGAGACTACGACGGATCGTGGACAGAGTGGGGCAACCTCGTGCGGACGCCGATCGAGAAGCCGTGACGCGGGCACCTATGCGAGCTTCATCCCGTCGCGAAGCGTCTGCACGATTCGCTCGCCGTAATCGCTCTCTAGGTAGTGCATGGCTAGGACGTTGCGGACCGAACGCACCAGTTCCAGTGCGCGCTGACGTTGGTCGTCTGCTTCCCGATCTCGTCCCAACGCGCGGAGGCCTATGCTATAGTAGAAATGATACCACCAGAGCCGGGCAGTATGGTAGAGAGAGTGCACGGTGAACCTGGCGGTGGCACGGAGAATCGTATCGAAACCGCGCTCGAAACCTTCGACGTCTCCATGGAGGAGCGCATCGAGGGCGGGATACATCGCGGCCCGTTCGACGGGATTGCCGACGTAGCGAGGCATCTGGGGAGACTGAAGGGCGGAGGAGATCCGCGCGTATCCGGCCCAATCACCGGCCGCCAAGTAGAACCCGATGCCGCAGAAGTACGCGTCCGAGGCGTACGCCAAGAGGCCCGCCTGCGCGGCCGTTGATCCGGCGTCCTCATCGTACCGACCGGCCTCGCTATAGTGTCCCCTGTCTCCCGCGATGATTGCCGAGTGATACTGGACTGCCGCGAGCGCCGCTGCATTGTGGACCCTCTGGGCCAAGCGCCGAGATTCCGAGAGATCCTGCTCTGCAGCCTCGAGGTCCCGCGTGGTTCGCAGAAGGAACCACGCCCGGCCGGAGTACAGCAACGGACCGACCCTCGGGTCTGCCATGGCCGCCCGCGAGGATTCCACGTCGCGATAGTGCCGCATGCCTTCCTCGTGATCCCCGCTTCCATACCCGATTGCCTCGGCCATCGCGAGGTGGACTCGCGCTTCCAAGACAGGGTCGCCTGCGGCGTTGGCCAGTTCGAGCGCGGCCCGGAAACGGACTTCCGCTCGAGGTACTCCGTCCTCGGAGACCTTGCCCGTCCAGCTGGCGGCCAGTCCCGCCTCGAAGAGCGTGTGGGCCTGGCCGGCGACACTGCCGAAGCGTTCGAAGACGGCGAGAGCCCGCTCCGCATCTTCCTCGACGCCATCCCAGTCCATGTCTTCCTTCGAGATTCGGGCTCGGGCGAGATACAGCCAGCCGAGTTCCGGACACTCCTTGCCTGCGAGAGCGGAGAGCCCCGCCTCCACCTCCCCCCGGGCGGGGGCGACGTATCCTCGGTCCTCGAGCACGGACCCGAGCTTCCGGTGGAGTCGGGCCACGAACTCCGCATCCGTCACGAGGCGCAGGCCCTCCCGGTAGGCTGCCGACAACGCCAGCAGGTCCCCAATCTGCTCGTTTGCGTCTCCGAGCGCCTCCGAGAGCACCGCGCGCTCCTGAGGTATCTGAGTGACGTGCAGGGCGTTTGACAGGCAGGCAATGCAGGCAACCAAGTCTCCCGATGCCGACGCCTGCTCAGCGAGCTCGCGCAGGTGGGTGGCCGCAAGGCGGCCATATCGCTCCCGCTCTCCGGGCGTGAGGACGCCGCGAAGAAAGTCTCGGATGGTGTCATGGATCTCGTATCGCTCCCACCCCACGACCCGAATCAGAGCGAGGTCCTCCAAGGTCTGGAGCACCTCGTGCGAGGAACCGGAAAACGAGAGCAACGTCGACCTTGGAAGCGGCACCTCGTAGAGGGAGGCCGCCTTCATCACGTCCTTCTCCGGATTGGTCAGACTCCGATAGACGGCATCTTCCATGAAACGATGCATGTCGTGGATGGCATGGGGGATGTTGGGCCGATGCCGGCGTACGAGTTCTAGGAAGAGAGGGTGGCCCGCAAGACTATGCGGAAGCCCTGAGAGCACGGTCGCATCCGCCCCGTCGGCGAGCAGTGCCGCGGCATCCTCGGGCGCAAGACCGCCCAGCTCGATCTCTCCCACGAGGCCCTTGAGCGCCACGTCCCGGACATCGTAGAAGTGCAAGGCCTGCCGTGTGAGGATGAGCATTCGCACATCCGGTGCCGAGGCGACCGCCTCTCCGAGCATCCGGAACAGGGACGCAACCTCCGGCGTCGCCTCGTGGGCATCGTCAAACACAAGCAGGGCATGTGTGTCGGGCAGGTCCTGACGGAGCACTTCGGCGATCGGGACGGGCTCGCCTCGCTTCAAGATGGACGCCAGGGCAGGCCGATCGAGCGCCTCCAGGAACCGGCCCAGGCTCGCGAGGACGGTCTGGTCCGATTCCCACGTGCGGATCCGATGCCAGAACAGGTTCTTCCGTCCCCGAAGGAGTTCGCATACTCTCGCCGCGAAGGCGGTCTTCCCGATGCCTGGGATGCCGCGCACGACGAAGACCCGGGGCATCTCGGTCTCACGAAGGACCTCGGTCAGCTCCTGCCGCCTTCCCACGAAGGTCCCGATGCGCGGAGCGTCCCACGTCTGCTCGACGAGTTCGGTATCGGGGGGATGGCGCACCACCTCGAGGTCGAGGATGCCTGCTTGATCCACCTGCCGGATTGCTTCGAGAAGGCTTTTCCTCGTCCCGATTCCCTGGAGGGCCTCGTGGAGGCTCCCCTCTCGGACGACGTCCCCGTCGCGGATACGGACGACCCGGTCGTTCACCTTCTGCCGCAAGCGGCTCGCCTCCGTGCGCCCGAGAGCGGTGAGCTCGTAGACCTTCCGTCGTTGCCGGATTCCGGAGACGTGGCCGAGCCGCTCGAGAACGAGCCCGTCCTCCATGAGAGGTCGGACGAACTGGGCGAGATGCCGGCGCTCGATGCCCGCACCGCGAGTCACGCCCTCCTGCGCCAAGGCGGGGGAAACCTCGGGGTCGTCCGTGGGGTGGGTGGACTCCAGCAAATGGAGGAGAATGCGTTCCTTGACGGTGAGGCGCATCCCTCACGACCCCCGTGCTACATCGTATCCGAATCCTGGCCTAAGTAGGTATTGAACCGACTATAGGAATGCCAATGGGATGCCACAGCGTCGCTCATCCGGGACTCGACCCATGCGGGGAACGCCAGGATTGAATCCCGCGCCCGCGGGAGGAGGTGATACGACTGAGAAAGACGCTGACAGTGGCGCTCGTCGTCGTGATGGCGTTCCTCTTCGTGGCTGCACCGGTCAGTGCAAAGCCCTCGGACCATCCGGGCGCTGTCCGATTTCATGTGAGCATCGAGCGGATAGTGCCTGGTCCGGAGTACTGGTGGGGCGGAGTGAGCGGTGGCATGACTGGAATGGTGAAGTACCTGTCCGACCCGAATGGGAATCCCCGAGGAAGCGGCATCATCGGACACTTCTACGAAGTGTTCACGATCTGCATCGGCAAGCCCGTCGTGGCCTACGGGTGCGACAATCCGGAAGAGGGGTCATACATCACGGGGGTCGACAACGGCGTGTACGATGTCAAGCCGGATGCGGGAAAGTGGCACTTCATGGCGAACGGCTGGGTGACGGGAGCGTCGCCCGATTATGCCTACATGATTGGCTACAAGTACTTCGAGAACGGCTGGACGACCGATCCGTATGACCCGGTCTTGACCACGGGAGGGGCAGAGGCGTTCCTCGCACCCGCGTGAACGCACGGGAAGTGGACAGGCCGCCCGAAAGGACGGCCCCTACCCCCTTTGGCCAGGCCG
>OFHG01000977.1_pt1 | contig 10613 bp, 10 predicted proteins | sample 1521931 | NCBI WGS metagenome assembly OFHG01 (sample SAMEA2468438, study PRJEB22500) | soil metagenome | biome: Glassland; feature: Farmland; material: Clay | place: Australia | collected 2013-01-31 | depth 0.55 m
CATCCCGGCCCGCGGATCGGAACCGCCATCGTCGTAGGTCTGCTCTTCTGGGCGGCCGGAATTGCCGCCCTGTTCATTCACGCCAAGCACCATTTCATCGCGCTGGAGTTCACCCAGAGCGGCGCGAAGCAAGCCGCCGTCTTTGAAATTGGCAAGGCGGTGCCTCTGACGCTTCTCCCCGTCCTCGAAGCCAAAACCGGGAAGAAGGTCGAGTACCAAAGCAAGAAGAAGTGATCGGTGGCCGCCAAGGCGGCGTCGCTGGTGATTTGCGATTTGTGATTGGGCTGGCCGGGCCGTCGCAGGGGCACGGCCGCGCCGTGCCCGCAATCAATGGTAGGGGCCGGCTTTAGCCGGCCCGGTCTTTGGTCCGTGGAGGCCGGGTCTTTAGACCCGGCGGAGGCTGGAACGAGGATTAGCCGAATGGTGGAGTTCAAGCTTCCTGAGCTCGGCGAGAACGTCGAAAAGGGCGATGTCGTCCGCGTGCTCGCCGGAGCCTCGCAGGCGACCGCGCGAGTGCGGGCGATCGTCCGCTACGACGGCGCCGGCACCGACGGCGACCGCGTAGATGATCAGCAGCAACGGGCCCATGAAGGCCAGCAGCTCGACCTGAACGTAGCCCACCGGGGTGGACAGGTCGGCGCCCGAGGCCGCGAAGAGCGATCGCATCGCCTTCGGCATCTGGTTGAGGAAGTCGCTCATCGACGGCTGGCTGCGCATGCTTGGCCAGATCGCCGCGTACATTCCAACCAGCAGCGCCAGGCTGACGCTCCAGGCAATCAGTGCCCGGCGCTGATCGTGCAGGGTCGTCAGGCCGACGCTACGCAGCATCGCGGCCTCCGGCTCCGTAGTAGGTCAGGAAGGTTTCCTCAAGCTCGGCCTCGGCGCATTCGAAGTCGACGACGTCGTGCCTGGCGACCTCTTTGAGCAGCGCGTTCAGAGCGCTCTGCGGCGCGGTGCAGGTCAGCAACTGCCCGGTGAGCCGCATGTCCCTGACGTCGGGCAACCTGCCGAATGCGTCAGCGGTAACCGGCGCGGTGAACCGCGCAGTGATGTGATGCAGCGACTTGCGGCGCAGTTCCTCGAGGCGCTCGACCGCGACCCGGCCTGCCGGGCGATCGTCATCACCGGCGCGGGTGGATTTATAGCCGGGGCTCTTACCCGCTACTTCCACGAGTTGGGCTACTCGAACATCCGCGCAATTGACAAGAAGCCCTTGCCTGAATGGTACCAGCGCGTCCCGGGTGTGGAATGCCTGTCGATGGACTTAAGTGAGAAAGCGAATGCCATTCGGGCTGTTGAAGGCGCTGTGGAAGTTTACAACCTGGCCGCCGACATGGGTGGGATGGGCTTCATTGAGAAGTATCGGGTGGAATGCCTGCGCAGTATTTTGATTAACACCCACCTGCTCGAAGCTGCTTATCGTGCAGGGGTAAGGCGTTATTTCTTTTCGTCATCAGCTTGCGCTTACAACACACAGCTCCAGCAAGACCCTCACGTGCGCGCCCTCAAAGAATCGGACGCCTATCCGGCGATGGCGGATCGAGGCGATGGCTGGGATAAGCTGAGGAGTGAGATGTTTTGTCAGGAATATTGGGCCGAGCGGAAGTTAAAAACCTTCATCGCCCGTTTTCATAACGACTATGGTGCGTATGGTACTTGGTTTGGTGGGAGAGAAAAGGCCCCTGCAGCGTTGTGCCGCAAGGTGATTGAAGCCAAGGATACGGGCAGCAGCGAGATCGATATTTGGGGTGATGGCACTCAGACACGCAGCTACATGTTCATCGATGACTGCATCCTGGGGATTGATCAGATTATGCACTGCGAGGATTTGATCGCCACCCCAATCAACCTTGGCTCAAATGAACTGGTCTCCGTCGATGAGCTTGTCAGCACCATTGAGGAGATTGCCGGAATAAAACTCCATCGTAAATATATCCTGGACGCGCCCAGGGGTGTCGCAGGGCGTAACAGCGATAACACCTTCATCAAGCAAGTGCTTGGCTGGGAGCCCAATACCCCGCTCAAGGAGGGCCTGGCGAAAACTTATCCGTGGATTGAAGAGCAGTATTACGATCTCAAAGCCGGCAAACGCGTCGTCCGTGAGCAGGTAACCAGTGCTCCTGTATAAAGATTGAATCGGTCGGGTTCAGAACTTCCTATGGACATCACCAGCCTGATTGGCAGGATTCCTTATCGCTTTGCTTTGGCGGGTGGATGGATTGACCAGCCCTTCGTTTCGAGGCTCAACCCATCTCCGCCGGGCTCAATGGTCGTAGTAGCTTTAGAGCCAACTTTTCGTTTTATGGATCGCTGCGGCATGGGCACCAGCACTCGTAAAGTCGCCATGCGCTTGTGGGATAGCGAGCTGCCCGAACGGGATCCAGCCCAGCTCGTGCGAGAGCTTTATGCCGCCGAGAACAAAGACAAGCTCGAGCCTTCCGGCTCGCAGGATATGGCTGGCATCATCTATCCGGGAATTAACAGGCTGGATTATGATGCCAGTTTTGAGGGTGGGTACTTTCCAGTCCACGTCGAGTCAAATAACGACCCTGACCTGGCCGCCTGGCTGGAAGAGGTAATCCAAATCTTGCCGGTCGCCCAACGCCCAGACGGTTACAGCCCTCTGGGGATCAAGAACCTGGATCCAGATTGGATCCGCCGCCTGGGTCGCTCGGGAAGGGATTGCTATCAGGCCATCCTGTCGAAAGATTTGAACGGCCTGGGCGAGGCGATGAACGAGTGCATGCGCTGTTGGGAGGCCATCCTTCCGCACACCGTCCACCATCCAGCCCTCACGGTAGATCTAAAGGGACTTCTCTCTTACTATCAGGATCGATACGCAGGGGCAATGTATTCCGGCTGCGGAGGTGGTTATCTTTTCGTCGCCTCGGACGAACACGTGCCAGGGGCGATCCACGTGAAAATCCGAATTGCACAAAACGTCGGTCAGCCATGAGAAAAGTGTTTGTAACCGGTGGTTTTGACGATCTAAGATCCAGGCAGGTGCGATTCCTGGAGGAAGCCTCCCGGTTCGGAGAGCTACATGCTCTGGTGTGGACAGATGAAGCGATCAATAAGCTTAACGGCAAACCGCTGAAATTCTCGTTAGCCGAGCGCATATACCTCCTGCAAGCCATTCGCTATACCAGCAATGTGACCGTATGGAAATCGCCCGTGAAGCGAGATGCGCTTCCCTACCTAATGGGAGTCGAACCTGATGTATGGGTTGTAAGCCAGGCTGATGATAACGATCAAAAGAGGTTGTACTGCGCCTCTTTCGGTATCGGCTACCAGGTCATCAAAGATGCGGAATTAGCAGGATGGCCGGTCAAGCAGTTCGATGCCCTGGAGGAGTCATCTGGTCGCAAAAAGGTGTTCGTAACCGGATGCTTCGATTGGTTTCATTCCGGACATGTTCGCTTCTTCGAAGAGGTTTCCCAGCTTGGCGACCTCTATGTCGCAGTGGGGCATGACCAAAACATTAAGCTGTTAAAGGGTGCAGGCCATCCTTTGTTTTCGCAAGATGAGAGACTTTACATGGTTCAATCCATTCGATACGTCAAGCAGGCATTGATCACCACGGGGCATGGCTGGATGGACGCGGAGCCAGAGATTGAACTGCTCAAGCCGGATGTGTATGTCGTCAATGAGGATGGCGACGTGCCTGAGAAACGAGCTTTCTGCGCAAAGCACGGTATGGAATATGTGGTCTTGCGACGGACGCCAAAGGAAGGTTTGCCCCAACGTGATAGTACAGTGTTGCGAGGATTCTGATTACATGCATCAAGCAGCAAGGTCTCATCAGCAATAATGGATGACCAGGTTTATCACGCAGTGATCTTGGCCGGGGGTTCCGGCACACGGCTTTGGCCGCTCAGCCGTGACCACCGCCCCAAACAATCGCTCAAACTGCTGGGTGAGCGCACGATGTTCCAGCTTGCCTTGGACCGGCTTGCCCCCCTATTCCCTCCCGAACGGCTCTCCATTATCACCCGCGCAGAACATATTGACCTGTTAAGACAGCAGGCGCCCGAGCTATCTGAAGGGTGTTTCATCATCGAACCAGAAGGCCGGGGCACCGCCCCAGCTATTGGATTGGCCGCAATCCACCTACGCCGCAAGGACCCCGATGCGATCATGGCAGTCCTGACTGCGGATCACTTAATAACCAATGCCGTTGGCCTCCGCCGGGTATTAACCGCTGCGGAAGATCTAGCCCTAAATGAATATCTCGTCACGCTGGGGATTAAACCCACTTCACCCTCTATCGCATATGGATACATCCAGCAAGGTACAAGCCTGGGCGTGGTGGATGGCTTGCCTGCCTTTCAGGTCGCCAGTTTCATTGAAAAGCCGGACACCGAGACAGCGGTTGCCATGCTGAATTGCGGCGGGTATTCATGGAACAGCGGCATGTTCATCTGGCGTGTGAGACGCATCCTGGACGAATTCGAGCGCCAAATGCCTGAGTTCTTTGGCCAGCTATTAGAGGTACAAGCCGCTCTGGGGACCATTCATTACCAGGAAACCCTTCATCGCGTCTGGCCTCAGGTGTCGAAGCAAACCATCGACTATGGGGTTTTGGAAGGCGCACAACAGGTTGCAGTGTTCCCAGTAGACATTGGATGGAAGGATATAGGCGATTGGGACAGCTTGCTATCGTTATTACCGACAGATATGGATGGCAACATCTTGATCGGACCGCACATTGGCATCGATACCCATAATACGCTGGTATTTGGTGAAAATCGATTGATCGCGACCATTGGAGTCCATGACATGATCATTGTGGACGCTGGGGACGCCATCCTGGTATGCCCGCGCGGGCGCGAGCAAAACGTCCGCGAACTAGTCGTCCAATTAAAACAAGGGGGGTACCGGCAATGGCTTTGAGCAATATTTAATTCGCTCAGTGAGGAGGAGATGCTCGTATGCAGCGCTATGGCATGCTGATCAAAGTAAAACCCGAGAAATTGGATGAATATAAAGAGCTTCATGCCAACCCGTGGCCGAGGGTATTAAAAACTATCCACGATTGCAATATTCGCAACTATTCTATTTACCTCAAAGACGGGTATTTATTCGGCTACTACGAGTACATTGGGGAAAACTATGCGGCGGACATGGCAAAGATGGCTGCCGATCCGGTGACGCAAGAATGGTGGAAACATACCGACCCCTGCCAGGAGCCACTCTCAACGCGCAAAGAAGGTGAGTGGTGGGCGATTATGGAGGAAGTCTTCCATTGTGATTAACCTGGAGAGCTTGTAGGGTCGTTGTCTTTTACAGAGCGCCAGAGGAGTATTCTGGAGGAAGGAGTTAAATACATCGAACAGGTAGCCCGATTCATCCAGAGTTGCTATCGAAAGCTGTCTTGAACAGCGAATAGTTCCTTGGTCCAATCATTTGAGATGGTACCAGGGGAAAACGGTGAGGGAGCTGGTCAATTTGCCCCCAACGCATCTTGACCAATTCTGTGAGGAGAAGCCTATGAAATCTAAACTCTCTTCCATATTGGCGATCTTGGTGACCGTCGCTCTGTCGTCAGCGTGTGCCCAAGGAGGTGACCACCTGAGACAATAAAAAAAATCCATAAACCCTTTCCCATCTGTGCTTGTCGTATTCGTCTCACAAGTCTTCCCCAAAGGAAAAGGAGATAAGAAGATGAAACAACGTTTTGCCAAAACATTCGGGGTGCTGGTTGCCCTGAGCATCATTATCAGCGCATGCGCAACCCCAGCATCACCAACACCGCAGGTCGTGGAAGTGACGCGCATCGTCCAGGGCACCCCGCAGACACTTGTGGTCACCTCCCCCACACAGACAGTCGTGGTCACCGCCCCCGCGCCGACAGCACGCCCATCCCCAAGCTTTAAAGGCACCACGGTCAATATCATTACATTCACCGGTCCCCAGATCGCCGAGCCTCTCCAGCGGCGCGCGCCGGACTTTGAGCGGCTCACGGGCGCCTCGATCAACGTCATCACCGTCCCCTTCAGCGACCTGTACGAGAAGGTCCTGACTGACGCTTCGACCGGGACCAACAGCTACGATGCTTACGTGTTCGACCCGCAGTGGCTGGCAGACTTCGCCACGCCAGGCTACCTGCTGGACCTCACCGATCGCGTCAAGGCGGACACGGCGCTGGACTGGAACGGCATCGCGCCGTTCTTCCGCAACTTCAGCGCCACCTACAACGGCAAGGTGTATACCGTCCCGCTGGACGGCGACTTCGAGATGGTTTACTACCGCAAGGATATCTTCGACAAGAACGGCGACACTCCGCCGGTAACCTGGGATGACTATATCAACCTCGCCAAGAAGTACCAGGGCCAGGATCTCAACGGCGACGGCACGCCCGACTACGGCTCCTGCATTTCCATGAAGCGCGGTGCTCAGGGATTCCAAATGTTCCCGTCGATCGCGCTTCCTTACATCCAGAGTCAAGGCACTGCTCAGGGCGGATTCTTCACCACCGACACAATGCAACCGCTGTTTGGCCAGAATGAGGCCATGACGGCCGCCCTGAACATCTACAAGACCCTTTCCACGCTTGGCCCGCCGAACCAGTTGAACATGGACGTGGGCGACACCCGCACCATGTTCATCACCGGCCGCTGCGCCCTGTCGCTCGACTGGGGCGACATTGGTCCGCTGTCGGTTGACCCGTCGCAGTCGCAGGTGATCAACCAGGTTGGATCGGTGATCGATCCCGGCAGCAAGCAGGTGCTTGACTGGTCTACTGGCAAGCTGGTCCCTTGCGACTCCACCACCTGCCCCAATGCTATCGACGGCGTGAACCATGCGCACTACGCGGCCTTCGGTGGATGGTCCTGTGCGATCAACGCCCACGGCAAGGCTCAGGATGCCGCGTATGACTTCTGCTCCTATATAAGCCAGCCTGCCCAATCGGACGTCGATGTGACCATCGGACGCACGGGTTTCAACCCATACCGCAATTCGCACTTCACCGATATGAGTCCGTGGCTCCACTCCGGGATGAGCCAGGATATGGCCAACAACTACCTGGGCGCCATCAAGAATAGCCTGCAAAGCCCCAATATGGTGCTCGATATGCGCATCCCGCAGACCCAGTACTACCAGCAGGTGTCTCTAGACACCGCGCTGGCCCAGTTCCTGGCCGGCGAACTTACCCTCGATCAGACCGAGAAGCAGATCGCAGACCAATGGAATGCCAAGACGGATGAGATCGGCCGCGATGCGCAGCTAGCCGCCTATAAGGCCTCCCTGGGCATCACCAAGTAAACAATGTCGATCCAAGAACAAACTCAAGGTCCGGCCCAAGCCGGACCGGGCCTTGAGCCCTCCGCAACTCCCATCCGGCTGTTGGATCGCGTGGTGAAATGGCTCGAGCAGAGGTCGAGCTCTGCCTTCCTCCTGCCGGCGGTCCTGGTCATCCTGTGCCTGTCGCTATTTCCGCTGGTGCTCTCGCTTTACATCTCGCTGATCCGCCTGAAGTTTGTTCCGGGTGGTTTCCAGTTGACGTTTGTCGGTTTTAACAATTACGCCAAGCTCCTGACAGGGACTGACCATGTCCACTTCCTCGGCAATCAAGCCCAGCCCTCGGCTCTCACCTGGATCGTGTTCGGCCTGGTGGCAGCCAGCCAGGTCTACCTGTTCTTCCGCTATTTGCGCAACGGGCAAACGAGCCCGGCCGGCATGGTCGGGCGCGTCATCGTGGCCGTCGGCTTGAGTACGCTCGCCTACCTGGCGGTGACCACCTTGGCCACTGGCGGCCGTCCCGGCACGCTGATGGTCACCCTCATTTATGTGTTTGTCGACATCGCCTTCCAGTACGTCCTGGGGCTGGGCCTGGCGATGCTATGCATCCAGCATCTACCGGGGCAGCGATTCTTCCGCGTGGTCTTCCTTCTTCCGATGATGATCACCCCGGTCGGGGTAGCCTATATGTTCCGCATGTTAGCCGACACCAGCATCGGGCCTTTCTTCCCGATCTGGAATGCCCTCGGGCTGGCCAACACCTCGTGGGTCACCAGCGCCTGGGGCGCCCGGGCAGCGGTTATGATCGGAGACACCTGGGAGTGGACACCCTTCATGTTCATCGTGCTCCTGGCAGCCCTCGAGAGCCAGTCGATCGAACCCCTCGAGGCGGCCCTGGTGGATGGCGCTAACCAATGGCAGATGTTCTGGGAAATCACCTTTCCAGCCATCCTTCCGGTCAGCACCACCGTGATCCTGATCCGCATGATCGAGGCCTTCAAGATTATTGACCTTCCCAACGTCCTGACCAATGGGGGTCCGGGCACGGCAACGGAGTCGCTCACCCTGCACGCCTATACCATCTGGCGCGCCCTGGACATTGGCGGGTCGGCTGCCGTTGCCTACATGCTGCTCATCACCAGCACGTTCTTTTGCATGGCCTTTGCCAGCCTGATTCGCCAGCGATACGCACAGGAGTGAGTCCGTCCATGTTCAAACGACGCCATTCTTTGTTCTCCCCGGGTCCCGTTGGAACGATCTTCGCCATGATCGCCCTGATCACCTGGGCCCTGGTAGTGTTGTTTCCCTTGTATTGGATCTTCATCACCTCCTTCAAACTTCCTATCGACGTGTTCCGCGGTCCCTTCTATATCCCCTTCGTCGACTTCAAACCGTCGCTGGACGCCTGGCATTACGTCCTTCTCGGAGATCTCCAGCGCGACACCTTCCGCCCTTATCTGAGCACCATCGTCGTATCGATTTCGAGCACGATCCTGGCGCTGGTTTTCGGCACGGCCGCCGCCTACGCGCTCACCCGGTTCACCTACCGGCCAAAGCTAGGGGCGGTCGGCATCTTCATCGGCTGCCTCCTGTTGGTCATCGCGGCCGTCAGCTTTGGGGCACCCTGGCTCCTGGCGGTGGTGGCGGGGCTGGCTCTGTTTTTCATCCTGCTGCAGACTGTGGCCCGCCGCTTCAAGCGTTCGCTGGGTAACAACGATATTGCCTTCTGGATGATTACCCAGCGCATTCTCCCGCCGGTTGCAGTCGTGATCCCGATCTACATCTTCTTCCAGCGCCTGGGGATGCTGGACACCTGGCCCGCTCTCATCATCACCTATATGGCGGCTAACATGCCCATCGTGGTCTGGCTGATGCGCGACTACTTGCTGACCATCCCGATCGAACTGGAAGAATGCGCGGCCATTGACGGGGCTTCGCGCTACCGCTCCTTCTGGTCAATCGTGCTGCCGCTTTCCATGCCCGGACTCGTGGCGACCTTTCTGTTTGTGCTGGTCTTTGCCTGGAATGAATACCTGTTCGCCTTGTTCTTGACGAGTGCGAACGCCCAGACCTTGCCGTTGACCATCGCCGCCCAGAACGCCACCCGCGGGCCGCAGTGGTGGTACATGTCGGTCTTGATCCTGATCATGATCATCCCCGTCATCGGTATGGCGATCGCCCTCGAGCGGTACATCGCCCGTGGGCTGCTCACCGGAGCGGTCAAAGGCTGATGCTTACTGTGATTGGCCTCCAACAGACGCAATGTTCTAGAAGTTAGCCCATGCCCACCCGCCAGAAGGTGATTCTGTTTCTACCTTTGCTGCTCATTATCGTGCCATTTCTGCTTTGGCCGGTAGCTTTCGGTTTGTTTGCCAGCCTGACAAATTATGCGCCGCTTGTGCATCATCTCCGCCTTGTCGGATTGGCCAACTACCAAACCGTGGTTAACGACCCGCAATTTCGTGCTTCGGCCGTCAACAATTTGACCTTTACGCTGGCATCTGTATCTGCAGAGATGGTAATCGGCATTGCGGTTGCTTATGCTTTGCGCACTCCGTTTCGAGGTCGAAGCTTAATACGCATCATTCTGCTCGCCCCGTGGCTGGTAAGTCCGATTGCCAATGGTGTGATGTGGCACTTTCTTTTCAGCAGCCAAACTGGATTGTTGAATTATTGGCTCAGCTGGTTCGGAATGATCGATTATCCCTCGCCATTGGGCACCTCCGGCCTGGCCTTGCCAACAGCCATCTTCACAGAAGTTTGGCGCAATGCGCCGTTGGTCAGCTTCCTCCTGTTGCCCGGGTTACTCGCTATTCCCGCAGACCTTTGGGAGCAGGCGACGCTTGATGGCGCCTCGCTACTTATCCGTATTCGGGATGTGGTTCTGCCTCAATTGCGCCTGTTGCTGTTGACGGTTGCACTGCTGATGATAGGTAATGCACTGGGTGAATTTGATACCATCCTGATCTTGACGGGCGGCGGCCCGGGCACCCAGACCTTCATGCCGGGACTTTATAGCTTCCAGCAGGCCTTCCGCATCAACAACTGGCCACTGGGTGCGACCTCGGCGTGGCTAATCGTGTTCGAGCTTTTGCTAATCGTCTTGGTGTATTTGCGGTTAACGCGTATCAGGGCGGAGGGATGAAATGACTTTGAGTTGGCGAGTGCGGTCTCGGCTCGGTGAATTGGGGCGCGCCCTCGTGCTTGTGGGTGCGCTAATTCTTTTCTGCTTACCCCTACTTTGGACAGTCTTGGCCTCATTTAATATCTTGCCAAACGACGCAACCTCTCCCCCCCGCTGGAATATCCATTGGACAAGCCTCAACTATACCGAAGAGATCGGCGTGGCCGAGCCAACCTTTGTGCAAGGA
>OFHG01000978.1_pt1 | contig 10607 bp, 9 predicted proteins | sample 1521931 | NCBI WGS metagenome assembly OFHG01 (sample SAMEA2468438, study PRJEB22500) | soil metagenome | biome: Glassland; feature: Farmland; material: Clay | place: Australia | collected 2013-01-31 | depth 0.55 m
TGGCAATTGCCGGGCCGATCGTCTGGTCGGGCACGGTGATGGCAATGCCCTTGGCGCCGGCGGAGATGGCGTCGTTCACCAGGCTCACGCCCAGGTTCGGGTCAAGCTTGGCGTCGAACTTCTTGGCGTCTGCCCCCAGGCCGGTCGCCGTATCGATGAAGGAGGTCTGCAGGTCGATGAAATACTGTTGGTCGGCGCTCTTGTTGATCACCACGAGGAGCGGCTTGGTAGCCGTAGAGGCACTCGGAGTAGCTCCACCCGAGCAGTTAGCCAGTGAAACCTTATCCATCACGGTACTGTAATTGGATGGGTCCACGATGGTAGTTGGCGCGTAGGAGGCAGCCGGTGGGGTCTTGCCGTTGACGACCGCATCGTACAACACAGTGGCGGCGGTCTTGCCGACATCCAGGCCCGAGATGAACAGGCCAGCTTTGAAACCACTGGGTTGGCCGGCAGCCCACGGCTTGCAGGCTTCATAGGCACCCAGGCCGACACCGATGATGTTGTCGGGGCTCGCGCCGGCGGTAGCGAGGGCGTTCAGCGTGCCCAGCACGCCTTCATCATTGCAGCCAAAGACGATCCAGTTGGTGATCTCGGGGTGGGCAGTGATGATCGGGCCGGCCGCATCCTGAGCGGAGAGGGTCTCACCAGTGTAAGGCACGGAGAAGACGTTGGCTTCCGGCACCCCGGCGGCGATAATGGCAGCCTTCTCGTTATCGGTGCGGTCGTTGCAGACCGAGAGGGTCTGCACTTCGACGGACAGCACACCTACCTGCTTGGATGAATCGCCCAGCCAGTTGCTGTCGGTCAGCAGCTTGGCGGCGGCTTCGCCAACCTTCTTGCCCATGTCTTTGCCGTCGAAGCCCACGAAGGGCACCGGGTTGCCATCGGCATCCTTGATGCTGTCATCGGTGGCGATCAGCGTCACGCCGGCATCCTTGGCGGCTTTGGCAATTGCCGGGCCGATCGTCTGGTCGGGCACGGTGATGGCAATGCCCTTGGCGCCGGCGGAGATGGCGTCGTTCACCAGGCTCACGCCCAGGTTCGGGTCAAGCTTGGCGTCGAACTTCTTGGCATCTGCCCCCAGGCCGGTCGCTGTATCGACGAAGGAGTTCTGCAAGTCGATGAAATACTGCTGGTCGGCGCTCTTGTTGATCGCCACAAGGAGCGGCTTGGCGGCTGCCGCAGGAGCATTGGTGGCTTCGGATACCGAAGGAGCCTGCGTGGCCTGTGGGGCCTGGGTTGTTGCAGCACCACCACAGGCAGACAGGATAATGCTGGCAACCATCAGTAACGATATGAACAGCGAAAATTTTTTCATTTTTTCTCCTCCGAGAAATTGTATTTATGGAAGTTGTCGTCCTGCATCAAATCAGTTGTACATTTACAAAACATACGTGATAACGATCACCTCCTTGCTGGATAATATCCTACATTTGCAAGCCAGCCGGTTCAGTAGATGGGTCTTCTCCGGCCATTAGCTCCGGATAGCGTTCCTTCAGGGCCTGGTTCAACTCAATGCTCGTCGTGGAGATTGACTCGCCTTACCTTCCAGGCGCCGCAGTTGTGGACTCGCGCACGATCAAGTGGGTGGCGACGATTCGATCGGTTTTTGGTTGTGAAGGTTCACGGATCAGCGCCAGCAAGTTGCTCATCGCCAACTTGCCGATCTCGTAACGTGGCATAGCGATCGTGGTCAGGGTGGGTGTAACCCTGGATGCCAGATCGATATCATCCAGCCCAATAATAGATAGTTCTTCCGGCAATTGATATCCCGCATTGCGGGCAGCCCACATGATGCCCAACGCGGTCAGATCATTGGCAGCGATAACCGCCGTTGGCCTGGGTGCGAAGCGGGACAGCTCTTCAAAGGCCTGGTACCCACCTTCTATGCGCAAATTTCCTTCGGACAATATGATTCCCTCGATGGCTGGCTGGCAGGCCGTGATGGCATCCAGGAATGCCCGTTCGCGAATCCTTGCAGTCCATAAAATGCCCGGTCCACCGGCGAGGGCAATTCTCTCGTGCCCAAGCTCAATCAGGTGGTGAATAGCCTCGCAGATACCGGTATTGAAATCAATGGTAATCGTGGCGGCCATCTCGCTGACATTGGTACCTCCCCAATCCAGCACAACCGATTGAATCGAATTGGTGTGGACTTCTTTGAGCATGTCGAGATTCATGGCACTGGACATGAACAGGACCCCGTCCACCAACCTGTCGACCAGGGAATGGATATACTTCATGCCGCGGTCTAAGTCGTAGCCTGTATTACACAAAAAAATCGAATAGCCGTTGGCTAAGGCAACTTCTTCTACTCCCAGTATGACATCGTGATAAAACGGATTTCCCACATCCGAAATTAATAACCCGGCGGTGCCCGTGCGTTGAGAGACCAGGCTCCTGGCGATGCTGCTGGGGCGATAATTCAAGTCCCGAATCGCCTGTAAAACTTTCTGCTTGGTGTGATCTTCAACGAAACGCGTTTGATTAATTACATGCGAAACGGTAGATTTGGATACCCCTGAACGGAGAGCCACATCTTTGATGGTTACACGTTTCATTCTTCTAGCCCGGTGACCCGCGAGAGGTGCATCGTTCGATAAAGAAAGGAGAGGTCTGGCGAATCGCATTGGAAGGAATAATCACTTTGCCAGAAAACCGCTTGCGCAAGCGGTTTTCTGAAATGATATTTTCTGCCCACGGAATGAAAGCAACGACCCTGTTCTCTTCCTTTCGTCTTTAAGTTGGGGAAGATGTTCGAACTAGGCTGAGGCAATTAAGTACACAATACTATAACAAATCATAACGGGCATTTCAATGGAGAGATTGCTCGTTTTCCCCCTGGTTATTTTTCTCGGCGACCATCACCCATGTTTGCAGCCCCTGAAAATACTCGCAGTATTCAGCCGGCAGAGGCTCATCGGTCACGAAGCAATCGATCGGTGCAGGAAGCGATAAGGATGCAAAGCTCACCTGCCCCAGCTTTGTTGCATCTGCCACTAAAATCGTCCGGCAGGAATGCTCCGCCATCAATTCCAGCGCGGCGGCATTTACCTGGCTGTAAACCGTCAGGCCCTGCTGCAGGGAAATCCCGGATACGCCAATCACCGCCACATCGAAAAAATGCAGTTTCAACATACGCATTGAGTCTGTCCCAATCAGGGTGTGGTAGCGCGGCTGCACGTCGCCGCCTGTACAGACCACGCGAATCCCGGGTTGTTCAGCTAATTCGAGGGCGATATCCAAGGCATTGGTAACTACGTCGCCATTAAAATGGATCTTTTTGAGCGCTTTCGCTACTTCCAGGGTGGTTGTCCCGCCGGCTAATGCCACGCGTTCCCCAGTATGAATTAAGCGCGCCGCAGCCAGGCCAATCTGCCGCTTGGCATCCTTGTTTTCCACCGCTGAAAGCCGGAAGGATCCACGCTCCCCAAGCCGGCAAGCGCTATCATGCCCATCAGTCCGGCTGGCTCCGCCATAGTAGCGCGTTAAAATACCGCGTCCCCCCAGGCCATTCAGATCGCGCCGGATCGTCCAAATGGATACATTCAAGCTCTTCGCCAGGTTTTTAGCCGAGACATCCCTATTTTTTTCGAGGATGTCCATAATATATTCCTGGCGCTGCAAAGCTTTGGAACTCGGCATGCGGGTCTCCTTGCCCTATTTTAGTCGAAAAAAGTGCACAATTGACCTTGAATTGCCCGTTGATATACGCTACACTACCTCAACAGCTTCGTGCATGATGAAAAAAGGTGGAAATAGATGCAAACCTCGCAAGATATCGATGCGGCCAGACGCTATTTAGTGATTGGTGCTGAAATTATTAACGAAATTGCTACAACCCAGTTGGCGGCCATCGAGCAGGCGGCACAAATTTGTTCTGATACGATTGTTCGGGATGGCCTGGTTTTTTGCTGGGGCGGCGGGCATAGCCGGATGGCCGTAGAAGAGATGTTTCCGCGCATCGGTTCTTTCCCGGGTTTCTACCCAATGGTCGAGCTGGCCCTGACGTTTTACACCAATACGGTCGGCGCAGACGGATTGCAACAATCTTTCTTCCTCGAGCGGCAGGAAGAATATGCTGAGGCGATATTAAGCAATTACGAGTTTGGTCTACATGACAGCATGATCTGTTTTTCCAGCACGGGCATCAACGGGCTGGTTATCGAAATGGCTTTACAGGCCAAAAGGCGTGGGTTGCCGGTCATCGCCGTCACCTCGCTGGCGCATGCCCAATCTACCATTTCCCGCCATTCCTCCGGAAAAAAACTGTTTGAAGTGGCGGATGTAACGATTGATAACTGCACCCCGGCCGGCGATGCGGTGATTGATTTAGAGGGGCTTAGATACCGGGTGAGTCCAACCAGCACGATCGGCGCCGTTGCCGTTGTGAATGCGCTCAAAGCCCGGACGGCCGAGTTGATGATTGCGAAAGGCTCTCCACCGGTCGTACTCACCAGCCCACATTTTGCCGATCGGCCGGAAGAGGCGCAGGAACAACTCCAACGGGTGTACCAGGAGTTCAAGCGTCGCAAGAAAATGATCTATGGCCGAGATTAACAAACTCGTCGAAATCCAGGAAAAAATAACCATGAATTCACGCCAAAGAGTCATGCTGGCCATTAACCACCAGGAAGCGGATCGCGTTCCTTTGGATCTCGGTGGTGGGCCAACCACTGGAATGCACGTCTCCTCGGTTTACCTGCTCCGCCAGGCTCTTAAACTGGACCCGCCGGGTACTCCGGTGAAGGTTATCGAGCCATACCAGATGCTGGGTGAGATCAAGCCGGACTTGCTCGAGGCCCTGGGAGTGGATGTTGTCCCATTGGGCGCACGCAAAACAATGTTTGGCTTTCTGAATACCAACTGGAAACCCTGGATGTTTTTCGACGGCACGCCCGTGCTGGTGCCGGAAGACTTCAATACCATCCCGGAAGAGAACGGTGATATCCTGATGTATCCCGAAGGCGACCGCAGTGCGCCCCCCAGTGGGAGGATGCCCGCCGGCGGCTATTATTTCGACGGCATCGTGCGCCAGCCGCCGATCGATGAAGCTGCCCTCGACCCGCGCGATAACCTGGAAGAGTTCACCCTCGTCTCTGAAGAAGATTTGGAGCATTTCCGGCGTGAGGCCGCCCGTTTGCATGCAGAGACGGAGTGCGCCATCCTGGGTAACTTCGGCGGCACTGCTTTTGGCGACATCGCCCTGGTTCCCGCGCCCTGGCTCAAGAATCCCAAGGGCATTCGCGATGTGGCCGAATGGTATATGAGCGCGGCCAGCCGCCCGGATTACGTCTATAAGGTTTTCGAGGGCCAGTGTGAAATTGCCCTTCAAAATTTAGAAAAAATCCATTCCGTGGTGGGCGAACGTATCACCGCGATTTTCATGTCCGGAACAGATTTCGGCATGCAAACCGGACCTTTGATTTCACCCAAGAGCTACCGCTCGCTTTATATGCCTTTCCATAAAATACTCAACGATTGGGTTCACCAGCACACCACCTGGAAGGTCTTCATACACTGTTGCGGATCGATCGTTGCCTTGATCCCGGATTTCATTTCCGCCGGATTCGACATTTTGAATCCAGTGCAGACCTCTGCTGCCGGGATGGATCCTCAGGTCTTAAAGGACCGCTTTGGCAGTGAGCTGACTTTCTGGGGAGGTGGCGTCGACACCCAGAAAACTCTGCCGTTCGGGTCGCCGGATGAGATACGCGCACAAGTTAAAGAACGAATGCAGATTTTTGGCAAAGGCGGCGGTTTTGTTTTCAACACAGTTCACAACGTACAAGCAGGCATTCCGCTAGAGAACTTGCTGGCGCTCTATGAAGCGGTCCGGGAATACCGAGACTATCCGTTGTAGATCCGGACGGAAAATTTCAATTATCGTTGACAAGGCATTTCCCGAACCCTTACAATTGAACTTTCAAATTCACACGCCGTTAGCTTCTGCTTAAAGAGGGCCTTCCAATATGGAAGAATTACTTATCGGTTTAGATATCGGCACCAGCACAGTCAAGGCAATTTTAACTGCCCCTGATGGGCAGATTATCACCCGCGCCAGCGTCGAATACCCGACCCATTACCCCAAACCGGGTTGGGCCGAGCAAGATCCACAGGACTGGTGGCTTGGAGTGGTGGAAGTGGTCCGCATGCTCGAGGCAGCCACCCACGGCGAGGTGGCCGGGATTGGGGTGAGCGGGCAGGGCTGCGCGGTCACCCTGATTGATCGGGATGGGCAGGTAGTTCGTCCGGCCATCATCTGGATGGACAGCCGCTCTGAACCGCAATGCCAGCGTCTGCGGGACTGCTGCCTGGAGGATGTCCTGGCGCAAAACGGGAAAATGCCGGCCCCGTACAACGCCGATCCGGTTCTGATGTGGTTGCAGGACAATGAGCCCGCCTCAATCGAAGCCGCCGAAACCAGCCTGACGACGACCGCCTACATCAATTTTCGCCTGAGCGGGCAAAAAGTAGCCAATTTCTCGGATGCCAGTATCCTGATGGCTTTCGATTTAGAAAGCAAGGCCTGGTCTGAAGACCTCATCCAAAGTTTTGACGTACCAGCGCGCTTATATCCGCCCCTGGCAGCTTGTGATCAGGTGATTGGCGAGCTTATCCCCGCTGCGGCCGCCGAGTTAGGCCTGCCGGCGGGTATTCCGGTCATTGCCGGTGGCGAGGATACCTCGTCTGCCGGCCTGGCCAGTGGCTCGGCCAGGCAGGGCCTGGTTTTTCTTTCCCTGGGGACGGCCGGAACGATTTATGTCCCGGCCGATCATAAAACTGTCCACCCGCAATTGCTGGCTTTTTTACATGTCTTGGAGGGTCAGTACTTGCTGGGTGGCTCGATGGCTGCCCTGGGCGCCTCGCTGTCCTGGTGCCACAAATTGCTGGGTGATCGGCTGGATTTCGAAAGTATGCTTTCCTTGGCGCAAGGGAGCGAGCCTGGGGCGGGGCGCCTGATCTTTTTGCCATACATGAGCGGTGAATTACAACCGATTAATGACGGGAATGCGCGCGGGGTGCTGTTTGGATTAAGCCTTAGCACGGAAAGGAAGCATATCGTGCGGGCAATCATGGAAGGCACGGCTTACGCCATCGCTCATAACCTGGCGATCATCGAGACGCTCGGCATTCCCATTACCGAAGTCCGCGCCGTGGGTGGGCCCACCCGCTCCGCTTTCTGGTGCCAGGTTATTGCGGATATCATCGGCCGGCCTTTGAACGTGGTCTCGAATGAAGGCGGCGCCCCGTTGGGGGATGCGCTGCTGGCCGCCAAAGGGGTTGGCTTGCTTCAAGATGCAGCTGAAATGGCGTTAAAAGCTGCCAGGATCGAGCACACCTACCAACCAGACCCTGGCCTCAACGATCTTTACCAGGGATTATTCGCGATTTACCGGCAGCTATACCCGCAGGTCAAAGAGCAGTACATCCAACTTTCTCGTTTGCATAACCGGTAACATGCCTCCTGAAAGGGGGTCCAGAAAGGACGAACGTATGATTGAAACTTATTCCAGGCAGTTAACCACGCTCTGGGATGCGGAGGTTGTTGTAGTGGGCTCCGGCACGGCCGGGTCGAGCGCGGCCATTGCCGCCGCCAGGAACGGCGCCAAAACGGTCTTGATAGAGCGTTTTGGATTTTTGGGCGGAACCAGCACCCAGGTTTTGGACACATTTTATGGCTTCTATACCCCCGGCTCTAAAGCCTATAAAGTCGTCGGCGGCATTCCGGACGACGTGGTTGCTGCTTTGCAGGGCTATGGGGCGGCTTTCGAGCGCCCCAATAGTTTTGGAGCGGGCACCGGGATCACCTATGACCCTTCTATTTTAAAGGTGGTCTGGGAAACACTGGCCCTCCAGGCAGGCGTGCAAATTCTCTATCATAGTTTCTGCACCGATGTAGCCATGGAAAATGATCGCATTAAAGGCGTGATTGTAGACGGCAAGCGCGGCTTGCTCAAAATCAATGCCCGCGTAGTGGTTGACTGCAGCGGCGATGCCGATGTCTGTCATTGGGCCGGTGCGCCGTATGAGCGCGCCGGGGATATTGACCCCGCCCAAACGCTGACGACCACTTTCCGCATGGTGAATGTGGACACAGCCCGCGCCCAGGCCTTTGGTAAAAAAGCCATGTGGCAAAAAATGGAAGAAGCCGCCAACAGCGGCGCCTACCAACTCCCGCGCCGTGAGGGCAGCTGGCACGTCACCACCCAGGCCGGGGTGATCCACACCATTATGACCCGGGTAGCCGATCTGGATGGGACCGACCCGCTGGCATTGACCACTGCCGAGATCGAAGGCCGCCGCCAGGCTCTGGAATAGGTGCGCTTTCTGCGCGATTACATCCCAGGGTATGAAAACGCCTCTCTCTCCTGGTTGAGCCACCCAATTGGGGTGCGCGAAACCCGCCGTGTCTATGGCCAATACCGCTTAACTCGCCAGGATTGCCTGTCCGGACGGAAGTTCCCCGACGCAGTGGGCGCCTGTGGCGCACCAATTGAAGACCACCATGCCGGCCAGGACACGGCCTGGGTTTACCTGCCGGATGGGATGACGTACGATATCCCCTACCGGACGCTCATCCCTCAAAAGGTGAGCGGCTTATTGGTTGCCGGGAGGTGCTTCAGCGCCACGCACGATGCCCACGCCTCCTGCCGGTCGATGGCGCAAACCATGACCATGGGACAGGCGGCAGGGACGGCCGCCGCGCTGGCAGTTAAAAGAGATTTACTGCCGCACGAATTGGAAACAAGCCTGCTCCAGGATAGATTGCGCCAGATGGGCGCCAGGTTTGGCGAGATTCGCGCCGAGAGCGCTGCAAGGATTTCAGAATGAGCCCGGTAATTGAGACGCTCCTGGCAACCCGGCTGATTGGTATTATCCGCATGCCGCACTATGAATACCCGGCGCAGGTCGCGCAGGCCCTGGTCGCCGGCGGGCTAAAAGCGCTGGAATTTACCTTGAGCGGCGAAGGCGCGCTGCAGGCCATCACGACCGCGCGCGCCGCCGTAGGCCATGAAATCCACATCGGGGCGGGCACCGTCCTGACTCCCGCCCAGGTGGATCAGGCTGCCGCCGCCGGGGCCGAGTTCATCGTCACCCCGCTGGTCAATCTGCAGGTGATTGCGGCCTGCCAGGGGCATGGATTGCCCATCGTCTGCGGTGCGTTTACCCCCACCGAGATCATGACCGCCGTGGAAGCCGGCGCAGAACTAATTAAGCTCTTTCCCGCTCGCCTTGGCGGGCCGCAGTACGTGCGCGACCTGCTTGCGCCCATGCCCGGCCTGCGGTTGGTGCCGACCGGTGGGGTGAGTCCCGAGAACGCCGCCGGCTTTCTGGAAGCCGGTGCCGTCGCCGTGGCGATAGGCGGCAAACTGGTTTCCGCAACAGATGTATCCAACCGGCTTTTTTCAGAAATCACCCGCCGCGCAGCGTCCTGCGTCCAGGCGGTAGCCAGATAAAAGGTGTTGCAGGTTCAACTCCTGAAAAGGTTCCCCTCGCGGAAGGAGATGCTTTTATGATCGAGTGGTCTCGCTTGACCAGTGACGAAGTTAAAACCCTGGATCGCAACCTGCCCGTCATAATCCCATTGGGGCTCATCGAGGCCCACGGGCACCATTTGAGTGTGGGGCTCGATAATGACAGCGCTGATTATTTTAGCCGCTGCCTTGCCGAGGCGACCGGTGTTATCCTGGCGCCAACCATTTACTATGGTTACGCCGACGCGATGCGCGAATACCCGGGCACGATTGGGGTATCCGTCGAGACCTTAAGCTGGGTTATCCACGATATTGCGGTGATGTTTTGCCAGCAGGGATTCAAGAAGCAGATTTATCTGAGCGGGCATGGCGCCAACAAGCTGGCTTGCGAGCTGGGCTTCACCAAGGCCTGGAGCCGTTGCCCGGACCTGAAACCTGCTTATTGGAACTATTGGAGTGAAGCCGGTTTCACCCAGATCCATCACGCCGATAAGGGCGAAACCGAAATCGCCATGGCGATTGGGTCCACCGTATACATGGATCGAGCGCGCGATTATAAATTTGACAAACCTTGGCACCTGGTCGCTTCCCGCTACCAATACCAGCCGGAATCCGGGGGCATTAACGGCTTTCCCACCCAGGCCGACCCGGTTGAGGGACAGCAAATGCGTGACGAAATCGTGCTCCGTCTGAGCGCCAAGGTAAAAGAGGCGATTGCCGGTTAGGATTGGATCACCCACTTAACGGTAAATTGGGGGATGTATTTTCAGGAGCGTATCCATGCCGGACGAAGTGCATGCCTGGGCAGAACAAACCCGTATTCCTACCTATAAAATCGGTGCGCCGGATAAAAACCCCATGTTCCTCGAGAAACGGGTTTACCAGGGCAGTAGCGGAGTCGTATACCCGCACCCGGTCATTGACCGGATTTTGGACGAGAAGGAAGATAAAGCATACACCGCGGTCTACCTCGAGAACCGCTATGTGAAAATAATGATCCTGCCGGAGATCGGCGGTCGCCTCGAGATCGAGACAGGTAAGAAACAAGGCCATCACTTTCGTTAATCTAAAACGGACATAAAGCCCACCCCGTGTGGCGTGCCCCGGGCCGAGGATCACGGTTGG
>OFHG01000979.1_pt1 | contig 10607 bp, 10 predicted proteins | sample 1521931 | NCBI WGS metagenome assembly OFHG01 (sample SAMEA2468438, study PRJEB22500) | soil metagenome | biome: Glassland; feature: Farmland; material: Clay | place: Australia | collected 2013-01-31 | depth 0.55 m
GGATGAGACCGTCGACCAGCAACAGGTAGGCAGGCGCTCCATCCCGCACGATTTGGGGATCGTCCTGGTTGATTATGGCATCGGAAAGGTTGCCCGCGAGCCGGTTGGTCACGAGGCTGGCGCACCCCGACAGCGTAACCGCCAAAATCGCTGCAACGGCCATGAAGCGCCATAGTGAGCGTTCAGATAGCAAGAACATAAAATATGGCCGCGATCACAGTCGACATCCTTTCGATTGTACACGACAAAATAGGGAATTCATCTATGTCGCGTACGCCATGCAATGATGCCTGCATTCCCACCTGCAATCCGTAATCTCCGGCTATGCGAACTGCGAGCGACGACACCGGTTAACTTCACTCTAAATAAGCGTTCCGAATTGGTACCCAGTCAGGAACCTTCACTTAGTAACTCGTGGGAGCCCGGCTGTGCCGGGCGATGGCTCCGGTTCGTCCATCGCCCGATGAATCGGGCTCCCACAGAAAAACCAATTCACATCTCTCGTGGGAGCCTGGCTGTGCCGGGCGATGGCTCCGGTTCGGCCATCGCCCGATGAATCGGGCTCCCACGGGAGACCACTCATCAACACCCGGATTCTCGCGCTAGCCGGGTACTAATTCGGAACTTCCATTTAGCGCTGGCCCCATGCGCGCCGCCACCACACCGCTCATAAACACGATAATACTTATAATGTAGGTGTTCACGAAAGGATTGCGCAACCACAGCGCCTCGCTCAAACCGAAGGTGGCGAATGCCAAGACCGTTAACAGTCCCCCCAGCGCATAAAAGCGCCCCTCCGCGGTTTCCGCATCCGCCAGGAAACGGCGAAACATAAGGAACGGCAGCAACAGATAGCCGGTAAAGGTAGCCGCCAAAGCGATCAGGCCACCGTTGGCCAAGGGGTCGAAATAGATGCTGTGGGCATGCCCGAATTGCGCCACGGCCGGACTCCACGACTCGCCGTCCGCCGCCATCCGGCGCATCTCGGCATGAAAGTCGCCCAAGCCAACGCCCAGCAATGGATGGACTTTCACCAGCAACAGCGTGTTGCGCCACAGATTGAGCCGGATCCCCCAGGAGGTGGGCGCCGCAGGATTCACCATGAAGGTCTTCAGATTGTCGACCCCCCGCATCACTCCGCTGTCGAGACGACCCCATTGCCATGTTCCAACAGCAGCCACAACCACCACACCCGCTACCGCAGCCGCAATGCTTCTGCGATCGAACCGGACTTTCCGTATAGACATTGCCGCCAGTGCCACCAGGAATACCAGCACGAACAACCAAGCGCCGCGCGTCTCCGACAGTACGCTCGCATAGAGTGAACCTATCGTCGCCACCGCCACCACCGCGCCGCGCTGCCAGCCGCGCAACATGATCAGTCCAAAAACGACAGCGACCGCCCCCCAGAACACCGCCAAGTCGCCGAAAACAATCTTATGGTAGTAGCCGCTTGCCAAGCCCTCATGACGCCAACCCACTTGATACCATGCCTGCAGTGCCATCACCACGCTTGCCGTGACCGCCCCATAGGCGAACTCCTTACCGAAACGGAAACCGAAACGGCGAACCATTAGGTAAATCGGGGCAATCAACGCGAGGCGGATATAACGCGCCAGATACTGAAATCCCTCGTAGAGATGGGTATGTTCGGTATTGACCATGCTGAGAATCATCGCCAATAGGCCAGCACTGAACCATAGCATGACCCGCCTTTCGTCCTGGGCAAGACTGCGCCATCCGCGGCCATAGACGAAGCTCAGCAACAGCAGAATTGCCCCGATGTAGCTGCCCCCGCCGTCGGTCGTCGCCACCAAAGGCGGAAACAAAAACATCAGGACTGCGAGCGTCTGCAACAACCACCGAGGATGTTCCGTCATAGTCTCTTGCACTGCGCGTGCTTCCATTATCTGCTCCAACTTATTCGTGTCCAGTTTATCATTACGCGGCTATTACACCCTGCACTCCCACCGCCAGGCATGCGCCACCATATCCTTCAGCGCCGCGTACCTCGGCCGCCAACCCAGCTCGGCGACGATCCGGTGCGAATCCGCCACCAGCCGCGCGGCATCGCCGCCCCGGCGTTCGCCGTAGACTACGGGAATATCCCGGCCGGTCACGGCACGCGCCGTCTCAATCACCTCCTGCACCGAAAAACCGTTACCGTTGCCGAGATTGTACCGCGCGCTGGCGCCACCCCCAACCAGCCGGGCCATGGCCAACAGGTGGGCATCGCATAGATCGCTGACGTGGATATAGTCGCGAATGCAGGTTCCATCCGGCGTATCGTAATTGGTGCCGTACACGGTGATGGCCTGGCATCGGCCGGAGGCGGCTTGCAACACCAGAGGAATCAGATGGGTTTCCGGTTCATGGCGTTCGCCGAGTTTCCCTTCGGGATTGGCACCTGCTGCATTGAAATAGCGTAAGCAGATTGAGCGCAGCCCATAGGCATGTTCGTAGTCTTCGAGCATCTGCTCCACCATCAGCTTGCTGCGGCCGTAGGGACTAATCGGTACCAGCGGATGCGCCTCATCGATGGGTATGTACTGCGGTTCACCGAAAATGGCGGCGGTAGACGAGAAGATGAAATTATCGATACCATGATGCACCATCGCATCTAAAAGTATCTGAGTGTTAACGAAATTGTTACGATAATATTTCGCTGGCTCCAGCACCGATTCGCCGACTTGGATAAAAGCGGCGAAATGCATGACGCCATCATAATTATCAGTGCTGAGAATCCGATCAAGTAGCGCCGCATCTGCGATATTGCCCACCACCAAGCAGTCCATCGGCACTGCATCCCTATGGCCGTACGACAGGTCATCCAGAACAGTCACATCGTGGCCGGCCTCAAGTAGGGACAGGACCATGTGCGAACCGATGTAACCTGCGCCGCCTACCACTAACAATCGCATTCAGTCGACCATCGTAATTGGGATCGCATCATTATTGCAGCATCCCTGAAATATGCACTAATACGCATTCTTGTGCGTAAACCCCGTGAATAACGTCATGAAGATGATCTTTATGTCAAGCCAAAGAGACCAGTGTTCAATATAATACAAATCGTATTCAACGCGCTTTTGCATCTTTTCCAACGTATCCGTCTCCCCGCGCCAACCGTTGACCTGCGCCCACCCCGTGATACCCGGCTTAACCTTGTGACGCTTCATGTAACCGTCAATCGTATCTTTATACTGCTCATTGTGAGCCACGGCATGAGGACGCGGGCCGACAATCGACATGCGTCCCTGAAGTACATTAAAAAACTGAGGTAGTTCGTCGAGGCTGGTACGCCTTAAGAAGCGGCCAAGGAACGTAATTCGAGCGTCATTTTGGCTTGCTTGAGTCACTTTACCATCGAGTTCCTCATGGACTACCATACTACGGAATTTATATATTTCGATTGGACGTCCGTCCCATCCATACCGTAACTGCCGGAATAATATAGGCCCTGGTGAGCTTATTTTTACGGCAACTGTGATCAACAGAAGTAAGGGACTGACAATCATCAAAATGACAGCGGCAAGAATACGGTCTTCCAGTGCCTTCAAGAGTATGTTCAAGCCGGTCATCGACGTGACCGAAAGATTCATCACAGGCAATCCTGCAAAATCCATGACGGACTGATTCAGCAGGCGCATGCCAAAGAAATCCGGGACAAAACGAATGTCTGCCGTCGCGTTGCGCAATGCGTGCAGCAGCCAACGCACCTTATCTTCATCGCGCAGCGGCATCGCGATCCAGACCTGATCGATCTGGTGCTGCGCCACGTAGCCGGCCACCTTATCGATCCCCCCCACATGGGGCGCACCGTCTATGTCCGCATCCCGGTCGGCATCGTCTCCATGGAAGTAGCCGGCGACATTAAGTCCCATCCAGGGCGCGGCCCGCAACCGTTCCGCCACTTGCGAACCAAGGCCAGCGCTGCCGACGATGACGATGTAGCGCTGATTGAAGCCGCGTCGGCGCAGCCAACGCAGGCCGCCCCGCAGAACCACCCGCGCAGCGATCAGACAGAACCAGCACAATACGGCCCAGGTGCCGAGCCATCCACGCGAATAGGTCGCGCCCGTCTTGGTACTGAACGCGAACGCCGTCAGCGCCAATAGCACCGCACCCCACGCCAGCGACACCGAGCGCGCTTCATCAATGACCGACGCGCCGCGCCAAGTCTCGTAGAGAGAAAATCGTGGAAACAACCATGCGGCACATAGAAGCGCTATCAGCACGACCGCAGTATAGTGCCCCGGCATGTCCGGACTATCCAGGTACAACCAATGGGCGCCCCAAGCCGAAACCGCGATGACAAACCAGTCAGCCACGTGAAACGCGGCGTTCAGCGTGCTGGCATGCTCTTTGACGATTCCGTGGTAGCTCATAGCGCCATAGTCTACCGGGAATTCCGGCAAAAAATCACCCTGGTGCGCGCAGGCGAAGCCCGTTAACCTCAAAGCCTTCCGTGGTCAATCACCAGTAGCAGGCGTTCTCCACCTTTTCGACGCTTTCCGGCGTTTCGTCGCCCCGTGGCCTGGTCCAACTGGAATTGATGAATCCGGCATAGGTCGGATTCTTTTCCCAGCGTCCGCCCACGATGCCGAAGAACAGCTGCAATGCCCCCCCTAGATGAATACCTACCTTTCCACGGCTTTTTGCATGAGCAGCAAGCGGCAACGAATAGGCGCCAGCACCGACAAGGACTACGTCATAATCGAGCTCGTCCATCTGCGCCTTGAGTGCATCCAATGAGGTGATCCAATCCGGCGACTCCGCTCGCTTTATCCCGGCACTCAGCGGCGCGCGGATCGTAAGCAACTCAAACGCGGGTAGAACGTCGGGGGCGTCCCATAACTCTGTGCGCTTCCCATATTGTTCCTGAATCGTCGCAGCGAACGGCGATATCACCAGGACGCGCTTCCCTTCCAACACGGCGGTCCATGGCGTCGGTGACAAGAATGACTCCAGCATGTTCATGTAGAACAGCCGGGCTGCGGGCGCATAATGGCAAAGAACATACGCTTCGCCGGCAACGTCCCAGGTAGCGAGCGCATCGCTTTGCATCACCGCATTTAGATAGATGGCCCCAAATTTGTCGAACATATCCGGCTCGTCTGGAAATACACCCGCATTGACAAATAATGTCTGGCGAATATAGGGCTTGTAGTCCGGCGGGCGTTTTTCTTTCTTTCCAGCCACATCTCTAGCAAGATACGTGCGAAGTCCGCGCAGCTCTACGCTACCCATTTTTCCTACGCACAGCGGCTTGGCGTTACTGATCGCATCGCGCAAAAGCGGCCCAATATCGATCACCGGCCGATTCGCAAAAATCAGACGCTGCATGCGCCAATACATGCGCCGCAGAAACCATATCCATTCTTTCAGAAACGGATAACGCCTAATATGTGCGCCAAGTTTTTCAACGCTCATATGCACCGCCCAACACTCCATTCATACAGGAACGCAAATCAATCCGGCCTATTGCCTTCTACCGATACCGCATCCATCAACCGTGACAAACAGAGAAGTCTCTCAGTTCCAACTGACCATGCTTGTCCTTTATATGAAACACTTTTGTCTCACCTATATAACTTGCCCAAAGCGAAAACGTACTTGGCGGACCGATAACATAATCGCACCGACTCATCAGATATTGATCGATATACCATGGATTATTTGACGGCAGGACGTTTGCATTTCCCTCAATCCCGTGCGATTCATTTCCAAAGACAACAAACTTCAATCGCTCAACGCCAGCACTACGGAGCGAATCATCCATCATCACCATGTATTTCCGGTATACATCGTCATCGAAAAAGTATTTACCGTCTTCCCACTCGCGATAATCCCCCTTTCGGACATGCACACCGACCAATATCGTTCCGCTATTCTTTAAAGCCATGACGTCGCTGACGAACGCACTACGTTCATAATGACAGGAACTCAATTCATAACGCTGCTTAAAGAATGCGTGATATTTTTTTGTCAACTCATAGACACGAAACCCCCACCCACCAACCAGCAGAACACTCGCTTTCAGCATAAGACGCTCATATGCAGCGACGTTGTTAAAATCGTCGAAGCTCACATAATCCAAGAGACGCAGTCTATTGAGCGCCTTGACACCCTTGCGCAAGAACGACAAATCCATTGGTGTTCCCGCATAGAGATGGCGCATGTCACCAAAACACATATTTACAAAACGAATTCCATACTCTAGACAAAATGCTTCTATATGAACAGTCTGAAACAGTCTGTTGCTGTGATTACCAACACTCTCCATTAATATGATCATATGCACACGACAACCAATAAATATCTAAAAAATTGAGATTTCATATTCCAACAACATACTCTTTACAGTCAGCTGTTGAACTTATCGTTTATATTCCATTGTTACTCGCATTGAATTTACATATCATCAGGACAAGCCCCTTTCAACACCCAAGGAACGATACGATGCTTCCAAATTTTGTAATCATTGGCGCGCAGAAATCCGCTTCATCATTTTTGCATCTATGTCTCAACGATCATCCTGACATCTATTTACCCGATGAGGAAATATCGTTTTTTGAATCTCCCGACTATGAACAAAGCGACGTAGCCGATCTTGGCGATATATTCGCTAACAGAACAGAGCGTCTCCTTGGAATCAAAAGACCGTCATACATCGGAAAGCCTGAAGTCCCCGCTCGAGTGGTTAGCATTTTGCCAAACGCAAAACTCATAGCCGTCCTAATGAATCCGATCGACAGGGCTATGTCAGCGTATTACCACAATATTGCATACGGCTTCATCCCTGCCATGCGGGCCGAAAGAGGAATGAGAAAGTTAATCTCCGATACAACATTTCTACAAAGATACAAGCGTGCCACCGAAATAATAGAATTCGGATTATATTATAAATATCTTAGTCAGTATGCGAACTATAATGAGGATGGACGACTTTTAGTTCTCCTTCATGAAGACATAATATCTGATCCTCTAGGTTCAATCAGAAACGCATATCGTTATCTCGACGTCGACGATACGTTCACGCCCCCCTCATTAAACGTGCACCCTCAAAAAGTATTGTATAACATCACGCGCTTGCGTTTTATGCGACTCCGCAACCGGTTTTTATATAGCTACAATAGCGACCGCACGCGGCTCTTTCAGAAAAAAATGACGTCGCGTGATGTGTTCATAAATGACAAATTCGTACAATTCGACAGAAAATTCCTATCCAAGATATTCCACGACCGTAAACCCGTACTCAGTGCTAAATTCCGCAATGACCTCTACGGCATATTTTCTTCCGATATAGCTGCTCTTGAAGATTTCCTACAGAAAGACTTGTCACTGTGGAAACCCAATTCACAGAACCATGGCGTTAAATGATATCTACCCCCAAGTCATCTGAGCGCATACTAGGCTTTATGTATCATGTTTAGATGATTCTCGAATTCATCAAGAATATTCCTTTTGGCAAGCACGCTTTCCGCATACAGTCTGGATCGTTCCTTTAGAGAGACGCACAGTTCATCATTATCGATAAGAGTTTCCAATCCCTGCCGAAGTGATGATACTGACTCGGGTTCTACAACCAATCCAATGTTGTTATCAGTCACTACGTGATATAACTCCGTACCGGGTTCCGCTGTCACCAGCGCAACACCTCCCGCCGCCATGATACCGGTAAGTTTCGATGGCATGACGAGATCAGCCGCCCCCTTCCGTTGCAATATCACGTGAACATCTGCAGTCGACAATAAAGCAGCTAGTTTATCGATTGGCTGCAATGGTTTAAAAAGGACATTAGTCAGCCCTTGTGCATCCGCTCGCCGTTCCAACTCTTTCTTTGCACTGCCGTCGCCGACGAGCAGAAATAGAACATCCGGTCGCGACTGCATGTAAATTTCTGCGCATTCGAGCAGGACATCCAATCCTTGTTTATTTCCAACGTTACCTGCATACAGGACGACTTTTCGATCGAACGGAATTTCCCATTCACCGCGCAGCGATTGCTCAGTGGGCAATGGGCGTAATTCGTCGCAGTCAACCCAATTCGGGAAAGACACGATATTGGCATCCGATACGCCTTTTTCGGCAATACGTCGAAGCATGGCGCCGGAAATGCTCGAAACGCAATCGAATCGCGTCATAAGCCATGCCTCTATCGCCGCCGCCACCCTTACAACCCTTCCGGATTGCACCATACCCAGCCCCAATGCAGCTTCCAGCTCGAAATCCTGCACGTGCAACCAGCATCGCGCCCCCGCCAGACGCGCGGCAAGCAGAGCGACCACGGCCCCGAAGATTGTCGGTTCTACCGTAAATACGACATCTGGTCGCCAGAATACTAACCTTAACGATATCGGAATACTGGAGATCGCCCACGATAGGAGGTGTAAAATGCGGCTGAGCCCACGTGGCCTCTCAGGTACCCACAAAGGGCACCGATATACACCGACGCCGTTCATGAGTTCTATACGATAAGACCAGCCACGATAGGGCGGCTGAAAACGCCATTGGGGATAATAAGGAGGCGCAGTCACCACACGTACTTCGTGACCGTGCATTGCAAGCCATTCGGCCATCTCACCAGTATATTTTCCTATTCCGATTGGCTCAGGAGAATAATTGATACCGTGAATCAGTATACGCATATCTGCAAAACGCCCGTTTTGCGACTTCGATTAGCGACCATTAAATATGAAACACCTTTCTCAGTACTACTCGCATCGATTGCGGTATAAATTTTTTAAGGCTCTCCGGAAAAAATCTACGTGCTGCCGATCGCAACAGAACAGGCAAAGCCGGATCGATACCATGCTGAAATTCTGGGAATACCTTCTGAACCCGCTGTATAGCCGAGGCGATCGCCTTTTCGTATGCGCGATAAATGATCGCGGGCGGTTCTTTGTCTGTCTTGAAAAAGTCCGAGACCCAGAAATATTTACCCCACTTCAATGACCGAAACTGGTGGAAGTGATAGAAGATGAGCGGAGAATCATCGATATATATCTGCCCGCCGCGCTCGGTGATTCGATAGTTACCAAAATTCCATGGCGCCACACCGGCGCCAACGTGCTGCAAGACATGAACGCCAGAAAACCGTTCTATCCAATCATCGAGATATTTCTGGTCACCCAGCTTTCCGTCTTCGAGCCTGTTGTAGCACCACTCATTGCAACGGTCACGCCACCAACGCAGACACTCCATGCCGCTTTCATCACGGCGAAAGCTCACCCATTCGACATTGTAGATGCCGTTACTTACCAGATGCTTCAGCCGTTCAACGAAGCGGTGCTCCACAATCACAATGGAGTTGTCCCCGAATTCGTCATAAATAGGTGTTGGATCACTAAAGAACAGCAAATCAGCATCCAGGTAAGTAACAAGGGAAATCTCTGGATTGTGTTCGAAGACATACAATGGCAGCGAAGGTGTGCATGTCCAGCAGTACTCTCCTGCAGTACGTCCTGTCTTCGCCTGCCTCAAGGCTTCATCTTCAAAGTGGTCAAGAGCAATCAATCGGACATTTGGCAATTGAAGTCGCTCCAAAACTTCCATCGTCAACGCATCCATACATAGAATATGCAATGTAAACGCCTGACAGTGCCGTTGTAACGACGCGTGAAGCGCAAGCCCCTTGAAGAGATAGTTACGATCAAACAACGTGCAAAAATGATACATGATACTCCTTACTTTATGCACAGATATGTTTTCATTGCCAGCGCATCGCGCGCCTTTTTATTCCATGACAGCGAATGCGTATTGATCGCGATCACTTTCAGACCGTTGCGATAAAACGCGTCCACCAGCTTTTGTTCATTAAAATGTATCTCGAACGCATCTACACCATAAGCCTTTTTTGTATAAAAAATCGGCCCGCATTCATGGAAGACGGGCGTACGATGAAAAATCACATATTTTCTACTTACGCGCGCAGCTTCCGTAATCGCCCGCTCGTAATCAACGATATGCAAAATGCAACCGCCTGACACCACGACATCGAACTCCGCGTCGCCATAAGTCAAGCTGGTTGCGTCCTCTACGTCGAAAGGCATTTCTGGATATAACGTCCGTGCCATACCAATAAAGGCATCAGAGTAATCACAGCCACGATAGGCCGCATGAATATCCTTAATACCAAGCACCTCCGAGTAGTATCCGCTAGAACAGCCAATCTCCAATAACTGTGTCTGGTCAAGATTCTCTACATAAGCGGAGAGGATATTGGTAAGCGCATCGTATGCGGGGTTTGGTTCACCTTTTCGATATTTCGCCAGCTCCGTTTCTACCAATTCCCGCTGACGTGCGGGATTGTCCTTATGGCGCCACGCATTCCCCAATGTCTGCACGGCCATTATTTGCGAATCGCCTGTAACTCTTTTGAAATCTTCGGAAACGCGACCATTCCTAGCTGCCGAGTACCCAAACAACGCCAGAATTCCCTTGATGAACGCCTTGATTCTACGCATTCCCCCTCCCCTTTAGCCGCAGGTAACGGTCCAGAATACCAACGAGCTCTTCCATACGCTGATGATACGAATGTTCACGCAGAGTACGCGCCTGTCCCGCATATGCGATCGCATCGCGCTCTTCCGGGTGATTGGTAT
>OFHG01000980.1_pt1 | contig 10605 bp, 9 predicted proteins | sample 1521931 | NCBI WGS metagenome assembly OFHG01 (sample SAMEA2468438, study PRJEB22500) | soil metagenome | biome: Glassland; feature: Farmland; material: Clay | place: Australia | collected 2013-01-31 | depth 0.55 m
CTGGTAGACAATACCGCGCTGACCTTCGACCAGGTCGACCCGGCGACCGTCGCGCCGCCGCAGGCGGTGTTGTAGCTCTTGCCGACGACCTCGCCGACAACCGTGACCTGGGTCCCGCGATCGATCTGGAGCTTCGCGGGGTAGGTGGTCGATGGCCCCGTCCGCAGCTTCACGCCGTCACAGCGCGCGACCTCAGTGACGCTTGCCGCGACGACCGCCGTGGTCAGGACCAGTGCGGCGACGAGCGCGCCCCGCAGGTCCCCGGCGAGGCGTTCGCGGAGGGCCCGGTCGAGGGCGGACAGGGGCTCGTCGAGAAGCAGGAGCTTGGGGTTGCCAATCAGTTCGAGCGCGATGCCGAGCCTCTGCTTCATTCCGTCCGAGCACGCCCTAACCCTTCTCTTCCTCGCGTCCCAGAGGTTGACCAACCGGAGCTTCTCCTCAATCTGCTCCGTTCCACCGATGTTCTTCAGCCGCGTGGTCAACACCGCGTGGTCGTAGATGGTCAGCGATTCGTAGAAGGCGTAGTTCTGCGGAACGTAGCCGATCTGCGTTCCCGGGGCCCACGAGATCGTTCCCGTCGAAGGGACCAGGCGCAGCAGCGCTCTGAGCAGCACCGTCTTGCCCGAGCCGTTCGGGCCGATTACGGCGAGCACGGCGCCCGAGCCCAGTTCGAAGCTGAGATTCTCGAGCACGGTTCGTTCGCCGAGGCGGACCGTCAGGTCCTGCACCTTGAGCAACTTTCCCATTGTTTCCTGCCGGTCTTTCCTCGCGGCGTCTTCCGCCGGCATGCGACCGGGCGAGCGTCCCTCTCCGCCTCCGACATGCCAAAGGAGGTTTCGCGTTCATCCTATCATGCCGGATACGGCGCGACCCGGCATCCTGGGGCCGGCGGCGGACCGGCCGAGGGGCAGTCCGCGGCCGCGGGGGCACGATGCGGGCGGCAAGACGGCCCAGGATATCTCGCGGGAAATGAATCAGTGGAAGTCGCAGTATCGGGCGATGGAACAAAACGCGGGCGCGAAGACCTGATGAAATTCGCGCCCGAGTGAACTTTCAAACGATGGCGGCGGGGCCCCGCACCCCAAAAGCGCTCTTGTCGGCGACTGTCCGGCTCACGCACCCGGGTAGGTTTACAAGCGCCCCATGCAGCGCTTTTCGAAGGTCCCCGGTCCCGGCCCCAGCAAATCGCATTTCACGATGTCGGTCGTGCGAAGGGCGCAAAAACCCGCCTCGCTCGCGACCGCGAGCACATGTGTTGGGACTTTCTTCTCGGGACAGAAGACGCGGCGCCGCGCTCGGCCCGGTCCCCATCGGCGAATCAGAAACGCTGCGCCAACCCAGATTGCCGCAACAGCGATAACGGCCAGCCACACCCAAGCTGTCATGATCGTCCTTTCCGCGTCCGCTAACGCAATTATCGCACCAATCGCCGCGTCCGGCGCCCTTTGGAAATTAGATCATGCCACCGCTTCATCGGCGAGGAACTCTCCCCCGTTTTTCCGTTCTTTGACGGCGAACACAAAGTACGCCTCCCAAGTCACGGAGCACTCGCAAGCCGATCCATTACCGCGACTTCCCGCTTGACTTCGCGCGCCGGCGCTCCTAGGCTCCGAACAGATTTTCCTGTAAGCAGACCCCCGGGAGAACATCGACGAGAGGAGAGCGCACATGGCCGGCGGCTTCAGACAATTCCTGCTACGCGGAAACGTGGTGGACATGGCGGTGGGCGTGGTGGTTGGAGCGGCGTTCGCGACGGTGGTCAGCGCGTTCACCAAGGACCTGCTGACGCCGTTCATCGCCGCGATCTTCAAGAAGCCGGATTTCTCCGGCTTTTCCTTCACCATCAACAACACGAAATTCCTCTACGGAGACTTCATCAACGCGCTCATCGCGTTCCTGATCGTCGCCGCCGTCGTCTACTACTTCGTCGTCGTGCCGATGAACGCGCTGGTTGCCCGCTCTCACAAGGAGCCGCCCGCCGACCCGACCACGCGCAAATGCCCCGAGTGCCTGAGCGAAATCCCGATCGGCGCAAAGCGCTGCGCGCACTGCACCGCGCTGATCGCCTGAGGTATTGAGCCAGGGGCGTCGGTAGGTACCAGAGGACTGCCACGAAAAGACGCCGCGACACGCATCTGTAGATCGGTGCAGGGTCCGCGCTAACCCTCCTGCCCCTCGGGCACGACGTTCGCGTGCCGGGCCACCTGCTGCCAGCGCCCTTGCTGTTTCATCCAGATTCCCGTGAACCGGAGCCGTATGGTTTTCCCCGAGAGCGGCATCTTCCCGGCAAACGTCACCGCCTCGCTCCCGGCCACGATTGCCGTATCGCCATACACGCGCACGTACTCAATCCTTCGGTCGTAGCCCGTGATGACGAGCACTCCTGACTCCACCATTCTCAGAACCTGCTGTTTGTTCACGAATTTGTTCAGCGGATTGGTGACCACCAGATCGTCCGACCACAGCCGCGCCATCGCCTTCGGATCCTTCCGCAGAAACGCTTCCACCTCTTCCGCATTCAACCGCCGTACCTCTTCTTCCGCGCTTGTGCCTTTCTTTGTTGGCTGTGCGGCTTTTTGCGTCGAACCGATAAGCATCGGAGCGCTCGCCGCCAAGGCCAGCAGCAATCCCCATACAAGCGGAATTTTCATCGGACCCACTCCTTTCGCGAAATGCTCGGAATTTCCGGCCGCGCCCTTCTACGGCAACAGTCCCGGCGGCTCCCGGCTTGCGTTCGCCCTGCCTGGCTCGCTTTCGCCTGGATTCGCCCGTCACTGGTATCCCGCTGGCGGCCACTTTAGCGACACGCGCCAACTGAAGTCTTGAGAGAACCTTGAAATTTCCTGACCGAAATCTGACCGTGAATGCCCAGCCTGCTTTCTGCTTCGGCGGAAACCCTGCTAGAATCCTGCCCACCGTCCCCGAGGCGGAAGGGATGCCAGGCGCAACCCAGATCGCCTACCGATTCGGCAGCTTCCTTCTTGTTCCTGCCGACAAGCAATTGCTGCGCGATGGCAAGCCCGTTCCGCTCACCCCCAAGGTCTACGAAACACTCCTGTTGCTGGTCGAAAGCCGCGGACGGCTGGTCGAGAAGGAGGAGTTTCACAAGCGGCTGTGGCCCGACAGCTTCGTCGAAGATGTCGCCCTCGCCCACAATATTTCCCAGCTGCGCAAGGCGCTCGGCAAAGGAGTCGCCGGGGCCCATCTGATCGCAACAGTCCCCAAACGCGGCTATCGGTTCCTCGCCGAGGTCGAGGCGGTTCCCGGGCTGCAGGAAAAGACGCCGGCACGTGTCACGTTGGCCGTCCTGCCCTTTGAAAATCTCGGTGCCGGTCCCGAGCAGGACTACCTTGCCGACGGCCTCACCGAAGAACTCATCGCCTCACTCGGACAAATCGATCCCGATCACCTGGGCGTAATCGGCCGCACCTCGATGATGTCCTACAAACGCACCTCGAAAACTCTCGCCGAAATCGGCCGCGAGTTGGGCGCCGGGTTTCTCGTGGAAAGCTCCTTGCGCGGCGAAGCCGGCCGCCTGCGCATCACCTCCAAACTGATTCGCGCCAGCGACCAGAACGCCATCTGGTCCGCCAGCTACGACGGCCGGCCCGACAGCGTGCTCGAATTCCAGCGCAAGCTCAGCGTCGCCATCGGCCAGGAGATCCGGCTGCGACTGTCCCCCGAACGCTTGACCGCACTTGAGCGGCGCCAAACGCACAGCGTCGAGGCCTACGAGCTCTACCTCCGCGGCCGCCACTTCTTCAACCTCCTCTCGCAGCAAACCACTCGCCGCGCCGTCGACCATTTCACGCGCGCCACCCAGCTCGATCCCGAATACGCTCTCGCGTGGTCTGGTCTGGCTGACGCCTATAGCGCGAGTCCCATCAACGGCGACGCCCCGCCGCTACAGGTCTGGCCGCGAGCCCGCGAGGCCGCCGATCGCGCCTTCGCCGCCGCACCCGATCTTGCCGAGAGCCACACCTCCCTCGCGCTGGTCAACTTCTGGCTTGATTGGGATTGGCCGGCCGCGCAAACCTCTTTCCGGAAAGCCATCGCTCTGGACCCGAGCAACGTTCTAGCGCACCGCACCCTGGGGATTCTGCTTTCTATCCTCGGCCGGCAGGACGAAGGGCGAGCGGCATTCCGCCGCGTCCGCGAACTCGATCCGCTTCACCCCGCCCATCACGCGCTCTCCGGGCAGGGCGCTTTCTTCGCTCGCGACTACGCCGCCGCTGTTCAGTTCTCTCGACAGGCCACGCTCGTCGATCCGGAATTCTGGGTCGGCCATTACCAGCTCGCGCAGGCCTACGAGCAGCTGGGCGATTACGACCTCGCTTTGGAAGCGCTCCATCAGGCCGGCCGCTTCTCCGGCGGCAATAGCAAGGTCATCTCGCTTCGCGGTTACCTGTTTGCGAAACTGAGGCAAGGCGACGTCGCCCGCGAAGTGCTCAGGACACTCGAGGCCGTCTCCCGTGAGCGCTACGTGCCACCCTATGCCAGCGCACTCGTGTATGCGGGTCTCGACGAGCGTGACCTTGCACTCGATTGGCTCGAGCGGGCCTACGATGCCCGCGATGTGCATCTCATCCTTCTCCCTGCGGATCCCAAATGGGACGGCTTCCGCGAAGATGAGCGGTTCCAGGCCCTCGTCTGCCGTTGCGGCTTCCTCGAGAAACCCAATCCGAGCCCGCCTTTCCAAGGGCCGGCCACCTATGGGAACGACCGGAGATAACCCCACATGGGGAACCCGCCGCCGCGAAACACTGGAAACCACGGCTGGTCGTCCGTAGAGTGGTCGTAGAGAGGCGCGGCGGTTCCAGCCCGCCCGGAAAACGAATCTTAGATGGCCACGCCATTCCCTCTGGTTCAAGTCGCAACGAAGATCGTGATCTCGCTGGCGGTGGGGCTGCTGGTGGGGCTCGAGCGCGAGTGGGCGCACAAGGAGCTGGGCGTGCGCACGTTTGCGCTGGCTTCGCTGCTGGGGATGCTGGCGTGGCTGATCTCGCCGGGGACGGCGCTGGTGGCGCTGGTGGGCGCGTTGGTGCTGGTAACGTTCGTCAACGCGCACAGTTTTCTGGTTCACCAGGAGCTCGAGGTCACGACCTCGGTGGCGCTGCTGGTGACCGTCGTGCTCGGCGTGCTGATCGGCCAGGAGCACTATTTCACCGCCGTGGCCGCGGCGTTGATGATGACCGGATTGCTGGCGTGGAAAGCGGAACTGGTGCGGCTGGCCGGCGATCTGAAACCGGGAGAGATTCGCGGGGCGGTGCTGATGGGCCTGCTCGCGTTCGTCATTTACCCGCTGCTGCCCAATCGCTATGTGGATCGCTGGAACCTGCTGAATCCGCACGAGGCGTGGGTCGTGGTGGTGATTCTGGCGGGCCTGGGCTTCCTCAACTACGTGCTGCTGCGGGCGCTGGGCAGACGCGGGCTCAACTATTCGGCGATTCTCGGCGGCATGGTGAACAGCACGGCGACCGTGGCGCAGATGTCGCGCACGCTGACCGGCCTCGAGATCGGGGGAGCGGATCTGATTGCGAGTTCGGTGCTGTACGCGACCGGGGCAATGCTGGTGAGAAACCTGGTGATCCTGGGGATTTTCTCGCCGCGAGCGCTTCCCTACGCGCTGGCGCCGATGCTGGCGATGGCCGCCATCTGCCTTTTCTTTGCCTGGCGGCGAAGCCAATCCGCGCAGACGTTGCCCACGCAGCTCGGCCTCGGCTCGCCGGTTTCGTTGTGGCGGGTCGGAGCGCTCAGTGCGCTTTTTATTCTCATTGAGATTGTGGCGGCGCTCGCGGCACGGTTTGCCGGCGGGCACGGGTTCCTGGTGGTCGGATTCCTTGGCGGCTTGGCTTCGAGCGCGAGCACGACGGCCGCGGCGGGAGTACTGACGGGCGACGGCCGGCTTTCGCCGCAGCTGGGAGCGGCCGCGGCGGTACTGGCGTCTTCGGCGAGCGCGCTGATCCACATCCCGCTCATTCGCCGACGCGGCGCGGGCGGGCAAGCGGCGCGCGTCGTCGCTCGCGTTGCCCTGCTCAGCCTGGGCGTCGGCTTCACCCTGCTGATCTGGGGGATGCGCTGAGGGGCGGACGAGCAGACTGACCCTTGGGCTCAGAATCTGCCCGAGAAGCTCTGAAGCACTGCCGCGTACGTGCTGCGCCCCGCTGCTCTCAGTCCTCCCGTACTACCCATTTCACGCCGATATTCAGGATGCTCAGGAGCAACGCGCCCCAGAAGGCGGGCCAGAAGCCGTGGACTTCAAAGCCGGGCACGAGCCAGGAGGCGAGTTCGAGCAGCATCGCGTTAATGAGCAGCAGGAGGATGCCGAAGGAGAGGATGATCAGCGGGAAGGTGATCACCTTGAGGAAGAGGCCGAGCGTCGCGTTTGCGAGCCCGATCACCAGCGCGGCGAAGAGCGCGGTGCCGAAGCTGTGAACGTCGAAGCCCGGCACCACGTGCGCAACCAGCAGCACGCAGAGCGCCGTCAGCACCCATCGAGCTACCAGGCGGCCCATACGCACCTCCGGCGGAACATCGCGCTTTCTACCGCTCTGGCCAGATTACCCGAATCCGGCCTAGTCCGCGCTCACGCCTCGCAGCTCCTGCTGCACCTTGCTGTGCTTGCGGCTGTAGAGCGCATAGACGAACAGGCCCACAACCAGCCAGATCAGGAACACTTCCCAGGTGAGCGCGTGGAGCGAGAGCATCAGCACCAGCGACACCAGCATGCCCATGATCGGAACGAACGGCACCCAGGGAGTCTTGAACGGCCGCTTCAGATTCGGTTCCCGCACGCGCAGGATCCAGACGCCGGCACAGACGATGGTGAAAGCGAAGAGCGTGCCGATGCTGGTGAGTTCGTCGAGCGTGGTGATCGGCAGCGTGGCCGCCAACATGGCGACGCACACGCCGATGACGATGGAGGAAAGGTAGGGCGTGTGGAACTTCTTATGCACCTTCCCGGCCCACTTCCAGAGCAGGCCGTCGTGCGCCATCGTGAAGAAAACGCGCGACTGGCCGAGCAGCATGACGAGCATTGTCGAGGTTAACCCGCCGATCGCGCCGATCTTGACCAGAAAGCTACCCCAGGCCACGCCCGTCTTGTCGACGCCGATGGCGACCGGATCGGGCACGTTCAGCAGATGGTAGGGAAGCAGGGCGGTGAGGATGCCGCCGACCAGGATGTAGAGAACCGTGCAGATGACGAGCGAGCCGAGAATGCCGATGGGCATGTCGCGCTGCGGATTGCTGGCTTCCTGGGCTGCGGTGGAAACGGCGTCGAAGCCGATGTAGGCGAAGAAGATGATGCCCGCGCCGCGCAGCACGCCGGACCAGCCGAACTCGCCGAAATGGCCGAGGTTGGGCGGGATGAAGGGATGCCAGTTGGCAGCGGCCGGCGCCCAATGCTGCACGCTCAGGAAGTCGATGCCGAGGCCGATGAAGATCAGCAGCACCGACACCTTGACGACGACGATGCCGGTGTTGAGGTTGGCGGATTCCTTGATGCCGATGACGAGGACCGAGGTGACTAGGGCAATGCCGAGAAAGGCGATCAGGTCGAAATGGGAGACGACGTGCGGCAAATTGGCGACGTTGACTCCGGTGAGCGAACCGAGGCGCTCCCAGCGGCCATTGGTGAGCACGATGGTGGTGCCCGGCGCGGCCGTCAGGGTGGGCGGGAGGTGAATGCCCATGTCCTGGAGGAAGCTGTTGATGTAGCCCGACCAACCGACGGCGACGGTGGCGGCGCCGAAGGCGTATTCGAGCACGAGCGCCCAGCCGATCATCCACGCCACGATCTCGCCGAGCGTGGTGTAGCTGTAGCTGTAGGCGCTGCCGGCGATCGGGATCAGCGAGGCGAATTCGGCATAGCAGAGGCCGGCGAACGCGCAGGCGATGCCGGCGATGACGAAGGAGAGCACGATCGCCGGGCCGGCGTTCTCGGCGGCCACCGGGCCGGTGAGCACGAAGATGCCGGTGCCGATGATGGCGCCGATACCGGGCGTGATAAGGTTGAAGGGTCCGAGCGCTCGCTTCAGGCCGGCGGTTTCGCCTTCGGCCTCGCGCAGGAGTGACTGCAGATCTTTCCTCGCAAACAGGCTCATGATCGGTTGACCATCGGAAGCACTCTCCTCGCTCCTGCGGATCCGGCCCAAAAACCTGCCCGCCGCAGCCGCCCATTAAAGCACAACGGCGCTCCGGGGGCACTACTTACGACGGAGCCATTTGAAAGAAACTCCCTGCGGGGGCGGAACCGGAAAATCCGGTCTTCGCGGTTTGCGGGGAAAATCCCTCGCAGGGGCACGTTGCAACGTGCCCCTACCACCACACCCACACGCGTTCCCGTTCCTTCGGAGATTGGACTTCGGCGGTGCCGGAATTGCGGCGGAGGCGATTCCACTTGTGCTGCCGTCGGCGGGCTGTATATCTTAGCCATCGAATACCAGGAAGCGAAACGAGGTTCACACAGCGTGTCTACCCAGGTTCCCGAATGCGCAACCGGCGGCGTCCGCCACGACTGGACGCGAGCGGAAATCGGCGAAATCTATCGCCTGCCGCTGCTCGAACTCGTCTTTCGCGCGCAACAGGTGCATCGCGCGCATCATCCCCCGAATCGCGTTCAGACCTGCTGGCTCGTCTCGATCAAGACCGGGGCGTGCCCGGAGGATTGCGGCTATTGCCCGCAGAGCGCCCACTACAAAACCGGCGTCGCACGGCAGGATTTGATGGCTCCGGACGAGGTGATCGCGCAGGCGACACGGGCCAAGGCCAGCGGCGCAACGCGCTTCTGCATGGGCGCGGCATGGCGGCAGGTGCCCGAAGGGCGGGAATTCGACGCGGTGCTCGAGATGGTGCGCGGGGTCGCGGCGCTCGACCTGGAAGTCTGCTGCACGCTCGGCATGCTCACCGATGGCCAAGCGCAGCGGCTCAAGGAAGCCGGGCTCACCGCGTACAACCACAATCTCGATACATCCCCCGAGTTCTACGGCGATATCATTTCCACCCGCGTTTACGACGACCGTTTGCGCACTCTGGCCGCCGTGCGCGGCGCAGGGATCACCGTCTGCACGGGCGGCATCCTTGGCATGGGAGAAACGGAAGAGGACCGGATCGGACTGCTGCACCAGCTCGCCTCGCTCGATCCGCATCCCGAGAGCGTGCCGATCAACATGCTAGTGCGCGTGGAGGGCACGCCACTCGCGGGCGAGCCGCCGCTCGATCCGCTGGTGATGGTGCGCACGAGTGCCACGGCGCGGATTCTGATGCCGACGTCGATGGTACGCCTGGCGGCTGGGCGCAAGCAGATGTCGCGCGAAGCGGCGGCGCTCTGTTTTCTAGCGGGAGCGAATTCGCTTTTCATCGGCGAAAAACTTCTGACCACGCCGAACCCGCTTCCCGACGAAGACGATGAGCTTTTCCGCGAGCTGGGGCTCGAAGCGTTTGGGAGCCAAGTCACCGGACGCGACGGCACGATCCATGCCCAGTGAATCGAGCCCGTTGCACAGACGCATCGCGGGCGAACTCGATGAGCTGCGCCGCGCGCAACTCTTCCGCACGCTGGACCATCCGGCCGGCATTCCGCTTTCCTCGAACGACTATCTAGGGCTCGCCAGCGATCCACGGCTCGCCGCCGAAACCATACGCGCGATTCGCGAAGGCGGGCGCGTGGGCTCGACCGGCTCGCGCCTGCTCGCCGGGAACTCGAAAGGATGGGAACGCGCGGAAGAGGAATTCGCGGCGTTCGCCGGGACCGAAGCGGCACTCTTCTTTTCGTCCGGCTACGCAGCCAACAGCGGGCTGCTCTCGGCGCTGGCGCAAGCGGGCGATCTGGTTTTCTCCGACAGCCTCAATCACGCGAGCTTGATCGACGGGATGCGGCTTTCCGGCGCGCGGAAGGTGATCTATCCGCACGGCGATCTGGCTCATCTCGAGGAGGCGCTCGCGCGCCATCGCCGCGAGCCGGGCGCGAAACTGATTGTCACCGAGAGCCTGTTCAGCATGGATGGCGACCTTGCGCCGCTCGGGGAGCTAGCCGCGCTGGCGCGCAAGTATGGCGCGGAGTTGATCGTCGACGAAGCGCACGCGGTGGGTGTTTTCGGGCCGGAAGGGCGCGGGCTGGCGGCTGACGCCGGCATCGCCGGTGAATTGCTGGCCGTTGTTCACACCTGCGGCAAGGCTCTGGGGAGCGCGGGGGCATTCGTTTGTTCGAGTCGCGAGGTGAAGCAGTATCTGGTCAATCACGCGCGCACATTTGTTTTTAGCACTGCTGCGCCGCCCTACCTGGCACAGCAGGTTCGCGCGGCGGTTGGGCTGGCGCGCGGGATGGAAGCCGAGCGGGAGCATCTCAAGACGATTGCAACCGCGCTGCGCGACGGCTTGCGCGCCGAGGGATTCGATATCGGCGCGAGCGCGTCGCAGATCGTGCCGCTCATGGCGGGGGCGAACGAGGCGGCGCCGGGCCTGGCGGGGAGGCTTTGCGCGGGAGGTGTTGCCGTGCGCGCGGGTCGGGCGCCGGACCGGCCGGGGGGCAAGCGCAAGCCGCTGCCGTCTCGCCCCGGGAGGCCCTGGGGCGGGGGGGGCTAGGCGGGGGCTTCGGCCGGCGGG
>OFHG01000982.1_pt1 | contig 10601 bp, 9 predicted proteins | sample 1521931 | NCBI WGS metagenome assembly OFHG01 (sample SAMEA2468438, study PRJEB22500) | soil metagenome | biome: Glassland; feature: Farmland; material: Clay | place: Australia | collected 2013-01-31 | depth 0.55 m
ACTTCCAGATGCTGCAGTCGCTGGCCGCGCACTACGGCTTCGACGCGGACACAGCCTGGGCCGGCCTGCCCAAGGCCACCCAGCAGGCGATCCTGTACGGCAGCGGCTATGTGCTGCTGGCTTTCTTGCAGCGCGACCTGGTCACACGGTTGGGCTGGCTGACGAGCCAGCAACTGATCGACGCCATCGCCATCGGGCAGGTCACGCCGGGCCCGGTTTTCACCACGGCGACTTTCATCGGCTATTACCTGGGCGGTTTTACGGGGGCGGTGGCAGCCACGCTGGGGATCTTCCTGCCGTCGTTCTTCTTGGTGGCAGTCAGCAACCCGCTGATTCCACGTTTACGCAAGTCGGCGTTCGCCGGGGCACTGCTGGACGGGGTAAACGTAGCCGCCCTGGGCCTGATGGCAGCGGTGACGTGGGAACTGGGGCGGGAGGCGATCATCGACCCGCTGACGATCGGGCTGGTGCTGGCGGCACTGGTAGCGCTGTCGCGCTTCAGAGTCAATTCCTTGTGGCTGGTGGTGGGGGGAGCCTTAGCCGGCATCTTACGATTCCTGGTGTTTTAGACAAGCGAGAAGAGGGAGGGGGCTCACCCCAGGGGAAGGGCGCCAGCCCGGAGATCAGCGCGGCGGGCAAACATTTGGCGGGGGGATGGCAAAACACGCCAGAGGCGAGGGGCGACCAGCCAGGCGTCGAGGGAGGCCAGCCAGGCCTCCTTCAGAGCTCCCCATCAGGATCAACTGCCTCGGATTCAGAGGAAGAGGACGAGCCAGCCGCAGGGGGAGGGGAGGCCAAAAGCATGGGGCGAGCAAAACACAGGTAACCGGTGTGGGCAACCATGCGATCGGTGGGGCGCAGGCGCTCGGGAACAGGCTTATAAAAACGCAGCATGACCTCACACACCTCGACAAAGGCATAGTGATGGTCATAGAGGGCTTGCAAGAGGCGGGCGACCTGGTTGGTGGTGGGCAGGATGGCGCCGAAAAAACCGCCGGGCTTGAGGGCCTGACGCGCCTGGGCTAAAAAGTCGTAGGCGTTGGACAGGTCGAGGAACAAGGCATCCACATTTTGCTCGTCGAAGCCAGCCTCAATATCGCGCAACTTGAAGATGACACGGTCGAGCAGGCCCAATTTCTCGAGGTTCTTGCGGGCTAGGTTTTGCATCTCGGGGCGGATTTCATAGGAGAAGACGGCGCCGTGGGGGCCCACGGCCCAGGCCAAGGCGGTGGTCAGGGCACCCGAACCGGTGCCGGCCTCGAGAACGGTAACGCCGGGGCCAATGCCCATCTTGAGCAGGAGATAGCCGATATCCTTGGGGTACATGATCTGGGTGTTGCGGCGGGTCTCCCTCCATATATCGGTGGGGCCCGGCTGGAAGAGAAAAAAAGCGCTTCCGGTATGGGTGAAGACCTGGCTACCCCAGGGTTGGCCGATGAGGTCATCGAAGCGGATGAGCCCGCGATGGGTGTGGAGCTCGGCGCCGGGCACCAGGTGGAAAATGAAGACCTTATTGGTGGGGCTGACCAACTGCACCAGGTCGCCGGTTTGGGCAAGGGGTGAATGCTCACTAGATTCGAGTGTCAAAGTGTCACTTCCAAGAGGTGAAAGAGATCATCAGGGTGATAGGCAAGATTATATAATGGTCAAGGCCGGCTGGCAACGGCTTTTGATCAAGGATTTCACGGATGAATGCCCCGAAGGCTTACTTGACAGTATTTTGCTCGACCGGGAAATCCATGGGATAATCTGTTGACAAATGAGCGCAATGCCATCGATACCCAAAGAAGCGCAGGAAAAGCTGAGGCAAGCCGCCAATATCTGGCTGGCCAGCGTCCGTCCGGATTCCCGCCCACACCTCACGCCGGTGTGGTTCGTTCACGCCAACGGGCAGCTCTACGTGAGCATCGACCCGAACAGCGTCAAGAGCCGTAACCTGGCAGCCAACCCTAACGTGGCGCTGGCGCTCGAAGACGGCAATCACCCCCTAATCTGCGAAGGCCGGGCGGCCTGGATCGAACCACCTTATCCAGATGAAGTCGTGGAGCTATTCCAACAAAAGTACGAATGGGATATTACCAGCGAGGGCCAATACAGCCAACTGGTGAAAATCACCCCCCGAAGGTGGCTAGGGTGGTGAGGGGCCCCAACCGAGATTCTTCACCGAGGCTTATGGCGGAGCGGGTGTTGGCGCAGGTAGCCGTGTCGCCAGCGGGCCCAGGCGTTGCATGATGAGGGCAGCATCCGACTCGCCAGCCAACAAAACTTGGGCATGAATTGGGTCGATGACAAAGGGCAGCGCCTGGATGGCCTGGATTTCACCACCAGCAAAACGCAACAGCAATAGAGCCCCGCGCCGGCCATCGCTTGGCTCTACCTGGTCGAACAGGGCGTTGCCCAGGCTGTAGATCACCAGGGTTGGGCGCGTACGTCCCGCCCCCTGGACCCAATCCAGACGCTGCAGGACATGGGGATGCTGGCCCCACACCACGTCTGCCCCGGCATCCGCCAGCGCCTGGGCCAACTGCCCCTGGCGAGCATCGGGAGCCGGGCGGTACTCGCCTCCCAAGTGGAGAGATCGGATCCCCAAACCGGCCTCACGGCGTCACTGTCGGACCGCCTGCCTTGCCGCCTGCGAGTCAAGCGGGTCGGTAACGTCTTAAAATGCCAGGAAGGCGATGCGTTGACCGTGGGTGCTGCGCAGCACGACCTGGGCCGAGGGGCCGATCCAGCCCACACCAGCCACTTGCAAGGCCGCCTGGGTGTCGGAAAGCCCGGCCTGCCCGGCATCCAGGGCGTGGTTGTTGGCCAGCGAGACCAGATCCAGACCGGCTGCCGAGAGAGCATCTGCTGCAGCCTGCGGACCGCGCAGGTCAAAGCCTGGACCCAGCATGGGCCGCGAGGTGAGCGGCGATTCCAAGTTTGCCAGAGCCAGATCGGCGGTCTGCAGGTTGGGACGGAGGGCACCTAACGCCAGGCCCCACGGGTGCTCGAGGGAGGCATGAGCCTGGGCCACGCCGCGCCCTAGCATTACATCGCCCAAGAAGGCCAGGCTGAAGCTATGTTCTGCCGGGGCGCGGGCGGTGTGCACGTCCAGCAGCCACACACCTGCCAGGAGCAGAGCGCCGGCCAGTATAATCAAGAAAAATCGCCCTCGCGCCATCGTGAGAAACCACCTTAGAAAGCGGATCTTTTCGAAAAACCCGCCATCTTCCGCAAAAGCCTCCTAATGACAATTGCCCCTGTCATTCTGAACCGCTGCGCTCTTTGCAGCGGTGAAGAATCTCAAGCTGACCGGGTAGGAGATCCTTCACTTCGCACAGAACGCTCCGTTCAGGATGACAGGCACCGCTCCGAATAAAATCCGCTGTCACTTCGGAATGAAGAACGCCGAGCGCGGTGGAGATACTTAGAGGAAAATAAATCTTAACAGCTACAATCACATTGAGCGGCTGGTCCTATTATAATGTCCCTGAATGGGGAGAAGGTATGGAGATAAAAACTATGACACCAGAAACGAAATCCATGAAAGGCAAAACCATCCTGGTCAGCGGGGCCACCTCCGGCATTGGCCGCGTGACGGCAGCTAGCCTGGCAAAAATGGGCGCGGCAGTTTATTGCGCGGGTCGCGACCCAAAGCGCACCCAGGCAACGGTCGCCACCATTAAAAACGAAAGCGGCAACGAACAGGTCTACGGGCTACTGGCCGACCTGGCCTCCTTCCAGCAGATTCGGGCGCTGGCGAACGAAGTACACCAGCGCACGCGGCGGCTGGACGTGCTGGTCAACAACGCCGGGGCGGTGTTCCTGGGCCGCCAACTCAGCCAGGACGGCATCGAGCTGACCTTCGCCCTGAACCACCTGGCTTATTTCTTACTCACCAACCTGCTGTTGGACCGGTTGAAGTCGACGGCAGCGGAGACAGGCGAGGCGCGCATCGTCAACGTGTCTTCGGCCGCCCACCAGGGGGCGCGCATCCACTTCGACGATTTGCAATTCAAGCACGGCTACGGCGGCATGCGCGCCTACGGACAATCCAAGCTGGCGAACGTGCTGTTCACTTACGAGCTGGCACGGCGGCTGGCAGGCAGCGGGGTGAGCGCCAACGCCCTGCATCCCGGCTTCGTCGCCAGCCGCTTCGCCACCAACAACGGCCTAATGGCAAAAATCGGGATGAGCCTGGCGCATTTCATCGCCATCTCGCCCGAACAAGGCGCCCAGACCAGCATCTACCTGGTGTCTTCTCCGGAAGTCAAAGGGGTGAGCGGCCAATATTTCGTAAAGGGCCGCGCACAGCGCTCAGACCCGGCGTCTTACGATGGCGAGACAGCACGCCGGCTATGGGAGATCAGCGCGCAGATGACCGGCCTGGAAGAGAAGGCTGCGATCCCCACCAATTGAGAATCGCAGCCATAATCCGAAACATCAAGGCGCAATAAAGGACGAAGTCCACACCGGGGCAGGCGGGTTGCTGCCCTGCTCCACCTGAGCCTGCCAGGTTTCATCGGTCATGCGCTGGTCGGGGGTAACAGCGAACTCGTAATAGGTGTATACCGCCCCCATTGCCAGCCGGTAAGGCTGGTCGGGCAACACGACATAGATCTGGGTAGGCTGACCAACGCCTTCCTCCAAGGCCAGGAGACTACCATCCGGGGCCAAACCGGTGGCGACGTCCGCCACCAAAGCTGACTTGATGTCGTTCAGGTCGCGGCAACTGACCGGATCGCCCTGGTCACAGTCGGAAGAAGCGATGGTGAGGGCTTCCAGCGCGCCGCCGAAATACTGCAGCCGCCAGTATTCCTCGTCGCTCGCAGTCTGGCCAGCCAACTCCATCTCCGACATCTTCTTCATGAAAGTCAACAGGTCGGCCAGGTTGGCCAGATTGGCACGCGTGGTTTCGCTCAGCAGGTCGCGCGACTGCAGCCCACTCTGGGTCATCTGCACCAGAGCCAGCAAGCGCCCATAAGCCTCGGGGTTGGGCTCTACATAGCCATGAGGCGGCCCCTCGGGAGAGCCCCCACCCATCTCCGCCATGACCTGCTTGGCGTACAGGATGGTATCGTGCTTCAATTCCGTCCAGGAGCTCAATGCGGTTTGCAAATCCTTACGCGTCCAGGCCTGGGTTTGCATGAAGGCCGGGTACGCCTGGTCCTTGGGCTGGATCACCGGCTGGAAGGCGTACAGCCAGGCCCAGTACAGGTTCTGGGTCCACGAATCGATCTGCAAACCCGATATCTCCTGGCGTACCTTGCCCATCTGGGCGTCGTAATTTTCGTATTGGTCCTCGCCCATATCCTTCAAGATGTTCAGTGATTCGTCCGAGCCCAAGGCGGCGAAGAAATCGAGGGCCTTGGGCAGGCCGCGCGGCTGGCCGACCGTACCCACATTGCGCCAGATGAGCTGGCCAAAGACGTACTGGTCGAGGGTGAAGCGCTGCCCCATGAAGCGAAAGCCCTGGGTGGCTTCGGTCTTGTCCTCGGTGATCCACACCCACATGGAATTGACTTGGGGCGGTGGTAGCCTGCGGGCCAGCTCGACGAACTGCGCCAGGCGGGCATCGTCAGCAAAGGCTTGCGGCGAAGGGTCTTTGCCGAACACCTGGTCGGAAAGGGCCCCATATTCGAAGTAAGACGGGTCGTCCGCCTTACCGACGATAAAAGTGGTCGGCTCGTAAATATCCTGCCAAAGCTGGACGGCGGGGGTGCCGTCTGCGGCGGCGGCGCTACGCAAGGCCTGAACCACCAACAGGGCACGGCGAGTCTCGAAATCGTCACGCATACGGTAGGTCAGCCGGCCGTACCAGACCATGGCTTTGAAATAGCGCTGCAAGTCTTCGGAGCGGGTGTAATGGCCGCGCGGAACGTACTGGCTGTAATCTTCGATGAGCTTCTTGTCGTTCGGCAGGTCCGGGCGATCCCAAATCGGGGAGACAGCCACGCCCTGGTGGGCTTCAATGAGCTTCAATTCGGCGCTCACCAGGTCCTGGACGGAGGCCGGTACCGGGTCGGGCAAACCCTGGAGCTGGGCTGCCACGGCGAAGAAAGCCAGGTTGCGGCGGGCCGGTTCTTCCAATGGAGTGCCTAAGAGAGATTGGTACTGCGCCTGGCTAGCAGCCAGCATGGCTGCGCTCAGTTTATCCAGATCGCCGATGAAATCATCGCGCTCCAGGTCGCGCAGCATCTTGTCGAAAACCAGGTGGTAGACGTGGAAAACGGCGTCGGTGGTGGCAAAGACCGGCTGCTGGTCGTAGCGCAGGGATTCGTAGACCTGGTAGAACTCACGGAACTGGCCGGGAACGGGCGCGGCCACGGCAAAGCCGTTCTGCTTCAGCAGGTCCAGTTGCCCCTGGCTGAGCTGGTATTGATCCAGGCCCTGCACCTGGCCCAAATCCAGCGGCAAGGTGTAGCCACCCTGGAATTGGGCAGGGAGGACTACGGCGGGGACGGAGTAGCTGGCGAAAGCCGGGGGATAAATATCCTTGGGTAAAGCCGGCAGGGTCGCTTCGGCCGCCGGCTGTTGGGTAACCGGCGGGTGAGTAGCCGAGGGTTGAACGGGCGTAGTGGGCCGGCTAGCAGTCGCTTGCGCGGGTGTGGCGGATGCGGGCAGTCCCTGCGAGGTGGGAGTGGCCTGGATCGGAGCCGACACCAGGCTGCAGGCCATGGCAGATAACAACAGAACGGCTGCCCAAACGGGTAGAGCTTTGTTACGCATCGTGCATTCTCCTATTTTGCTGCTCACCGCAAAGGAGCAAAGGGCGCTGAGTTTTTAATTCAATACGATCGCTGGTTATTCTTTAGCGCCCGACTTTGCGATGAATCCTTTGAGGATATTAATAATGGATACTCGCTTTGGAGTGGTCTATGGCAGATCCACTCCAGAATTAACGCTGAAGTAGCAAGAAAGGTTCCAAGCCCGGCGAGGCGTACACAGCTATTTGCCGGAAGGTGCCGGCCTGGCGCGCCAGCAGGCTGAAACCAAAGCCATTCCAGCTCCAAACGCTGAGCGCCCGGGCGGGAGACGAGGGCGGGTCGTCGTAAGCCGTCTCAAGGGCGACCAATTCCTGGCGCCCATCCCGATCCAGGTCGACGGCAGCGAAAGAACGCAGGGGCTCAGCCAGGGCCGAGCCAGCCCAGCGCTCCCGATAAGCACCGTCGCGCCAGGCGATGAGGATGACATGGCAACTGTGCCCCTGGCTGTCCTGGAAAGCGTCGATGCGACCGCCGTAGGGCAGGAAACTGTCCACCGGCCAGGGACGAAAAGGACGCCAGACCAGCAAATCGACTTCCGGCTGGCCATCGCGGTCCAGATCGCCGATCATGGCCTGGGTCACCTGCCATTCGGCCGGGCTGCGCCAGGCCACCTGCCCGTCCTGGACGATCTGCGCCTCCCAGCCTTCCAGGCGCAGGCTCTCCACCCGGCCGTCACGGTTGAGGTCAGCCGCCAACACTCCCGAGGCTGCTGGAACAGCAGATATGGCCGGCCAGGAGGGCAAGGCCAGCAACAAGGCCGGCTCTCCGGCGGTCACGTCTGCCGGGTGGAAAGTGAAAACATCCAGATGCAATGGGGTTAACAGCAGGAGCGACAAAATCGCAATCAAACCAGGCAGGTAGAGACTACGAGGCATAGCTCTATTGTACAGCATAGGACAAGACGCGCTCTATTCACTACATTGCAAAACTCTGATAAACTACAACCTGACGTGAACTCACCCACGGAGGAAATGGATATGGCTGGCATGCGCAACAAGAACGCCCTTTGGTTAACCTGGCTGATTCTAGTTCTGGGAGCCACAGGCCTGGGGGCGTGCGCCCTGGCAACCCCGGCGCCTCCCGCTACCGCGCAAAAACCGGAGGCGGTGTACACGGCGGCAGCCGAAACGATCATTGCCCAGCTCACGCAGATGGCCGGCCCATTGGAAACCACTGCACCGGTCACCACTACGCTGACGGCTGACGCCACGCCCATCGCCAGCCCGAGCGGCGCAGTAGAGACGGCCGCCAGCTCGCCGGTGGCCGGCGAGCCATCCACCACCCCAAGCCTGGCGCCGGAAAGCTCCGAGACGCCCACGCCTACCCCGCCGCCTTCCGCCACGCCGGAGCCGACCGCCACCAGCGTGGCAGGCGACCCGAAGCTGGAACTGGGGGACCCCACCTGGCGGGATACGTTCAACAACTCCGATTCCTGGCCGATTTACGACGACGAGCACGTGCAGATGAGCGTGCAGGACAGCAGCCTGCAGATGACGCTGCTCAACGCGGATAAATGGAATTCCTTGCTGCCGACCTCGCCGATCCTGCGCAATTTCTACCTGGAGGTGACCGGCAAGCCCGGCGAGTGCGCCGACAACGACAATTACGGGCTGCTGGCGCGGTCGCCCAGCGAAACGGAAGCCTACCTGTTCGGCTTCACCTGCGACGGGAAGTATTCCTTCCGGCGCTGGACGGGCGAGCGCTTCATCACCAACGTGGACTGGACGGCGAGCGATACCATCCTGAGCGGCAAGAACCAGACCAACCGCCTGGGGCTCAAAGCCGAGGGCACCACTTTCAGCCTGTACGCCAACGGCCACCTGCTGACCGAGCTGCACGACGCTAATTACCTGCGGGGCGGCATCGGCTTGTACGCCAGCGCCTTCAAGACGGCCAATTTCCTGGTGCGTTTCCAGGAAGTGCAGTATTGGGGGCTGCCGTGAGGCGTATGTTAAGTGCCGGGTGTCAAGTGTCAAGTTCCACGCGCCAGGTGTTAAGTTTCACGTACCAGGTAACGGAAGGAAGGCGGCGCGAGTTCTTTTTCTTCATCCGTGCCATCCGTGTTAATCCGTGAGCCTGATCCCTTCAATTCTCACAATATGATATTCGTCACTTGATTTAGTCGCAAATCTCAGGTATTGTACGTGTAGTACCAATCTGCTCTCTTCAAACTGATTTCCAACCAATTAATCAACTGACGCACAAGCAGGGGGACAGCACGATTCCACCAGCCTCCTGCCTTTACGCACTGGAGGATTTTTTATCTTCTTGACCTATTCAAAATAACTACTCCGATTGTCTTCTCTTCTCATAGGTCCAACTGGATTCAGAAGCTGATGCGACAAAAGAATTTGGTTTCATTTTGGCGAGGAAGAATGAACACTCTAAAAATCGATAAACTGGCCCTTACCCTGGTGTTCGCGATCGGGTTCGTGTTTCAGCCCTCTCCTGCCGGCCGGGCTTTCCAGGCAAATAGCGCGCCGCAGTTGAACGGGCCGGAAATCTGGCTGGCATTCTACGATGGTCCTGACAAACAGGCGGATATCGGCAACACGGTGGCGGTTGATGGCGCAGGCAATACTTACGTTCTACGAATCCCTTTAACCAGGTCGAAAACGCCGACGCAATGCTCTTAACGGACGATGCGCTTTACGTCTCCGGGACGTCTTACGATGATAATGGCGCAATCCTGGTCGTGCTGAAATACAGCAAAACCGGCCAACTCCAATGGGAGCGCCATTACGCTGCCGAAGGACCTTCGCACCTGGCGATTGGCGAGGATGGCTCTATTTACCAGGTCGGAGGAGTCTTCTCTCAACCGCTTGGTGTATACCATTTTGTGCTCATTAAATACCAGCCGGATGGCACACGTGCCTGGGATAAGCTTTATCGCAAAGATGATCCTTTTGCAAACGGTGCTGCTGGAGTACAGGTAGATTCACAAGGAAATATTATCGTCGGCGGGGCGATCTCACGACAGGCGAACGTCGGAACCGCGACCGACGCGGCGCTGATAAAATTCGATCCCGATGGAAATACAATTTGGGAACGCCGGATCGTTGATCCAAACCAACAGAATTTCCTAGAAGTTTTTGGGTTTTCGGTGGATAGCGCCGGCTCGAGCTATCTTTTTACCACCGGTCTGTATATCTTTAAATACGACAGCAGTGGGAACCAGGCCTGGATGATCCATTCCGATGAGTTGACGGTGCCAAGTAACAGTCCAACCGTGATGAAGTGTGGACCGGACCAGTCCCTGTACATTAGCGCGGCCTATGGGGTGATGAAGTTTGGGCCGGCAGGCAACGTACTCTTATCCTATCAATACGACATAGATTCATCGGAGGGATTCTTACCGGTCGATTTTGCGATCAGCCCGGATGCGAGTATTGCCATCACCGGCAGGTATTTCCAGCCTCCTCCCAACTCCGAAGATATGCTGACCATCAAATATCCCGTCAATCCTGGTCTCTATTTGACTATAGATGACGCCATCACTTCCGAAGGAAACCGCTCGACTGATAACCGCACGGCGGATTTCGTGGTGCATCTTTCTAAATCCTTGACCTATTCGATTTCTTTCAAGTACCAGACCGTCGATCTCACCGCCCATGCGGGCAGTGATTACGTGGAAACCGAAGGGCTAGGTTGGATTGATCCGGGGCGACCGTGGACGGTGATCTCCGTCCCCATCTTGCCCGATACGAACAGCGAACCGAACAAGCAATTTCAGCTCAAGATTTTAACTGCTGACGGTGTAGCTATCGTCAACGATCGCGCCACTGCCACCATCCTGGATGACGACTTCGACCTGGTAGGCTGGACACAACCCATTCTAGCCCTCCGCTCAAA
>OFHG01000983.1_pt1 | contig 10579 bp, 8 predicted proteins | sample 1521931 | NCBI WGS metagenome assembly OFHG01 (sample SAMEA2468438, study PRJEB22500) | soil metagenome | biome: Glassland; feature: Farmland; material: Clay | place: Australia | collected 2013-01-31 | depth 0.55 m
AACCTGGGCTATTACGTCACCGAATCCAGCGTGCATAACTCCGAGTACAACTGGTGGTTCCGCAAACGCCCCGATCTGATCGAAAAATATTGCACGCACGGCACCGGCTGGAACCCCGGCGAGTACGCCTATATTCTGAAAGAATATCGAGAGAACGAAAAAGTCTGGAAGCAGGCAGCCAGGGCCTGGTTTGCCGAAGAGACTCCCATCAGCCTGGAGCGCGGTACTGAATATGCAGCCTATATCATCAATGCCCTCCAAGGCGGAGAAATGTACCAATTCAATGGCAATGTGCCCAACACCCAACTGGTCACCAACCTGCCCGATGGCGCTTGTGTGGAAGTGCCGGTTTTGGTCGACAAGGCCGGTTTCCATCCTATCCACGTGGGGGCGCTGCCGCCGCAATGCGCTATGCTGACCAACCTGACCGCCAATATCGAGGAACTGGCCATACAGGGGGGCTTGACAGGCGATCCAACCGCTGTCTACCATGCTATTGCCTACGACCCGTTGACCGCCTCCGTGCTCTCCCTGGCCGAGATCAAAGCCATGGTCAATGAGATGTTCAAACAGAACCAATCCCGTCTGCCTCAGTTCAAACACTTCGAGGCCTGACACAAGAAGACAATTCAATGGATGAGACTTTCGATCTACTCGTCGCCGGCGAGATCAACCCCGATCTAATCCTATCCGGTTCTGACATCGAACCTCGTTTCGGACAGCAAGAGATTTTGGTCGAAGCCTCCAGCCTATGCATTGGTTCATCCTCTGCGATCCTGGCCTGTGGCGCTGCTCGATTGGGACTTTACACCGCTTTCATCGGTGTCGCCGGCGACGACTTATTTGGCCATTTCATGTTGGAGGCGATACAAGCCCGACAGGTGAACGTCTCGTCAGTGATCATCGACCCGCGGCAGCAAACCGGCTTGAGCGTGATCCTCAACCGAGGCGGGGATCGGGCAATCTTAACTTACCCGGGTTGCATCGCCGCCTTGCGAGCAGACCAGGTCTCTGACGAATTGCTCAAGCAAGCCCGCCACCTGCACATCGCCAGTTATTTCCTGCAAACTGCGCTGCAGCCTGATCTACCTGGCTTGTTGCACCGTGCACGCTCACTGGGACTGACCACCTCGCTGGACACTAACTGGGATCCATCGGGGGAGTGGCAGGCTTTCGACCGACTGCTGTCACTGGTAGACGTGTTCTTGCCCAATGAGAATGAAGCCCTGGCTTTGACCCAGAGCCAGAGCGTCGAGCAGGCCCTGGAGCGGCTAAGCCTGCACTGCCAGACGGTAGCAATCAAGCTAGGGGCACAGGGTGGGATCGCCCGCCAGGGTCAAGAGACGGCTCAAGCACCGGCTTTAAAAGTCGAAATCATGGATACCATCGGTGCCGGCGATAGCTTCGATAGCGGCTTCCTGTATGGCTACCTCAATGGTTGGGACCTGGCGCGTTGCCTGCGGCTGGGAACCGTGTGCGGTTCGCTTTCGATGCGCGCAGCCGGAGGCGTCAATGCCCAACCAACTTTGCCGGAGGCGATGGCGTATATTGACGCCTGGTCATTATCTTGACCAAATCCTACATGCCCGGAAAAGCGGGCGGGCACGGAAGCAACCACAATTAATATTCGTTACTAACAAATCATGCTTATTTCCCCTTCTCATGAGGGCATTTTTCGTATATAATCAGGATTACCTGTCAGACAGGTAATACAGGTATGACAAGCAGGATCGATCTCCTATGACACCCCAAAGCCCCCCGCTGGTCACGGACCAGCTGATTTCCATTCTATTGGATCGAATTGACAGCGGCTATTATAAAAAAGCCGACGACTTCCCGTCCGAGGCGCAGTTATGCAAAGAGTTCGGTGTAAGCCGCTCAACAGTTCGTACGGCGCTGGCCGCCCTGGTTGCAAACGGGCTGGTAGTCAAGCGGCCAGGCATCGGAACATTTCTAACCGCAAAGTCTCGCCTTGAAAGCGGCCTGGACCAACTCGAGAGCGTTCTAAGTTTAGCCAAAAGACAGAGCCTCAGCTCCCAAGTGGCCAATTTGTCGGTAAAGACCATCGAGGTTAACGCCTTTCTGGCCGAAAAACTCTTCGTTCCCACCGGCACGTTATTGACAAGCGTAGGCCGCACGATCATCGTGGATGATATCCCCACTTCCTTTCATATCGATTTTGTCCCGCAAAATTGGCTCAAGCCCGAGCAGGTAAACGGAGCCTTCGCCGGCTCAGTGCTGGACCTCCTTCGAGAACGATATTCCCAGCACGTTTACGAAGCCATTACAGAGATCACGGCTGTATCTGCCAAGAAGGAGATCGCTTCCCTTTTGAAGATACCTCTCAACAAGGCACTGGTTTTATTGAGAGAAGTATTGTATGAGGAAACAGAAACCGCAATCAGCTATTCGGAGAACTATTTCATGCCAGAACACGTTTGCTTCCGTTTGGTACGAAGAGAAGGTAATCAATTATCCCAATAGAAGAAGGATCAACTATGAAAACAACAACTTTCAAAGGACGTGACTTCCTGGCGGAAACAGATTTCAGCCGCGAAGAGATCGAAACCATCCTGGATGTATCTTTCCGTCTAAAACAGGAATGGGCCATGGGCGTCCCCCACGATGACTTGCTACGCAGCAAGACCTTGTTCATGATCTTCTATAACCAGTCATTGCGCACACGCAACTCGTTCGAAGCCGGTATGACCCAACTCGGCGGGCACGCCCACTACCTGGACCCCAGCAAGATTTACACCCCCGCTTTGGAAGGTAAAGAGGTTGCCTATTCTACCGAACGGGTGTCGGACGTCGCCCGCGTCCTGGACCGAATGGGCCAGGCGATCTCCATCCGCTGTTATGGCGACCCGGTAGAATGGGAATATGGTGGGGCACATGACTTACTCAAGGAGTTCGCCCGCTGGTCCAATATCCCGGTCTTGAATATGGAGGATGACGTTTATCATCCCTTCCAGGGACTGGCCGACGTAATGACAGTCAAGGAAAAATTTGGCGGCTTCAACGGCATCAACTTTACTATGTCCTGGGCGTATTCCCCCAGCGTCCACAAGCCGCGGGCCGTGCCACAGTCAGCCATCCTTTACGCCTCTATGCTAGGCATGAATGTCACCCTGGCGCACCCCAAAGGCATGGAGTTAGATCCGCAGGTTATCACGCAATGTGAAGAATACGCCGACGTTGCAGGCAGCAAATTCCGCATCACGAACGACTTCAATGAAGGCGCAACCGGCGCCCATGTGTTCTACGCCAAAGCCTGGTGCCCGGTAGCTTTGTTCAAGCAGCCACTTGGTCACGATGATCCCAAGGAAGCACAAGCCATTTTCGACCAGAACAAGGACTGGAAATGCACCAGCAAGACAATGGAACAGACGGACAAGAACGCGATTTATATGCATTGCTTGCCAGCGGACCGCGGCTTTGAGGTTGACAACGAAGTCATCGACAAGACCGAAGGCAAGGGCTGGAAATCAGCCGTTTTCGACGAGGCGGAAAACCGGCTCCATGTTGAAAAGGCGGTAATGAGCCTGGTGATGTAACCCGATACTGAGCCCTGCAGCACAAGGTGTTTCGAGGCAATCTCAACCCCGAAACACCTTTTTTTATACTTCATCGAAAAAAAGGACTCAGGCCCCAAGCATGCCGCCGTCGACGGGCAGGACGACCCCGCTCACGTAGTCGGCTGCCGGAGATGCCAGGAAGAGCACAGAACCACAGATATCCCCAGGCACTGCCCAGCGGCCGATAGGAATCCGGCTCAGTATCTGCTCATAACGAACGGTGTTTTGCTTTAGGGCGGCGGTCATTTTCGTATCGAAATCCCCCGGTGCAATGGCGTTGACGTTAACTCCTTTGCTGGCCCAGGCATTCGACAACGATTTCGTCAATATCGCCACGCCACTCTTGCTGGCCGCGTAGGCCGGTATATTCGTGCCCCCATTGAAGGATTGCATCGAAGCAATGTTGATGATTTTGCCAGATCCGTTTCTGATCATTTCGCGTCCAGCAAGTTGGCATAGCTCGAATACCGAGGTCAAGTTTGTCTCAAGAATTTCATCCCAGTCGGCGAGTGGGAAATCTTCCGGGTGATACCGCCGCTGGATTCCTTGACAATTAACCAGGAGATCGATTCCGGCGAGAACCTCTACTGCCCGCCCGAATCCAAGCCTCAGGCTTTCACGATCCTTCAGATCCGCTTGAATTCCAATCAAGGCAGGGTAATCCGGTTTTTTGATGCGCTCAACCCATTCTTGAAGATCTTTAGAGCGGTCCAAGACTACTATCTGCATCCCGGCATCATGTAACGCCTGAACGATGACCGTTCCCAGGTCTCCCGCTCCTCCAGCTACTATCGCCTTCTTGCCAGAAATATCAAAATAGTTCTTGTTCACCATCAACCATCACCTACCCGTATTTCGGATCAACGTTCATATTCATGCGACCAACATTGTATGGATCGTATCCATCCATCTTTTTGCAGCTACATAGCTATCCGGTACTGGAATGATCTCTCCCGATGCATAGCCGTTGTAGCCCATTTCCTTCAAGGACCGAATCAGCTCGGCGAAATCGATATGACCCATTCCCGGTGCATAGCGATTGCTGTCGGCGAAGTGGACATGCCGCAACAGGTTCCTCCCGCTTTTCAGCGAATCGCTCATACTGGGTTCTTCGATATTCATGTGAAACGTATCTGCCAGCAAGCCAACGTTTGGATGGCCGACGGCGTTAATAAAAGCCAAGGTTTCTTGGATCGTGTTCAGAAAATTAGTTTCGTAGCGATTGATCGGTTCTATAACCAGTAATACGTCGAATTGATTGGCATAGGTAGCCAGCTCACGAACCGCATCGACCGCGATCCGATAACCCGCTTCTTGGCTCTCCTTTGATTGGGTATCCAGCTTCCCACGAATACTGCCAAGAATAACTTTCGCTCCCAACTTGCTGGCGAAACGAATGTGACCGCGCAAACGCTCACGGACCCTATTTTGCACTTTCGCTCGGGTGTCAGCCAGGCTCAAATTATCCTGAAAATAGCTCTGCCCTGTGCCAAAAGCGGCAACTTCCAACTTCAAGTCGCGAACTTCCTTCAGGATCTCACCCTGATCGAGTTGTTCGGAATCCAGCAGGTTAAATTCAACACCGTCGAAACCCAGCTCAGCGGCCGCTTGCATACCCGCATTCAGGTTTCCGGCGAATAACAAAGGGGCAAAATTTGCCGGAGTTGGCGAAAGGGCCAAACATGTCTTTATCATAAGATTAGGTATGCTTTCCATCAATGGGCTGATTGTGTAAAGAACCGGCGAGGTTCAGCCCATTTCCTCCATCTGACCGATTTTTTGGAGCCTGGGTATGTGCCGGCCGCCTTCATATTCGCTGGCCATCCAGATTTCAACCAGCTCCTTGGCATGGGGAATACTGATTACCCATGCGCCAAAGACTAAAACATTGGCATCGTTATGAGCGCGACCTCGTTTTGTAGTAAAAGCGTCGTGACACAGGGCAGCTCGAACACCATGGATCTTGTTAGCAGCGATTGACATCCCTAAACCGGTGCCGCAAATCAAGATGCCCCAATCCACCTGCCCCTGGGCTACGGCGCGGCCGACTTTTTCGGCAAAATCAGGATAATCGTTCATCGCTGAGGAATCGCCCCCCATGTCGATCACTTCATTACCCAGGTCACTCATAAAATTAATTAAGGCTCGCTTATGTTCAAAACCGGTCCAATCAGCTCCAATTGCGATTCTCATGTTCTACTCCTGTTGTGACAACGCCCACACAAACTTTTCAATTCCAGCTAACAGATGGTCCGATGAAAGATGGGCTTCCTCGACCACTTCTTCCAGTGTCCCGCCCGTGCGCCAGCGATTGTCCCAATCAGCAGTCATGGCATAATCCTTGCTCATCCGGGTAAACATCCAATCATTCATGGTGACCCTGGCCTGCGTGCTGATAACGGTAGAATGTTGCTGGTCAAAGGTATCCAGAACCCGTTCTTGATAATCGCAAGGCTGGCATTGGAACATCTGGTAACTGGAGGCATAAATAATTTTTATGTTTAATTTCATGCGCTCAAATTCAGGAAGAAGCCGAACCACATTTACCATTGCGCTGGTCCCTTGCACGATAAAAGCTGCCTGACGGGGCTCCCCGGGTCGATAATCTCGCGCTACGTAAGCTCCGCGGGCGGCTTCGAAGTGAGATGGGATTCCGAGCCGCTGGCGATCGGGAATCTCAATGGGCGGACGGGTCAAGTGCAGAGCAACGATAGGAACATCCAGCTTCAACGCTGCGCCAAGCAAGACTGGTACTTCATTATATTCCCAGGGATGAAGGTTGATTATATGCTTATCGGGAAAGAGTTGTGTAACGCCTGGCCCAAAAATACCGAAGTGAGTGCGGCTGTCATCTGCCGTCTCCGGCCCAGAATGACCAACCACCCAAATAAGCTTACCAACCTTGAGTTGGCTGTCCTGAGCAAGCTGGCTGAATAATCTGAGTGGGCCATACTTCAGATAACTAAATGATCCGTAGGTCGAACAAGCTCCCCAAAACCCGTCGAAACTCTCCTCCGGGTCTTCGGCCAAATTGGTGCTGGACAAACCGGCCGTAATTCCGGCGTTTGTGAATTCAGTAATTTCCTGGGGCAACAGGACTCCTTGAGGACCACCGACGCGCTCATACCAGCCATATCCTTTGAACTCCCCATAGCCCTCGGCGAAACCACTGATGTTGGTCGAACCGGCCAAATCCGCCGAGCAGGCCAAGAAGAGTGGGCGTCCATATTCACCGGCACCAAACGCATTGACCCAAGCACCCCATTTCCCGAACGCGGCGCGATTGGCAAGGTGCTGTCCCGGCGACGCGTATAAATCAGGTGGATAATTCTTATAGTCGTACAGCCGGGGATCTTCGAAGGGATTCCCCTGCCGGCCTAATGAAAAAGCAGGAATCTGATCGGGGACTTGCTCTCCCAAAGCTACCAGGGTGTCTGCTAAATAATCGACCAGCCCTTGATCGCTTTCCAAGACCTCGATAACCGTTCGTAAATTGCCCTCAAACTCCTCCTGTAGTAAATTCGGATCCTGGGGCGCTGGTTTGCCATAATTCACAAACTCGACGCCGTATTTTTCAGCAAAGGATTTCTTCGTTTGCCAGAAAACATCACTATCCATAGGATGGGGGGAGCCATGGGACTGGTTGTCATACTTAAGGTATTCCCTACCTTTGCGAGTTTTAAACCACAGTGCCGACGGAGTCTTTTGTGGATTGGGAGCATCCAGCATCTGGAGCATAGCTTTCACCAGGTCAGCCCAATCACTGCCATTTTCGGCGCCAAAGACCTGCCATCCACGCGATGAAAACCATAGCGACGGGGTACCATAGACGACCTGGCTGGTAGCGTGGTTATCAATGCCATAGTCATTCCAATCCAGGAGAAAATAAAGGTTATCGAGCGCCAGTCCCCAGGCGGAGTTCATAGATTCGAGCGCCCCGCCCGCCGTAAGGCCAGTTTCGCCATCCATCACAAACACTCTGACATCTCCCGCCCCTGCGCGCTTCAGTGCTACAGCCTCACCCACTGCGGCGGGGATGCCATGTCCAGAAGGGCCTGTGTTGAATTTCAGAAATAGCGTCTTGCCGTTCATTTCGGCGTGGCCAGAGAGGCCGCCCCGGCGGCGGAACTTGAGCAAATCCTTCCAGAATAAGACACGCTCTGGGTCAGGAAAAGCATATCGCTCGTCACCGGTTTGTTGATACTTGATCCACATGGCCTGGTCTAGCACCGCTAGCGCGCAGTAAATCAGTGGCACCGTATGCCCGGCGCCCAAAATGAACCGATCGGAGAAACGTTTTTCCGGATGCCTGATATCCCAACGCATGGTCCCGCTTAACATAAGCGTGAGCATGGCGTGAACTTTCGACCGACTCCCTCCGGGATGGCCGCTTTGGCGATAGTTAAGAATAATATCGATCAATTGGTCGATAATGTCCCTTGTTTTTTCCCAATAGGGAAACACTTTACACAATTCTTCTAATTCCATTCGTCAATGCTCCTGACAGCAATGCTGGAACCCCTCAATCGAGCACCAAATTTACCAGCTTAGTATCGTCTCCCCCGTCTACAGAAAAGCTTTGCCCGGTGATAAAGCTGGCCTCGTCACTGGCCAGGAAGAGGCCCGCATAGGCCAAATCAGAGGGGTGCCCCTGTCGAGTGGTCAGTGGCTGCTGGCGGACCAGGTTCACCGGAATCGGATGGACCATTGGATCTTTTATGGGGCTGTAGAGAAACAGGCCAGGGCACAGGCAGTTTACCCGGATGCCATCCTCCAGGTAATCGTTCGCCATATTCTTAGACATCTCAATCATTCCCGCCTTTGTGTAGGCGTAAACCGGATTGGCCATGCGACGTACGTGTTCCGAGGCCACAATATTGATAATGCAACCCCCATGGCCTTGCTTGAGGAATTGCTGAACCCCGGCCCGGCAAGAATTGTAGACAGCGGTCAAGTTGCTTGAGACAATACGGTCGAAGGCCTCATCAGAGATTTCGTGCAGCTTTTTATCCAACTCCACCCAGCCTCCCCCAATATTATTGTAAAGTACATCCAGTCTGCCAAAAGCGTCAACCGCAGCCTTCACCATTCGCCTGGCATCTGCAGATTTAGCGGCATCAGCGACGCACACAACCACCTCCCCGCCTTTCCCGCGGATCATGGAGGCGGTCTCCTCCAATACCGGCTGGCGGCGGGCCGCAATGACCACCTTTGCGCCTTCCTGAGCAAACAAAAGTGGTGCGCTGCGTCCCAAGTGCTCGCCGGATCCAACAACCAGAACAACCTTTCCTTCTAAACGCATTTCGAACCTCCTCTTCACGCTTCTCTTTTCTTTTCCAAAGCGGACAAGATCTTGTGCTTATCTATAGGCAGGCTGTTGACCCACACTCCGGTAGCGTCATGAATAGCATTGGCAACAGCGGGCGCGGTCGGCGAAATAGCCAATTCGCCCATGCCTTTAGCCCCAAACGGGCCTTTGGGATGAGGGTTTTCGACGACGATTGACACAATTTCAGGGACATCCCGTAAGCGTAAAAGCTTCAAGTCTTTGAACTGTAATGTTTTGGGGACTCCTTCGTCGACAATAAACTGCTCACTCAATGCATAACCAATTCCTTGAACTGCCGCCCCTTCAATCTGGCCAATCACATTCCTCCGGATCAGAGTCGTACCCACATCGTGGGCAGCAACCAGCTTGAGGACGCGGACAGCGCCGGTCTGCTCATTAACAGCAACCATGGCGGCCTGGACGCCAAAATCATAGGCGAAGTGCAATGGGGCAGGGGGCGTTGCTGGGTGAGCATCACTGTGGGCCTGCTTCGGTTGGGTCCTGGGAGCATCATAATTCGACTCACAACTGAACGGAATCGAGCTATTGGCCAGGTCTTTCAAAGAGATAAACCTTTGTCCAGTTGCTTTGTTTAAGAAAACCCCATTGGCTAATTCCAACTCACTTTCCGAAACGCCAAACTCACTGGCTACGGCCTTCCATAGCATCTCCTTAAGCCCAGTGGCCGCATGCAAAGTAGCGTTGCCAGAGAGAAACGTAGCCCTTGAGGCGGTGGTCATGCCGCCGGCCGGATCATATTTCGTATCGCCAGTATGGACACGAACGACGCCGCTCGGCACGCCCAAGACGCGCGCCGCGATCGTGGCCACCATCTGATTGGATCCCTGCCCCATGTCGGTGGCGCCATGCCGCACCAGGAAAATGCCCTCTTTTTCCAAGGAAACGCGTGCGCTAGACCGATCAGGGATATTAGAACCAAGGCCGACATTTTTATAGGCCGCCGCCACGCCAACCCCCAAACGTTCGCCCGGGTGCAAGGGGGGAGGCTGGGATTCCGCCAACTTACCCTGGACAGCTTTCAGACATTCGACCAGACCAGCGCCAACCTCTTTGGTCAGCACGTCACCGGTAATGGTCGATTTCCCCAAGTCCAGGCCGTTTTTCAGGCGGACCTCAAAGGGATCGAGCCCCAAATGGTCAATGATCTTTTGCAGGTGAACTTCAGCCGCAAAGGCAACCTGCGGGCTTCCATAGCCGCGAAAGGCGCCGCAAGATGGATTATTCGTATGTACTGCATAGGCATGGACGCTGACATTTGGAATTTCATAAGGGCCGCAGGCGAAGGCTGACATGCGGAATAACACAGCCTCGCCTGAAGAAGCATAAGCTCCTGTATCCCCATGAATACGGATATCGGCAGCGACGATTCTGCCATCATTTTTTGCCCCCATTTTGTAATGCAAGCGGGCAGCATGTCGTTTGTGGCTGACCAGCAGCGATTCCTTCCGGCTCCAACGAACCTTTACAGGACGTCCGGTCAGGGCTGCTGCCAGGGCCGCATGAATCTGCGTCGAAACGTCCTCCTTGCCACCAAAGCCGCCCCCCATGTATTTATGCGCGATGCGTACTTTTTCCTCAGGCAATCCCAAGGCAACTGCCACCTGGTGGCGATCATCTGTTGGACCCTGGCTACCAACATGGACAACAATCC
>OFHG01000984.1_pt1 | contig 10578 bp, 12 predicted proteins | sample 1521931 | NCBI WGS metagenome assembly OFHG01 (sample SAMEA2468438, study PRJEB22500) | soil metagenome | biome: Glassland; feature: Farmland; material: Clay | place: Australia | collected 2013-01-31 | depth 0.55 m
GTACTACACCTACCAGGCACGGGGCGAGCCGAAGTTCGTTCTCCAGCCCGCCGACCGCCCGTGGTTCGACAACCTCTACCTGGAAGCCGAAGCGCTTTGGGCTGGCGCAACCGATTACAGCCTCGACGCCGCTCCCTGAATGAACAATTCGAGCGCACGACGCCTGTGACCTGCTCCTTGTCGGAGACTTGAACCGCTGGCCAATATCCTCGGCCGCACGCCGATCCCTGGCTGAGCGTCTGACCGGCGCGCGGGTGGAGCAGCTGCGGCGGCGCTCGAAATACATCCTCATCGATCTCGACACCGGCGAGACGCTGATCGTGCATCTGGGCATGAGCGGCAGCCTGCGCATCCTGCCTGCGGAGGCGCCCGCGGGCAAGCATGACCACTTCGATCTGGTGCTGGACGATGGCCATCTGATGCGGCTGCGCGATCCGCGGCGTTTCGGCGCCGTGCTGTGGCACGAGGGAGACCCGCAAACGCATGAGCTTCTGGGGGCGCTGGGCCCGGAGCCGCTGGATGCGGATTTCGATGGCGCATACCTTTACCGGGCCACCCGCACGCGCCGCGCGGCGATCAAGCTGGTGATCATGGACAGCCACGTCGTTGTCGGTGTCGGCAACATCTATGCCAACGAGGCGCTGTATCGTGCGGGCATCCGCCCGCAGACGGCGGCGAGCAAGGTCAGCCGCGAGCGCTGTGGCCGCCTGGTCGAGGCCATCCGCCAGACCTTGCGCGAGGCGATTGCGCTAGGCGGCAGCACCCTGCGCGACTTCACCAACAGCGCCGGCGAACCGGGCTATTTCCAGCAGCACTATTTCGTATATGGGCGCGCCGGCGAGCCGTGCCGCACCTGCGGCACGGCCATCAAGCGGATCCGCCAAGGGCAGCGCGCCAGCTTCTACTGTCCGCGCTGCCAGCGGTAGCGGCTTGCCGGCCGCGGCCATGCACCCGGCACAGCCCCTGCAGCGAATAGTTTTTTGCCTGCGTTGTGGGATAATATTCCAGTTCATACACTCTGGAGCAGGCGATGCCATATTTTGGCGGCGGATTACATCTTCTCATCGCGATCTTCTTTGCCGTGCACGTGGTGCGCACGGGACGCGAGTACTACTGGCTGTTCATTCTGTTCTTTTTCCCGCTGCTGGGCAGCGCGGTCTACTTCTTCGCCGTGTATCTGCCGGACATGCGCTTGCATCACGGCGTGCGCCGCGCGACCTCCGCTGCCTTCAGCGCGCTGGATCCCGGCAAGGACCTGCGTGTCGCCGAACGCGCCTTTGAACACACGCCCACTGCGCAGAATCAGATGCGCCTGGCAAACGCCCTGCTGGAAGCGGGGGAGGCCGAGCGCGCGTCCGAGCACTTCGATGCCTGCCTGAAAGGGCCGCTGGCGAACGACCTGGAGATCCGCTTCGGCGCCGCCAAGGCGCGGGTGCAGTGCGGCCGCGGCGGGGCGGCGCTGGAACTGCTGGAGGCTGTCCGCAAGCAGCACCCCGAGTTTCGCCAGGAACAAACCGCGCTATTGCTTGCGCGCGCATATGCGCTGGCCAGCAGGCCGGAGGACGCGCGCAACGAATTCACCTTTGCCGTTACGCGTTTCGGCGGCCTGGAGGCGCGGGTGGAATATGCCATCTGGGCGCGGAGTCTGGGAGATATGGACACCGCAAACGCGCAATACGAAGAAGTGCAGCGCGTCATCAAGGGCTGGGGCAAGCAGAGCCTTGCCTTGCACCGGCCCACCCTCAAACGTCTGGAAGCGGCCTTTACCGAGCCGCCCAGGGTCTGATCCGGCTCGTGCCCGGGCGACCCTGAAAAAGAAAACCCGCCGGGCGGCGGGTTTTTTGTCGGCGAATGCGGGCTTATTTGCCTTTCGCAGCCATCAGCTTGTCGTACTTGGCCTGCAACTGCTCCTTGGTCTCGATGAAATCGGGATTCTTGGGGATGCAGTCCACCGGGCACACCTCCACGCACTGCGGGGTATCGTAGTGGCCCACGCACTCGGTGCATTTGTTCGGGTCGATCACGTAAATGCTGTCGCCCTGCGAAATTGCTTCATTCGGGCATTCCGGTTCGCATACATCGCAGTTGATGCATTCGTCGGTAATCATCAGGGCCATGCTTTTCTCCTAAGTTTCAATTTCAGAACGGTTTTTTGTCTGCCAGCTTCAAGGCGACCAAGGGTGACACGAATTTTCCCACATCTCCGCCCAGCCGGGCGATTTCCCGCACCATGCTGGCCGATATGAAGGTGTACTGCTCCGCCGGAGTGAGGAATACGGTTTCGACATCGGGATGCAGGCTGCGGTTCATTCCCGCCATCTGGAATTCGTATTCGAAGTCCGAGACTGCGCGCAGGCCGCGCAGCACCACCCGCGCATCCTGGCTGCGCACATAATTCATCAGCAGGCCGGAGAATCCGTCCACGCGCACGTTGGTGAAATCCGTAAACACCTGGCGTGCCATGTCCACCCGTTCCTCGAGCGTGAACAGCGTGCCCTTGCGGCTCTGCGCGACCGCCACCACCACTTCGCCGAACAGGCCGGCGGCGCGGCGCACCACGTCCTCGTGCCCGCGCGTGATGGGGTCGAATGTTCCGGGAGCAGTGATGACGGACCCGCCTACAGCGAAGCTGCCTTGCTCCTGGATCATCAGCGGCTCGGGCTTGCTCTTGTTGGCGCCTTGTGCGCCCGCTGACGTGAAGAGGAAGACCGCCATCAACGAGACCGCTATGAAAGACTTCCGGTGCTTCCTGCCTGGGGAATTTGCCCCCGTGGCCCTGAAGATTCGGGATTCCAGGTTGCTCTTTTCAGATTGCTGCTCTTGCATGATTTCTCCTGCGATAATGCGGATTACTTAACCGGACGCGTCAACCCTTGTGCTTCCAGCCAGTAGTAGAACTCGTCGATCCAGTGATCGCTCGTTGTGCCTTGTTTGCGCATACCCCAGCCGTGACCGCCGTGGTTAAAGATGTGAAATTCCGGTTTGTATCCCGCGGCCTTGAGTGCGTCGTAGAAGGCGACGATGTAGGTGCCGGCGAGGGTGTCGTCTTGCGCCATCGCCATGAAGAAGGGCGGCAGTCCTTGTGGTATCGGCGGTACGTGCGAGATCGGGGCACCGTAGATAGGAGCCGCGTAGTTCGGGCGCGCGCGCGCATCCGGCTGCATGGCCGTGTAATCAGTGATCATCCCGCCGGCGGAGAATCCCGTGAAGACGATGCGATCCGGGGAGATTCCCCATTCGGCGGCGTGCGCGCGCACGACTTTGACGGCCTGGATGCCGTCGGCAATGCCGTACTTACCGTCCTCGTCGATTAAGGCGTGGTTGCGAAGCTGAGCCATGAAGGCGGCGCGGGCGGACTGGCGGAGTTGCGTGGCATCTTTGCCTTCGATAGGAATCGTTCGGTACTTCAAAACGATCGCCGCGAAGCCGCGGGCGACGAGCCATTTCGCTACATCGTGACCTTCCGAGTTGATGGACAACCCTATGAAGCCGCCGCCGGGGGCGATAATGACGGCGGTGCCTGTGGCCTTTGCTGGATCCGGTAAGTACGCCCTGAGCGTCGGCGTTGTCACGTTCACAATCGACTCCATCGGGCCGAAACGAAGCGTGGTCTCCTTTTGCTTCCATTGCTCGGACCCCGGCGCGACACCCGGCCAGATGTTGATGATCTCTTTCTTTATCGCAGGCGTTGTCGCATGCTCCGGCTTGCTGTTGTTGGTCCCCTGGGCACTCGCTAAAGACAAAGAACCGGCTGCAATCAGCGCGAGCGCGATGAGAGACTTCCGATGTTTCCTGCTCATGGAATTTGCCCCGGCGACCCTGAAGGCCGGGAGTTCAAGGTTGCTCTTTCCAGATTCTCGCTTTTGCATGGTTTCTCCTGCGAGTCGTCTTTCGTAGCTCATTTCTTCTCGAAAACTTCCTTGGCAACTTTGATGGCATTTACTGCGTTAGGCCAGCCACAGTAGAACGCCAGGTGAGTGATGGTCTCGATCAACTCCTGCTGTGTTACGCCGTTTTCGCGAGCCCTGATGAGGTGAGACCGGAGCTGTTCTGGACGGTTCAAAGCAATCAGCGCGGCCACAGTCACCAGGCTTCGGTCACGCTTCGACAGCTGCGGACGTTGCCAGACATCTCCGTAAAGCACGTCATCAGTCAGCTCGGCCAACTTGGGGTCAAAGTCGCCGATCGCTCCTTGAGACGGCCGGGGCTTCGCGCCGGCGTCGGTGCTCGCTCCCTGAGCGCGAAGCGGCACACCGTACTGCGCATCGCTGACCCTCTCCATCCATTCCACGGACTTGCCATCGAGCTGTTCCACGATGGCGATGTGCGCCATCGAACTGTTCGGCGCGGACCCCTGCCAGTGCTTCTGACCGGGCGGAATCCAGACCACGTCCCCCTGATGGATTTCCTCTACGGGATCGCCCAAGCGCTGCACGCGGCCCGTGCCCGCCGTCACGATCAGGATTTGGCCCAGCGGGTGGGTATGCCACGCGGTGCGAGCGCCGGGCGCGAATGTAACGAGGGCGCCGGACGCGCGCGCTGGAGCAGTCGCCTGAAACAGTGGATCGACGCGAACGGAGCCAGTGAAGTTCTCGGCCGGTCCCTGTCGGGAGGGTTGCGAGCCACTCCGCATGATCCGTATCGCTCCCTGATCCTTGGAAGTTTGGCTCTGCGCAACTGACGCGAGCATGCAAAGCGAGATCGCAATTGCGGCATGGATTCTCATCGTTGCTCCTTTTGGTCTGCCGACATTAGGTTGCAGATCAGCGGTACGACATTCGCAGGATGGATTCAGGAAGGCGCTCGCCCTGAATTGGGATCTTGGAAGCCGCCGTATTGATTTCGTCGAGATCCTCCGGCGTCAGCTCGACCGAAGCGGAGCCGATGTTCTCCTCCAGGCGATGTATCTTCGTCGTTCCTGGAATCGGAACGATCCAAGGCTTCTGCGCGAGCAGCCAGGCCAGTGCGATTTGTGCGGGAGTAGCATTCTTTCGTCGGGCGATCCGATTGAGAAGATCCACCAGCGCCAGGTTCGCACTACGAGCCTCCTCGGGGACCCGAGGAAATGCTGCTCGGAAGTCTGTGCTTTCGAACTTCGTGGAGGCATCAATCTTCCCCGTCAAGAATCCTTGTCCAAGCGGGCTCCAGGGAACAAAACCGATCCCCAATTCCTCGCAGGTTGGAAGCACCTCTGGTTCAGGGTCTCTCGTCCATATCGAATACTCGCTCTGGACTGCGGTGACCGGCTGCACCGCGTGTGCACGACGAATCGTGTTTGCTCCGGCCTCAGAAAGGCCGAAGTGTTTGACCTTGCCAGCTTGAATCAAATTCTTCACTGTGCCCGCGGCATCCTCGATCGGCAGGTCTGGATCGACGCGGTGCTGGTAGAAGAGATCGATAACGTCGGTCTTAAGGCGTTTTAGTGACGCTTCAGCAACCTGCTTGATATGCTCTGGCCGACTATTGAGCCCACCCCGCCTCTGGCCGTCGGGAGCGATGTCGAAACCGAACTTGGTGGCAATCACTACCCGTTCGCGATGCGGGGCGAGTGCCTCGCCTACGAGCTCTTCGTTCTTGAATGGCCCGTACGCTTCCGCCGTATCGAAGAATGTCACGCCGCGTTCGACTGCTGTTCGGATCACAGTTATGGCTTGCTGCTTTTCGACAGCCGGACCGTAGCCATAGCTCAACCCCATGCAACCGAATCCCAGAGCCGAGACCTCCGGTCCGCTTTTTCCCAGTTTGCGCGCCTTCATGTCGTTCTCCCTGGCTAGTTGCTCACCGCATCACGACATTAGGAGCAGACGACCAAGAAGCGGTAGCCCGATCCTGCCTACGTATTGCCTATTCCTCTTGTCAGACGAAAAATCAATTGCGCCATTGCAGCCAGGCGGCTATCTTTAGAAGCGCGCAGTATCGGTGACTAACATGAAAAAGCTCAAGGAAAATGCCGACCTGAAGCCAAACCTGGCCCGCGAGTTGCGCGAAGCGCTGGCGCGCAAGATTGCCTCATTCGTGGGCGAAGAAGAGAATCGGATAACGGAGATTCCCGGCGTGAGCCTTCACCGGCGGACATCCCCTACCCCTCCGTGCCGGACAACCTACCATTCGGGCGTCATCGTGGTCGCCCAGGGCCGCAAGCAGGTGAACCTTGGCCGGACCAGCTTCATCTACGACGAGTCGCGCTTCCTCCTGACTGCGGTCGATTTGCCGATCGTCAGCTGGGTGGCCGAGGCAGCCGAAGAGGCTACTCTGAGGGTGGGTGGCAGGGGCATCCGATGAGGTTCCCTGTTTCGTACTTCCGCCAAACCTGGACGTGTCCATGGTCCGGGAGGTGCTCGGCCGTGAGGAAATTCATGTCGCGGAGGCAGCGCCAGAAAGTCCCGCCATGTCCACCGGCGAAACCACGCCCGAATTCTTGGGCGCGTGCTGCCGCCTGGTGGATCTTCTGGACAGCCCGCTGGACATCCCATTCCTAAGCGGACTGATTCAGCGCGAGATCATCTACCGGATTCTGCGTGGGCCGGAGGGAGCACGCTTGCGCGCAGTTGCAACACTCGGAGATCAGAGCCACCGAACGGCAAAAGCGGTGGCGTGGATAGCCGCGAACTACGCTAAGCCGCTACACGTGGAGGAACTCGCCCAGATTGCCAGCATGGGTGTATCGACGCTCCACCATCATTTCCGGATGCTGACGGCGATGAGTCCGCTTCAGTATCAGAAACAGCTCCGGCTGCAAGCGGCTCGCAGTCTGATGCTCAACAGCGGCCTTGATGCTGCGAGCGCGGCTTTTGAGGTCGGTTACGAAAGCCCCACCCAATTCAATCGCGAATATAGCCGCTTCTTCGGCCAACCACCCATGCGGGATATTCGGGCGCTTCTTTCCCCAGATGTTCCGAAACTCGAATTGGTCGGTAGTCTCTGAATCAGGTTATTTATGCCCTTCGTCTATAGCCGCAAGCCTGCGCTTTGAGGCCAACCGAACTTGCGCATACGTCGTGCGGTGTTCTGTGCGAATTGTCGGCAAACCGTTCGGGTTGCGAAATGTCAGCATCCCTACTGACCGTTCACGGCTCGATGCCGATCCGGTCATTCACTGCGTCGCGCAGGCGCTGCTTGCATCCGAGATACGTTTCCGTGGTTTGCACTGATACATGGCCCAGTAGAAACTGGATTTGCTCCATCTCGCCGCCTGCCGCGTGGCACAGACGGGCACAAGATCGTCTAAGGTCGTGCGGGGCGAACTTGGCCAGATTGAGTTTCGCAGCATTCTCTTTGACAACATGCCACACGACTCTCTCGGTCATACCGTCTCCCCACGTTTTTCCTGCCCTGCAAACACACCGAAAGACCCTACCGGCCACGATTCCTGCTGCCAAGAGCCACTCGCCAATGGTTTGCTTCACCCAATCCGGAACTGGAACGGTCCGAATATGACCACCCTTTCCAACTAAGTCCACAATGGCCCAGTGATCTTCGCGACGTTGTAGGAGATCAAGGGTCAGGTCGACCAGTTCTCGACGACGCAGCCCGCAGCCCAGCAATATGGCCAAAAGTGCTGTGTCGCGTTTGCCCTTAAGGGTCCCGGTTCCTGGCGACCGCCAGAGACGGCGAGCTTCCTCAGCCGTCAGCCAATTCCCAAGCCGGACACCCAGTTTCCGTGCCCCCTTGACACGGCGAATGCCCGCGGCAAGTTCCGGGCTCAATAGTCCGGCGTCGGTAGCCTCATGAGCGAGTCGACGTACAGCTGCAAGTCGCACGTTGATGGTTCCTGGCCGTCAGCGTAGTCGTGTAGTAGCCACGGTCAATCCTTCTTTGATTGACCGTGGGCTTTTGGTCGGGGAAAGAACCCATCTATAAGATGGTGGGCTCCGTCAAGGGATATTGTTTGGTCGGCGCGGGTTGATGCTTTGCCTTGCTTCGGTGGGCCGGTTCCACCACCCATCTATTCGATCCCGCCGGGGGACCATGATGGCTTTTTCTGACTCCCTGGGCTTGCGGCCAGGGAGGCCGGGAGCTCAATCACGGCAGCGGTCATTTAGAGACCATGGGTTCATTTACGAGCATCCCGGCGTGCGAACCTCGCCGACAAAACTCCTGATAATCAATCGCCTCTCTCAGCATGATGTACAGCCGGATGGCCAACTTGCGGGCTACCGCGACCTTCGCCGAAGCCAGGCCTTTGCGAAAGGCCAGGCGCCGGTAGGTGCGCCCCAGGCGGGCGTCGTAGCGGCTGGCCAGGGGCGCGGCTTCGACCAGCAGGAAACGCAGCAGGGGGTTGCCCTGCTTGGTCAAGTGCCCGAAGTGCTGCCGCCCGGCGCTGGAATTCTCGCGGGGAATCAGCCCCAGGTAGCTGGTGACGTGCTTGGCGTCGGGAAAGCGTTCGATGGGCCCCAGCACCAGCACCGTCCCCAGCGCCGTCAAGGGACCGACGCCCGGATGGGTCATCAGGCGCTGCGCGTCCTGGCGGCGGGCCACTTCCTGCTTGATGCGCTCGTCCAGTTCTTTAATCCAAGCGCCCAGTTGTTGTACCAGATGCAACAGATCGGCTCGCCGCCGTGCCCTCCCTTCTCCCAGGGGAATCTTTTGAAGCTCTTCCTGGCCCGCCGCGCTCCACAGCCGCGAGCGCCGTCGCAACCCATAGCTGAGCGCCATCGCCTGCAGGCCGTTCTTGGCCCGGGTGCGCATCTGTACCAACTGATGCCGATGTTCCAGCAGCACCCGCACGTCGCGCTCCCCGGCCGGGGGCACCCAGACCTTCGGGAAATCGCCCCGCACCAGCAGGTTCAGGAGGTGTTCGGCATCCCGGCGGTCGTGCTTCTGCTGGCGCGTCTCCTTCGCCCGGATCTTTCCCGCTTCCCCCACCACCAGTTCGTGTCCCAACTCCGCCAGCATCTCGGCGAACCAGATCGTATAGCCCGTGCTCTCGATCCCCACCAAGGCCGGCTCCTGCAGCTCTTGGTAGAATCTTTTCGCCTCTCCGTTCTCGTGCTCCAGCCTTCGCTCCACCACCTCGCCCGTCTCCGTCTCCAGCAGGGCAATCTGCTGGAAGCGCGTGTGAAAATCACAGCCTATAATGATCATGTTCGGCTCCTCCTTCGGCTGAGAATCTCTGGTCGTGCTCACAACGCCAGTCTACTCTCCCCATCCAGGAGCCCACGACCTTATGCCATCACGGCAAATCAGAAAAACCGGTCTGCCGTGGCTACCCATGATGAACGCGTGAGGATTTGAATCAAACACGTCAAGCAGCCGGCGAGTTTGCGCTGTCAGGTACAATCTTGCGCTAGCAAGCTTAACCACTTCTACGGTTAGACCGTTTGAACTAAGCCGCTGGCGCGGGGGACGCACAGTGGTGCGTGAGGCGAGGGGTCAAGCGCGTTAGTTTGGGGTTACAGAAAGGAGGTTTCTGTGACCCCATCACGTCGACGGATGCTGGAGGAACTCCAGCGTCGGAACTATTCGCCTCCTACCACGCGTGGTTACATTCTTGCCGTCAGGCAGTTCGCGGAGTATTTCGGTAAGTCTCCAGAAAGGCTGGGGGCGGAGGAGATACGCCGATTCCAACTCTACCTACTCAACGAAAAGAAGCTCGCCCCCGGCACGGTAAAGACCCGCATGGCGGCGCTGCGCTTCCTCTACAAGAAGACCTTGAAGCGACGAGACCTGGCCTACGATGATCTGATCTTCCCCAAAACACCCCGGAAGCTGCCGGTCGTGCTCAGTCAGGAGGAAGTGAAAGGGCTGATTGAGGCGGTGCCCAACCTGTTGCACCGAACGCTGCTGATGGTTCTTTACAGCACGGGCGTTCGCCGCACGGAGGCGGCGCTGCTGAAAGTGAGCGACATCGACAGCGAGCGCCGGGTGATTCACATCCGCCAAGGGAAAGGCTCTCGCGACCGCGATCTGCCGCTGACACCCAAGCTGTTAACAGCTCTGCGGGAATACTGGCGCTGGAAGAAGCCCCAGAATTATCCGTTTCCCAGCACTCCCGGCCATCGCGGTGTGGAGCGACCCATCTCCAACGAGACGGTTTGGTACGCCTGTAGAAGATCTGCTGCGAGGGCCGGGATCAAAAAACCCATCGGGCCCCATCCGCTGCGCCACAGTTTCGCCACGCACCGGCTGGAAGCCGGTGCCACCAAATTCCAGGAAGCCATGGCTATCAGGGCGGCCTGTGGCCGCCGCCTTCAGGCGCAGGCCAGACGCCCGTGCCACTAACCGCTGGGGGATGAAAGAGAAGGTAGGGCGCGTCTTACGCGCCAAATAAATTCACTGTTGAAAGAATTTTTGCTCCTGGCACTATTAAGTTGCCCAATTAGAAGCAAGGGAACGACCATAAGAAGAACCTTTCTTTTGGCTGACTGCTGAAGGCTGATCGCATCACATGAAAGGAGGTTATTGTGTTACCCGACAGGCATGGAAGGTACGGAAAGTACGGGGGCCGGTTTGTGCCGGAGACCCTGATTCCCGCCCTGTTGGCGCTGGCAGAGGCTTATCCCCACATCCATCGCACCACCCAATGCCGCACGGAATTCGACTGGTTTCTCACTGCCTCAGCAGCACGGCGCCCGCCCC
>OFHG01000985.1_pt1 | contig 10570 bp, 9 predicted proteins | sample 1521931 | NCBI WGS metagenome assembly OFHG01 (sample SAMEA2468438, study PRJEB22500) | soil metagenome | biome: Glassland; feature: Farmland; material: Clay | place: Australia | collected 2013-01-31 | depth 0.55 m
CACTACCGGCACAGATATCAGTCCTGGCTGATAGATGAACCCATCACCAGGCGGCTACAAATGTAGTATACAGACCATTAACCTGCGTACCCAAGGTCGTGACGATAGTTATAACGACCGCTGCGATCAAAGCAACTATCATCCCGTATTCAACAGAAGTAGCGCCTTTTTGCTCTTTCAGTTTCCTCAGCATATCCTTCAGAATCATAATGCCTCCAATTAACCGCAAAGTTAATTGTCTGGATCTTTCGCTTTAATTATTGGAGAGATGCATCTCATCGGATGCATCTCCCCATGAGGTTGTATACTACGTGCACAGGTGCCAGATTCGATGGCTAAATAAATACATCACAGTGCGTTCGATACAGTGGTAAAGGCAGTATTAACCTGCGACCCCAGGGTCTTGACGATAGTTACAATGACCGCCGCGATCAGGGCAACCATCATCCCGTATTCAACAGCAGTAGCGCCCTTTTGCTCTTTCAGTTTCCTCAGCATGTCCTTCAGCATATATTTCATCTCTTTCACCTCCTTCCCTTTATAAGATGAGGCCGGTACTGGATACCGGCATGGTTTTAAAACCCGCAACCGAAGACGCTCACCGGCACTGTATCTGAACGACCGGTGCTCTAAAATATCCCCGGAAGAAAGCGGGCTTTCTTCAGGGAATAGGACTCGTACTCCGGGAATATGCCTGCAAGAAGTCTTTCTTCCTGTAAAGCCCTGTATATTTGCAGTGCTATGATCAAGCAATATATGGTCATTGCTGAAATTGAGAATCGCGCCAGGACAATGCCCATAAGACTGATCAACTCACCCAGATACAGGGGATGGCGTACGAGCTTGTAAGGACCGGTTTGCACCAGCGTTCTTGCCTGGGGAATGATGCTGAAACTCTTCCCGAGGGCGCCGAGTGAATAGAGAGAGATGATCATGCCGAATATGGTGATCAGGTCGGCCGAGAGCATTATCCCGGAATTATCCGATGAGCTGCTTAAAAATGGTATGGCGAACGGCAGGAATGACGCGATGAGAGCTATGGTTTTGGCTATCAACGATTTGGTGGTAGACTTGGCGGCACTTCGTATGAAATAAAGAAACACCACCAAGGAGTAGAAACATATTAAAAGCATGTGGTGTATCAGCGTGGCAACCTTGATCGCCCTGACCGGCTCCAAGGCTTTTACGTCCGCATAAACACCAACCATGTTGAAAACTACCAACAGGCTGAATATTGGCAAGATTGTCAACCTGCCAATGTCCATTTTATATGTATTGTGGTCTATCGACATGCAAGCTCCGAATACTGACGTATCGTCAAAGCCGTTTTACCGCAGATAACATTTTTAAAAATTTACCTGCATATATGTCATCTCTTAGTAGCAAGTTCGATGCCGAATTTGAGAAGCTTAAAATATCAATAGATTGCCTATTCTTGTCCCCGTGCCATGATCAGACTGATTCCTTTGGAAACAGATTATTATTAATTATCACTTTATTTTTATGATAGCGGTGTCTCCTTAGGAAACAGTTTATCTAACTCACGATAAATTAATGAATATCACAATATTTTTTGTATACTTTGGATACATTATTTCTCGGGTACTTTGTGAACCCATTGGGGCAGTAACGACGCCCGAACTACCTTAACAAAGCTGCCGCAGGAACAATGCAGCAAATATGATTTTGGAACTTCCAGGAAACTCCAAAACGGAGGGTGGGGACGAAGATGAAGATCAGGAATAGAACTGATGCAGAATATGCAATTTTTACCGGATCTCTCATGCTCCCCCCAGGTGCAGATCTTAGACTGAACAGCATGATGGTCTTTCTACATCGCCTTGAATTTAAGAATAGTGACTGCATAGGGCATTGTCAATACGACTTAAGTATTGTATGAGCATATTTGAGACATTGCATGCAAATGCTATTTTCTGTCCTATTCGGATAAGTATATTCCGACCTCATCTGCCGTCTATTGAAGCATTTTGAAAGCCTCTGGACAAGGTATGAGAAGCGCATTTCTGGCGGATGCAACTGCTACGGAAATGTCTTTTTCTTCCGGCAGCCAGGTCAAACCTCGGGTTGCTGACTCCCAACGGCGCCGCCGTTGTTCAATTTGTTGAATTCGTCGTTTACAGCTCTACGCCGCGCGAGAAAAAGCTGGTACGCTCCCGTCGCGGCCAGAACCAACGTAAAAATTTGAAGGCCTAAAAATTTCGTCATTTGTTGCGTAAGCCACGGAGTGAGATAAAGTAAAACAATCAACAACCGGAAAAGCGGCGTTAGTGCTGCTGCACCGGTGCGGCTCGAGTGTCGATACAGGACATTTGCGGTAAGCAGAATTGCCGGCACCACTATGATAGAATCATAAATTGCGAAGTGCAGGTTAAGCACTGTTGTCAACGTTAATGTGCAGGCCCATACTAAATCCTTGCGGCTATCGTCCAGCCGATCGAGTCTCCACCACAGCGGAATAAGATAAAAAACCGGGACAAAGACAGCTGCGAGAGCGCTTGCCCATATGATCGGCGAAGATCCTCCCGGCAAAAGCCGAAAAAACGAAAGGATGTCAATATATTTAAACGTACGAAAAACACTTTCCGTACCCAGCGACGTATGCGCGACTCCCCCAAATATGTGAAGGTAATCGAAGCACGGCTGCTTGCCTAATGATAGACAAGAGATGCCGGCCAGCAAAATACCGGTCATAAAAAATCCCTGCAGCACCTTGCTACGCCGGGCCAATACAAACATAGGCACCACAAGCAGGAGAAAGGTTGGCTTGTAAAGACAAAGACCTAAAGCCATACCAGACAATATAAAGAACCCTCTGCGATCGAAGTAAAGAGCCAATGCAATGGCAAAGAAACCGACGGCAGAGGTATTACCACCAATTGCGCACTCCATGAGAAACGGCTCAAATGAAAGCGCCAACAGAAGTGAAATCGTAGATGCCTCCTGGGGAATGGCACTCAAGGTTCCGCGGATCAGCAAAAAACCCCAGACATAAAGGATGATCGAAAACAAAATCCACGCGAGAAAAGACAGTGTGAAGGGCAAAAGCGCAAAGGGGCGAAAAAGTAATGCAAAGAATGGCGGATTAATGAACGGCAATTCCGCAGTGGCAGGAATGCTCGGAAGAAGAGCATGGAGGAGCCTGTTTTGAAGATGGAAGTCATACAGTTGATCGGGAGAGTGCTCATTTAAGAGAGTCCCGGCTACATAAAAACACGCATAATCACCCCCTACCCAGGAGCCAAAGATATTTACTCCGCCTTTTGAAGTCCAACAAGCAACCGTCAGGCTAAGGAGTCCGCCAATGATGAAAGATATGGCAATAAATCGGATAACCGGTAGTTTTAAGTACCGCCCGATAAGAGCTGAGCAGCATAGGCGAATGTCCTGCGCCACGGATGAGAAGCGAATGGCCAAAGCGATCCTCGTAATTAAGAGAGAATGTCCCAACCCGCGCAACTATGCGGCCGCAAGGACTATTTTTGATATTCTAACATTTTTTTTATCCACGGTCCTGTCTTGTGGATATTTATTTTAAGGTTCCGAAAGTTTATCCGTGGAAAACAACAAAAGCTTTGAGATGCTCGTTTTTTCATAGATGCAGTTTCAAGGCAATACGACCCCGGCCGAACGGGAACAAAGGATTACCTTCTGCAACAGAGCTTACATTTCTCCTTTGATGCAACTTTTAGCAATACCCGAAAAATGACCCTCTCATTGATTTACTTTCTCTTCATCTTGAGTTATATAAAAAGTATGCTGCTAATGAAAGAAAGCGAGGCAGATCATGGCTGGGTTAAAAATATATGCCTGTTTTTTAGCTCTATCCTTGATGAGTGCAGAACCGGGCTTCGGTGACGTCTTATTTCACAACGGCAGTACCGACAATTGTCAGGGGTGCCATACAACCCCGCCCCTACAGGCTCTGACCCGAGTTCAACCTGCCTCAGATGTCATGCGGTCTCAGGTGCGCCTCAAAACGTCAAAAGCTCAAACGGTTCTTCCTTTACGCCGGGAGGGGATTTCTACTGGCTCGGCAAAACATTCACCTGGAGCGGTGGATTTAACGTTACGACGACGAGCCCCGGCTATTCGATAAACTCAACAGCTATTACGGCAGGACGTTCGAGAATTTTCAGAGACAATTATGCAACAAACGTCATATCATGGATTGAATGCTGTAGCTGCAATTACAGCCGCTATCATCAGAATCTGAAAATGTATTTATGGCCCTGGTTTTCTGAACAGGAGCTCAAGCCGAATTACTTTTGCATCCGTCAGTGCTGCGAGATGCGACCAATACTACCCCCGTGAACCTTATGGCAGTAACCATATTCCTGTGCGGCGATGTCATGACAGGCCGGGGAATAGACCAGGCCCTTCCTTTTCCCTCCCCTCCCCGGATCTATGAGCCATACGTAACGGATGCCAGGGAGTATGTGCAGCTCGCAGAAACGGCTTTCGGCCGGATCCCCAAACCGATGACCTTCGCGGCCGTCTGGGGGGATTCTCTTGCAGAACTGGACCGGCAGGCGCCCGACCTCCGCGTGATTAATCTGGAAACAGCGGTGACCGCAAGCGAGGATTACTGGCAGGGCAAGGGCATCAATTACCGGATGAGTCCGGCAAACGCTCCGGTGCTGTCCGCTGCCGGGGTCGATGTCGCCGTGCTCGCGAACAACCATGTTCTCGACTGGGGATACTCCGGTCTCGCTGAAACAGTCACAACGCTGACAAACCGGAACATAGGCCACGCGGGAGCAGGCAAAAACCGGAACGAGGCGGAAGCCCCGGCCATCGTCGATGTCAAGGGGAAAACCCGGGTAATCGTGTTCTCTTTTGCCGCAACGACAAGCGGTGTGCCTGATGTCTGGGCTGCTACGGATAATCGTCCGGGGGTAAACCTCCTTCCGGACCTTTCCATTGACACGATCCGAAGCGTCCGGGAGCAGATAGGGCGCGTGAAGAAACGCGGTGATATCGTCATTGTCTCGATCCACTGGGGCTCAAACTGGGGATACGATATTTCAGACGATGAGATGCAGTTCAGCCACGGCCTGATCGACGAGGCGGGAGTGGATGTGATCCACGGCCATTCTTCCCACCACGTGAAAGCGATTGAAGTGTACCGCGGCAAGCTCGTTCTCTACGGGTGCGGCGACTTTCTGAACGATTACGAAGGCATCGGCGGCCATGAACCTTTTCGAGCCGATCTGGGGCTTATGTATTTTGTGAGGGTCGATTCCGTCACCGGCAGGCTCCTTTCCCTCAACATGACGCCGACACAGGTCCGTCATTTCAGGGTAAACCGGGCCTCGCGCACCGATGCCGCATGGATCGCGACGGTTCTGAATCGGGAGGGGAAAAGGTATGGGACCGCCGTTACGGTCGCTGATGAGAACAGGCTGCTGTTGACGTGGAAGGAATGATGTTGGGTACGGTCAGGAGCTCGACAACGGGAACGGACGCTGCGTGTTTGCGAGATGGGGCCGCTGCTGAAAAACGTGGCGCTGAAGGGCATAACGTCCGCCAAGCGGCTGGTTCCCATGGAGAGGATGGGGTAATCTATCTACGTCGGTCTTGGTTTGTCTGCTTTGGCCATGAACATGAGCAGAGCGATCTGCGCGCTCCATTCCTTCAACTGAGCATCGAGCATTTCTTCGTACGATTCTGTTTTTTCCTTCATATCAACCTCCTCATGAACAGGACCGTTCATATCAGACTCTCCGTCTGGTTTCCTGTTTGCATCATCTATTGATTAAATCATATCCTCATTCCAGGTGATGTCAAGACCAGGACTATTTTTTTTGTCTATTTTCAGAAAAAATTGAAATTCACCAAAATTATTAATCGTAGGGAATTGCACTAAATGCAATCTTTTGATGGTTTCACCAGGTGCCTGGCCTGTACACCATGTGAGTGAGGGCTTGAAATCAGGATTTGCAAATCGAATGGAGGCAAAGATGTGCAGAAAGATGCGGAAGTTTAGAATTCCCGGGTGAGCGCATTCCCCGCCTTGCCAAGGCGGGACTGCGGGGAACTTCAATCTGAATCTGCGCTATGAAATAATTGTCGCCGGAAGTGACAAAGATTCGAAATAGTTTCAGGGCTGCTGCACAGCACCGTTGTAAAAGACCTCGCATTTGCCGCCTTGAACAAGGCGTTTTGCCTTCCTGTAAAGATCGGAGATCGGACCGGTAATGGACTCGACCGTGCTCACCGTGCCGACCCGGGGACTGCCGAAGGAACCAGTGATGCTTTGTTTGAATTTTGCGCAACCCTTGTCATTGAGCAGCGCTACTGTTACATTATCATATCGTTCGCTGACAAGATTGAGTTTGCCCTTAAGAGCAACCCTATTATGGCGGGTCGCAAGAGCGCAGTCCGTTGCGTCAGCAACGCCGTCCTTGACCTTCCAGTGCGAGATGAACTGTGTAATGACGCCCTGCCCTCCACGATTCTTTTCGTAGTAAACATCTCCGTAACGGTACGCCTTGAGCGCAACGGCACTGAGAGGACCAAGGGTGAAGTAAGCTCCGAGGTCGACGAGATTAAACTGCTGGCTCGTTTCATACGACGAGAGGACCTTGTCGAGGTCCATAGTATAAGTAACGAGATTATCACCCCGGAGAGAGAAAGTCCCGTCCATGCCGCTCCTCAGAGTGCTGCTTCCTTTTTCTTTCACCGTCAAGGAGGCATAAAGATCACCCTTTCCGCCGACCACCTTTTTTGCGCCGAAAGACTCTTCAAATTTTGCGAAGTCCAGCTTCGATATCTTCAAATTTATTTTGTACACAGCATCGACTTCCGACTTATCTACTGTGGCATCGCCTTCACTCTTCGCGCCAAAAATATCCATGGTAAGGGGCTTGAGATAAATTACTCCTTTCGCCACTTTTATGGAACTCTTGACATTGTCGATCCTGAGGTCCTTGTGCAGCACCTCCTTGCAGTCCAAGTTTCCGGTGAACGAGATATTCCTGATGATATCCTTCGCAGTATCTCCAATCGAGAGATCCCCGATTGCCACATTGATTTCCTTCAACTCCGTCTTTTCACCCGTCTTCTTGTCAAAATAGACCAGTGCCCCGTGGGACAGCCTGAGCTCTTTTAAACCGGAAGCTGATCCCAGCCCCTTTTCAGTCAATTTCTTTCCGGTACTTTCGAAATTATATTTCCCCCCCGCGTCTTTCACGATGGTGATAGTCGGTTTGAAAAGTTGGCAACTGGTGACTTTGAGTTGCTTCATCAACAGGGGGATTAACGTCACCTCCAGGACGATTTTTTTGAGAGAAAGGATTTCGTTTCCCTTGCTGGCGACATGGATATCATTAGCCGATATGTCGAAGGGAAAGAAAGAGAACCCCATCTTCCCATCGATCCTGACATCCAGGCCGGTCGCCTCGGAAGCTGCGGTTTCGATGCGGGGCTTGTAGGAGTTGATGTCGAATAATAAGACAACGACAATTGCAGTGATTACGGCCAGGGCAACGACGCACGTGATTATCAGAACTTTTTTCCTTTTCGCTCCCATGGTTTTCACTCCGCGGTAAACATTTAATTACTTTAAATATATATCTAAATTATATACATATTTCTTCGTCGTGTAGTAGTCTTGCGCAAGGGATGAACTTCGGGCAGTGTGAAGCGGTAATAAATCAAGAGAAAAACATTTGCAGCAGAAGGCTTATTCGACATTCTTCGGCTACATCCTACAACAAGTGGGCAAACAAATGCGCAAACAACTCCTGGATCCTTGGCAATAAGGGTCTTTTTTTCCACTCTTCCCATTGAATCTGGCCGGATTCCTCAAGATCCCTTGCAAATATTTTTTCCATTTCGGCAGCAAACTCACTGCTTAGAATGACCGCATTCACCTCGTCATCGCTTAAAAAGCTCCAGAAGTCCATGTTGGTCGAACCGACCGTTGACCAGACATCGTCAATTACCGCAGTTTTCGCATGCAGCAGGGCGTTACGGCGTTCATATATCTTCACCCCCGCCTTCAAAAGCTCGGAATAATTATAACGCTGTGCAGATAAGGCCAGCGAAGAGTCGGTGATTGAAGGAAGAATAATTTTTACGTCGACGCCGCGCCTGGCAGCATCAGTCAAGGCATCCAGTATCTGGTCGTCGGGGATAAAATAGGCATTTGTCAGATGAATTGAATGCTCTGCAAAAGTAATGGCGGACACATACGCGATAAACGTAATCCTGTTGTTCTGTCCCGGGGTGCTGCCGATCGCTCGCACCAGAACGCTACCCGCCTCTTTCAGATCAGGGAAGTAGTTCCGTTCGGAGAGTTTCGGGCCCTTCTGTTTCTGCCACATGTCAAGGAAGAGTTTCTGGAACTCAGCCACGACCGGACCCTCAATTTGAACGTCTGTGTCACGCCAGGGCATTGGCGTCTTTTCGTTTTGTTTCCTTCGGCGATGCGTGCTCGAATAAACCTGACTGATGTTGATGCCCCCGGTAATAACGACCTTTCCGTCGACGATCAAAATCTTGCGGTGATCCGGATGTGCCAGGAGCCATTTCCTGTGGGCCTTCAACGGGTTTAACGGATTGACTTCGACTATCTGGATCCCCGCGTCGCGCAGGCGTTGGAAAAAAGAGGCGGGAGTACTAAAACTGCCGTAGACGTCATAAATGAGATTTACTTGAACACCTTCCGCTTGTTTTTTTAATAACAGGTCGGCAAATCTGCGACCCGTTTCATCATCGTCAATGGTACGGGAGATAATAGTCCTTTGGACGAAGCGATTTGAGGCGGTTCCTGGGTGGTATAATACCCAAATTCCGCGATAGAAATATCATTCGAGCAATAAAAAAACCTTGTCGGCCGCTGTAGAAGCGGGTATAAAGGGATTGCCTGCAAGCAAAACCTCTAACCGACAAGGTGAGATCATGATACGACAAACTGTCTTTGGGTTCAAGCTCGAAAAAACGAGCGAGGAGTTGACCGCACACGCGGGCCTTGCCCTTCTCGCGGAATACAACCACGGGATAGGACTCCGGGAACTGGCTGACAAGCATCTGCCGGAACCGGGCAGCAACCGCGGATATCAACCCTCGGCCTTTGTAGACAGCCTGGTACTGATGCTCCAGGGCGGAGGCCGCCGTCTCGAAGATGTGCGGGAATTGCGTCAGGAAAAACCCCTGCTCAAGCTGGTGCATCGGGAAGAGCTTCCCGACCCTGATACAATCGGAGATTGGCTGCGTCGTATGGGAGACCCGAAGAATAACCAGGGAGGACTGAACGGCCTCGGACAGGTTCGGGACAGCGTGAACCATCGGATACTGCGGCGCGACACTGCATCGGACTACACGCTCGATATGGACGCCATGCAGGTGGAAGGGGAAAAAGCGGACGCCCGCTTTAGCTACAAGGGAGACAAAGGATATATGCCGCTGCTGGGGTTTCTGTTCGAGCCGGCCATCTGCCTTCTGGATGAATTCCGTGAGGGAAACGAATCGCCTGCCGCCGGCCATGTGGCCTTTTACCGTTGCTGCAAAGAGCGGATGCCGAAAGGCAAGCGGATAGCGCGGGTACGGACCGACAGCGCCTCGTATCAGGCGGATTTTATCAACGAGCTGGAAGAAGACAAGGTGCTGTGGACGATTACCGCGGATCAGGACCCGGCGGTACAGGAACTCATCAGAACCATGCCGGAAGAAGCCTGGAAGGAACCCCGCAAAGGCTGCGGGTACGAGCTTGCGGAAGCTGTGCACACGATGAACAAGACCAAAGCCTCCTTCCGGTTGGTGATAAAGCGAGAGCTGAGGAAACAGCAGTACCTGTTTGACGCAGCTCTTGGAAAATATCATCACTACGTCGTCGCAACGAACTGGCCGGAGGAGAACAAGGACGCTTTTGCCCTGCTCACGTGGCACAATCAACGCGGGCAGGCGGAGAACTACAATAAGGAATTGAAATATGGTTTCGGTCAGGACCAGATGCCGTGCGGAGAAAGCTACGCCAATGCAGTGTACTTCCGCATCGGGGTGATAGCCTATAATCTCTTTATCGGGTTCAAGCGGCTTTCCTGCCTTGCAACTTGGGCGCGGCACACGATGTCCACGTTTCGTTGGAAACTGGTCCAGATCGCCGGACGGATCGTGCATCACGCGGGACGCATCGTCCTCAAGCTGGCAGTGGATGATGAGAAGTTTAAGTTGTTTCAGCGCATCAGACAGGATTGTTATGACGTAAGTCTGGCGCCATAGCGCGCTCGAGGGCAGGGCAAGCAGACATCACAGGATCAGTGCGCCCTCTTTGGGGAAATTGAGCTAAAAAAGTCCTCGTGAAGTGAAGCAGGATTGCTCTTTGAGGTTGTTGTGAGGTTGAACAGGGCGAGCGGGTTTTAAAAAACCGGCCGCAGACGCCTCAAGAGTGCCTGCCTATTTTCTATCGCTGTTCTTGGGTTCAGAGAAAACGCTTGCCTTTTCAACAGGCTTATGATATTGTTAGCATCCTAAAAACGAGTAAGGTCGATTCTCCTGCGCTGCGGGAGATTACTCCTTGCTCCCCGCGATCAGACGGGGGGCTATA